>Ga0081455_10000513_pt1 | contig 50176 bp, 53 predicted proteins | sample TabmetS3T2R1_FD_70207 | JGI IMG/M metagenome (GOLD analysis project Ga0081455, IMG submission 70207) | Tabebuia heterophylla rhizosphere microbial communities from the University of Puerto Rico - S3T2R1 | ecosystem: Host-associated > Plants > Roots > Rhizosphere ...
GTGATGATTTCTGCGACCCGTGCCTTCCACCAAACTGCACGCTCAGGTGCCCACGGCTTCCGGTCTCACCGCCTTCGCCCATTACTAATGCTGTGCAAGTATTGTCGGATTAGGGTTAGCCGTTCAATGTTCAAAGTTCAACGTTCGTTCAAGGTAAACGACCCCGCCTTTCTTTGAACTTTGAACCCGGAACTTTGAACTTCAGTTTCTCTTGACTAGGAGAACAAACTTCGACTAGCTTTCACTAATCGCTTGAGAAACTGATGTAACGCAGAATCTAAAACCGCAAGGAGGTGGGATTAGAAGAAAAATGGACTTTAACTTACCTGAGGAACTTCAAATATTGAGAGAAACGGTGCGGCGGTTTGTGGATAAGGAGCTGATCCCGCTGGAGCGCGAATATCGGCACGATAGCGAAGGTGCCATGCCGGAGCGACTGCTAAAGCCCCTTCAAGAAAAAACCAAGAGTATGGGGCTCTGGATGCTCGACGTTCCTTCAGAGTACGGCGGCGCCGGCTTAGGGCTGCTGCCGCGCTGTATCATTCACGAAGAAATCGCGCGCGCTGCCTCATTGCCCTTTCGAGGCTTGGAATTGTTTGGTCCGGAAGTAAGACCGGTATTGTTTCACTGCAATCAAGAGCAGATGGAACGTTTTCTAAAGCCGGTCTTGCGCGGAGAGCTTCGCTTTTGCTTCGCGCAGACCGAACCCGACGCCGGCAGCGATCCGGCCGGTATGCGCACACGCGCGGTGCCAGATGGCGACTCGTTCACTATCAACGGCACCAAACGCTTCATCACCGCCGCCGGGCGTTCCGATTATGTCCAATTGATGGCCGTAACCGATCCGGAGAAACGTGCCCGCGGCGGCATCACCTGTTTTGCTGTCGATCTCAAGAGCCCTGGCGTGACCCTTGAACGACAGTGGCCAACGATGATGGGTGAAGCGCCCTGGCAGATTCTCTTCGAAAACGTTCGCGTCCCGGCCGCCAATGTCATCGGCGATGTCGGCGGCGGTTTTTCGCTGGCGCAGAAGTGGATCAGCGAGGGACGCATCAGAGGGCACGGGGCGCGCCCCGTGGGCATCGCGCAGCGTGCGCTGGATATGATGATCGACTACTCGAAAGTTCGTGTCACGTTTGGCCGGCCTCTAGCGGACCGCCAGGCGATTCAGTTTATGATCGCGGACTCGGCGATGGAACTCCATGCGACGCGTCTAATGGTCTACGAATGCGCTTGGCGCCAAGATCGCGGCGACGACGTGCGCAATCTCTCTTACATGGTCAAAGTCATGAGCACGGAAATGGCAAGCCGGGTGGTGGATCGCGCGATTCAAGTTCACGGTGGATTGGGGCTGATGAAAGAGTTGCCACTCGAATGGTGGTATCGCCAGATTCGCAGCACGCGTATTACCGAAGGTGCCAACGAAGTGCTGCGCTGGCGGCTCGCGCAAAATCTGATTCGCGCTCACGCATGAACGCCTTCTTCGCAATTAAACATCTGAGAAATCCGGGCTATGGAGCCCATTTTGCTCTCGCGCCATGCCGCTTTAAAAAAGGAGCATAATGCAGCCATGAGTCTGTTGCCCCTCACAATCGGTCTCAATCCTTCACCCTACACCCAGGCGTTGCTCGATGGCTCGGTTCGAGTTCAGGGTATCGATCTCAATCTGCAATCACGCTTTGGCGAAGGCCTGGACAACGTCGGCGCACGTCATCGTGCCATCATCGCGGGCGAAGTTGACGGCGGTGAGCTTTCCATTTCGTCCTTCATCCTAGCCCGGCTGAGGGGCGTCCCGCTGAGAGCATTACCGGTTTTCCTTTCACGCCGTTTTCGTCTGCGCTGCATGTACTGTCGGACGGACTCGCCCGTGCATCATCCTTCGGAGCTCGGCGGCCGCAGCGTCACCGTGCACCGCTACAATGCTACGACGCCGGTTTGGCTCAGAGGCATCTTGCAAAACGAGTTTGGTGTTAAACCCAGCGAGGTCGATTGGTATGTGGCGGAGCCGGATATTGCCGAAGAAAGCCTCCGACCTCCCCCGCCTGAAGTACGGGTAGACTTCATACCAACTCCCCGTACTCGCGAACACGCGGTGGAAATGGTTCAAGAGGGAAAGATCGAGGCGGCTCTGGAGCCTTATCACCTCCACGATGATCCGAAGATGCGCTATCTCATGAGAGACTTTCGCCAGGCTGAGAAACAATTTTTTCACCGTACCGGCGCCTACACCCTCAACCACCTCTTTGCTGTGCGTGAAGAAAGCGTGCGAGAGCATCCCGCCGCCGTAGGCAGCCTGTTCGAGGCTCTCAAAGAGGCAAACGCTCTAGCGGACCGCTATCGCGACCAAAAGCAGAAAGACGAGGCGGCATGGGAAAAAGAAGTGATGGGCGAAGAGTTTTCTTATAGCTTGAGACGGGGCTGTGCCCGTAGATCCCTGGAAACCTTGATGGGATATCAAGTCCAGCAAGGCATTCTCGACAGAATGCCGGAAATAGAAAGCCTCTTCTTCCTAGAAACGCTTGATCCGTAAAAAGCCGCAACCCAATGCGACGGAGAAAAACAAGTTTAGCCACGCAGTTTGTCATGAGCTTACGCTCGCCGCAGAGCATGAAAATAGAGGCTCATCCCTCCGCCAACGCCCATATTTGACAGCATTTTGCCATCAGCAGCCTCCGTCATGCCGGTATGGATTGCCGGCATCCAGGCCCGTAGGATGCGTCCGTACACATCCATGTCAACCTGGGTCCCGGCAGTCCATGCCGGGACGACGAGTTCGTATGGTAAATGTTTTACGTAACTCACACAAAACGCGAATGACGACGGCCCTAAACTTTAAAGCCGTGCTCGCGGTACCATCTCTCTGCACCGGGATGGAGCGGCACATCACGCGGTGTGGCCTCCGTATCTTGTCCCAGCTGCCCGACTCCCGTGTAGGAATCCTCCCAATAAATTTCATCTTTGCGCGCGTTGATCGCATCGACGACTTTATAAGCGTCTTCATCGGACAGCGATTCTCGCGTGTAGAGCGGCCAGCCACTATAATCAATGCACTCGTAATCCGATTTGAGGTGAGGGTAGCGGCCTTTGGGAATGACTACGCGCCGCCAGCCCAACGCTTGGAGCTTCGTCATTGCCCAATCCTCGAGAGTGATCGGCTCCATACCGGCAGCGAGGGCCGCATCAAACCAGAGCACGAGCCCCTCGTCGATAATCGCATCGATGGTTCCGGCGCGGAGCGCGTTCATCCGCCGCTCGTCGCCGGGGCCGCCGTTAAGCTGGAGACTGCCGCCCCAGGATTCGAGATCGGCAAGGGTGAAGCCGTAGAGCGCCAGGGTCTGGTCTAAAAGCACCCGAGTCGAATGCGTAGCATCTTCTCGAATGGAGAGCCGCAGCGGATACTTCTTTTGTTTGATCTCGGCCAGCGATTTCAAGCCCGTGCGGGGATGAATGACGTGAACATAGCGGTCCCAGGACGGATAATTTGCCAGCACCCGGACCGGTAGGGACTGCGGGAATAATCCGGTACCACGATACGCCTGAGTCAAAAATCCCGACGGATTGACCATCGACATTTCCAGGTCGCCGCGGCAGACCGCATGGGCCAGGATCGGAGAGCCGGTGGACATACGCAGCTTCGGTTTAAAATTTTCCCCCGAGCCACTCCCGACCGAAATGCACATGTCACGGGGACCGTAATAGGGCGTCTTGGGATCGCCGGCAATGTGTAGACCGATCTCCCAAAGGAGTTTGGTTCTCTGAAAATTCGCGCCGCGAGGAAGGGGCTCCATCTGTGACCTCCAGCCGCAATAAGTTTTAGTCGCTAACTTATTGACCCGGGTATGCTCATGTCAATAGATGCAATAACAACACAGGCCGAGGATTGAGGATGGAGGATCGCGGATATCGAAAACAGCTCGAACAGAGCTTAGCCATTGAGCCACAGATTTGACCATCACGTGATTCATGGTTGGGCTCGCCTACAGAAGATAAAAAACGCAGATCATCGTCATGCCGGCATGGATGGCCGGCATCCAGGTCCCAAGGATGCCTCCGGAGACTTCCATGTTAACCTAGATTCCAGCACTCCATGCTGGAATGACGCAATCGAGGAGAGCCTTCGTGGTGAGACTGTCTTTCGCTAACGTGAACTACTCAGGTTACGGCTGTGGTCAATCCATGATATAAACGACAGATTATCGGATGAGCTGTGCATGTAATGACTTTTGATCCCCAAGCGATCTTTGCGAATCTAACTCAGAAAGAACGGCTAAAAGGCCATCATTCGCCGGAGGGGCGAGCGATCCGGACTTTAAGTCGAGCCCTGAATGGATGGTCTTCCGGAAATCTCTGCGCCTTCGATGTCTTGGTGCTCTGCGCTCAAACCCTTGAGGATTGGTTGAAAGCGCGCTTGAAGCTGTCGGCTTGGTCAACGCTAAACTTTCCGGCGCTTTTAGAAAAAGCCGTCCGGCAAGGACTGATTACACGCATGGAGGCCGTGCGCTTGCAAAAGCTTCACGGTGCGCGCACTCACGCTCGTAAAGGAGGCGGCGCAACTGCGGCGCATGACGTGGAGGCGGCCTTGGAGTTTAGCATCAAGCTTGTAGAACGGTATTGGTAAAAGAACGATGGGTGGCGGGGTTTAGCCTCTCAGCTCAAGTCTCCCGACTCAACTCTCGGACAACTACCAAAAAATCAGCGATGGATTCGCGCACCAATTGGTTGCTCTTGATCAACGCTGCGCTCGGTAGTTTCTTGGCCGGCACGGCGAGCCGAATCTTTGCGGTGTCGATGCCAACGGTGGCGAGCAGTCTAGACACTACCATCGTCGGCATCTCATGGGCCGTCATCTCCTTTCAGGTCTCCACGATAAGCTTGTCCTTGATATTCGGCCGCATTGGGGACATCTACGGCCGGGAGAAGATCTTCGGGCTTGGGTTTGTGGTTTCCGCTATCGGTGCATGTCTATGCGGCCTCTCCCAAAACGTCTTCCAACTCATCGGGTTTCGATTTTTCCAGGGAATTGGCGCTTCCATGACACAATCTCAAGCGCGAGCGCTGGCGATGGATTCGATGCCGAAAGAGTCTGCCGGAAAGGCTCAGGGGTTCATGACAACCGCTTTTCACTCGGGAGTTCTCGTGGGTCCGAGCGTCGGCGGACTCATCATCGATTACGTTCACTGGCGAGCGGTTTTTTTCTTTCTCCTGCCCATCGCCGTGGTGGGAATGATTCTCACGTTGCTCAACTTGAAACGAGGAACCAGGTCCAGTGTTTTCAAGGACGCGCGGACGTCCATCGACTATCTCGGAGCTTTGTTGCTCGTGTTGGCGACAGTCGCTTTGATCGCGATCGTCGACCACAGGATTATGGAAATCGTCGGCATCGAGTTGCGCATCGGTCTCATCGTGCTCTTTGCTGCCTTGTTGCTCGGATTCTTCTATCGCGAATGGATAGCCCCGAGCCCGATTCTCGATCTGGGGCTATTTCGGATTCGTATGTTTACTCTGAGCGGTCTCAGCCTCCTTCTGGTGGGTGTGGCTCAAGTGATGGTTGGTTTTGTGCTGCCGTTCTACCTCCAGGATATCCTGCATCTGTCCCCCTCGTTTATGGGTCTATTGTTTATCAGCGCACCCGTTTTCACGGTGACGTTGTCCCCTGTTGCCGGCTGGATCGCGGATAAGGTCGGACCGCGGCTTCCCTCCACCCTAGGCATTCTTTTCCTCGTGATCGCCGCGTTTATCGGCGGCTTCCTGCAAGCAGATTCCCACTGGACTTCCGCCGTGGTGGTCTTGGCGCTGTGGGGGTTGGCAACCGCGCTTTTTTATCCTCCCAACCACGCGGCGATGATCGGCTCGGTCCCTGCGCAACATCGGGGCGTGGCTACAGGAGCAGTCTATGTCATGTTCGGTCTCGGGACCACATTTGGGATATCGATGGGCACGTTATTGCTTACTGCGGCGTTTCGCTACTACAGCGGCGATCCGTCGGCAACGCCGACCCCGGCGCATCCTGCGGACTTCGTCGGCGCAATGAATTTTACTTTTTTCGTGGCGGGAATGATGGGGCTGGTAGCGATGGCGTGCTCGGCTATGCGGGGCAAGAAAAAGAGCGGGTGACCGCCATCTTTGTCCATCTACGGACCGCGGAGAAAATTCGCGGTGTCTTTCTGAGTGCTTTTGCAGATTTCCGATTGCGAGGTATTCCTGGCAATCGCTTGGATGGCGGTGTGAAGCTGGTTAAGCCGATATTGTTTGGCTGGCCTTAGACGTGCATAGCTCGCGATTCCCTTGCATGTTTAGTCGTTTCCGTATTAATCGTTTGGCGAGCAGCACAATCGTCAAGGCGCCAAAGAAAAAGAAAGGAACTAAACCATGATTCAACTTTACACTTGGGGCACGCCCAATGGCAAAAAAGTCTCTGTGATGCTGGAAGAGATCGGGCTTGCTTATGAGGTCCATCCGATTAGTCTTCAAAAAGGCGACCAGTTCAAGCCTGAGTATCTCGCCATCAATCCGAACAATAAGATTCCTTCCATCATCGATACCGACGGTCCGGCGGGTCAACCGCTGACACTGTTCGAGTCGGGCGCGATCTTGATGTACCTGGCGGAAAAGACAGGGAAGCTTTTTCCGCAGGACATGCGGAAACGCTATGAGGTGATTCAGTGGCTTATGTTTCAGATGGGCGGTGTCGGGCCTATGTTTGGCCAGGCCAATTTTTTCTTCCGTCTGGCGGAAAAAGTCCCCTACGCTATCGAACGCTATCACAAAGAAGCGCTGCGGCTTTACAAAGTCTTGGATCAACAACTCGGTAAGAAGGAATACCTCGCTGGCGAGTATACGATTGCCGATATCGCCACCTATCCATGGGTCTGGCGCCACGAAATGCATCAAGTGAAACTGGAGGATTTTCCAAACGTGAAGCGCTGGTACGATTCGATTGCTGCTCGACCGGCGGTGCAGCGAGGGATGCAGATCCCGAAAGTTTAGTCGACCATATTTGAGATTTGCGTTCTTTTTGAATTACCAAATCGGAAAAAGATGACTCCCGCAAAGACGCAAAGCCCGCCAAGTTCGGAGAAGTATAGAGGATCCTTTTCTTTGCGCCTTGGCGTCTTGGCGCGATGAATTTTCTTGAATCAGTTTTGGACGGATCGTAACCCTTAGAAAGGATTTTCCATGGCGAAAGCACAAAAAATTGAAAAGCCGCGGGCCGAGTGGGGATCGGATGTCGTCGTCGATCTTTTGAAAGCGTTCGAGATCGAGTACGTGGCCATCAATCCGGGTGCCACGTTCCGCGGCCTGCATGACTCATTGGTCAACTACGGCGGCAACCATGCGCCGGAAATCATTCTCTGCACCCACGAAGAAATCGCGGTCGCCCTGGCGCACGGCTACGCGCGTGCCAAAGGCAAGCCCATGGGCGCCGCGGTGCACAACGTCGTCGGTTTGCAGCACGCCTCCATGGCGATTTACAACGCGTGGGCCGATCGGTTGCCGGTTATCGTCATGGGCGGCACCGGCCCCATGGACACGGCGAATCGACGGCCCTGGATCGATTGGGTGCACACGGCGCTGGTGCAAGGCAATCTCGTGCGTGACTTCGTAAAGTGGGACGACCAACCGGCCAGTGTTGAAGCTGTACCTGACTCCTTCATCCGCGCCTATCGGTTAGCGACGACGGACCCAATGGGACCGGTCTATATCTGTTACGACGGCGATGTCCAGGAGAAACAGCTAGACGGTGAAATTACTTTCCCTTCGCTGGACCGCTACCCGGCGCCGCTGCCGCTGCAAGCGCCTGAAGAAGGATTCGAAAAGACGATTCGTTGGCTCCTCGAGGCAAAGAAGCCGGTGATCATCGCCGACACGGTGGGAAGAAAGGAAGCTGGATTTAAAGCGCTGGGCGAATTGGCAGAGCTGCTTGCCGCGCCCGTGCTCGATCAATTCGGGCGGTTTAATTTCCCGGTGCAAAACCCACTTAATCTCAGCGGACAAAATGACAAGGTCATCCCGCGGGCCGATCTCATTCTGGCATTGGACGTGCCGGATCTCGAAGGCGCAACCGCCAAGAGAGCACAGGAGCGGGGCAACCGTCGAGCCACGCCATTACTTCCGTCCAATGCTAAGATCATCAACGTCGCTCTCGATGACTTGTTATTGCGTGCCTGGGCCACGGATTTCAACAAATTGCGCGAAGCCGATTTGATGATTACAGCGGACACTTCAATTTTCTTGCCGGAACTGTTGCGGCGTCTCAAAGCCGAGAAAAGATTGAGCCAGCTAAGCGGCGAGATCGAAAAACGGCGCGAAGATTGGGGCAAAATCTACGCCGAGAAAAGAGCGGCGCTCGAAAAGGAAACCAAAACGAAATGGGACGAGAAGCCGATCGCCATGACCCGGCTTTACGCGGAGCTCAAAGAGGCGCTGAAAAGCGAGGATTGGGTATTGACCAATGGCAGTTCCCAAGGCAAGGAAAACCACTACCTTCCAGCTAGCAAGTTCAATCAAATTCTAGGAAAATATAAAGGCGGCGGTTTGGGGTACGGCTTGCCTGCATCCCTTGGCGCGACTCTGGCGCTAAAGGGCTCAGGCAAGTTCTGTCTTGACATCCAACCGGACGGTTGCCTGTTGTTTACCGTCAGCGCTCTTTGGACAGCCGTGCACCACCAGATTCCATTGCTGATCGTCGTTTGCAGCAACCGCTCCTATTTCAACGATGAGGAGCATCAAGAACGCATCGCTGTCGTGCGCAATCGTCCTGTGGAAAACAAGACCGTCGGCATTCGCATCGAAGATCCAAACGTCGACTTCGGCGCCATGGCGCGAACCTACGGTTGCTGGGGTGCAGGACCGATCGCCGAACCGAAGGATCTCATAAAGACACTGCGTGAGGCGGTAAAGGTCGTGAAGGACGGCAAGCCCGCGTTGGTGGATGTGGTGTGCCAGATGCGCTGATGCAGTCTCGGGTTCCGGGTTTCGAGTTTCGCGTTGACCGGAAGGTTCATTTGCTTTCACTTCCTGCAGTACTATCCTTGCGATCGAGCGTGATGTCTTCCCACGCGGTGGGGTCTTCCTTGGGTTCCAAATGAGTAAAAAGCTGAGCGCCAGGGACCGCTGCGCGGAGGTCGCGTTCCAATTGCTCAAGCAAGTCATGGCCGCGCTGAACCGTCCAGTCTCCCGGCACGAGGACGTGCAGTGAAATAAACGCCCGGGTTCCTGCTTGACGTGTCCGCAACGCATGACACTGAATGCCTCTGGACTCATAGCGTTTCAGAACCTCGTTAATCACGTTTTGTTCTGCGGCCGGCAAAACCGCATCCAACAAGCCTCGTATAGAGCGGCCCAGCAACTGCCAACCTGTTCGGACAATATTCGCCGCGACGATAAGCGCGATAAGCGGATCCAACCGCAGCCATCCTGTAAGCTCAACGGCGCCGACCCCCAACATAACTCCCGCCGAAGTCCACACATCGGCCATGAGGTGGTGCGCATCAGCCTCAAGGGTTATGGAGCGGTAGGCTTTGCCTGCATTGAGCAAGACTCGAGCGACACCAAAATTTATTGCCGATGCCAGGACTGAGACCGCTAGACCTATTCCTATCTGCTCCAACGGTTGCGGTACGAGGAGTCGCGGAATGGCTGTCCAGGCGATGCCCGCGGCCGCGAGCAGGATGAGAGCTCCTTCCACGCCGCTGGAGAAGTACTCGGCTTTACTATATCCGAATGCGTGAATTTCATCGGCAGGACGCGCCGCGACGGTCAGCATAGCAAGCGCCATAATCGCGGCCACGAGATTGACCAGAGATTCCAACGCGTCGGACAAAAGACCGACGGAACCCGTAAGCCAATAGGCTGTGGTTTTCAGAGCGATAGTGAGGATAGCAGCGCCGATGGAAAGCCATGCAAAGCGAGTAAGGTTTGCAGATTCCACAAGCGATCATCCTACATGGCGCTGTCCCGACTATGGGCCGGCGAATCAAGTGATGTTATCATATCCGGCGCCGATGAACTGTAATATACAGAACCCGTGACCGAAGGGATCGCTCATCATAGCGATGCGACCCCATTTGAACGTCTGAATTTCTCCTTCGAGCTTGGCGCCGCACGACAGCGTGCGGTGGACCGCCGCTTCAATATCTTCGACCTCAATGTCCAAGTGCACCGGCGTCCAGTGGCGGCGGTAGTTGCGCGGTGCAGCAACATTGGGTGAGGCGGAGCTTCCCGACGGTCTGGTCAAAAGGTACACGATCGAGGACGCTCCCGTCATCTCAGCGACCGTCCCATCGAAAAGACGCCGGCGAAGAGTGAAACCAAGCCCGCTCTGATAAAAGGCTATGCCTTGTTCAAGATCGCCGACGTCGATGTTGATCGAGACCTTCATTTGTGCATGCCCTTTCTATGCGTGATTTTAAGGATCAAAACTCTTGGTTAATCCGTCAGGTCGCATCTAACTTGTTTCTTAATCTCGTTGGGGTCAATTCCCTGCAGCTTGCTTCGCCAAGATTATTGGCTACCTGAAGTCCGTCATTCCCGCATGCATTAAGTGGAAATCCAGACGAATTCAGAGCTGAACCCCCGATAAAATCATTCGGGTAACGTAACGTCACTACGACAAATCTCATCGCTGAATTCTGATTCGCCGCTGCTTGCGGCGGGATTCTTCATTAGGCGGCAGCGATCAAGTAATACACAATGAGCGCGAGGGCGATAGCCAGCAGTAGCCAGCGAGTCAGACCGCGCAAGCTTTCAGTTTGAACCGTGGCCAGTTTCTGTTGCAGAGCCGGTTCATTTCTCACGTACTGATCGACTCTATCCTTCGCGTCTTTGAGATCGATGTGAAGTGCGCGCCGAAGAATTTTGATGGCCTCGATTTTATTTCCCTGCCATAGAGCGCTGATCGCTTCAGCCGGAAGATCATCTTTTCGTTCAGCCATCCCAAGGTCCTTGTTTGCGTGCGTGCAGAGAGCGCTTCGGGATCTCCACTAGATGCCCATCTGGCTCGCGAGATCAAGAAAGTCTTTAGCGACCAAATCATATTTTCCCGCGGCAGGCATTGACGCGGCTTTCCCGGGGCCGTGTTCCAAAGGACGGTGGACGAAAGCCGCTCGGAGGCCGTGTTTCTGAGCTGACTGTAGGTCATTTTCGTGCGCGGCGACCAACATGACTTGCTCCGGTTTCAAGTCGAAGAGATCAGGGACCAAGCAATAAGTTTCCGGGGCGGGCTTGTAATGTTGGACGTTTTCAGCCGATAGGATGCAGTCCCACGGTAGACCGGCGTGTTTTGCCATGTTCGTGAGCAAGGAGATATTTCCGTTGGACAGCGTGGTTATGACGAATCGAGTTTTCAAACATTGCAGCCCCGCAATCGAGTCCGGCCATGGCTTCAGCCGGTGCCAGACGCGGTTGAAATGATCTTTCTCATCGTCGTTAAGACCTTCGATCTTGAATTTTTTTAGGATCTCTTCCAGTGACATTCGATGCAGGACATCGAGTTTTGTCCACGGCAGCTCGCCTTTCTGAACACGGTCCAGTGACGGCCGGTAAACCGCCCGCCATGCATCGGCGAAGGCGGACCAGTCCACCTTTAGGCCTTTCGTCCGTCCGAGTTGCTCCCCTTCGGCGATGACACTGGATCGCCAATCAACCACGGTGCCGAAGACATCAAAGGCAAGGACCTCAACAGAAGCAGCGATTGGGTTGTTCATTTTCGCTCCTTGTTCAGACTGTGGCTTATCCGCACACGGGAAACTTGAACGGATAATTGTGCAGCGGTTCACCGCCATCGGGTTTAACGATGACGGCGGCGCCGAGCTGCAAGCCAGCTTTGAAATCACGAGTGATCGGGTTGGGTTGAATGATGTGGACCATGTTTTCGACCAATGTCCACGGCTCAGTAGGGTGGGCGGCGGAACGCGTCCCGAGTTCCGGGGATTTTCCTGCTTCACCGTGGAAGACACTGTCATAGGTGGTAAAGCCATTGTCTTCGATGACAGAGCTGGCGGCGATAATTTCCTCGCTGGTCGTCCCAGGTTTGCAGATCTTTCGGATATTTTCGTAGCACTCCAGAGCCGTGTCGAAGAGCTTGCGATAGAGCGTTGACGGTTCCCGTGCGATCGCAAACGGACGGTGAATCTGTGTCGAATAACCCCAGTAGCTGACCGTTAGCTCCGTGATGACTACGCTTCCTGCTTCGATGACACGAGGCGTGGGTTTCTGCCACGGCACAAAGCGGTCGGCTTGCTCCATGTGTGTCGTGGCGATGAAATGAATTCCCGGCTCGCCGCCGTTCTTGATGTACGAGCTGTAAACAATCGACAATATATCGTGTTCCGTCAGGCCAGGTTTTAGATATTCCTCCAAGGCCTCGCAAGCCAAATCGGTGAGGTATCCGCTCCTTCGGAAATAACCCAGTTCTTCCGCGCTTCTCACCCTCCGGAGTCGACCGAATGCCGGGCCAAACTCGACAAACTCAGCTTCGGGAAAGAGTCGTTGCAATTCCGTGACATGACCATAGGCCATCCCACGCATGCTGACCAAACCGATTCTGCTCTTGGCTAGGTCTCTCTGGCGGATTGCATCAGCCAAGGTTGGAATCGGCGCAGGGCCATACCAGCGGACGTCTTTTACGATGGACTGGGCCTTGGCACAGGGCTGATGGTTGAAAAAATGAATGAACACCGAGGGGGCGCCTTCCCGCGGGAACAGTAACCAGCAAGGGGACTGCGCGAGATAGTTTGACAGATAGTGGACCTCCGATGACCCGCGGGCGCCGGAGATGAGGATGGCGTCGAGGTCGTCTTGCCGCATGGCTTCACGAACAGCCTGATAGCGCCGATCATACTCCGCGTCGGAAAAGCGAGGATACAATTCGTTGCCAGTGAGTCCAGTTCCGGCATTCATACAAGCTTCCTTTTATGGTTGTTCCGGGTTTTCTGTGAAGAAGTATTCACCGCAGAGGCATAGAGTTCGCAGAGATCGGAGAATTTTTTGACGAAGAACTTTTCACTCGGCGTCCTCCGCGCCTCCGCGGTGCAATCTCCGAGTCCTGCTTCACAGGAAAGCCCGAAGACTCCCTTTCATAAACGTTTCGCAGCGATGCCATCAGCCAATCAGCTTCTCAATGGAAACTTGGACGTTGTAGTCCGGCTCCCCGGAAACGGGATCGGTGCGACCGGGTATCAGCACGTTGGCCTCCGGCCAATAAGCTTGTAGAGTTCCTGATTTGACTGGAGCCATTTGAACAACTCCGTTCATTTCTCCGGTGTCCGAACGAACCACCACACGTGCACCGTCCGCTAGCTCGAGTTGTTCGGCATCTTCGGGTGATATAAAAATGATGTCTCTTGCCTTGGCATCCATGAGCCGGTCCACTGTGCCAAAGGTCATGCTGTTGAACTGTTTGCCACGACGGGTGGCGAGATAAAATCTTCCTGGGGATGCCCGACGGTCGGGTGGATTGAGAACGCTGAAGAGCGCGCGACCGTTGGGCATGCCGCTAAACTGTCCAGCCTTGTGCAGGAAGGGTCCGCCCCACTGGAGGTGGTCGCCTTCTTTTCTGAGCTTCTCGATCCCTTGATAAATCGGCATGACCCGGCTCATCTCGTCGCGGATGTTCTGCGTGTTTTCATAAGGAAACAGGAGATCACCGTTGGGCATGGCATGGCGGCCAATAATGGCGGGGATCTCCCACTCCGGAAGCGAATGGCCAATCTGATGTCCGGGAATCTCGGGGCTGAAACGGATTCGTCTTTCGGTGTTGGTGGTCGTGCCTCCGCCGCGCTGCTCGTAACGGGTCTGGCCGGGAAGGATAAGCACCGCTTGCTCTGCGTCGAGGAGCATGGAACTGTTGAGAACGATATCTTGATGCACTCTTACGGCGACTCTTTCCAGTGCTCTGGCAATAAAATTTCGGTTTGGCATCGTTTCCAGCAAATTGCCCCCGATGGAATAGAGAAAGCCGAGATCGCTGTTACTTGCCGCCTCGATCATCTCCGGCACCCTGAGCCCGGGCGTGGAAGGGACCGGGTGGCGCCAGAGATTGGAAACACGGCGCGCGCTCTCGTCATTGACTGAAAATCCGCCGGGGAATTTGTCCGGCTCGGCCCCGCACTCGCCGGCCCCCTGGTCGCCGCTGTGACCACGCATCGGCATGATGCCACACTTATCGCGTCCAAGCATGCCGCGAATGAGTGCGAGATTCACGATCGCTTTCACATTGTCCACGCCAAACTCGTGCTGCGTGAGCCCCGTGCTGTAGACAAACACGGCACTACGGGCATGACCATAAAGCAAAGCAAACCGCTCCATCTCCTGGCGCGACAACCCGGAACGGTTCTCGAGCATCTCCCAGGATTGGGCTCCGAGTGCGGCTTTGAGTTCTTCGTAGCCGGTTGTGCGCTTAGCGATGAACTCTTGATCTACGCGATTCAACGCAATGAGTGTTTTGATGATTCCATTGATAAACGCGATGTCTCCGCCGACTCGCACTTGGAAAAAATCATCCATAAGTTTGGTGCCGAACAACGCGCTGGTAGCGACGGAGGGCACCCAGTAACGCTCTAGCCCATACTCGCGCATCGGATTCACGACAACGATGCGCGTGCCTTGCTTCTTGGCATAGTGCATGTACTTGGTGGTTACCGGCTGGTTGTTGGCAAGATCGGAGCCGAAGATAACCAGGAGTTGGGTGCCGATGAAGTCCGAAAGCGAGCACGTGGGCGCACCCACGCCCAAGGTCGCTTTGAGCCCGGAAACACTGGCGGCATGGCAGAGCCGAGAGCAGAGATCGACGTTGTTGGTGCCGAGTACCCGGGCGAGCTTTTGAAAAACGTAATACACTTCATTGGTCAGGCCGCGCGATGTCGCGAAGAATCCCATCCGGTGCGATGGCGTGCTGCGTATCGCCTTCGTAACGACGTTGATCGCATCGTCCCACGAGATACGCGAAAATCCTCCTTCGCCTTCACGACGAATCATTGGATAGGATAGCCGCCCGAGGGACCGTAGTTTTTCCGGTCCCAGCGCGCGGAGCGCGTTGATATCTTTTGTCACCGACATATCGAGCGCGCCCATAGTGTTTAATTTGAGGAGCTTCAGCCGGGTCACGCACAGATGGACGCCGTCCATCACGTTGTCGCGCAATCCGTAGGGACCGAGAGAGCAACCGTCACACACGCCATGCTTGAGGATGTTCCAGGCGTAGGGCAGCTCGGTTTTATTCTCCCAAATGACCCCGAGCATCTCGCGGTAGTGATGCGGCTTGGTTTGGCCCACCAAGCCGAACGGAACGAGACGGGAAAGCCAGCTATCGTTGGATCTCAACTTACCCATGGGCAGCCGTTCAGTCTTTCAATTCACGAAGCTCTTTAAGCACGGCAAAGAACTGCTCGGGGTCGCTTTTTGAAAGCGCCGTCTTGTACAAAGCATAGCGCTGATAAGATTTCCAGCGCCGCCATTCTTCGATCGTTACCGGCGACGTTTGCGGCGCGTTTTTACCGGCCACCGGCGCCGGTACTTGGAGCATGCTATCCCAGAGGGAATTGCTTATCGCGACAGTCCTCGCCGCGGGCTCGCCGCGGTATCGCCGTGACAGGAAATCGAGGTAGGATGCAAATGTTTTTTTTTCCTCTTCGGTTTCAACGGGCAAGTGGCAAAGAACGTTTCGTTCTTCAATCCCGAAGGCCAGCCAGTCTTTCAGCGATATTTTGATTCCTGTCACGTCGAGCTTCATCCGCACGTGCAGGGGAATCCGGCTCAAAGACGGATAGATGTCGGATTCGTAATGATAACGATGAAACATAGCCTGTGCGTTTGCGTTTTGCCCTCGTGAAAAGTTATTTTCCTATTCGTGGCGCATGAGGTCAACCATAACGCAAGAAACGGGGAGCTTCTACGGACACTCTTAACTAACGGAGGAGATTAACACGACCGCAGGACGATACACCAAAGGATTCATCCCCTCAGCAAGGTTAAGGAAAAGGAATTTCTCTCGCGCCCGCTGGGTTGTAAGGGAGTGAGCTTTAGCTTCGTACGTTACAAGCCCGGTGAAGGCGCCACGTATGTGCACCGCCACAAAGTCCAGGAAGAAGTGTTCATCACTCTGAAGGGAACGGGGTCGATTATTTTGGACGGAAAGCGGATTTCGATGCCTGAAGGAACGATTATACGTGTCCCTCCGACGGTCTGCCGATCTCTGGCCCCAACGACTCAAAGAAGGATGTGGTTTATATGATTTTAGGGGCGGTTCCACCGAAACACTTTACGCTTGGAGGAAGAACTTTGCTCGGTGATGGCATTCCCAATCGAAGAAAAGTGCCGCGCTGGAAAAAATAGACGACTGATCCGGTTCCGAAGCAAGCGTAGTTTGGTCCGGCAGCGTTTAGGTGGAACGTCGGGCTTGAGGATTTTGCCTGAAGAAAACATCTGCGCTTCTAGTTTTAGAATCGGGTATCGGTGCTGGGACTTTAATGCGCGGATAAGAGGACTGAGCGACTAGGAGCACGGATGCAATACGACACACGACAAACCGGGAAGCCGCCGTCCCCTGTCGAGCCCACAGGGTTTTTCACCGGCGTCCAGATTCGACCGATCATCGTCGGCGTGGTGGTCGATTATATCGCCACCTATGCCGTCACATATGCTTTCTTTTTCGTTTACATAGCGAAGCAATTATCGAAACAGGGTGAAGTAACCGGAGATCAAATCAGAGACTACATGACCTCTCCCGAAGGGCTGATGATCGGTTTTGTCATCGGCGCCTTGGGAACCGCTTTGGGTGGGTTCGTTGCTGCGATAAAAGCCGGAAAGTTGGAAATTAAACATGGGGCGCTGGTGGGCTTTTGCTCGCTAATTCTGTCCTTCGTTGAGCAATCATTGCAAGAAGAGTCAACGCCCCTTCCCGAATGGTTTAGATTGCTCTCCATTCTGGCGATCATTCCGGCGGGGGCGTTGGGTGGTTTCCTGGCAGAATCATTCAAAGGCCTTGGCAGAGGCCGTCCTCAGACTGGCGGAAGCTGGCCGGGGACCTAGAAAATGCAATGCCCAGGATAGCAATCGACGATTTTGGCGAGGAGGAAATCGCGAGGGTTTATTTTGCCGCCAGGCTCGCAGAGGCGGAGCTTGTCGAGGTGGAGCTAAACAAGCATAGCATCGACTATGCGGTTGAAGTCGAGCCCTACGTTGCGTCCGCGTCTTCTGGCTATCGGAATACACGGGCGCTGCGTTTTATGTGATTTACGGCCAAGTCGATTTCTGCCGAACTATTCTTCGTGAGGCAGGTTTAACAGCAGGGCTGCTGGACGAGGAGTTTTCGTGACAGTCGGTGTGGTCAAGTGTCGGCGAGCAATAACGGAAGACTACCCTACTATCCTCCGGTTGCAGTCGGCAAACTTCATTGCCAATCTTTCGGAAGAAGAACGGAAAGAAGGGTTTCTTTCGGCGGAATTTACACGCGGACAGGTTGCGTGAGATAGCCGAGGATCTCGGGACAACGATCGCCACTGTCGACGCTAAAGTGGTAGCGTTTCTGTGTGCTATCCGCAATGAATTCACTCATGGGTCCCCCGTGATCGCGAAGATGCTCGATACCTACGATCTGGTAAAGTTCGAAGGTAAAGCGCTTAGCTCTTACAGCAGCTACATCTACGGCCCAGTCTGCATCGATCGCGCTTATCGGGGACGAGGACTATTGCGACGACTCTACGAAACGCAGAAGCAGGACCTCGCCAGGCAGTTCGACGTTGGTGTGGCTTTTGTGTCGCGTGGTAGTCCTTATTCTCTGAATGCTCACATCGCCGGCTTAGGGATGACCGAAGTGGGCGACTTCGAATTGATGGGCAACGTTTATGTCATCCTGGCCTTCCGATTACCACCAAAATCGACTTCCTAACGAGTTTGTCGCTTTCTCAACCGTGAAGCTTGCAGATTCAAATTTACTCTCATAAAATCATTGTGCCTTGTCGGATTCGCTGCGGCGGGGACAAAAAGATTGAAAGGAAACCCTAACGATGGATGCAGAGGCCAAGAAAACTGCTCTAAGGATGATTCCATATGGTTTGTATGTTCTCACCGCTGAAGGGAAGGACGGCAAGATTGCCGCGGCCACGGTCAATTGGGTGACCCAAACCGCCTTTCAGCCGCCGCTGGTCGTGGTCGGCGTTAAAGCCGATTCCGGTGCCCACGCGGTTATCAAAGAGTCCAAGGTGTTTGCATTGAATATTCTCGGCAAGGATCAGAAAGGAATGGCGTTTACGTTTTTCAAACCTCTGGAACGGGAAGGTAATAGCATCGGCGGCGAGGCGTTCCGTAAGGGCAGCGTGGGTGCGCCAATCCTAGAAAAGACCCCGGCTTTCGTGGAGTGCGCGCTCGTGGATACCATCGAAAAAGGCGATCACTCGATCTTTGTCGGCGAAGTGAAAGACGCTGGCGTAGCGGTACAGCCTTCCGGCCGTCCCGACGATGCGACTTTGGTGATGAAAGATTTGGGCGACAAGGTTTTTTACGGCGGCTAAGAATAAATCAAAGGAGACCGACATGGCTAAAATCAGACATATCGCTTATCGAGCCACGGATGTGGATGCAATGGCAAAGTTTTTCGTGGACGCGATGGGGATGAAGATGATCCAAAAGCGCAAGAACAACGCCATCGATCTGAGCGACGGCAGCGTGAACATTACCGTGCTCCCGCTCGCCGCGGGTTCAGGTGGGAAGCCTGGTATAGATCATATCGGTTTTTCCGCCGACAACGATCAGGAACAGTTTAAGTTGCTGGAAGCGGCAGGGGCCGAAAGAGCCGGAGCGGTCAACCTCGGGACGGCCTATTACGAAGATAAATTTCGCGGTCCCGAGGGTATCATCATCGACGTGGGTCACTGGCAGGGCGCCGCGCCACTAGACAAGGAAGGACAGTAAGACGCTAGGCTCCAGCCGGTAGGCCCTACAAGGAACGAAATCGCCACCGAAGATGGAGGATGGAAGATCGAGGATCGCCATTCTCTATCCTCTATCTTCAATCCTCAACATTTAGTTTTTCCTCAGGAGCTGCTAGCGGATCATCGAGCGCTCGGCCTTGCCTGAATAGTTGATAAAAACGGTTTTGAGCTCGGTGAAAAAGTTGAGACCTTCCTCGGCCATTTCGCGCTCACCGACGCCGGTGGCTTTGGTTCCGCCGAAGGGCAGCTGAGCTTCACCGCCGATAGTCGGCTCGTTGACATGCACCATGCCGGTTTCGACCTCTTCGACGAAATTCATAATCGTATCGACATTTTCAGTGAAGATAGAGGTCGTGAGGCCATATTCCACGCCATTGGCGAATTGAAGCGCTTCTTCAAGATTCCTGGCTGTCGTGACAGATAACACGGGGCCAAAGATCTCTTCCTTGAAAATCCGCATATGCGGACCCACGTTGTCGAAGATCGTCGGTTCGACAAAATAGCCTTTGCTCAGATGTTCGGGCTTTTTGCCGCCCACCACTAGCCTTGCACCTTCTTCCTTTCCGATCGTTAGATAATCGAGGTCGGTCTTCCATTGCTTTTCGTCCACCGCCGGTCCCATATCGACGGTTTCATCCAGTCCCGAGCCAATTTTTATCTTCTTTGCTCCTTCAACCAGCCGATCCAATAATTTGTCTTTGACGGCTGGTGCGGCAATCACTCGCGAAGTTGCCGTGCAACGCTGACCCGTGGAGCCGAAGGCGGCGCCGTGGATGGCGATGGCGGCTTTGTCAAGATCTGCGTCCGCCATAACAATAACGGCATTCTTACCGCCCATCTCGCAGGTGACTTTAGCACCGCGCTGAGCGGCTTTGGCATAGAGCGCGCCGCCGACTTCGTTGGAGCCGGTAAAGGAAATGGCTCGGAGGGCCGGGGAGTTAACCAGCGCTTCGCCAATAACCGAGCCGGGGCCGACAAGCATGTTGAATACCCCGGGAGGCAGACCGGCATCTTCGTAGATTGCGGTGAGCAAACTTGCCGTGGCCGGCGTCAACTCCGCGGGCTTGAATATGACCGTATTCCCGGCAACGAGAGCAGGAGCCGACTTCCAGACTGGGATAGCCCAGGGAAAATTCCACGGCGCAATCAAACCGACCACACCAAGCGGCCGGCGGATCGTATAGGTGAAAGTGTCGCGCGCCTCGGAAGGGAGCGTCTTCCCATGCATCCGAAAGCCTTCGCCGGCATAAAACTCGAGAAGCGAGATGCCCTTCATGACCTCGCCTTTGGCTTCCTTGAGAACTTTGCCCTCCTCGCGCGTAAGCGTCCGGGCTATCTCGTCGGCCCGCTGGCGCGCGATGTCCGCGGCGCGCCAGAGTACGCGTCCCCGCTCCGGGCCCGGCGTCTTCTGCCAGCCCCTGAATGACGCCTGGGCAGCGTCAATGGCGCGTTGGACGTCTGCTGTGGTGGCGGCAGGAAACTCGGCGATCACCTCGTCGGGATCGGCCGGATTGAGGTTTCGGACGAGCCGCTGGGACTTCGGATGAAACCACTCGCCATTAATATAAGATCCGGTTTGCATGGCTACCTCACTATGGATACTTGGTATGTGACAATTGGCCAGAGTATTAGTTAACGAGGAAAAGGTACCACACCTTGTAGACCGAGATCGAGGAGTGAGCATCGGAGCGAGCGGGCACCGGAGAGTAGCCCTACACTGACTTCTAGGGACTCAGGCAAAAGTTTGCGTTCTTCTTGGCTCTGCGCTCCGTCACTCCAATTTGCAGCCTTCCTCAAGGTACAGGCCCATTGCCCGCGACCGCAGAGGCTTGCTCCTCGGTCACTTTTCCGTCAATAAAATGAAAATGCAACTAGAAAGATCTACGGCCCAGCTCGCGCAGTAGTTTATTCCATTGCTCATCGAGTTTCTCATACTGTTCCGTTGTCAGCCCCTGTTCCGGATACCAGCGCTTAAAGCCGTACTCCTTCGTCGGGCTGCCATACTCATATTGCTCGAGAATCTTTTGTCCCCCTTCGCCCAAAATGAAGTCCGCCATCAGAAGTGCGGCATGTGGGTGCGGGGCGTTGGCCGAAACAGCCGTCGATCCGGAGTTGGTAGGAACCACGTCCATCGGAATCCATTCAATTGGGGCACCAGCCTTCAGCGATACCTCGACGTGATTCCGGAAAATCGTCGGTGATACACCAATCTCCCCGGGAATAACCATGTCAAGGAGAGCTCGGCCAGAGACGTTGTGGACAGCGGGATTCTGGGCTTTGAATTTCTTGAGAAATTCTTCGCCCTTTAGTTTCAGCATCGTTCCTACGACCGTCACGCCAGTGTCGCTGCCGGCGACACCGATTTTGTCTTTGAGTTCGGGACGCAATAGCCCTTCATAATTCCTTGGCGCCAAATTGGCTGGAATTGAGTTCTTGTTGTAGGCAAGGCCAATGTGGGACTCGCGGTCGATGGACCAGTAGAACAGCCCCTTCGGCCCTTTCTCCTTCACCGCTTCGGGGAACTTCGCCTGCGTGGGAAAATAGTAAGGCGTTATCAATTTTTGGTCGCGGAGAAGTTTCACCAGCGGAATCGTGCTCTCAAGGGTATCGAGGATGTAACGCTTCGCCTGGGTTTCGGCCAAGATCCTCGCTCCCAGCTCTTGCCGTGTCCCGCGATACGCCTCTACTTTAACGCCGGGATATTTGGCTTCAAAGGCTGAGGCAAGATCCTTGTACGAGCCTCCTGCCAGTGAGGTGTACCAGGTGATTTTACCTTCGGCTTTGGCGCCGGCGTAAAGGACCTGTTCACGATCGGGTTTGTTATAAGCTGCTAAATCTTCGATCTTCGTGGGCTTGCCACTCTGGGCCCCCGCTGTAGAAAGCCAACCGAAAGTTACAAAGATCAATACGTAGATAAGACACTTCATTGTGTTCCTCCTGGGACTAGGTTGTCTATTCGTTGGTTAGTAGCCGGTTTCCATCAGCTGATTGTAGAAGAGCTTGTAGAATTGCTTTAGCCTTTCGGGGCCCTTGTAATGGGCGAATTCCTGCGGCACTTTGAACTCCTTTTCGATCTGCTCTAGGTTTTTGCCGTCGGCGATCATCTTGGCGACCTCGTCCCGCATCATGACAAAATAACGCTTTTGCTCTTCAAGATCCCTGACGCCTCTGCCAACATGGGCGGGGCCATGACCAGGAAGATAAGTTTCCACCGGCAGATTGCGCGCCATGATGTTGTCGAGAATTTGTATCCACCCTTTCACGTTAGAGTAAAAGACTCCGGCGGATTCGCCTTGACCGGGGTGGATTTCAGTATCAAGAAGGTCGCCCATGAGCATCACGCGCCTTTGAGGAATATAGACCGTTAGATCGCCCGTGCTGTGCGCTCGGCCTTCCGCCGTGATCTGAAAGGTCAGGCCGCCGAAATAGAGCGTCATATTGCCGTCAAAACCGATGTCGGGTATTAGCAGCTCTGCCTTCTTGTAGGCCGCATAGCGCGGATCGTTGGAATTCTTGCGCTCCTCGAACTCTTTCGCTTCCTGCATTTGAAGGTCGTGGATTTGGTTTTTTGTGGCGATCCAGGTGGGCCTGTCCTCGCGAAAATGCCACGCGCCGGTTGCGTGGTCTCCGGCGGAGTGCGACGAGACGATGTATTTGATTTTCTTGTCGGTGAGCTTTCGGATCGCTGCGAGCGTTTGCTCGGCGGTTCGGATGTCAAAATCAAATACCAGCACGCCATCATTGGTAATGACAAACGTTGCGTTGCTAGAGCCCGTTGGATTTTCCATGAAGTAGACGTTGTTGGCGACCTGCTTCATCGTCATCTTAGCCTGCGCCCAGGCAATGAAGGGCGCCAAAAGAAATGTGCAGAACATGGCTCCCAGAACAAATCTTTTCATCATTGTGGCTCCGTTGTCTAAGCGACAACGCCTAGCTGTTTCGCCATCTCTAACGTGCGGCGGGCGCGCTCGACGATCGGTCGGTCGATCAACTGGCCGCCAAAAGCAATCGAACCATCGCCCCGAGCATTGGCTTCTTCGAAGGCCTGAATGACTCGTTGCGCGTATTCGATCTCTTCGGATGTTGGGCTGAACATCTGATTGATCGGGTCGATCTGCGAGGGATGAATCAAAGACATGGCCGAGAAGCCAAGACGGCGCGATTGCCGACCATAGGCGGCGAGCCCTTCCGTGTCTTTGAGATCGACCCAGACTCCGTCCACGGCCTGAACGTGAGCCGACGCCGCCGCTATAACCATGGCAGAGCGAGCGTAAAGCATGTCGCGCGCTTCCCCTTCGCGGGAAGTCGGCAGCCCCAGCTCGCGGCCAAAATCTTCCGCCCCAAACATCAAGCCGCAGACGCGCGCTGAACAGGCGGCAAGGCTAGAGGCGTTTAGCAAACCTCGAGGGCTTTCGATGGCGACCAACAGCTTGACGCCGCTGGCCGGCATCTTTTGCTGTGGTTCGCGTTGAGTCAGGATCGCATCGACTTTCATGACTTCGTCCACGGTTTCAACTTTCGGTAGTACCAAACCCTCGAGCCCAGGCCGAACCACCGAGTCGAGGTCGGCGTCCATGCGCGAGTGGCCGATGGCATTGATGCGAACAAACCGCGCGGGTGCGTTCGGCGCTTTCGGTCGACCCAAAGCCTCGCCGATAAGTTGCCGCGCGGTATCTTTCTCGCCGGGAGCAACGCCGTCTTCGATATCCAGCATGATTGCGTCGGTGTTAAGCCCCAGGGCCTTGTCGATCATTTTTTGCCTGTGACCCGGGACGAACATCCAAGATCGCTTCAAGTCCATTGTTTCGTCTCCTCGCTGGTTTCATTACCTGAAGCACAAGAAAATGTCTATCAGTAGAATCTGCATTGCCGAATCAGTTGCAGTCATGAACTTTTTAGAGAATAAGAAAACGAATATGAAAATGAGCACGCTAAAACTTTTGGTGCCTATCGTTGCCATAACCGTGCAAAGCAATTCTGCGTCGACGATCATCCCACCCTTTCTTCAAGACCTGCGCATTCCGATGGCGGCCATGGGGACGCTTATTTCCCTCGGCCCGGTCTTGGCTCTCACTTCGCGCCTGCCCGTGGGAATGGTTTATCAACGTAGTCGCGCACGATCGCTCATTTCGATCGGCGTCTTGGCCATGGGCATTACCAACTATTTTTACGGCTTCGTGCAAGACACTTTGATGTTCGCTATTGTCCACGCTCTCAATGGTTTCGCCTACGGTGCCGTAACCACGCTCTATATGGCGTTTTACGTCGAGTCGCTCGCCCCCGATGAAAACCGTAACCACGCCATGGGTTATTACGTCGGTACCTTGGCCCTGGGGTATTCTACGGGAAATTTTTTCGGCGGATTGCTGGCAGACCATCTTGGTTATAGACCTACATTTCAGGTAGCAGCGTTGCTGTCGCTGGTGCCAGTAGCGCTCCTATGGTTTCTTCACGGACCGAGTGGCCAAAAAAGCCCCCCTGCGAACGAGAAACCGAAAGCAAAACTTACGTTAAAGAATTCGTTAAAAGCGCTTCTTGAACCGGAGTTGGCAACCGTGGTTGTGGTGGCGTTGTTTCTCAACTTGCTGCACCAGATGAGCGGCGTTTTTATTTCGCTCTACGGCCTCGCGGTAGGCATGACCCTGACGCAGATCGGCGTGGTGCGCGCCGCTTATGCCGGCTGCAATGCCGTGACCCGTCCAATCAGCGGCCATGTGGTAAACAAGTTTGGCTATCGCGGTCTCTCTTATGCCGGCATTCCGCTTCAATCCGCAATCTTGATGCTGATCCCGCTCTTCACTGGCTTCGGTCCGATCCTCGCAGTCTACGTTTTGTCGGGATTAATGCGCGCCATCGTCATCGTGGCCAATGCTGTAGGATTGGTGCAGGATGTGGACGAGAACAAGGTCCAGCGTGGGCTGGCCTCGGGGATCTACAACGCCGCCGGCGATTTGGGCAATATTCTGGGGCCGTCCAGCGGCGGACTGATTGCCCAGGCCACCAGCATCAGTGGAGTCTTTGTCATCGGATCCCTAGGCTCGACGATTTTGTTTCTATTGGTCATCTGGGTGGTCACGTTCACCCACCGGCGTTAACCATAAACAAAGTTTGCCGTCATTCCAGCCGAGCTAGCGAGAGCCGGAATCCAGGAAATACAAAGGAAAACTGGATTACCGCCCTTCGACTCGCTCAGGACATGCTTTCGCGGTAATGACAAAGGGGAGCGTCGACTTATTCTGTGAACCTGTGAGACAGGTTGCTAGTAGGATTTTGGCATACCTAGTACATGTTGCCCCAGGTAAGCTAAAACTAAGTTGTTGCTCACAGGAGCGACCGTCAGGAGTCGGGTCTCGCGAAATTTTCGTTCCACGTCGTACTCGGTGGCAAAACCATAACCGCCGTGGGTTGTGAGACAAGCGTTGGCGGCTTCCCACGCCGCCTCGGAGGCAAGCAGTTTTGCCATGTTCGCTTCAGCGCCGCATTTTTCTTTGCGATCGAATTTCGTTGCCGCCTGGTAACGCACCAGATCCGCGGCCTCGACGTTGGCATAAGCTCTGGCGATTGGAAATTGAATCCCTTGGTTCGAGCCGATGGCCCGACCGAAGACAATGCGTTCCGAGGCGTATTTTGCCGCTCGTTCGACAAACCAGCGACCGTCGCCGATGGCTTCCGCCGCCACGAGAATCCTTTCGGCATTCCAGCCGTCGATGATATAGCGAAAGCCCATCCCTTCTTCGCCGACCAAATTCTCAGCCGGAACTTCAACTCCATCGAAAAAAAGCGCGTTGGTGTGGTGATTGATCATCAGGTCCAGCGGTTTCACTTCAAGTTTTGCTTTAGCTTCCCTTAAATCAACAATAAACACCGCAAGACCCTTGGTCTTATCCTTGAGTTCATCATACGGCGTGGTGCGCGCCAACAGCAGCATCAGATCCGATTGAAGCACTCGCGAGATAAAGATCTTCTGGCCGTTGATGACGTATCGATCCCCTTTTCGCGTGGCTGTCGTTTGAATCTTTGTCGATTCCGATCCTGCATTGGGCTCGGTGACGCCAAAAGCTTGTAGGCGAAGTTCTCCGCTGGCGATCTTTGGCAGATAACGGCGCTTCTGTTCATCGTTGCCATGCCGAAGCAAAGTTCCCATGGTGTACATCTGCGCGTGGCAGGCCGTGGCGACGCCGCCAGAGCGATTGATCTCTTCAAGAATGATGCTGGCTTCTGTGATGCCGAGGCCGGTGCCGCCGTATTCTTCCGGAATCAGCGCCGCGAGCCAGCCGAGTTCCGAAAGCTTACGTACAAACGCCTCGGGATAGTCTTTCTTGCTGTCGATCTCACGCCAATAGGCGTCAGGAAATTCGCCACAAACTTTGCGAATCTCATCGCGGATTTGAAGTTGTTCCTGGCTCAGGTTGAAATCCATTAGCGCCTCCTATATTTACCGCCTAGCAGGCTGCTGAAGACTCCCTCGGAGTCCTTCGACACGCTCAGGACGAACGGAAGCCGGTGAAAATGATTCAGAAAATACGTTCGTGCTGAGGCTCTCGAAGCACGGTCCGCTTTTTCAGCACCCTGCTAGTATATAGCGTAATGCCTGTATTGCTAGAAAGGGGAGCGAGTCATGGCTGTCAAACCTGGCTGGGAAGGGCGCTTCTTCGAAGACTTTGAAGTCGGCGACGTTTATCGCTGCCGTCTGGGCAGGACCGTCACGGAGGCGGACAACATCTGGTTTACCTTGCTGACGAATAACACGAATCAGATTCATTTTAATAATGAATACGGCAAGCGCACGGAGTTCGGCAAATGTCTGATCAACAGCGCGCTGACCATCGCGATTGTCGCCGGTATGGGCGTCGCCGACGTGAGCGAAAACGGTTTTGCCCTGGGTTGGGACGAGATAAAGTTGCCCAGCCCGCTTTTTGCCGGCGATACGCTCTATTCGGAATCCGAAGTCTTGGAGAAGCGAGAGTCAAAATCAAAACCACAATGGGGCATCATCAAGGTTCGCACCCGGGGCATTCAGCAAGAGGGCAAAGTTGTAATTGATTATTCGCGCAGCGTGATGGTCTGGAAGAAAGCCCACGCGCCGAAGCAGGATTTGTTTCCCACCATCAAAGATGAATCTAAGTGAACACGTTGGAACGACTGGAACCACCGGAACTACTGGAACCGTTGAAACTTCTGGAACTTCCTGTTCCGTTCCAATCGTTCCAAACGTTTCAGTCGTTTTAAGAGAGATGAGGTGAATGTGATAACCAATTCCAAATCCCGCGGCGCATTGGACGGGGTCAAGATCTTGGCCTTTGAGCAGGTGCTTTCCGGTCCTTTTGCCACCTGCCTGCTCGCCGACATGGGCGCGGAAGTCATCAAAGTCGAACGACCAGGTGTGGGCGACGTTATCCGCGGCTGGGACTCTGTGGTTCGCGGGCTATCCTCAGGTTATGTTTGGCTCAATCGCAACAAGCGCAGTCTCACGGTCGATGTCAAAAAGGAAAAAGGCAGAGCCATACTTCAAGAATTGGCGAAACGATCCGACATCTTCTTCGAGAATTATGCTCCGGGTGTCGTGGGGCGCCTTGGCCTTGGCTACGAAACGCTTAGCACGATGAATCTAAGACTCATCTATTGCTCCCTCTCCGGCTACGGTCAGGACGGTCCCTACCGCGACGTGAAGGCCTACGATCTCCTCATCCAAGGAGAAGGAGGAATCATCGCTACCACCGGCTATCCGGACAGGCCCGCCAGGGCCGGCCTTGCCATCGCCGATATCGCCGCGGGAATGTATGCAGCCTTGGGCATCCTCTTTGCGCTTTACCAGCGGGAAAAAACCAATCGCGGTCAATTTGTCGATGTTTCGATGCTCGATTCGATCGTCTCTTGGCTCGGCTACTTTCCACACCATTTTTGGCACGCCGGTGAAGAGCCCGTGCGAGTGGGAATGCGCCACCATTATGTAACTCCCTACGGTCCATATCTCGCTGGCGACCGCGAATATGTGAACCTCGCCGTTGCCAGTCCGTCGGATTGGGAAATTTTTTGCCGAAAAGTGATCGAGCGGCCGGGGTTACTCGAAGACCCGCGCTTTTCCACCGTCGAAGGTCGGCGAAAAAACCGCGGTGAATTGGAAGAGACGATCGAGAAGATTTTTCTGGAAAAGGATCATCGCCATTGGCTAGCCCAGCTCAAGAAAGCCGAGTTGCCCTACGGCGAAGTACGCGGCATCGCTCAGGTGCTCGCCCACCCGCAAGTTATCGCCCGTAAGCTCATACGAGAAGCGGACTCGCCTGTCGGAAAAGTCCCGGTGATCGCCAACGCGCTTAAGATGTCCGACAGCGAGGCCCGCTACGACAAAATTCCTGAACTCGGTGAAGATAGTGACGCGATCATGAAAGATCTGGGTTACGACGCGGACGCGATCGCTCAACTGCGCCGCGATAAGATCATCTGATTCCGTCGAAGGAGAAGTCGATGCGGAAGCCGGTGGTCGGAGTCATGGGCGCCTCTGAGAATGATGCTCTCAGTGAATTAGAAAAAGCGCGGCTTAAACAACTCGCGGAACGTCTCGGAACGGTTCTGGCCCAGCACGGCTGTATCTTGGTCACAGGCGCAACGACGGGTCTGCCGGACATGGTGGCGAAAGCTTTCCGAAAATGCGGGGGATTCGCACTGGGCATTTCACCCGCTCAAGATCGAAAAGAACATTTGGAGCGCTACGGTTTGCCGGATGATGGCGCGGATGTGATCGTCTATACCGGATTCGGCTACAAGGGACGCAACGTTATCAACGTCCGTTCCACCGATCTAGTCATCATTTTCGGCGGCGCCACCGGCACGCTCAACGAATTCACTATCGCCTACGATGAGGGCAAAATAATCGGGATACTCGAAGAGAGTGGCGGTGTCGCTGACCACATCAAAGAGATTATTGAGTTCTGCAAAAGGCCGACGCGGGGTCTCGTAATATTCAACAAGGATCCGGAGAAGCTAGTTGAAATGTGCCTAGAGGCGTTGGCCCGTTAGTGCAACTGCTCGGAAATAGAAGCAGGGGTCTTTCAGAACGATATTCGCTATCCACGCTTTGATTTGTGCTGCGCAATATAGCTATGGGCGAACTTCTTGAGTTCGTCCCCTCGCAGGCCGATTTTGAGCGCTTCGTCCAGGGCGGTATCCTCGCTCCACCCCTGTTCGACCACTCGATAGATCATCATGAACGCGCCGACTCGATTGGCACTGGCGCAGTTGATCAGCAGCGGGTGGTTGGATTTTTCCTTGACCAACCTAATGAACTCCTCCGCCTGTTCTGCTCGCGGCGCCGTGGACACGACAGGAATATTGAAGTAGCGGAGCCCGGCTTTTTCCACGAGAGCGCGCTCTCTTTTTAAATCGATGCCTTCACCGTCAGTACGTAAGCTCAACACCGAGTGAAAACCGCTCGCCGCGACTTTGGCAAAGGCCCGCTCGGTGGGTTGTCCACCGGTGGCGAAATTGTCGTCCAGGCAAAGCACGCGCGGAACATCGGATTTTAAGTACCGCTCAACTTGATCGAGACGTCCGCGATCTTTTGGCTGCTGCTCAGCGGCAATGACAGAGGTTGAAAACGCAACACTCACTACCACCGCCAGCAGACATTTATTCATTGATCCCGCCCATTGCAATTTAAGGTCTACTGCAGCTTGAACAAGGTCGCTGCCGTTTTACCAAGCATTGCTGCTTTCTCTTGCGCGGAACAAGGTGCTTGACGAATCATCTCCAGAGATTCCGTGACGTTTGCCGCCGTCTTGCATTCTAGCGGGTAGTCAGTCCCGAACATGATGCGGTCAGCAGTAGTTATATTGAACGCAGCCGCTAGCCCGGGATGCCATGCGCCGGTTCCCGCCGTGTCGAAATAGAGCGACTGAAACAGTCTTTCAAAACGCTCCGTCAGACCGAAGCGCTTTTGTTCCGATTGGGTCTTGAGGTAACCCCTCATGTCTCCTGGAATGTTGGCGTCTTCAGTTTCAAAAAAGGCCATCATTCGCCCCTTGAGTGACGAAGCAGCACCGCCGAGATGCGGCATGACAAAGCGCAGTTCAGGAAAATGGGGAAGCACGCTGTTCATGACACGCACGATGGCCTGGGTTGTCTCCAAAGGGCGGAACACACAGCGATCCAAATTATAAAGCGTCTCGGAACCGGTGGGTTTCGACTGGGGATGAATGACGATGGGCAGCTGATTTTTTTGGATCACCTCATAGAGTGGGTTCATTGTCGGGTTGTCCAGCTGCACATCGAGATGGCAGGCGAGGAGCGCTACGGCCCGCAGTCCCAATTCCTCAATGCCACGCTGGAGCTCACGCTTTGCCGCTTCCGGCTCGTGGATCGGCAAATGGATGCAGCCCCGGAAACGCGTCGGGTGTTTTCGTTCGACCTCGGCGATGCCGTCGTTCAAAAGCCTCGCGACCTCGGCGCCCATCACCTGGACCTGATCGGTTAAAATCGACACGGTAACCCCCGCTTCGTCCATGACGTTCAGGTGCGCTTCGAGGTCCTTGCGCGATGGGTGAAGCGTCAGGCTGATTTCATTGGTAACGATTCGACGGCCGCCTGCCTGCACGGCAAGACGGTCAAACAAGGTTGCGGGCATGTAATGGTGGTGAACGTCAACGATAAGTTCTGCCGAAGCCATAATAAATCACAACTCCTTTTCCCATGATACGTTGTCCGGACGCTGTAACCGTACGACACTCCAACGTGTCGTTCAAGCGAACGACAATTCCTGCTCACTGCTGACGGGAAAAGATGACTAGAATGCCACAAGGCCCGAGCTGCGGGAGCCGGGCCTTGCGATTTATGCAGGCAGAAAGAGTTAGGAGGGTTGGCCTTGCGGTTTTTTGAAGCCAGGGTGGCGAGAAGCGACGAGATTTTTTAGCTGATCTTTCTGTTGCGCCGTTAAGACGGATTTGCCGTTTTCGAGGGCCTCCACGCGCAGGTAACGAAGTTGAGAGCGGAGTTTTTCCGCCTGCTCGATCTTTAGCTTAGCCTGGATGAGGTTGGCCGGTGTCTCCTGCAGTGAAGCGGCTAAGTCACTTTCGATGGCGCGCAGTTGCTCCTGAATGGGAGTGCTCTGATCCCGGAACTGGGTCCGTATCTTCTCCAGAGTGGCGACCTGATCCGGGCTCAGACTCAGGTCTTTCTGGTGTCTTAGAGCAATGCTAACCCAGGGTGCCTCGACACCAAACATCCGATGCATTTTTGGCGGGCCGGCACCCGGTTCACCCGGGTTAGCTTGACCGTAAGCAACCATAGGTATCAAACTAGCTGAAATCATTGATAAGGCGAGAACAGTAACGCCTAATAACCCCCGAACTTTTCGCATCTTTCCCTCCTCAATAGGAATATTCTGACTATAAGACGATCGCTGGAGCGAAAAGTTTACCCCGCCAAAAGAGGCCGACGTCTCCCCTGTGAATCAAGTTCTCATGATGAATAGGCTCCACCTTCGAAGCCACGCTCAAACAAACGAACGGTAAGGAACATAAAGTCGATAAAAAGAACGTCGTGTACCGCTTGGGCATCACTGTGAAGCCGTCAGATCTAACTTTCGGTTAAATCGCCAGTCACTGTATTGACTAACGGTTTAATTAGCGATAGCCATACGTCATCACCCAACTCAATTGAAAGGAGAGAAGGTATGGCGCTCCATATCGGAGAGGAAGCTCCAAATTTTACCGCGGAGACGACGGAAGGACCCATCAATTTTCATGAATGGATTGGCAACGGATGGGCGATTCTGTTTTCGCATCCAAAGGATTTCACTCCGGTTTGCACCACCGAGCTCGGCTATATGGCGGGTCTCAAATCGGAGTTTGGGAAGAGAAATTGTAAAATACTCGGTCTAAGCATCGATCCGGTGTCGGATCACAAGAAATGGTCCAAGGATATCGAAGAAACCCAGGGCCATGCGGTGAACTACCCGATTATAGGTGACTTTGATTTAAAGGTTGCCAAACTCTACGACATGATCCACCTCAGCGCCAGCGGAACCGCTGAAGGCCGAACCGCTGCTGACAATGCCACGGTTCGCTCTGTGTTCGTTGTTGGACCGGACAAGAAGATCAAGCTTATGCTCACCTATCCCATGTCGACCGGCCGCAATTTTGACGAGGTATTGCGGGTATTGGACTCGATGCAGCTAACGGCTAAACATCAGGTTGCCACGCCGGTTAACTGGAAGCAGGGTGATGATGTTATCATCCTCACTTCGGTTTCAGATGAAGACGCAAAAAAGAAATACCCGAGTGGTTGGAAAACGTTGAAACCCTATCTCCGGGTTGTGTCACAGCCGAAGTAGCAGCAAATCTAAAGAAGAAGGGATGGGCCGCCTTGCTGGCCTTAGTGGCTAGCATACGGCCTGTCCCATGTTTTTGCTTAGGTCTCGTCTGCTACAAAATCGAAAAGAAATTTAAGCAGCGGCAGTAAGTGCAGGTGCAAACCTGGCTTGCCGCAAGTTAAGAACCCCAGCCGCCTTGAGAAATAATGTGCTGGCGGCGATGAATCATAGGTCTCAATAAAAAAGCGGGGTCTTTGAACCCCGCTTTTTAATTCGAAAGTCTTACTTCAATTAGCGCGGATTGATCTCGCTGGCCCTTAGTTGACCATCCTTTTCAGTATATTTGATGGTAACCTTAGCCCCGTCTTTCGCGTTTTCAAGTCCCTTGGTCGACTTGCCAACGGCAAGCATCTTTTCTCCGTCCTTGGTCTTAACCTTGATAGACTTCTCTTCTTTGCTGACAATAGTGCCTTTGAACTCCATATCCTGGGCGATCACATAAGCCGGAGCCAACGCGACTGCCAAGACCACTGCACCAATCTGTTTCTTTAGATTCATTCTGGGTTCACCCCCTTTCCACATAGATGTGCTTAACCTTGTTAGGTACACTTTTCAGCGGCGCTGTTAGCGCAAAGGCCGCGCCAATATTTCGCAGCATCGCTTCACCTCTTGATTACCGAAGCCGCGACGTTGCTGTTACGATTTGATCGAATTATCAGAAGCAGTCAATGATTAGCTATTTGTATTGATATGTATTGATATGCCGTTCTAAATAACTTCCTTGCTGATCTCGGTTGTGAGGCCTTTTAGATAAACTTGTCGTCCACAACCGCCTGCGATTCCAGACATCATGTGATGGTTTTATCATACATTTTTTGGCAATAGGCTGATCCTTTCGATCTGATGTTAACTCCGTCGAGTTATCTAAAACCGTTTGCCTCCAATGCTGACTTCGTTGAAATTTTAATTTATCCACCGTGCAATCTCTTTGAATTAACGCAGGTATACTGAAGCCTGTCACGGGAATATTTTGCGCCGGGCAGTGCGCCAAGGACTAAGATAGTTGTTTCTATTGAGAGTTTTCATGGGCTGGACCTCTTGTTGCTTGCAATGAAGGTGAGCCCAATCTGATTTGGTTGAAGGGTTTCGATCCGAGGCGGAAAAGCATCGAATGGAAGCCTATTCTTCTATGGTTTACCGGGTTTGACTTGATCGTTCTGAAACTCGCATGGACAGTGATACGAGGCTTTTAGGGGAAACCGGTGAGCTTGTAGAAGCTCGTACAGACCAAAAGCCCGCCTATTTTATTCGGCCGACTCTTCCTGCCCGCATCATTAACCGATTGTACTGTTGGATCACCAGCATCGGCTTTGGCCGGCCAAACAGCTATGTCCTACTGGTCTCAGGCCGTAAAACCGGCAAGATTCGATCCGTACCCATCAACGTTTTGAGCTACAATGGCAAGCTCTTTTTGGTTGCCACTCGGGGACACACGCAATGGTCGCGTAACGCTCTTGTCAAGCGAAACATCACTCTCAAGAGGGGCAGACTGCGAACCGAGTTCAGATTGCGGGAGGTGTTGGATGCAGAGAAACCGAAAATACTTAAAGCTTATGTGAATCGTTTCCGTCGGATGTCTGGACGATTTTTTCCTCTACCTGCCGGCGCGCCTTCAGGCGCATTCGCACCGATCGCTGCTCACTATCCCGTCTTCGAGCTAATTCGTAAGTGATCGCTCTGGCTTCTGTATCTTTATCGCGCCTCAACAGTTTACTTAAAACTCTGTTTGCAGGCTGCTCAAAAAAATCTCAGAGGCGAGGCGCGCGAAAAATCGATCCTTCGGCTTTCGCTCAGGACAGGCTAGGCTGGAGACGTACTCAATTGATACGTTGAAGCGAGGCGATTGATGGTTCGACAAGCTCACCATGACCGGATCAAACCTAGTAGATTGAATTTTTGAGCCGTTCGCCCTGAGATTTGTCGAAGGGCTTCTATTGAGTCCACACAGTCCAACGAAGCATATGAGCCTTTTTCAGTAGCTTGCAAGCCCTATCTTGCGGTCATCGGCGATATAAGCCACATTTTTTAAAGGCTTTAAGGGAAAGAGGCAATTCGTTTGGCTCCCACAAAGACAGCTGTCGTTTCCACTATTGTTTCCGTACAATCGGTTTCTAAAAAATTCGGCGAGCGCTTGGCTGTGGACAGCCTAGATCTAGAGGTCCCGGCACAAACTTGCTTCGGTCTTTTGGGCCCTAACGGAGCGGGCAAGACAACGACCTTGCGTATGATATACGGCGTCACCCGTCCGAGCAGCGGCGCAATCCGGGTCTTCGGCAAGGATATCAACCAGCACTTGCGATCCGTCCGCTCCCGGCTTGGCGTGACTCTGCAGCAAAACGTATTGATCGAAGCGCTCTCGCCTAAAGAAAACCTGCGCGTCTTCGGTCGTTATCACCTCCTGCGCGAACCTGAGCTTTCCCGGCGCACGGATGAGTTGATCGACTTTCTTGATTTGCGTTCGCACGCTGACGTTCCGGTGCGACAACTTTCCGGCGGATTTCAACGGCGTCTTGCCATCGCACTTTCATTGATGAATCGACCTGAACTTTTGATCTTGGATGAACCTACAACAGGGCTCGATCCCGCGGTACGACTCGTCTTGTGGTCGCGCATTCGGGAGCTACGCACGGCAGGTACAACCGTACTCATCACCACCCACTACATGGATGAGGCCCAGCGCCTCTGCGATCGTGTTGCCATTGTATCGGCAGGCAGAGTAATTGATGCCGGAATACCGGCGGATCTCATTGTCAATCGCCTCGAGCCTGAAACCGTCGAATTTGATTGCACCGCGCAAGAGGAGCTGGTGCTGCTTGACGGTTTTGTGCCTGCGGACCGCCGGTTGCGGGTGGGACAACGGCTGATGCTGTACGTCAACGACGCAACCACACTTATCGAGAGAATTCGCCGCTATGACCGCGGCGACCGCCGCCCGATCATCGTTCGACCAACCAATTTAGAAGATGTCTTTCTCTCCCTGACCGGAACGAGTCTGGAGCGGGATTCATGAGTGTTTCTGCCCCTTACGCCCTCGCCGTTTGGCGCCGGAACGCAGCCCTCTATCGGCGCACATGGAAGTGGAATATTTTGCCAAATTTCTTCGAACCGGTCTTCTATCTCTTTTCGATAGGCATCGGTGTTGGCGCGTATGTTTCGGAGATGGGTGGGATGACCTACATTGAGTTTCTTGCGCCCGGGCTGGTTTGTGTCGCGGCCATGAATGGCGCGAGTTTCGAGGTCACGTATAACATCTATGTCCGGCTTATTTTTGAAAAGGCCTACGATGCCATGATGACAACGCCCATCGAGCCGGATGATGTGTTGGCCGGCGAGGTCCTGTGGGCGATCACCCGTTCATCGATTTATGGAGGATGTTTCTTTATTGTGCTGGCGCTTTTCGGTCTTGCTCCGTTGCCGTCCTCCCTTTGGGTTTTGGTGGTGATCCCACTGACGGGACTCCTTTTTGCCGCGATCGGCCTGGTGTTCTCCTTGCGCATCCCGAACATCGATCTTTTCAGTTTTTATTTTACGCTTTTTCTAACTCCTTTGTTTCTATTTTCTGATGTCTTTTTTCCGCTTGAGGAGCGCCTGGCTCAACCATGGTTATGGGTGGCCGAAGCCTTGCCTCTGCTACATCCGGTTCGGCTGGCGCGGGCATCCTTTAGTGGTGAATTCTCTCCGGTCATTTTGTGGGATCTCTTTTACATGTTGAGCGCATCCGTTTTGCTGTTGTTCTTGGCGCGTCGCAGTGTGCGCCAGCGGCTCACCAACTGATCGTCATTGCGGGATGTGAGTCCGGTACGATCTGATTGAGACAATGACATGGTCATCGTGCTGATGGGCGTAACAGGTTCCGGTAAGAGCACGGTCGGCAAACTCCTCGCTAGTCAGCTTGGCTGGAAGTTTGTCGAAGGAGATGATTTTCATTCTCCGAAGAACATCGAAAAAATGCGCCGCGGAGAACCGTTAAATGACGCCGACCGCAGTCCTTGGTTAGAGGCGATTCGAGAAGTCATCCGCACGACGATTGACCGCGGCGAGGACGCCATCATCGCCTGCTCGGCCTTGAAGGAATCCTACCGCAAGTTGCTGCAGATTCGCGGCCAAGTGAGTTTCGTATATCTCAAAGCCAGCATGGCTTTAATCCAAGATCGATTGAAAAACAGAGTCGGCCACTTCATGAATCCGGATCTCATCCAAAGCCAATTCGATACTCTCGAAGAACCGGAGCAGGCCTTACAGGTCGATGCCGGTGTGAGTCCCGCAGAGATTGTCCAAGTTATTAGAAACAAATTGTCGGTTTAGTATCGCGTGATTTTCTGCAAACCTCTTGCTTGACCTGAATCAATCCCGTTGATATGCCAGCAACATGCTGATACTGAGCAACGAAGAAATCGAGTCGTTTTTATCTATCTCCGCATGTATTGACGCGCTAGAGAAAGCATACAAGAGCTGGGACAAAGGCACGGCGATCAATCGTCCCCGGACAGATCTGGTCCTGCCCTCTCCCAACGAGTCCGGCGTTTATGCTTTCAAATCCATGGAGGCTGGGCTCGTCGATCCCCCCATCGTCGCGATGCGCATCAACTCGGACATCATCCGCTGGCGGCAGCAAGGAGGAAGGGTTCTAAAGACGAAGGTCCCGGCCGCCTCCGGCGATAAATATGTTGGTTTGGTTATGTTGTTCTCGACAGAAAACGGTGAACCGCTGGCAATTTTTCCCGACGGGGTGGTGCAGCGCATGCGCGTGGCCTCGAGCAGCGCTATCGCGGCCCGCTGTCTGGCTCGCGAGGACGCGAGTACGATGGCTCTGTTCGGTTCAGGCTGGCAGGCGGGTAGCCATTTGCCGGCCATGTGCGCGGTGAGAAATCTAAAAAGAGTAAACGTATTCAGCCCGACGAAAAGCAATCGCGATACCTTCGCAAAAGAAATGCAACAGAAAGTTACGGCGGAGGTACGGCCGGTGGACCGTCCCGAAGAAGCCGTGCGTGATGCCGACATCATCGCCACCACCACGAACTCTTTGACCAGAGTCGTTAGCCCTGAGTGGGTGCGGCCGGGCATGCATTTGACTTGTGTCCGGGTCCCGGAACTGGGCGACGAGACCATTCGAAAAGTCGACCGGTTAGTGATCCACTCCCACAAGCACGCTCCGGAAAACTATGTCGCCGGCTTCGGAGACGATGGTATACCGGCCCACGACGCCATCGACATCATTAAGAAGGGACCGGGGCAGGTCTCCGGTTCGCTGGTGGAACATCCCTTTTGGTTAGCCGCTCCCGAGCTTAGAGAGCTCGTCGCTGGAAAAGTTCCAGGTCGAGCATCTTCGGAGGAGACCACCTGCTTTCTAAATAATTTAGGTATCGGTCTTCAGTTCGCTGCCGTCGGTGCGGCAGTATACTCTGAAGCAAAACGGCGGGGAGCTGGGCACGAGATTCCTACCGACTGGTTCCTAGAAACCGTGCACCCCTGAGACTGTTAACGCGAAGACAGTAAAATTCTCTGATGTGAGTTAATCATTGCCAATAGTTTTGTAGAGATTCGGATTCAGTAACGCTAGGTTCTGCCAAATTTTTACTCGATTCTCCAGCGACTTCATCAGTTTCAAAAAATATTTCGCTTCAAGCCCCAGTAACTTTCCCAATCTTGGGGTGTCACGGTGTATGCCTAAATCGAATGTCGGCAATTTTCCGAATCGTTCTGACATGGTAATCAGTATGCCAGACATTCATCGCCCCTTTACGTTCCTCATGTTTTCAACTTCGGTGGTCAGGTTGGAGAGTTCTTTTGTGATTCTTGCAGTGGTGAGTCTCGGTATATTTGCCGGAAGTTGAAAATTACGGTGCGATGTCCGGCGAATCTGTTCCAGTATCAGCCGCTGCACTGTGAGCAAGTTCCTTTGCGTGTGTATCAGTTGGTGACTCTTCTCGTTGTTTAATCTCAATTCAGCGATGATTGCCTTTGCTCGAATAATTTCTTGATTCATGATTCCAGTTCGCGTTGGAGACCAACGCTTCCCAATTCTGCGTGTCTGTTAAAACCATATCCCCAATAGCTTACAAAGTAGAGGAAAGGTCCAAGCTGCCAATGTCCGCAATCGTCTTGTTGCGGTTAGCCAGCAGCAGTTCCACTATTTGACGGCAAAACGCATTGTCGTCGATAAGAAGGCAGCCGAGATAGGATGCTCCATTAAAGTCCATGTAGAGAAAGCATCTGTCGGCAGGTTCGATTTTGGAGCGATACACATCTCTTAGGATGCCGATTTCCCCTATAAGTTGTTTGTTGTCTTTGCCAGATACCCACGTCCAAGTGGGCGGCCAACTAGGAACTCCACGGTGATTGAAAAGGGGATGGTCTCGGAGCAGCATCGGGAACCTCCCTTTGTTCGGGCTCCCGGCCACCACTGGACCCGGCACTTTAAGCTCGGACGGCTTCTAAGGTAGTCTAGAGCTATCCCTCTACATGAAAAATGTCAAATACGAATTGTCAGGCAGGCGCCAAAGTCGAGAGCTGGTTATCAGCAGAAAGCCCATAGTTCGTGCACCTGGCAACTAAAAACCCCTTGACGAGCCAGAAATTAGAGTCATTATTTTTCTAGAGGTCAAAATGAATGAGTGAGGAGCGAGCGACCAATTAACTAAAGATAGGAGGAAAGTCTTATGTTCGTAGAAAATTATCGGTTAGACACGATGATTGGCGGCCAGGCGCAGACCGTGATCCCTTATCCGAAGATTTCGGCAGAAGACTGGTATATCTGGAAAGCATTTCTTCCGGTGAAGTCAGCGCCTTTTGGCAAGAAAGTATTGCTTCACGAGACAAAGAACTCCCTTCGAGTCGCTTATGGTATCCCATTCGAGGTTTACCATGAAATGATTCGCGGAGCGGATTATTTCGAGGACATAGAAGTTTGGGGCAAACAAGAAATTTACAAGGACCCCATTGCCGTGGGAATTGCCAGAAACGGCGATCGCTATCTTATCTGCCGTTGGGGGATGGATAAGCTGATCCCATTTGAGAGTATCAAGAATCGCTCGTGGCTGTATCGCATCCACAATTTTGGAGTAAATTTGCTGACTTCAGAGATGTTTTGGCTCACTAGTGCAGCCGTAGCGGTATTCGGGATCGCTTTGATCGCCATCTGGTAAACGTAACCTTCAGAGATTGGCACCCGCCATCTCGCCAACATCGTCTGTGAGGTTCGATAGACTCACCTTGGATACGCCATAGTTACGAACCGCGCTCGATTTTTGGAGCCGCACATTCAACGGGATGGCTGAATTCCACAGTTTCGCCACAACCTTGATGGCGAGGGAGAACATCACTACTCTGCGAGAGAAGGTCAACAAGTAGTATTTCGCGTTACGTTTTCCGGTATCCGAAATTCAGTCCGAGCGCTGATAAGAAACCGGATGTATTGGGCCGCAGACCTAAGCATCGGCAATCGTATGATAAACGCCAGAGGACCGGCTATAAAGGTTCTTAGGCTTTGCTCCTTGTGAGAAGCCAGACGATAATCCCGATCACCAGAATGACTAGGAGTACTCCCGTCCAGACTCCGGCCTTGAAGATATCTCCGATCACCTCACAGCCATTCAGAGCCACAGTAGAAAGAAGCAAAACTACGAAGTACGAAGAGTGTTTCATCGGTATCATCTGTTGCGGTTGTTAGTCTCCCCAACAAGGCAGGCATGCCAGCAATGGGGCTTACGCCCCTACATTCAATCGGCGCGGCGCCTTGTTGGCTTCCCGCGCCCAATGGCGTAGCTGTCGGCACGCCGTAATGAACGCTGAACAATCCGTCGGTTTTTTTAGAGCAATGAAACCTTCATCACGATTATCGGAAACACCGGCTTTCGCGAAGAGAGGTGTCGCTGCGTCAATGTATCCGATGAACTTGCGATGGCTGAATGCATCGGCGACAAAATCGCGCGCGGCGGCATTGTTAGCCAAAGCCGTTGCGCCGTCTTTCGACGGCAAAAGCGCTACGGCATCATAAAGGACGGATGGGCCGCCATCGATCCTTTGGGCCGCTTCGATCCATGAACCGTCGCTGGCCTTGACCCCGCCAATCTTGGGGGCGACAATTTCAATCGTCGCGCCTTCTTTCTTCAAGGCACTTTGAAGTGATTGCAGAATCGCGCTATCCACACCATCGGTCACGAGGACGCCCATCTTGCGTCCTTTAAAACTTTGCGGCCCGTTGAGAACGATGCTCAATGCCGGCGACTTCTTCAGGTCTTCGCGCGTCGGCTTCGCGGCGTCCGCCGCTTTGGGCATCTCTTTGAGACGCAAGCCGTCCGCCAAGTCCTTTGCGAGTTTCGGATGTATGTTCAAGAGGTGCGACACCATGCGCGTTCGAATTTCAAGCCGTTCAACTTTGCTGAGTTCAAAGGTGAGGGCCTCAGCAATATGGTTTTGCTCCGTTTCCGTCTGGCTGATGTAAAACTGCCGTGCCTGACTGTAATGATCGGCGAAAGTCTCTGAACGGATGCGAACTTTCGCTCCGTCTTCCTCAGCGGAGTACGACTGAAAGCCCTTTTCAGGTGATTCGCGCGGACCGCCTCCCTGACCATTCCAAGAATTCGGCTCATAGTTGGCTCGACCTTTGGGATTCATCATAGCCATGTGCCCGTCTTGCTGGAAGACATGAAAGGGACACTTGGGCGCATTGATCGGAATGTGCGTGAAGTTGGGACTGCCGAGACGTTTGAGTTGTGTATCCAGGTAGGAGAAATTTCGCCCCTGGAGCAGGGGATCGTTAGTAAAGTCGATACCCGGTACGATGTTCTGGGTGCAGAAGGCGACCTGTTCGGTCTCGGCAAAGAAATTTTCCACGCAGCGATCGAGCACGAGCCGGCCAACGCGTTTGACTGGCACCTGTTCCTCCGGGATGATCTTGGTGGCGTCGAGCACGTCGAAATCGAATCTGTCGGCGAAGTTGTCATCGAAGAGCTGTAACCCGAGTTCCCATTCCGGATAGTCGCCCATCTGGATCGCGTTCCACAGGTCGCGTCGATGAAAATCGGGATCGGCGCCATTTATCTTTACGGCCTCGTTCCAGACCACCGACTGCAGCCCGAGCTTTGGTTTCCAATGGAACTTGACGAAGGTCGACTTTCCTTCCGCATTGACGAAGCGGAAAGTATGAACGCCAAAGCCTTCCATAAAACGGAATGAGCGGGGAATCGTCCGATCCGACATGATCCACATCACCATGTGCATGCTTTCGGGTGTCAGCGATATGAAGTCCCAGAAGTTATCGTGCGCTGTCTGCGCTTGTGGGAAGCCGCGATCGGGTTCCTGCTTCGCCGCATGGATGATGTCCGGAAATTTGATGGCGTCCTGAATGAAAAACACCGGAATGTTGTTGCCGACGATGTCCCAATTGCCTTCCTTTGTATAGAGCTTCACCGCGAAGCCGCGGACATCGCGCGCCAGATCGGGGGAACCCTTATTGCCGGCCACCGTGGAGAAACGCACGAACACAGGTGTTTTTTCCTTCGGTCGCTGGAACAGGTCCGCTTTGGTGATGTCGGACAGCGACTCATAATTCTCAAAATAGCCATGGGCCCCAAAACCGCGAGCGTGAACGACTCGCTCTGGGATACGCTCATGGTCGAAGTGGAAGAGCTTCTCGCGGAAGTGAAAGTCTTCGAGCGCCGTGGGGCCGCGTGTTCCGATCTTCAGAGAATTTTGGTCATCCGATATGGGAATGCCCTGCTGCGTGGTCAACACCGGAGTCTCGCCGCGCGCGGTTTGATGCACTTCTCCGCCGGTGCTGATTATCACATCCTGATCAGCGTAGCGCACATTTTTCCGGCCATTGCCGTGCTGCCTCCTGTCATTGGTCTTACTTTTTTTTGCCATATCTAGCTCCCCCACTTCTCCTCTATTTTTGGTATTTCCAGGGTTTCGCACACGTCATCGACACCAAGTTGTAAGGGAAAACAGCTCCGGACGAACGACGGTCGTGGTTCGCCCTGCGCTAACGATAACGCCTGCGGGGTTGCAGCCCCTATTAAGCCGTTTATCGTTCGGTGACCTCTCATGGGACTTTCGTTTTGGGTATGTTAGCTTTCGCTTGAAATTCAATGTCAAGCAAAACCGCTTTTGCCATACGCGGTTGTGATCTCTAATTGGTTATCCACGCTTTTCACCCCTGCCACCCCCTTGGCTTTTGCTTCGATGGCGTTTTTCTCTTTCTCGTTTTTTATTGGTCCCCGCAAGGTAACCATTCCTTGGTTGGTGATGATCTTGATGTTCTTCGCATTCGTCGAAAGCGAGTCGTCGGCTCTAAGCACAGCTCTAATGTTCTGAGTGATTGTACGGTCCGCCTCGTTTTCAGACTGATTTTCCGCAGTCTTCATTGCCTCGTTGCGATCTCGGACATTGCGACGGGAATTATCGGGCTCTATGGCGGCGGTAGATTTAGGCGCCTGTCGCTCGCGCGAACAAGCAACATCTAAAATGAGACCTGAAATTAAAAATAGCAGCAGTATTTTCATTTGCGACCCTCTTCGATTGCCATTTATTGCCAGGTCCAGCGAACTAATTCGGCAGAACGCAAAGCGAGTGCCAAGAATGCCCCTAAAGTTTCGAATGAATTATGTAGAAATCTAGCAGCCTGAATTTTTCCTGAGCGAATATCGGACCGCATCTTGCGGATCTCGTTTAAGCAAATGACAGACAACGGTTCGGTATTTACGGACAAGCGGTGGTTTCTGAAATCGGTTCGTGAGCACCCCAGTTGAGAAACTTATGAAGGTTGTCGTCGTGACTATTTCTGCCGCAGCAAAGGTTGATCGACTTGAAATGCCAGACTTAAAATGCAGACTGTCAGCAGTAGGAGATACATTTTAGCGCCATGCGAGAACTACCAGCCATAAAAAATCCGCTCGCGATATAGAGCCGGGGCGACGTGTCCTCTCGACAACGGCCGGATTTTCAGTTGGTCTGCTGTCGGAAAGTGCTGCATGCATGAATTATCTGTAGTGATCGTGGGAGCCGGCCTCGCAGGGCTCGCAGACGCTCGAACCTTGGAGCGCCGGGGTTGTCATGTCACAGTATTCGAGGCACGCGAAAGACCCGGCGGCCGCGTCTGGACTCTCCGAAACGGCTTCGGACGGATGCATGGGGAGGCGGGCGGTGAATTCATCGATCAGGGACAGGAAGAGATCCGCACCTTGGCGAAGGACCTCGGGCTGCGTGAGTCTCGAGTGCTTCGCAGCGGATTCTCCCACTACCGAAGTGGCAATGATGGCCGCCGCCGGATGCGATCATCGTCCGCTGGATGGCGGCAAACCGGCTGCGCTATAAAACCATGGATTCATGCCTACAGACTCAACGGAGAGCAATGGGATGGCCCTATCGCCAGCCAGATCGGCGGCAATTCCGTCAGCGATTGGTTGGATCAGATTGATGCGTCACCGGATATCAGGATTACGGCAGGCTTGATGCGTGGGTTCTTCGTTGCCGATCCTGAGGAGCTGTCTTTGTTGCCTTATGTGGAACAATTTGCCGACGGCCGTGATCCCGCCGAACGCGCGATTTATCGGATCGCCGGCGGCAACGATCGTCTAATCCATAGCGCTGTCAACGAACTCCGTATTCCTGTCCGCATTCGTCATATCGTTCGACGCGTTGCGCAAACAACTAAGGGCGTGCGTCTAACGGTAGAAAACAGTTCAGGGAAAGCGGATGAGGTGGAAGCAAACTGTGTGCTGGTAACCGCCCCTGCACCTATTGCTGCTGCAATCGAGTTTGCGCCCGCTTTGCCGGATAGTCAGCGGGCCGCCTTTTTAGCGCTTCGTTATGGACGAGCGACAAAAACGCTACTTCAATTTAACCGGCATTCGTGGCGTGCGTCCCGGCGTCCGCGTGCTTGTGCGACAGATCTGGACATCGGTGCCGTATGGGACGGCAGCGAGGATCAAAAGGATCATCGCGGGATGCTCATACTACTGGCAGGCGGCAAGGCGAGCGATGCAACGAGAGCGATACTGAAAGCCGGTGGCCCTCGGCAGCTGCTCGAGAGTTTGAAATTCTTTGGGCTTGGCCGAGCGAAATTGATCGCTGCGCAGAGCATTTGCTGGGAGGACGATCCCTGGGCGGGCGGCGCGTACGCATACTTTGATTCCTCTTTTTCGCCTGCCGGTCGGCGATTACTCCGGCTTCCATGGAAACGGGTCTTTTTTGCCGGGGAGCACACGAGCAGTAAATGGCAGGGTTACATGAACGGCGCCATCGAGAGCGGCCTGCGCGCGGCCGAAGAGATACTCGGGACCAGTGGTCTGTTTGTTAGCGATTTTAAATGACGTGAGCTGATTTGATGTCTACAGGCGGTGACAGCACCGCTTTCGAGAAAGCGGACGGATCTATTCAGGCTCTGCGATGCAGTCACCATTGAAGCGGCTGAAGCGGCCGAACGGCAACGAACCCGACTCGCTGGACAACAACGACGTCTAGCTGGTCTTTGTCCACTTAGCTTTTGCCAACTGTATAGTTTGCTAAAAGGTGAGCGTATTTTGTACGGTCCACCTGATATGTTTGCTTATTCCATACTGATAAAGATTCGCCGTGTTGGGTTTCAGATGTTTTCCTGTGGCATATATGTTGCTCTTGTAAAAATGAAGGCTAGTAATCTGGCTAACTAGTCCAGCCGACCATTGCGGGTCAAAACCACGCAGCTTGGCCGGGTGCCTAATTGTCCTCCATGTGAGCTGAGGTATCCCGGCTTTTTGTTATTACAATCACATCCACGAATTCGTAGAGGAGTTAAGCAGGAGCCGAAGGTAAGTGGCACACAAAATTCAAGTTTTCTATTTCGGCTAGTATTTAATTGCAGTAGAAAAGTCTTTGACTTCTGACAGGAGGACCACATGAGTATAACTCTCGCAACTCTATTTAAGGCAACAGCATTGGGGGCGGCGGCAATGTATATGTATGATCCCGTGCTAGGACGTCGGCGCAGAACGCTTCTACGCGATAAGTACGTCCGGATTCGTAAAGGAGTGCAGGAAACCGCCCGAGTGACGCTGCGTGATGTTAAAAATCGAGCCATGGGAACCGTCGCCGAAGGCCGAGCAGCGCTCCTTGAAGACAGAGTTAAAGTTGATGACGCAGTTTTAAGAGAGCGCGTGCGATCAATACTGGGTTTTGTGGTTCGGAATCCTTCATCGGTTAACGTCGATGCGAGTGGAGGTCGGGTGACTTTGACGGGTCCTGTATTAACTGATGAAGTTCAGCAACTCATTAATGGCGTTCGATCTGTTCGCGGCGTGTATGACGTAGAAAATCGTTTGGAGGTACATGAAAAGGGAGATAACGTACCGGGACTACAGGGCGATCTTCCAAAACCTAAGGGACAGGTGCTTGATGTCTTTCAGGATCGTTGGTCTCCGACTACCCGATTTTTGTTGGGAGCAGCTGGATTTATATTGATTTTTGGGCTTAATCCTTTCCGGAAAACAACCGCCAATTTGTCGTTGCTTGTTGGTTTAGGACTGTTGGCGTGCAGTGTCACGGCAGAAGAAATAGGAGAAAGTAGCACCAATGGGAATGAGAAGTGGCCGAAAGTAGGTTTGGCTCTGCCCGGCTAATGTATGAGGAAAAGAATCACGTATAGGCGAAGCGGATTAGTGCGACTAAGGATTCCAGCTAACGATTGTCGTATCGATTTATACAACTAAATGATATGGAGTGAGGTCCAAACTTCCCAAATCTTCAGTCGAGCAATCAATACGAGCTTGCAACAAGTTGTATATCAGCATGCAGAACGAAACCTCGCCGAAAATAAGAAAGCTGAGAGATACCGTGCCCTGATATGTTCCATTGCCAAAACAAACTCATTTGGCACCCCTTCATACCGCTGTTTGTTCGATGCTGATAACTCGAAGAACTGATACTAAGGCCATTAACGAGTCTTGAACTCAGCGAACGCCTTCGGTGAACCTTCGCGATCAAATCGTTATAGATGTTTGTCCAAAATATCGGTTTGTACGTGAATGCCTTCCTGGTCTCATCATATGTAAGCTTTTGGCCTAACCCATGCCTTCGATAAATCGAATGACGATTGTCGGAAGTGCGACAGTAGATCGAAATTTATTTCAGAAGAAATAAGTTTATTCCACTTGCATCAACGGCGCCTGTGAAAGAGCTGTACCTTGGCACCCCACTTGCGTGGGCGAAATAGCAAATTGCTATCTCATGGTCTGAATGAATAGTTAGAGCTTTTTAAATTCTAGTACAATGAGGAAGGAAGGTATTTGAAATGGAAAATGATATGCAGAGCGGTTCTATGAACAGTCACATTCTGGCTGGACAGTGGAAGCAGATTAGCGGCGAGCTTAAGTCTTGGTGGGGCCAACTCACAGATGATGATGTGTATTGGATCAATGGCGAAATGGACAAACTGACGGGCCTGTTACAGGAGAAATACGGATATACTCGAAAGCAGGCCGAGCAAGAGATCGCGCGTCGATTGGAAGAGTACGGCGATAAGGTAGCGGGAGTCGTTGCCAGTGTCTCTGCCAAGGCACAGGAGTTTGGCGCCACTGCCGCAAAAAAGGCAAATGAAGCCGCACCCGTAATCGGTGAGAAAATGGAATCTCTCGCTACCTCGATCCGGGAGAGGGCGCCCCGGGATGGCAGGCTCGGGACAGCTACCACCAAAGTGGCGGAGGGATTGGAATCGGCAAGTTATTATCTCAAAGAGAAGAAATTTGACTATCTTGGAGAAGACCTCCGAGGGTTGGTTCGTCGATACCCTCTACAATCTCTATTGGTCGGTTTTGGGTTGGGCCTTTTGCTCGCGGGCCGCAACAAAATAAAACAGTACTAAGTTACAATCTAAACCTATCCAGCTGGAGCATCATACTTCGAAAGAATATCAAATGGCTCATTTGACATATAACGCTAGAACTTATGGCGGCTCGAAGATTTTATTTCGAGACCATCCGTTAATGAATTATCGCGGTAATCGCAGCTGGCCGCCAGATTGGTTGTGGACAGCCGGCCATGATACTACCCATCCACGTGGCGAGGTGGGAATCGTTAAAGCTGTATCACGTTCCGTGCCCCCTGAAGGGTGTTTCCTGGTCATGGAACACCGCGGTGCTGAATACGTTGGCGCGTTACTGCTAGATGATCGTGCTTTCTGCCGACAGATTTTCGAAATTCTAGTTCAATCGGTCGGTAAAACAGTCCAGGAGATTGGCGATATCGATCTCAGTTATGCGCTTTAGATGAACAAGCCGCCGTGTCGAGGTCGTCGGCTTGAAGCTGCTAAAGTAGCTTTCACAGGGTATGGCTCGTGAAGCCCGGTCCACGGACTTTTTCAGACGTGAGTTCTCGGTTCTCTTCCTGAAGCTATCATTAGAGGACAAACGTGATCGAAGCAGTGATTTTCGATATTGATGGGACGATAGTTGACTCGGTTGATCTCCATGCGCGAGCTTGGCAACGAACATTCGCGAAGTTCGGGAAAAACATCGCTTTGGAAGCTATACGTACTCAGATCGGCAAAGGGGGAGATCAATTGATGCCGGTGTTTTTCTCTAAGCAAGAACTCGAACACTTTGGCGACGAAATGGACTCTTATCGAGGCGACCTTTTCAAGGAAGAATATCTTCCGAAAGTAAGGGCATTTCCGAAGGTACGTCAATTATTTCAGCTGCTCAGGGAAAACGACAAGCAGATTTCTCTTGCTTCTTCAGCTAAGAAAGACGAGCTGGAAAGGTACAAAGAAATCGCACAAATTGGCGATTTAATCGACAGCGAAACATCGTCCGATGATGTCCGAAAGTCCAAGCCTTTCCCGGACGTTTTCAATGTGGCTCTCAACCAGTTAAAGCTCGATCGCGAAAATGTCGCTGTGGTGGGTGATACACCGTATGATGCAGAGGCCGCGCGAAAAGCCCGCCTGAAATCACCTGAAATCAATAGGTGTGCTGTGCGGTGGTTGGACGCAAGCGCAATTACACCGCGCGGGTTGCATAGCGATTTATCGTGACCCGGCTGACCTGCTGGCGCGTTATGATGAGTCGCCCATTCAAGGCTAGCATTGCTCGCTTTTCGCGGCTATTTTGATGGAGTGAGGCTACCGAAGTAGCCTCACTTTTGTCGACCTAAGCAACGAAGAGTCGCGACAACTGAACGAACTTAGGCAGCTTTGCGCTTTTTACCCTTGGCTCTTTCTAGTTCTTGACCCAACTTCTCAAGAGTTTCTCGATCTACTATCTCACGCACTTTGGGAAACATCTTTCCTTCTTCTTCCTCTTCCGCGTGATGCTCGACGTTTTCCTTTAGAACCGTCAGCTTGGGCTCAAACTTTTCGCTGTCCTTGACGAGGTCATCGATCTCTCGAAGGAGAGTCTTGACTTGTTTATGTTCCTCGATCGCCTCGAGTACCATGTCTTTAAGCTCTTCGTGTTTTTCCATGGCCGGATAAAAGATAGTTTCCTCGATCCTGGCATGGGTATCCAATTCCGTTTTTATCTGCCGAAAAACTTTTTTCTGTTCCTTTCTGTCTTCTATACCCTCAGCGTGCTCGAACAATTCTTTGACCGTTTGATGATCCTGTTTCAGTAGCTCTAAAGCGTCCATACTTTCTCCCTTCAATTTATTTTATTACGCTATTCGCGTGGTCTTCCCAGCAGACGATCCAATTCGCCGGTGGCGTCAAGGCGCCGCGCATCGTCGTAACCGCCGATAGGATGTGAATCGATAAAGATCTGCGGTACCGTTCTGCGGGCGGACAGATGCTCCATCTCGGCTCTCAGATTTGGGTCATCGGTTACGTCGATTTCATCAAACTCGACGTTCTTTGAGCGCAGCAGCGCCTTCGCGCGAAAGCAGTAAGGACAGTAGCTGGTTGTATAGATAAGGACTTTTTCCATTCCGACGAACCCCGCTGCTAAGTTTGTGCGTCAGAGAGATCTTGACGCAAAGCATATACCATTCGATTTCTCATCGAATGCAGCCTCCCAACAGAAGTTTGTTCGAGGATAACCGACGTCGCAGGTCGGAATGTAGGACAACCTCTCACGAAATACGGGGGCTTGTTTTTGCCGCACTCTAGATGATATGACCGTCGCGCTTTCGGACCTCGGAATTAGTCAACCGGAGGTAAGCAACATGAAGCTCCGAGACCATCCACTTATGTCATGTAAGGGTGTTAGTAGTTGGCCGCCAAAGTGGCTATGGGGAGGCGCAGGTAGATACGTCTTGGCCAGGGGGGAAGTAGGCGTACTGAAGGATGCGATGCTCTCTAGTATCGAACCCTACGAGAAATGTTTTTTAATTATGGAACATGAAGGACGACAATATATAGGCACTCTCATGCTTGGCGATTCCTCTTTCTGCCGGGAGATTCATACACTGCTAATTGAACACCGCGGTAAGACGATCCGTGAGATTGGCGAGATTGACCTCAGTTACATGCCCGAGAAACAATAAAAACACTTACTCCTCGAATAGACGTGAAATCTCTCCAATCCTTACCGAAAGCGAAGATCCAGTTCATCGAAGCCATGTATGCGTTTTCGGTTCAGACACTTCCCGAGGGCAAGGAATGGCTCTACGAGGTTGACGGCTACCGGATATCACAATTCGGCGAGTCTGGAGTGTCTTAGATAGCATGAACGGAGCCGTCTGTTGTTGAGCGTCTTAGTCGCGGTAGGGACCGCCCTTGCGAGCGGCCCCCCGCACGGATCCGTACGTGAGGAATTACCTCATACGGCTCTTACCTCGGGTTCATGTAACGGCCAGCCGTTCCTTAGGACACAGCTTGTCGTACGCGCCACAAACCCTGTGACTCGCTTCCCCGGCTCTGTGTCCGGCACGAGTGCGCTTGTGGTGCGTTCCCCTTGGTCGCCCTCCTTCC
>Ga0081455_10000514_pt1 | contig 50174 bp, 43 predicted proteins | sample TabmetS3T2R1_FD_70207 | JGI IMG/M metagenome (GOLD analysis project Ga0081455, IMG submission 70207) | Tabebuia heterophylla rhizosphere microbial communities from the University of Puerto Rico - S3T2R1 | ecosystem: Host-associated > Plants > Roots > Rhizosphere ...
GGCCCTTGGGCCCCAAGGTGACCTTGACGGCATTGGCGAGAATGTCGACGCCGCGCAGCATGCGCTCGCGGGCTTCGGCAGAAAATTTGACGTCTTTCGCAGCCATAGTGAGCTAACTCCTGGAACGTGGATTTCGACTTATTTCAGATGCCGGTTTCAGATGTCGGGACCGGCGCCGGAGGGCGCCCGTGGCGAACCCTCTGAGCCGCGCCATCCCTTGTGTTGCGGGACTACTTCTCGAGCACCCCCATGATGTCGCTCTCCTTCATGATCAGCAGCTCCTGCCCGTCGATCTTCACCTCGGTGCCCGACCACTTGCCGAACAACACCTTGTCCTTGGGCTTAAGATCGATCGGAACAACCTTGCCGCTCTCATCGCGGGCCCCTGGGCCGACGGCGATCACCTCGCCCTGCTGAGGCTTCTCGGCGGCGGTATCCGGAATGATGATCCCGCCGGCCGTCTTGGTTTCGCTGTCGACGCGGCGCACGACAACGCGGTCGTGCAAAGGACGAAACTTCATCGAAAAACTCTCTCCGTTTCAGTGGGTTATCGCACTTCAAGGGTCACACGTGGGGACCACTTGGGCCTGTTAGCACTTGAGGAGGTTGAGTGCCAGCAGGCCGTGCCGGAGATAGCCAAGATGCCTTGCCGTGTCAAGCCTCGCGGCACCGGGGCGCCCAGGGGGAGCGGGCGCTGGCGCCAGGCGGCGGCGTTGCGGCCCCAAGGCCGGGGCGGCAGCCCACCCGAGGGTGCGCGCGGGCGAGCGGCAGGCCTCTGCCCCTGGCAGGGGCGGGGCCCGCCGGCCGAGGGGACGGCCCGGCTTTCCCGACCCCCATGGGCGGCCGGGCCGGCCTTCCAATTGCGGGGGGCGGTGCGCTAGGGTCCGGCGGTGCCGCGCCTGTCGCGGCCTTGTCATGCAGGAAAGCTAGCCCACCACCCTGTCGCCCGTGAACGGGCGCCGAGGTTGCAGCAAAGTTGCAGCAAAAAGGTTGCATCAGGAGGAAGCAGGAATGAAGAGGCAGTTTGGCTGGAGCTGGCTGACCGCGAGCTTACTTTGCATCGCCGCTGGCAACGCGTCGGCACAGACCGAGATCCAGTGGTGGCACGCCATGACCGGGGCCAACAACGACCTCATCGTCAAGTTGGCGAACGACTTCAACGCCACGCAGAAGGACTACAAGGTCGTTCCGACCTACAAGGGTGGCTATCCTGATACCATGAATGCCGGCATCGCCGCCTTCCGCGCCGGCCAAGCCCCGCACATCATCCAGGTGTTCGAAGTGGGCACCGCCACCATGATGGCGGCGACCGGCGCCGTCAAACCGGTACACGTCTTGATGAAGGAGGCCGGCGAGGCATTCGATCCCAAGGCTTATCTGCCGGCCATCACGGGCTACTACTCGACCAGCAAGGGCGAGATGTTGTCGTTCCCATTCAATTCCTCCAGTACCGTCATGTGGTACAACAAGGACGCTTTCAAGAAGGCGTCGCTCGATCCGGACAAGCCACCGAAGACCTGGCCGGAGGTATTCGAGGCCGCCAAAAAGCTCAAAGCGGCTGGTTATGCCAACTGTGGCTTCGGCAATGCCTGGGTGACCTGGGTCAACCTTGAGCAGCTCTCCGCCTGGCACAACGTTCCCCTCGCCAGCAAAGCCAATGGCATGGACGGCTGGGACACCGAAATGAAGTTCAATTCGCCGCTCCACATCAAGCATCTGGAGAACCTGGTCGAATTGCAGAAGGACAAGACCTACGACTATTCCGGGCGCACCAATACCGGCGAGGGACGCTTCACGTCCGGGGAGTGCCCGATCTTCCTGACCTCCTCGGCGTTTTTCGGCAATGTGCGCGCCAACGCCAAGTTCGAGTTCGCCAACGCCATGATGCCCTACTATCCGGACGTCGCCGGAGCTCCGCAAAACTCCATTATCGGCGGCGCCTCGCTGTGGGTCATGGGCGGCAAGAGCGCGGCGGAGTACAAGGGCATCGCCAAATTCTTTACCTTCCTGTCCGACACCGAGCGGCAGGTGGAGCTACACACGAAATCCGGCTATCTGCCCATCACCAAGGCGGCCTACGAAAAGACCAAAGCGTCCGGTTTCTACAAGGAGTTTCCCTACCTGGAAACGCCGCTGCTTGAGCTCACGCATAAGGAGCCGAGCGAAAACTCGCGTGGTCTGCGCCTCGGCAACATGGTGCAGTTACGCGATGTGTGGGCGGAGGAGATCGAGGCGGCGCTCGCCGGCAAAAAATCGGCTAAAGCGGCGCTGGACGAAGCCGTCGCCCGCAGCAACACCATGCTGCGCCAGTTTGAGCGTACGGCGGTGCGCTAAAGGGCCGATCGGCCCCTCGCCGGAGGGCTCAGCCCCGCGGGTGAAGGCGCACCAAACGGGCTTCTAGCCGCCGCGGCGCGTCCACGGAGGCTGGGCGCCGCAAGGCAATGCGGCCTCAGGAGGGCGACAATGAGGATGGAGCGCCTGAAATCCGAGATCGCCAACGATTTCGGCACGCCGGCCCTGGTGATCGACCTCGATCGGGTCGAGCGCAACATCGCCCGCATACAAAAGCTGTGCGATCAGGCCGGCATGGCCAATCGTCCGCACATCAAGACGCACAAAAGCCCCGCACTTGCCAAAATGCAGCTGGCCGCGGGGGCCAAGGGCATCACCTGCCAAAAGCTCGGCGAAGCCGAGGTGATGGCCGATGGCGGCATCGACGACATTCTCATCAGTTACAACCTGTTGGGCGAGGCGAAGATCGGCCGGCTCGCTGCCCTCTTGCAGCGCGTGACGGTGACGGTCGCCGCCGACAATCCGACGGTCATTGACGCACTCGCCGGGGCCGGCAAAATCGCCGGCCGGCCCCTCGGCGTCGTGATCGAGTGCGACACCGGACGCAAGCGCGCTGGTGTTGAACAACCCCGCGAGGCCGTCGCGTTGGCGCATCTCATCAAACGCCATGCCGACCTGCGCTTTGAAGGCTTCTTGTTCTACCCCCCCGAACACTCCTGGCCACAGACCCAGCGCTTTTATGACGAGGCGCTGAGCGGCGTGCGCGAGGCAGGGCTAAAGCCCCGCATCGTCTCGACCGGTGGCACCCCCAACCTTGTCAACATGGGGCAGCTGGCCGGTGCCACCGAGCACCGCGCCGGCACCTATATCTTCAACGATCGCATGATGCTGGCGTGCGGGGCGGCAACGCCGGAGGATTGCGCGCTGAGCGTCTATACCACGGTCGTGAGCCGCGCCGCAGGCGAGCGCGGCATTCTCGATGCGGGCTCCAAGACGCTCACCGCCGACACGGGCGGCCTCGACGACGGCTTCGGCCTGGTCTTGGAATACCCGCAGGCCAAAATCCACGCCTTCGCTGAGGAACACGGCTTCCTTGATCTCTCCCGCAGCAACGACCGTCCCAGTGTTGGCGACGTCGTGCGCGTGGTGCCAAACCACGTCTGCGTGGTCGTCAACATGTTCGATCGCATGCTTGGCATACGCGGCGACAGAATCGTGGAAGTGCTGCCGGTGGCCGCCCGCGGCAAGCTGGTCTAACCGCGGCAGCCCCTGCGGGCAAAGCAATCGAGCCGCCGGCGCGTTGGGGTAGCGGGCGGACTGCCTTGTGGCGCAAAGCGGCAGAATGGCCCGGCCGCCGCCGTAGCGGCACGCGAGACGGCTCCGCTGCGCGGGCAGTTGTCATCACTTGATTGTTGGGCGACAGTGGCAGCCAGCGACACACCATTGAGCGGCACGGAGGAACGCCATGTCTCAAGCACTTACGAGGGCTCTCGGCAACTTCGTCTCCGGTCTCAGGCTTGAGGACATTCCGGCGCCCGCCTTGAGCGTGGTGCACACGGGTTTTGCCGACTGTGTCGGCACGCTGATCGCGGGCAGTATCGAGGCACCGCCGCGCATCCTGCACCAGGCGCTCGCCCCACCACCCGGTGAGGCAAGCCTCTACCTATCCGGGCCGCGCGTGCCAGCACCGGAAGCCGCCTGGATCAACGGCACCGCGGCGCATGCGCTTGATTACGACGATGTGTCCTTGCGCGGTCACCCGAGCACGGTGCTCGTTCCGGCGATTCTGGCGGAAGCAGAAGCGAGCGACGCCAGCGGGGCGGAGATGGCCACCGCCTACGTCGCAGGCTACGAGGTCTGGGCAGAACTTGCCGGCCGCGATCCAGATCAGCACCACCAGAAGGGTTGGCACCCCACCGGGATTTTTGGGGCGATCGCGGCAGCGGCTGCGTGTGCATCCCTGCGCGGCCTTGCACCCGAGCAAGCCGCCCAGGCGCTGGCGCTCGGGGCATCGCATAGTGCCGGCCTGGTTGCCAACTTTGGCACCATGACCAAGCCCTACCATGCCGGTAAGGCCGCGCATGCCGGCGTCATTTCGGCGCGACTGGCCGGGGCGGGGTTCACGGCGTCGCCCGATGCCCTCGAGCACCCGCTGGGATTTTTGGCCGCCGTTTCCCCCGGGGGTGCGGCCGATCGCGAACGCCCAATTGCCGCTGGGCGCGACTGGCAAATCCTGAGCCAGGGCCTGTCGGTGAAAAAATATCCGCTGTGCTACTGCACGCATCGCGCCATCGACGGCATGCTGGATCTCTTGTGCGAGCACAAGGTCGCGGGCGAGGACGTGACGTCGATCATGGTCTCGACCAGCCGGCGCAATGCCAGCATTTTACGCAATGCGCGCCCACAGACCGGGCTTGAGGCCAAATTCAGCATGCAATTTGCCATGGCGAGCTCAATCGTCGCGCGCCGTGTCGGCCTCGCGGAGTTGACCGACGGCTTCGTCCAACGCCCGGATGTGCAGGTGCTCCTTGACAAGGTGAGGATCGAACCCGACGATCGGCCTGACCCCAAGCGTTCCGGGGCTGCCCCCTATGACCTTGTCGTCATCGAGTTGACGAGCGGTCGACGTCTGGAGAGCGCGCGGATCACCGACGAGCGTGGCTCGCCGCAATTGCCGCTGTCGCGGGACGAGCTGTGGGCCAAGTTCGAAAGTTGCCTCAAGGTCGGAAATCCCAGCCTGCCGGCGGGCGCAATCTTTGATGCTCTCATGTCGCTTGAGCGCCAACCCGGCGTCGCGGCGTTCAGCAGTTTGGCGCAAGCGGCCTGATCTAGCGCGTGCGTCCGCTAATGGCGCGCGCCAGCATCCGCCCAAGGCTCGAGGCGATCGAGCGAATAAAGGACTTGGCGATCGCCTCGCCGATACTCTGGCGCTGGTAGCCGCGCCGGCGCTGCTGTGGACCTTGCGTGTTTACCGGCTGCTCTCGGGGAGCGGCGAGCAGCTCTTTTTCGCCCTCTCTTTTCGCCATTTGAGCTCTCCCTCCCGTGGGTTCAGCGGCGGCCACCGAGCACTGCGCGCACAATGGCATTGCCGATGCTGGAGGCGACCGAGCGCATCATGGATTTGGCAAAGGTTTCGGCGTACCCCTGGCGACGTCCGGTGCCGCCGCCCATCAGAATGTTACCCCAACTGTTGGCATCGGCTTCCTGTTGAGAGGCGGCCTCCGCCGTGCGCTTCTGCAGAATCTCATAGGCTGAATCGCGGTCGACGGTCTCCTCGTACTTCCCATAGATGGGGCTCGCTTCGATTTTGCTCTTGCGTTCCTGGGGCGTGATGGGCCCAAGCCGCCCCGATGGCGGCCTGATCAGGGTACGCTGAACCATCGATGGCTCGCCACCGCCGTGCAGCAGCGAGACCAACGCCTCGCCCACCTTCAGCTCCTGGATGACCCGTTCGAGATTGAGCTTGGGGTTGGGTCGGAACGTTTCGGCGGCTGCCCGGATGCCTTTTTGCTCGACGGGCGTGAAGGCGCGTAGAGCATGTTGCACGCGGTTACCCAGCTGGGCAGAGACGGAGTTGGGTACGTCGCGCGGATTCTGCGTCACGTAGTAGACACCAACACCCTTCGAGCGGATCAGGCGGGTGACCCGCTCCACCTGCTCGAGCAAGGCTTTGGGGGCCTCGCTGAACAACAGGTGCGCCTCATCGAAGAAGAACACGAGCTTGGGCTTTTCCGGATCGCCCACTTCGGGCAGCTTGTCGAATAGCTGCGCCAACAGCCACAGCAGAAAAGTGGCATAAAGGCGCGGCGTTTTCATCAGCCGATCGGCCGCCAGAATATTGACGCAGCCGCGCCCGTCCGCTGCCGTGCGCATGAAGTCTTTAATGTCGAGCGCTGGCTCGCCGAAAAAGTTATTGGCGCCCTGCTCCTCGAGTACCAGCAAGCGCCGCTGAATGGCACCCACCGAAACGGCCGAGACGTTGCCGTACTTGGTCATGAGCGACTTGCCGCGCTGGCCCACATCGTTGGCCATCGAGCGCAGGTCTTTCAGATCGAGGAGGGGCAGCTTCTCGTCCGCCGCCACACGGAACAAGATATTGAGCACGCCCTCCTGCGTCTCGTTGAGCTCCATGAGCCGCGCCAGCAGCAAGGGTCCCATGTCCTGCACGGTGGCGCGGATCGGGTGACCTTGCTCGCCAAACAGATCCCAGAACAAGGTGGGAAAGGCGGCGTTCGTCCAGTCCTTCAGACCGATGTCTTGGGCGCGCTTGGCGAGGCCTTCTTTTTTCTCGCCCATGGCGGAAATGCCGGAGAGGTCGCCCTTGATGTCGGCCGCGAACACCGGCACCCCGGCGTTGGAAAAGCCCTCGGCCAGGACCTGCAAGGTGACCGTCTTGCCGGTGCCGGTGGCCCCCGTTACCAGACCATGTCGGTTGGCAAGCTTCAGCTCGAGGTATTCGGGCACGACGCTTTGGCCGAGGAATAGTTTTCCCTCTTGCTCAAGCGCTTGGCTCTCGACCATGGCTCGCTCCTCGCCTACCCGCTACGACTCACCTAGAGCGCAGCGTTGTTCTCAAAACATGCTGGCGACGCGTTGGCAATGGATGCCTCTATGGCGCCAGATCTTGCCCCCGGAGCAGCCGAATTCGAGCCGCCGCAAGATATTGGTTCCGGTTGCGCGCGCCCATTGCGCGCAAAACTAACGGAAAAAATGGGTGCGCACTACCCAGCACCCAAACCGGCGGGCTGCGCCGGCGCCGATCGGCGCGGGCTAAAGCAGCAAAGGTGCACCGCCGCGCGCCCGTCTGATTGATTGCGACAAGGGGATCCTATAGACCCCAAAGGCGCGTCAGTTGAAGCGTCTCCACAGAGAGGCTCGCATGGATCTGAGCACGGATCAAATCTTCCAGCTATTGCAGAGCCGCGGCGGCGGGCGCTATGGGCTCTCAGCGGTGACGCAAAAGGAGCATGCGCTGCAAGCAGCCAACATTGCGGCGCAACGTGGCCTTGGCGATGCGCTGGTCATTGCAGCGCTGTTCCACGATGTGGGTCATCTCCTCGTCGGGGACGACGTCGACCTGGCACAGCAGGGTATCGACGACCTGCACGAGCAGACGAGCGCGAACGCGCTCGAATCCATCTTTGGCAAGGACGTCGCCGAGCCCGTGCGCCTCCACGTTGCTGCCAAACGCTATTTATGCGCCGTCAATCCGGCCTACCATGACAAGCTGTCGGAGGACTCGCGCCGCTCGCTGAGCCTGCAGGGTGGCCCAATGACGCCCACCGAGGTGGCAGCATTCGACAATTTGGAGCATCGCGCCGCTGCGCTGGCTTTGCGCATGATCGACGACGAGGCAAAGGTCGCGGGTCTGAAAACGCCCTCCCTCGACAGCTACCGCCCTCTTGCCGCCCGGCTGCACCTCACGCACCAAGGGCACGCGCCGCGCCGCCCGATCCGGCGCTGAAGCCGCGGTGCCACGGAGGCGGCCCGCCCCCCACCGGCTCAAGCGCGCACGCCTGCCGGATTGCCCGTACGGCGCCGCGCAACCCTTGTGGGCAGCTCGCGCGCTCGACCTTGGTTAGGTGGCTGATCGGCATTTTGTGACAGTTTGATAAATCGGTATTCCCCCTGATGTACGTGCGGTGGTGCAGGGCCGCATGCTGTGGATCGACGTCAGCTCTCCTTTTTGCCAGAGGTGCCCGCATGAGTCTCGCCCGCGTTCGCGATGTTGAGCAACCCGCCCCTCGCCATGACGAGGAAAGAGGGCCTCGGGCGGGTCGTCGGGCATCGCCGGAGCTCTGCGAAGCCATCCTTAACGCCTTGGGGCGCGACGAGCGTCTGCGCCGGGATTACGTTCGCCGGCGCTGGTGTGGACTGATCGAAGAGGCGCGCGGCAGCGCGGAACGGCGCCGCCGCGGCGGTTGACCCGTGGCCAACGGCTGCAAAGTTCGGCGGCGCCAATGGATGTGTGCCGCGCGCAACTTAACTATCCGCGCAGGGTGTCCCGGCGCGCGGATCGCGCAGCTTTCTACGCACGCGGCGGATAGCGTTCGAATACGGGCAGTTCATGCGCCCGCTCCATCCAACCGATGCGGTCGGCGACCTGGATATGCACCCGCGCCGGAACCGCACCGGGGTCATCATAGGTAGCGCTTTGGATATCGATTATGCCCGGAAGCACCTCGGCATTACTGAAGAAGAGGCCGGTTCCGCAGTCGGCGCAGAAGTGCCGCCGACCATGTTGCGACGACGCGTAAACCTTGGGCGTTCCTTGGGTGACTTTGACCCGCTCGCTCGGATACATCGTCCAGCCCACCATGGGTGCACCGGCATGCCGCCGGCAGTCCGTGCAATGGCAAAGCGCGTGGCTGAGGGCCTCACCCTCCGCCTCGTAGCGAATGGCGCCGCAGTGACAGCCGCCCTTGATCGCCATTGTCTATCCTCCCTGCCTTCGAATGGCCCATGCTCCTCGACATTGTGAACCCGCGCAACCGACTTCACGCCTGGGGCCGCGAGCGCGTGCGATCCAAGTCGTTCTGCGCCGAGCGGCATCCGCGCGGAAACATTGGCGAGCCTGCGTCTTGCAGCCGGCGCCGCAGGCGCGCCCCGCAGCAATTTTAAAGTTTGCGTGATAGCCGTCAAAGGGGGCGCGCCCGCGTCGTCGATCCGAACTCGGGCCAAGCGCTCAACGCAAGGCCTCGCGCGGGGCGAGATCCGCCCTTGCGCGCGGCCCAGCGCTAAGATTGGCATTGGCAAGCCGCAGGAATGGTCTACCAATGGCGAAGGATCTTTGCGGGCGCTCGGAGGCGCGAAAGCGAACGCCATGACCGATGACCTCGAAGCGCTCGGCGCTGAGTTCGCGGCCGCCTCCCGCGAGGCTTGGCTCAAGCTCGTCGACAAGGTGCTGCAGGGCCAATCTTTTGAGCGCCGGCTCGTGTCGGAAACTGCCGATGGCTTGCGGATTGAGCCCCTTTTGACGCGCGCCGACACCTTGCGCGTTCCATTCGCGCAGGTGGGCCGGGCCGCTAGCGCTGCACATGTTTGGGACATTCGCCAGCGCCATGCCGAACCCGACCCGGAGCTCTGCAACGCAGCCATCCTTGAGGACCTGGCAGGCGGGGTCAATTCGCTGCTGCTGCAGATCGAGGCGCCCGGTCAGTCGGGTCTTGGCTACGGTGCCGAGCCGCTCGCTAGCGCACTCAAGGGCGTGCCTTTGGATCAGGTGCCGATCGCACTCGATGCGCGCGAAAATACCCTCGACGCGGCCGGTAGCCTCATTGCACTCTGGCGCGAGGCCGGCATTGGGGAAGGCCGGCGGCGCGCGGCTTTCAACTACGATCCCCTCGGGGTGTTGGCCAAGACTGGCACGCTCTACTACCCGGCCGACCGCGCCTGCGAGATCGCCGCCAAGTTCGCCTCCGATCAGCAGGCGATGCCCAACACCACGGCGCTGCTGGCCGATGGCCGGCCTTACCACGAGGCGGGGGCCGGCGAGGCGCAAGAGCTGGCGGCCTTATTGGCAACGCTGGTGAGCTACTTGCGCGCTTGCGAGGCTGGCGGCCTTGCGCCGCGTGTGGCGTTTGCCAAGATCAGCTGCGCCGTGGCGACCGATGCCGATCTGTTCGTTAGTATTGCCAAGCTGCGTGCCGCGCGTAGCCTAGTGGCCCGGGTTGCGGAGGCTTGCGGCGTATCGGGGGCAGCCGACGCGCCGAATATAACCGCCACCACCTCTGAACGAATGATGGCCAAGCGCGATCCGTGGGTAAATATGCTGCGCACCACGGTGGCCTGCGCGGGCGCGGCCCTGGGCGGCGCGGACGTCATCAGCGTGCTGCCGTTCACTTGGGCGTTGGGCAAGCCCGACCGCTTCGCGCTCCGCATCGCCCGCAACACACATCTGGTCTTGCAGGAGGAAAGTGCGCTAGCTCGCGTTGCCGATCCGGCGCATGGCGCCTGGTTCATGGAAAAACTGACGGCGGACCTGGCGCACAAGGCTTGGCAGCTCTTCCAAGCGATCGAAGGGCAGGGCGGCATGGCGCGTGCGCTGGAATCTGGTTTCCTTGCGCATGAGATCCATCGTGTTGCGCGCGCCCGCGCCGCCCGCATCGCCCACGCTCAGCTGGAGTTGACCGCGGTCTCGGCATTTCCCCGGCTCGGCCCCGACGGCGTGGAGGTTGCACCCCATCCAGCGGCTCAGCCCATTGTCAAAGGCGGCACATCGGCGGAGCCCCTGCCGTTGCGGCGGTTGGCGGAACCGTTCGAGGCCCTGCGCGACGCCGCCGATCGGCACCTTGCGCGCACTGGCCAACGCCCGCAGGTGTTTTTAGCCGCCCTCGGCGAGGCGGCCGTCCATGCGGGGCGCACGACTTGGATGCAGAATTTCCTGGCCGCCGGCGGCATTGAGGCCGTCTCGAGTGCGCCGCTCTACAATTCTGCCGCTGCGGGCAAGGCCTTTGCCGACAGCTTAATCCGCGCCGTGGCGATCTGTTCGTCGGATGCGGTCTATGCCGAATTGGCGGAGGCTACGGCCGGCGTGCTGAAGGCCGCAGGGGCCACCCACGTGCTATTGGCCGGGCGGCCGAAGGGGCAGGAGGAGGCGCTGCGCGCGGCCGGCGTTGATGACTTTGTGTTTGCCGGCTGCGATGCGATTGCGACGCTCAGCCGCCTGCACGAGGTGCTCGATGTCAAATCCTAGCGCCCAGCCAGCGCCGCGTCACACCGGTGGTTGCCAGTGCGGTCTTCTGCGCTTTGCTGTCTATACCGACCCAATCAAAATCGGGATCTGCCACTGTCGTATGTGTCAGAAGGCCGTGGCTGGCCCATTCGCCGTGCTGGCCGAGGTGCCGCGACAGCAGTTTGCGTGGACGCGCGGCGCGCCGGCGACATTTCAGTCGTCCACGCGCGCCGTGCGCGATTTCTGTGCCGCCTGCGGCACCCCGTTGAGCTACCGCCATCTGGGCGGTCCGATCATCGAGCTTATGACGGGTGCCTTCGACCAGCCTGCCCGCCTACCCCCCACCTACGCCGTCGGCACCGAATCAATGCTGGGCTGGCTCGCCGACATTGCTAAGCTGCCTGGCAAAACGACCGCGGCCAATCTGGCTACACAACAAACCCCAGCCATCGTCGGCTTCCAGCACCCCGACCACGACACCGACCCGAACTGGCAACCCCCGCGCCCAACGCCAGCGGATCCTTGAGATTGGCAAACGCCCCGGTGCTAACCCGCGGGCGCAGCGCGGCGTATGGGAAGATGGAGGCAGGCCCGCTAATGTCGGGGCCGTAGCAGAGTTAGGGATCCGTCCCGCCGGCCATGAGAACCCTCTTCGACTTTGCCGCCAAGCGCGCGGAGCTCTCTCCCGATGCCCTGGCCTTCGCTCAGTCCGAGACCGAGACGAGGCACTCCTTCGCCCAATTCAATGAGCGCGCCGAGCGCGGCGCGAGTTTGCTCGAGCGCCAATTCGACCGCGGTGATCGCCTCGCCGTGCTCTGTCACAACAATGTTGTTTTCTTCGAGTTGCTCTTCGCCTGCGGCAAGATTGGTGCCATTCTCGTGCCCCTGAACTGGCGCCAAACCCCGGCCGAGCTGGCTCCGATCCTGGTCGACTGCGGGGCACGCATGCTCCTGCACGATGCGCCGACCGCACCGCTTGCCCAAGCGTTGGCGGCCCGCACCGGCGTGCGGCTTGGCACGTTGGCGGCCTACGACCACATGCGCGCAGAAACGCTGCCTAATCCGCGCCGCGACGCTGCCTGGCCCAGCGACCGCATCTGGTACCTGCTCTATACGTCGGGCACCACCGGACGACCCAAGGCCGTGATCCAGACGGTGGGCATGGCCTTGGCCAATGCCATCAATGTGCAGCAGGCGACCGGGCTCACCTCGCTCGACCGCACCGTCAATTTCCTGCCCCTGTTCCACACGGCTGGTATTAACTTGCACACCCTGCCCGTCTTCATTGCCGGCGGCAGCACCAGCGTGTTGGCGAAATTCGAGGTTGACCCGCTGCTCGACCTCATGGCGGCCGGCGGTGTCAGCGTTTTCTTCGGCGTGCCCAGCATTTACCAGGCGCTCAGCCTCAGTCCGCGCTTCGCCGAGGTGGATCTGTCGCGCGTGCGGCACTGGGGTTGCGGGGGCGCACCGCTGCCAGAGAGCTTAATCCGCCAGTACCTGAGCAAAAACGTGCGCGTCTGCAACGGTATGGGCATGACTGAGACCGGGCCGACCGTGTTCCTGATGAACCCGGAGCAGGCGGCGGAGAAGATCGGCTCGGTGGGCAAGCCGCAACTCTTGTCCGAGGTCCGCCTGGTCGACCTCGCTGGCCACGATGTGGAGCCGGGCGCGCGCGGGGAAATGCTGTTCCGCGGTCCCAACGTCACCCCCGGCTATTATAACAATCCCGAGGCCACCGCCGCCGCCATCACACCGGACGGTTGGCTGCGCTCAGGCGACATCGCCTACCGGGATCGGGAGGGGTACTACTTCATCGTCGATCGCATCAAGGACATGTACATCTCTGGTGGCGAAAACGTCTATCCGGCGGAAGTCGAGAGCGTGCTGTGCAATCACCCGGCTGTGCTGGAAGCCGCCGTGCTCGGCGTTGCGGATGCGCGTTGGGGCGAGGTCGGCCACGCCGCCATCCGCCTGCGGCCAGGCCAGACGCTCGCCGTGCCGGAATTGCGGGCCTTCGCCCGCACGCATCTTGCAGGCTATAAGGTGCCCAAATACGTAACCGTGCTGGAGGACTTTCCCCGCACGGCCGCCGGCAAGGTGCAAAAGCATATTTTGCGGCGCGCGCTGGCCGAGCCAAGCTAGCGGCTGCACGCCTACTCGGCCGCCTCGGGTTTGCCTTGCGGAGCCTCGACGATACGCGTGGCAAACTCGCCGGGTGAAACGATTTCGAGCACTTCGAAATCCTCCGAACAGGCAATCTCACGATGTTTGATGCCGGGCACCTGCAAAATGCAATCGCCTTTGCGGATCGTACGCTGGCCCTGGCCCTCATATTCGAATGTGGCCGAGCCATTCAGCACATAGACCAGCTGGAACGTGCAATCGTGCACATGCCAGCGCTGTACCTCGTCTTTGACCTTTTTGCCGTTGTGGCGAATGAGGTGGGCGACGAAATCGCCCTTGGTGCCGGCTTTGATGCCGAGATCGCGATATTCGAAAATTTCCCGCAGACCGGGGGTCCATTGCTGCTCGCTCGCGAGATTGTGCACAAAATCCCAGGGTTTCTCGCTCATGTTTCCTCCTTGCACCTATGCGTCGGCTGGTCGAAACGGCCGGTCGCACTATAGCGCATCGGCCGGCCCTGTCATTGCCGCCGCAGGGGGTGCCGGCTCTGCTCGGGAATGCGGAGGATTTTGCCCGCTTGTGGACCTGCCCGCTCGGCTCAGCTGCGCCGGGGCTGGGTCAGACCCTTGGGCCTGCCAACCACGGTGACGATGGGCTCTTCGCGCTCAAACAGGCGCTTGGCGACACGCCTCACCTGCTCCATCGTGACCGCCTCGATCTCGGCATTGCGGGTATCCATATAGTCGCGTCCGAGATCCTCCTGCCAGAACCACAACAGCTGATTGGCGATTTTGGCATTGCTGTCGAAGCGTAGCGCAAACGACCCGGTCAAGTAGCTCTTGGCGTTGGCCAATTCCTGTTCGGTCGGACCCTCGGCAGCGATGCGCTTGAGTTCGGCGCGGATGAGATCGAGCGACTGCGCAATCTCCTCGTTCTTGGTGGCAACCCCGCCGGCAAACACGGACGTGTGCTTGAAGGGCTGCACCGTCGTAGACACGGAATAGGCCAAGCCGCGCTTTTCGCGCACCTCTTCCCACAGGCGCGAGGACATGACGCCGCCGCCAACGATGGTGTTGAGCACAAAGGCGGGGATGAAGTCCTTGTCCTTGCGTGGCAGGGCCGGCAAACCAAAGCGCGCCACCGACTGCGGGACGGCCATCTCGACGACTTTCAGCCTCTCGACGGCGCCGGGGGTCACCTGCGCAATCGGCTTGAGTTTGGCCTTGGCGGGCAGAGCACCGAACACCTTGTCGAGCTGGGGTTTCAGCGTCTCCGCGTCGATGTCTCCCACCACCACCACGCGCAAATTGTCTTTGGCGAAGGTGTGCGACCAAAATTCGTGCAGGTCATCACGGCCGATCTTCTGCACCGTGGCCGGGGTACCGTTCGCCGGCCGGCCATAGGGGTGCCCGGCGAAGGCCAGCGCCGACCATTGCTCGGAGGCGACGCGGTCGGGGTCGCGTGCGGCGTAGGCCAGGCTCGCAAGCAGCTGGCCGCGTATGCGCTCGACCGCATCGGCGTCGAAGCGCGGCTTGCTGACCGCAAGCGCCAGCAAGTCCAGGGCCGCGTCGCGGTTTTCGCTTAAGGTTTCGAAGCTGCCGTAAATGGCATCGCGCGAATCATCGAAACTCATGCGCATGGCGATCGCCTCCATGCGCTCCTGGAATTGTTTGCTGGTGAGCTCGCCGGCACCCTCGTCCATCATGCTGGCGATGAAATTGGCCACGCCCTCTTTGCCGTCGGGATCCTGCGCATTGCCGCTCTCGAAGGCAAAGCGCATGGCGATGAGCGGAATTCCATGCTCCTCGACCAACCAGGCCGTGATGCCGCCGGGGCTTTTTACCTCTTGGATCTTCATGGCTTCTGCCCTGCTGGAGACGATCACCAGCGCGCCCAAGGCGATCGCGAGGAAAAGGATGTTTGCCGCACAGTGTGCCACTCGAAACGCGCGGCACTTCGTCGGAGCCATTGCAAGCATGTGGAGCGCTCCGTCAGGATTTGTTAGCGGTGGTGGCGGATGGGCGCACAGCATCGCTCTCGGCTTCCGCCGGGACCGGGAGCAGCGTTCCGGTAACGGAGCTGCGCATGTCCAAGTATTGAGCGGCGACGCGCTTGATATCCTCGGCGGTCACTTTGGCGATCGCCTGTGGCCAGTCATTGATCTGCTTGATGGTCAAGCCAAGGACCAGCCCCTCGCCGTAGCGACGCGCGAGCGCCGATTGGCTATCGGATTCGTAGATGAAATCGGCGATGAACGCCTTCTTTGCACGCTCGAGTTCGTCGGCCGAGACCGGACTGTCGCGTAAATCGTGCAGCACACGATCGATGCCTGCTTCCACTTTATCGAGACCCACGTCCTTGGCGGCGACGGCGTAGACGCCGATCGAGCCGCTGTCGAGCCCAAGCCCCGAGTACCAGCCCCCCGCGCTGGAGGCGAGCTTTTCCTCCACCACCAGCTTTTGATAGAGGCGACTGGTGCTGCTGTGGCCGACAATTTTCATGAGCAGATAAAGGGCCTCGGCGTCGCCCGGCTCCGCTTTTGGTAGGCTCGGCGCGAAGTAGAAGCGGCGCACCGACGCGTTGCCGGCCCGCGCATCTTTGAGCTCCACGCGCCGCGGGGTGCGGTTCGGCGGCTCCTGCGGGCGCTCGCGCATGTTGACCTGCGGGTTGGCCTTGACCTTGCCGTAGGTTGCCTCCGCCAGTTTCCTAACCTCCTCGGCGCTGACGTCGCCAGCCACGACCATGACGGCATTGTTGGGGGCATAGAAGCGCTTGTAGAATGCGAGTGCATCTGCCCGCGACAGCTTGGCGATCTCGTGCATCCAGCCAATGATCGGCACGCGATAGGGATGGTTTCGGTAGAGCGCGGCCGACATCTGCTCGGATAGGATATTGGACGGGTTGTTCTCCGTACGCGAGCGACGCTCTTCAAGGATCACCTCGCGCTCGGTCAGCACGTCCTTCTCGGCGAGCTGCAGGTTGGCCATGCGATCGGCTTCCATCTCCATCACGGTGCCGAGGCGTTCCTTGGCGATGCGCTGGAAGTAGCCGGTGTAATCGTGGGTCGTGAAGGCGTTGTCCTGGCCGCCCAGGCGCGAGATGATCTTGGAGAACTCGCCCGAGGCAATCTTGTCGGTGGACTTGAACATCAAGTGCTCGAGGAAGTGGGCGATGCCCGAGGCCCCGGGCGGATCGTCAGCCGAGCCTGCGAGATACCACACGTAGTGCGTGACCACGGGCGCGCGGTGGTCCGGAACGACAACGACGCGCAGCCCGTTCGCCAGCGTAAATTCGCTGACCCGGCTCGCAATCGGACTAGCATTGAGGGTAGCCAAGCTGTGAGCGAACATGATGAGTGTCAGGGCCAGAAGGGAGCAGAGGCGTAGAGGTCTCGCACGGCGTATCCACATGGAGCAAAGTTTCCTAGTAGCGAGGCTACGATAAAGTCTCGCCATCGTGAATCCTTTCGACGCTAGGCACTTGCGGTGCCGGCCTGAATGTCCGAGGGAGCCGCCATCCGGCGTTGGCGGCTGTTGTTCGGCTTCCCGCCAGGGATGTCAAATGACAAGGCATTAATGTGCCAGGATGCGAACACGGCAAGGCTGGTTCGCGCGGCGGCGCGCTCGCCAACGCGAGGATCGATGGGCGTGCTAGGGGGGCCAAGTCGCTCAGTTCTTGTTAACGCTGGTGGTCAGCCCGCCGAAAATGCTCGGGCAGGGACCATAGGGACTGAGGTTGGTCCCGCTGCCGTCCTTGGATTTTAGCGCCCTTTCCTTCCATTGAATATCGCCACGGCAGTAGGCCAGGTGCAGGCGCTCGCGCTCCTGAGCCGCCGCCAGCTTGCGCTGCTCGGGATCGCTCGGCCAGTTCGCCTGGTCGCTGCCTGGCGCGGAGCCCGGATCGGGCAAACGATTGGCATCGGGCGGCATGACGAGCGGGGCCCGTTCGGCGAGCTTGGGCTCGCGCCGCGAGGCTTCCATCGCAGCAGGACTGACGCCCAAGAAGTCAAAGACCTTGCCGTTGAGTTCAATGCCATCGGCGCAGCCACCCAGAAGGAGGCTCGCCGCTGTGCCGAGGGCACCGGCCAATAGCCTGAGGCGCTGGGATGAGCCACCCATATCAACGTCCCCCGAGCCCGAGATCGAGCATAAGTGCCGACAATGCCGCTCACTCAATCGGTTAGGTCGACTTTGCGGCGTTATTGCGACTCGGGCGGAACGAATCATATAGAAGGCCCAGCACCCCGGCAACAATGGCCGTGTCGGCGATATTGAACACATACCAATAAAAGCCAAGGGCGTGGAGGGAGAAGAAATCGGCAACCCCGCCGAGGATTAGGCGATCAATGGCGTTGCTGATGGCGCCGCCGATGATGAGCCCGACGCTTCCGGCCACTAGCCGGCTGGACATGCCGCGCGCGAGCCAAACGGTCATGGCGATTGCGGCCGCGACGGCAAAGCCAGCAAGCAGCCACTGCCCGAGCGGTCCATCCTGCGAAAACAGTCCGTAGCTGACGCCAGGGTTCTTCACGTAGACCAAATCCAGAAAGGGCAGGACGGCCACGCGACCACGGCTTTCAATCTCGTAAAGCGCAAGCATCCACCATTTGTGCGCCTGATCGATGGCAACGACGAGCGCGGCCATCAAGAGGCCAAAGGCGGAGAACGGGCCCCAAAGCCAGGGCTGGCGCACCGGCCTGCTGTTGAGCGCCGGCATCATGGCTGAGCCGGGCTCAGGCCGTGACGAACATCAAATTCGCGCACGGCGGCCGCGTCCCGGGCCGACAAGGTCGGATACGCTGGGTCGCGGCCGACGTCTTGGGTGATGCGCCAGGACCGCGCGCATTTCTGGCCCTGGGCCAGTTTCGGCACGACGCCGACCCCCGCCACCTCTGGCAACGCGAAGGCCTCGCCCGGCGGCCTATCGGCAAGGATGACGATGTCGGAGGTGATGCAGACTTCGGCCAAATCGACGCCCTGCAAGGCCGCGCGCAGGTCGGCATCAGTGACGAACAGCTCCGGAGCGGCTTCCAAGGAGGACCCGATCTTTTTGCTGGCCCGCTCGATCTCGAGCGCGCCGGTGACGACGCTGCGCACGCGACGCACCTTAACCCACTTGCTGGCAAGTGCGTCATCGCGCCACTCGGCCGGAATCTCGGGAAACATCTCCAGGTGCACCGAGCCCTCCTCCGCGGGATAGCGAGCGAGCCAAGCCTCTTCCGCCGTGAAGCAAAGAAGCGGCGCCAGCCACAGGGTGGTTGCGCGAAAGATATGCTCGATCGTCACCAACGCGGCCTTGCGCTTGGGGCTCGAATAGGGCTCGCAATAAAGCGCGTCCTTGCGAATGTCGAAATAGAAGGCGGACAGATCCGTATTCATGAAATGCGACAGGACGGCGATCACCCGTTTGTAGTCATACTCGGCGTAAGCCTTGCGGATCAGCTCGGAGAGCTCCGCCAGCCGGTGCAGCATTAAGCGTTCCAGCTCCGGCATTGCCTTCGGATCAACCCGCTCCTTGCCATCGTGGTGCGCAAGATTGCCCAGCATCCAGCGCAGCGTATTCCGGAGCTTGCGATAGGACTCGGCCGTTCCCTGCAGGATGCCGGGCCCGAAGCGGATGTCGCTCGAATAATCCGAAGATGCCACCCATAGGCGCAGGATGTCGGCACCTGAGGTCTTCATTAGCTCCTGCGGCGAGAGGGTATTGCCCCGCGACTTCGACATCTTCTCCTCTCCCTTTTCATCGAGGATGAAGCCGTGTGTCAAAACCACGTCGAAGGGCGCGCGACCCCGCGTGCCGCAGCTTTCAAGCAGCGAGGATTGGAACCAGCCGCGATGCTGGTCGGAGCCCTCAAGGTACATGACGCGATCGCCGCCGCCATCGCTCCGGCGCTTGATGCCGGCGAGCTGCGGAAAGGCCTCGGGGTCTTCGAGCGTAAAGGCGTGAGTGGAACCGGAATCAAACCACACGTCGAGGATATCGGTGATCTGCTCCCAGTCCGCCGGGTTGGCGACAAGGCCAGTGAGGAAGCGCTCCTGCGCACCCGTCTCGAACCAGGCGTCGGCACCTTTTTCGGTCATGGCGGCGCGAATGCGCGCCATCAGCTCGGCCGCCTTGGCGAATTTGGCGGATGGGATGACCTCACCGGTGTCCCTATGCTGAAACACGGTGATGGGTACGCCCCAGGCGCGCTGGCGCGAGATCACCCAGTCGGGCTTTGCCTCGACCATGCCGCGCAAGCGATTGCGCCCCGTGGCGGGCACGAATTCGGTGTCTTCGATGCCCTTGAGCGCGGCCTCGCGCAAGCTGCTATTGCCGCCCCGGCCCGGCGTGTTGAGCGGCCTGTCCATGGCGATGAACCATTGCGGCGTGTTGCGGAAGATCACGGGCTTCTTCGAACGCCAGGAGTGCGGATATTGATGTTTGAGCCGCCCGCGCGCGATCAGCGCGTTGGCCGCGATCAACGCCTTGATGACTGCCTCGTTGGCATCACCCTTGTTGCCTTGATCGTCGATGACGCGCTGGCCCTCGAAACCAGGCGCCTCTTTGGTGAAACGGCCGTCGCCGTCCACGGTGAAGGGGATCACAGGATCGATGCCGCGCTTTTCCAGCTCGGGGGTATGCTGCGTCCAAATCTCGAAATCTTCGCGGCCATGCCCGGGTGCAGTGTGGACGAAACCGGTGCCGTCCTCGTCGGTCACATGATCGCCCGCGAGTAGGGGAACCTTGAAGTCGTAGCCGAGTGTGCGCAACGGATGCCTGCACTCCACCAGCGAGAGGTGGCGTGCAGTGACGCTGGTGAGGCGCCGATAGCCATTGGCCTCGATTTTTGCCGCCTTGAAGACTGCTGGGGCCAGCCGATCCGCAAGCACAAAGCGGTCCGACACTTTCGCCCAATTGCCGGCCGGTGCTGCCGTGACCTCGTAGAGCCCGTAGGCAATCTTCGGGGAATAGCTGATGGCCCGGTTGCCCGGCAGCGTCCAGGGCGTGGTGGTCCAGATCACGAGCGAGGCCCCGGCGAGATCGCTCGCCTGCGCATCGCCGCGACCCGCGCCGGCGCTGAGGGGGAATTTCACCCAGACGGTGTCGCTCGTGTAGTCGTAGTACTCGACCTCTGCCTCGGCTAGCGCCGTCTTTTCCACGACCGACCACATCACCGGCTTTGAGCCCCGGAACAGGGCCCCGTTCATGGCGAATTTCATGAGCTCGGCGGCGATGGTGGCCTCCGCCTTGTAGGCCATGGTCGAGTAGTAATGCTCCCAGTCCCCCTCGACGCCGAGGCGCTTGAATTCCTGGCGTTGCACGTCGATCCAGTGCTCGGCGAACTCGCGGCACTCGCGCCTGAACTCGTTGACAGGCACCCTGTCCTTGTCCTGGCCCTGGGCGCGATAGCGCTCCTCGATCTTCCATTCGATCGGCAGCCCGTGACAGTCCCAGCCTGGCACGTAGTTGGAATCTGCACCCAGCATCTGCTGGGAGCGGGTCACCATGTCCTTCAGGATCTTGTTGAGCGCGGTGCCGATATGGATGTTGCCGTTGGCGTAAGGGGGGCCGTCGTGCAGGATGAATTTCGGCCGGCCCTTGGCGGCCGCGCGCAGACGCCCGTAGAGGCCGAGTTTCTCCCAGCGCTGCAATAGCTTAGGCTCTAGCTGGGGCAATCCTGCCTTCATCGGGAAGGCGGTTTTGGGCAGGAACAGCGTCGCGCTCCAATCGCGCGCGCCGGTTTTGCTCGAATTCATGGGGGAATGCCGTTCTTCAAGACACTGATTTTACTGCGCAAAAACGTCCGGCCGCGGTTCAGGCGACCGGCCCGATAATTCGCGCAATCGTCAGCTTGATCGAAAATCGCGACATGACCGCCCTTTTAGCCGTGTCGTCGGCCTTGGGCAACCGTGCTGCGGGAAACGAGCGCCAAGGTGCGACCCCGAACGCCCGTGGATTACCACGATTTAATTGGCGTTGGGCCATCCGAGCCCACGGCTCGATCGTATCTGCTTTCGGGATGTCACCACGGAATATGAGCGCGCGTACCCCCATCGCAGCGCCATTTGCGGGCCGTGGTGGCTCCCCTTCATCCCGGTGGGTCGAGCGCGAGAGAGACTTTCTCTCGCGCGGGCCTCCTGCCCTGGCGCGGGCCGCCCGGCAGCGCAGCTCCCTTCGAATTGGAATAATTCCATTCTGCGCGCACGGCCACGCTCTTTCTTGACAAACGCACTCAGGATTTACACTAAGATCTTCGTGCTCGATCGAGCGCCGAGGCGCGCGATCGGCATAGGTCCCGCTGCTTAAGGAGATTGGGTAATGGCTTTGTGTTTTCGGATGGGCTGGTCGGCTGCGCGGCGCCTCGTGGCGGCCCTCGCGATGAGCTCGGCGACCAGCACCCTCCTCATTCCCAGCGCCGCGGCGCAGGGCGAAGTCAACATCTACTCCTACCGCGAACCCCAGCTCATCGATCCCCTGCTCAAGGCGTTTAGCGAACAGACGGGCATCCGGACCAACGTCGTTTACGCCTCTGCGGGATTGAACGAGCGTCTGGCTGCAGAGGGCCAGAACAGCCCGGCCGACCTCCTGTTCACCGTCGACGCCGGGCGGTTATCAGAGGCCAAAGATGCGGGCCTAACGCAGGCCGTCGACCTCGTCACTTTGCAGCAGTCAATTCCAGCCGCGTATCGTGATCCGGGCAACCACTGGTTCGGTCTCACCATGCGCTCGCGCATCGTCTATGCCTCGAGGGACCGCGTCAAACAGGATAGCATCACCTATGAGGAGCTGGCCGACCCCAAGTGGAAGGGCAAGATCTGCATTCGCTCGGGCCAGCACGTGTACAACACGTCGCTCATCGCCACGCTGATCGCCCACAAGGGCGAGGCTTTCGCCGAACAGTGGCTAAAGGGGCTGAAGGCCAACCTGGCGCACAAACCGGCCGGGGGGGACCGCGAACAGGCGCGCGACATTTATTCCGGCAAGTGCGATCTGGCCGTGGGCAATACCTACTACATGGCTCTGATGGCCACCAACGAGAAGAACCCCGAACAGAAGCGTTGGGGTGCCGCCATCAAACCGCTCTTTCCCAACGCCAATGAGCGCGGCAGTCACGTCAACATTTCGGGCATGGCGCTGGCCAAGAACGCGCCGAACAAGGCCAATGCCCTCAAGCTCATGGAGTATCTGGCCTCCGAGCAGGCGCAGAAGATCTACGCCACCGCCAACAACGAATACCCCGTCAACCCGGCGGTCGACCCGTCCGAAATTGTCAAGGGCTGGGGTAAGCTGAAGCCCGACGCGCTACCGCTGGAGAATATTGCCAAGTATCGCAAGAAGGCATCGGAGCTCGTCGACAAAGTCAACTTCGACGCAGGTCCAAGCTCCTAATCAGGTCCAAGCTCCTCATGCAGCGCGCGGTTGCGAGCGCGGGCGGCATTGGCGTTACCCAAGCCAATATTGCCCGCTGCCGCACCGGCTCCACTGCTCGTGCCGGCTCAAAGAGCCGGGGTCGGCGCAGAGGGCACTGGGGCGCACCAAAATCGGGTCGCCCGAGGCCGTCCTCGGTGGCAGGGTTGGGCCGATTTAGCGCCGAGGTCGAACATGCCAACCCTCTCCCGCCGCAGCCCTCGCATCCCCGCGGTCCCGGTGGACCGCCCCAGCATTAGCTCCACCATCGCCGGCCTCGATTGGTGCGCCATTGCTCGCGACCTCGACAGCTACGGCTGTGCCGTCGCTGGTCCGTTGCTGGACGCGCCAGCCTGTCGCGCGCTTAGCGCCCTATACGTCCTCGAGGCGCCGTTTCGCAGCCACGTCGTCATGGCGCGGCATGGCTTCGGGCGCGGCGAGTACAAGTATTTCGCCAACCCGCTACCCTCCAGCATCGCGGCCCTGCGCACCGAGCTTTATCCGCCGCTGGCGGCCATCGCCAACCGCTGGTACGCGCTGATGTCGATCACGGACAGCTTCCCCTCCCGGCACGCAGCCTTCCTCGAACGGTGCCATGCCGCCGGGCAAGCGAAACCGACGCCGCTGCTGCTGCGCTATGGGCCTGGCGACTACAACTGCCTACACCAGGACGTCTACGGGGAACTGGTGTTTCCGCTGCAGGTCGCCGTGCTGTTGTCCGAGCCCGGCGCGGACTTCACCGGGGGTGAATTCCTGCTCACCGAGCAGCGCCCGCGTATGCAATCCCGCGCCGAGGTGGCGCCGCTGCGTCAAGGTGAGGCTGTGATTTTTCCGGTGCGCGAGCGACCCGTCAAAGGCACCCGCGGCGTCTACCGGGTCAACATGCGCCACGGTGTCAGCCGTCTACGCACCGGCAATCGCTACACGCTCGGCATCATTTTTCACGATGCCCGCTAGCCAGGCTCAACGTTTGATGTTGGCGATCCGCGTTGGTACGCCGAATTCGCGCTGGCAAATCTGCGCCAGGGCGGCAACGCCGCGCCGGATGGTTTCTTTGTCCGGGTTGGCGAAGCACAGGCGCAGGCGCGTCTTGCCGCGCTGCTTGTTGGTCGACCACTCGCCGCCAGGATTGATGGCAAGGCCCTCGGCGAGCGCGATCTGGGCGAGCCTCTGGGTGTCGACGCTGTCGGGCAGCTTCAGCCAGAGAAAAATGCCACCCCGGGGCTGTTCGAACTCGGCCGTGGTGCCGAACTGCTCGGCGAGCGCGGCGGAGAGCGTTTCAAGTTTAGCGTAGAGGCCGCGGTTGAGCCTTTGCACGTGGTCGGCAAAATGCGCAGTACAAAATTCCGCCAGCACCATTTGCTCCAGCGCACCGGAGCCCGCGTCGGTCTTGAGGGCCAAAATGCGCGCTAGGACATCCCAGCTGGCGACCATGTAGCCGACGCGCAGCGCCGGGGAAATCGACTTGGAAAAGGAGCCAATATGGATCACGCCCACCCCGTTGCTTAGCGCATAGAGCGCTGGCGGTCTGCGGCCATCCCAAATGAGATCGGAGTAGCACTCGTCCTCGAAGATGGGCACCCCGTGCGCCCTCGATAGGCGCAACACTTCGGCCCGGCGCTCCTCATTCATGATCGTCCCGGTCGGATTTTGCACGGTTGGGATCGTATAAATGTATTTGGGACGGATGCCTCGGCGTTGGAGGTCGGCCAGCATGTTGGCCAGCGCATCGACGCGCAAGCCGCCCGCGTCGAGGGGAACGCCCAACACCTCAACCCCGCGCCGGCTGAGCCGGCTGAGCGAGCCGCTATAGCAATCCTCTTCGACCAACACCGTGTCGCCTGCTGCCAGCAGCAGGCTGTTGACGAGATCGAGCCCTTGCAGAGAGCCCGAAGTGATCAGGATCTCGTCCGCCTCACAGGTGATACCAGCATGCCACCTGAGCTTGCGGACAAGGAACTCCCTGAGCGGGCGATAACCGAGGGGGCCGCTATTCAAGCCGTAGGTCGCAAGCGAAGATCCCTCACGCGCGAGCACCGCGGTGGCGGCGGCAATCAATTGCTCGACAGGCACCTGCGCCGCATCGTTGTGGCCACCGATGAAGTTGTACTTGGGAAACCCGCTCCACTTGCTGACGGGCGCCGGCAGCCCCGGGGCAAATTCGAAACCAAACGACAGGCTCATTGCGCCTTTTCCCTCATGTGTTCCTCGCTATGGTCTAGCATGGCTCCTCTTCACGCCCTAGCGCGCAACGGATCGAGCGGCCGAACGCAGATAAGCGCGGGCTCAAGCGCCGGCGCTAAACTCGTGGCAATGCCCGAGCCGCGACTCTTTCGGTTGCGATGCAAAGCGCACTGACTTTCAAGCTACCTCACGCCTGCGTGAGGAACAGAGCCTGCCCGGAACGGGGCGCGTGCCGCTCCGTTAACCAGTAGAAGCGCAGCCGCGCTCGATTTGCACGAGCTAAAACGAGGAGCTGATCATGAAGACGATTGCGTCCGCCCTGCTCGCCCTGTCGGTGTTGGCGGGCTTCGCTGCGACTGCAAGCGCCGCCCCATACGAATACAGCATTTGGCCCTACCTCGACCGCGACAATCGCGGTGGTCAAGGCCAGTAAGCTGAGTTCCTCCGCGTAACAGAGCGCGCCCGGGCTGGATCCCGGGCGCGCTTGCTATGCGGCCTTCTTGCGGTTGGCTTCGAGGCGGGTATCGACCAGGGCCACGGTGGCGTCAATGGTTGGATGCGCCAGCCCCTTCTGTTTGGCAATCAGCTGCACCAGCTTGTCGGCGCGCTCGATATAAGGTGCCCCGTTGTTGAGGGCGCGCGCGGCGGAAGCCGGCCGCGTCAAGCTTTGCGCGGCGGCGGCGTATTTCTCAAAGGGGACGAGATCACCCGGTGAGGCCCCCAGTTTAACGCACAGATCGTTGACGAAGTTGTAGACCGAGCGGGACGTCTCAATGTCGCTGTGCACCGCTTCCTGGGCGGTACGCATGCCATCCTTGGTGACGCAGCGATAATTACCGGCCAGCAGCATCGCCCATTTGGCGAGGGGCACGAAAATAGAGTCGTGCACGCGCAGTTTGACGGGCAGTTCGATTTTGCCCTCGGGTGTGTCATAGCGGATGGCCTCGATCTCATCGGCGAGCTGCCGCAGGATCGCCGTGCTCCTGGCATCCTCAAAGCGGGCCACCTTGAAATTGGTCGGCAGCGTCACCTGCAGCACGTTCACCTTTTCCTCGGGCGGGCGAATGGCCTGCGGGTCGGGGCTATTGAGCGTGATCGCTCCCGTATCGAAAGCATCCCAGACACTGGGATCGGTATAGGCGGGCTTCAAGGCGTCGTAGTTGAGCCCCGGTATACGCTTCACGTAGGGAAGGGGCGGCATGTTCATGATGGACATGCACGGCACGCGCGATTTGGCCACGGCATCGAGTAGCTCGCGTACGCCGGCCGAGCGATACTGGGGTTCCTGCATGGCGAGCCCGACGAGATCGTAGTCCTGAGGCTTGACGCCGCTGGCCGGACCCGCCGACACTTTGCCCGGTAAGGTCCGCGAGTCGAGCACGACAGGATCCTTGCGTCCCTTGACGGGTAGCCGCACCCGGAAGCCTTCAGCATTGATGAGATCGGCCTCGGCAGGAAGGCACACCAAATGAATCCTGTGCCCGCCGAACAGAAGCTTGGAGGCCAGCAACGACCCGTAGGACGCGCCCATCATCAGGATGTTGTAAGTTGCCATTGCCCAACCTTTCCGCGCGCCGGGAAGACCATGCCCGTCCTGTTAGCCCGGCCTGTGCTGTCAAGACAGGCAATGCTATTCGGCACGGCATTGGCATGCAAGGATCGCCCGCGGATCGGCATCGCGCCGCGTGCGGGGCGTGGCCCTCAGGCGGCTCTGGCGTGACTGTCGAGCAGGCGTACGATATCGCGCATAATCGTATTCAGCTGGAAATGCTTGGGCGTATAGACCGCAGCCACACCGAAGCCCTTGAGCGTGGCGGCGTCATTGGCTGGAATGATGCCGCCCACGACGACGGGCACGTCGTCGCAGCCCTCGCTGCGCAGGCGTTGCATGACCTCGCCGACGAGCGGCACGTGGCTGCCGGAAAGGACGGAAAGTCCGATCACATGGACCGCCTCGTCGATGGCCGCCCGCACAATCTGCTGCGGCGTCAGGCGGATGCCCTCGTAGACAACCTCCATGCCGCAATCGCGGGCACGCACCGCGATCTGTTCGGCCCCGTTCGAATGGCCGTCGAGGCCTGGCTTGCCCACCAGCAGTTTGATGCGCCGGCCCAACTGGCGCGATACGCGCTCGACCTCGGCGCGCACATCCTCGAGATTGGCATCGTCGGGCCGCACGATGGCGCGGCCAAGACCGGTCGGAGCGCGATACTCGCCGAAGACGCTGCGCAGGGCTTGCCCCCATTCTCCGGTGGTCACGCCGGCCTTGGCGCAGGCAATTGATGGCTCCATGATGTTGCCGCCATCGCTGGCGATGCGTGTTAGCTCGGCCAGCGCAGCGCTGACCGCCCTAGCGCTGCGCGCGGTGCGCCAGGCCTCGAGGCGCGAAATTTGCTCGGCTTCGATGGCCGGATCGATCGCCTGCACCGCGTCGCCGCCTGCCGAAAGCGGCGATGGCTCGCTCTCCGTCCAGCGATTGACACCGACCACGATTTGCTCACCAGTTTCGATGCGGCGCAGTCGCTCGCTATTGCTGGCGACCAGACGCTCTTTCATGTAGTCGATGGCCGCGACGGCACCACCCATAGCATCGATGCGTGCAAGTTCCTCGCTTGCCGCGGCCTTCAGCTCTGCGACCTTGCGCTCGATCACCTTAGAGCCCTCGAAAATATCGCCATACTGCAAGAGATCGGTTTCGTAGGCCAGGATCTGCTGCATGCGGATCGACCACTGCTGGTCCCAGGGCCGCGGCAGACCGAGGGCTTCGTTCCAGGCCGGCAGTTGTACGGCGCGAGCGCGTGCATCCTTGGAAAGCGTAACCGCCAGCATCTCCAAGAGAATGCGATAGACATTGTTTTCGGGTTGTGTCTCGGTCAGACCCAGCGAATTGACCTGCACGCCGTAGCGGAACCGGCGGTGTTTGGGATCGCTGACAGCGTAGCGTTCGGCGGTGATTTCCTGCCAAAGCTCGCTAAAGGCGCGCATTTTGCAGATTTCGGTGATGAAGCGAAGACCTGCATTCACAAAAAACGAAATGCGGCCAACCACGGCGCCGAAATCCGCCGGCGCCACGTCACCGGACGACTGCACCACATCGAGCACGGCTTTGGCGGTAGCCAGCGCAAATGCCAGTTCCTGCACCGGCGTGGCTCCCGCCTCCTGCAGGTGATAAGAGCAAATGTTTGTTGGATTCCATTTCGGCAGCGCGTGATAGGCATAAACGATCGTATCTTTAATCAGTCGCAGCGACGGCGCAGGTGGAAAGACATAGGTCCCGCGCGACAGGTATTCCTTAATAATGTCGTTCTGGATGGTACCAGTTAGAGTCTTGCGGTCGGTGCCTTGCTCGTCGGCAATGGCGATGTAGAGCGCGAGCACCCACGCGGCACTGGCGTTGATCGTCATCGACGTGTTCATTTGCCCGAGGGGTATGCCCGCTAGCAGGGCGCGCATGTCACCCAGGTGGCAGACCGGCACGCCGACCTTGCCAACCTCCCCGCGCGCGAGCTCGTGATCAGAATCGTAGGCCGTCTGCGTTGGCAGGTCGAAAGCGATGGAAAGACCCGTTTGGCCCTTGGCAAGGTTGGTGCGGTAGAGCTCGTTGGATTTGGCCGCGGTCGAGTGTCCGGCGTAGGTGCGAAAAAGCCACGGCTGCTCCCGCGCCGGAGCCGGCGCGGCGGCGTCGGGTTTCAGACCCCTCATGGCGAACGCTCCTTGTCGCCGATTGCGGATGAGGGAGAGCCTAGCGCGGCTCCGTTGCAGTGCAAAACAGGATGTGATGCCCGAGGGTTCCGCAGTCAGGGCCGGGCGCCGCACGAGGGGCTCAGTTTTTGGCGATGACGGCCCCGGTGAGCGAGCCAATGCCGAGGATCGTGCCGCAGATGGCCGCCATAATGGTCCACATAAGTCACTGATCGAGCCGGTTATTCGGGTACACTTGCAAGAGATTGAAACCGTATTAGGCAAGAATTGAACAGGCAACCAGCACGGGATAGCCGAAGATGATCATCGGCGGATGCGGCAGATATTCTTTAATGCAATAGGCTACCAAGGCGCACAGGCGGCAGAGGATCGCGATTGTCTTGTAATCCGTGGCCAGGATGTTTGAGAAATGATGAGCCAAGCAGGCCATGGTGCTGTTCCCCGCTCCGCCTGCCCGTCACCCCTGCTCCAAGCGCAAGAGTAGCGATTAGGCGTTAAGGCGCGTTTAGCAACTAGGCGCGAGCCGAGATTTCGCTTGAGCGAAGGCTGAAAGTGGCACACGTTCGGCAGTGCAACATCAGCCGGCACGCGCTGCCTTTGCCCTCGATGAGGAGACTGTCATGGCTGTGCACTCCAAGGCCGAATCCGGCGTCAAACCTCCACGCGTGAGAGACGATCAGAGTTCCACCCAAAAGGCTGCGGCGAACGGGGTAGCGGCGCCGGGCCTCGGCGCCGGGGTCAAGGATCTTTACGAGCTAGGCGAGATCCCTCCGCTCGGCCACGTGCCCAAAACGATGTACGCCTGGGCGATTCGCAAAGAACGTCACGGTCCGCCCGAGAGCGCGATGCAGGTGGAGGTCGTGCCCACGTGGGAGCTCGATAGCCACGACGTCCTGGTCCTCGTGATGGCGGCGGGTGTGAACTACAACGGTGTGTGGGCGGCGCTCGGCAAGCCAATCTCCACGCTCGATGGGCACAAGCAGCCCTATCATATCGCCGGCTCGGATGCGTCTGGCATCGTCTATGCCGTCGGCTCCAAAGTGAAGCGCTGGAAGGTTGGCGACGAGGTCGTGATCCACTGTAACCAGGACGACGGCGACGATGAGGAATGCAATGGCGGCGATCCGATGTTTTCGCCCTCACAGCGTATCTGGGGCTACGAGACGCCCGACGGCTCCTTCGCCCAGTTTTGCCGTGTGCAAGATCGCCAGCTGCTGGAGCGGCCTCGCCACCTGACTTGGGAAGAGAGCGCCTCTTACATGCTAGTTCTGGCCACGGCTTACCGCATGCTGTTTGGGCACCGCCCACATGTGCTGCGGCCGGGACACAACGTGCTCGTTTGGGGTGCATCAGGCGGACTGGGATCAATGGCGGTGCAGCTCATTGCCACCTCCGGTGCCAATGCCATCGGCGTCGTATCCGACGAGGAGAAGCGCGATTTTGTCATGCAGCTCGGGGCACGCGGCGTCATCAATCGCCAAAAGTTCAACTGTTGGGGCGAGCTGCCGAGGGTCGGCACGCCCGAATACGAAGCCTGGTTCAAGGAGGCGCGCAAATTTGGCGCCGGCATTTGGGAGATCACGGGTAAGGGCAACAATGTCGACTTCGTCTTTGAGCATCCCGGCGCCGCCACTTTTCCTGTCTCCGTCCTGGTGGTGAAGCGTGGCGGCATGGTGGTGATCTGTGCTGGCACCACGGGCTACAATCTCACCATGGACGCGCGATATTTGTGGATGCATCAGAAGCGGGTGCAGGGCTCGCATTTCGCGAACCTGCTGCAGGCAGCGCAGGCCAACAAACTTGTGGTGGAACGTCGCATCGATCCTGCCATGTCCGAAGTTTTTCCCTGGACGCAAATCCCCAAGGCCCATACCCGCATGTGGAAGAACGAGCATCGTCCCGGGAACATGGCGGTGCTGGTCAGTGCCCAACGCACGGGCCTGCGCACCTTCGAGGATGTTATTGAGGAGGGGCGTGCCCGCTTCGGGTGAGCCAAGTCGTGACTTTGCGCAGGGCGTCGGCAACCCGCCCAGCAGGGCTTGAAAAATTAGCCCGGCCGCGCTTATAGTGGGGCATGGTCCAGTTTCGAGCCATTCGGATTGCGCGAATTACACCCCCGGTCGCCTGAGGGCGCCGGGCAGCTGTTATTCTCGTTCGCAAGCCGTTTGTCAGGACCTCTCCCCAATGCCCACTGCAACTGTTGCCGCCGTTGGCGGCGATGCGCCGCGCGCGCAATCGAACACGGTACGAGCCTTCTTCTTTGTCACGGCACCCGCCGATCCAGGCTTGCTGCCGCGCCTGATCGAACCCGTCGCTAAGCTTGGTGCCATACCGTCGCGGGTGCATGCCACCCGCGAAGCTGGCGATGGAAGCGAGCTGACGGTCGATCTTCGTCTGGCTGGTGTGGCACCCCGCACGGCAGAGCTGGTCGAACATGCGCTGCGGGCCATTGTTGGCGTGCGCCAGGTGATGGCTGTGGTCGAGCCCGAAGTTTGAGGACCCCCTGTGGTCGTCACTCTGGCTGGAACCGGTTACCCGTCCTATCTCTCTCTTTGTTGACCTGCGCACCTTTCGTGGCGCTAGGGGAGAGAGCGAATGGGTTCGCCACACGAATGGGCTTCTGCCCGCGCGCCGAGCATTGTTGAGTTGGAGGAGCTTGCCGCTGCCGCCTGGCAGCGGCTGCCGCCAGAATTTCGCGGGCTTTGCGAGGGCGTCGTTATTCGCGTCGAGGAGTTTGCAACGGATGACGTCTTGAACGCCCTGAATATCGAAAGCCCTTTCGACCTAATGGGCCTCTACCAAGGCGTCAGCCTTGATAGAAAGAGCGTGATGGACATAGCCCACGGCCCCGACATGGTCTTTCTTTACCGGCGCGCCCTGCTCGACTACTGGTCGGAAAGCGACGAAACACTCGGCCACCTCGTCACGCACGTGCTGGTGCACGAGATCGGCCACCACTTTGGCCTATCCGATGCCGATATGGAGCGCATTGAAGGCTCCGTTGCCGATTGAGGTTTAAGAGCATGCAGCCCTCGGCCGGCACCGCTGCAAGGTTTGCTTCGGAACGACTTCGCGACAGTGGGCTCCCGTTCTATCGTGGCGTGACCCCGCAGGGCGTCAAGGAGGCCCAACGCCGAGTGCTGCCCCTTTATTCGAAGGCCAGGCCATGACGCGCAGCATGCCTCGCTTGCTCGCTGGCATCCCGCTCGGTGTGCTCGGCGGGCTTACTGTGGCCCTCTTGGCGCTCATTGCGGCCGCAGCCCTGATCGGCGCCTATCCGTTGACCCTCAGCGACATCGCTCAGGCCGTCTTCCGGCGGCTCGCGGGGGCCCCACCGCGCGGCCAGATCGATACCGTATTGTTCGAGGTGCGGCTGCCAAGGGTGTTTGCGGCCGTGCTCGTTGGGGCTGCACTGGCGGCGGCAGGCGCCGCCTACCAAACCCTGTTTCGCAATCCACTGGTGTCGCCTGACATTCTCGGCGTCTCAACCGGCGCTGGTCTCGGCGCTGTGTTCGGCATCTTCCTGTCCTTACCCGTCGCGGGTATCCAACTTGCTGCTTTTATTATGGGGCTGGCCACCGTCGGATTGGTTTATGCAATCGCCTCGGTCGTGCACGGCCGGGAGCCATTGCTTGTGCTCGTGCTGGCCGGGGTGGTGGTTGGAGCCTTGGCCGGTGCGGCCATTTCGCTCCTGAAGATTCTTGCCGATCCGTACGACCAGCTTCCTGCCATCGTCTTCTGGCTGCTTGGCAGCCTATCCGCGATCCGTAAAGGCGAGGTGTGGTCCGCGACGCCTCTTGTCGTGGCGGCCTTGGTGCCGCTCGTGCTTTTGCGCTGGCGCATTAACGTCCTCTCCCTTGGCGACGAGGAAGCCAAGGCCCTGGGCGTGGAAGCCGGCCGACTACGCCTATTCGTAATCGCGGCGGCGACGCTCATGACCGCAAGCGTGGTTGCCATCTCCGGCGTAATCGGCTGGCTCGGCCTCGTCATCCCACACATTGCGCGCATGCTCGTTGGCCCCAACTTCGATCGACTTCTGCCGACCGCCATGCTGCTTGGAGGCGGTTATTTATTGCTGGTCGATACGCTGGCGCGAAGCATGGCGCGCATCGAAGTGCCAATCGGCATCCTGACGGCGGTCATCGGCGCACCATTTTTCTTGTGGCTGCTGGCGCGCGGGCGGGAGGGTTGGTCATGAGCAGCCCCATCCTGTGCGCCCGCCGGTTGGGCTTTGGTTATGGCGCAAAGCGCGTGGGCCGGGACGTAGACCTTGAAGTGCAACCAGGTGAGGTGGTGTGCCTACTTGGACCCAATGGCTCGGGCAAGACCACGCTGTTCAAGACCATCCTCGGCCTCTTGCCGGCGCAGGCGGGCGAGGTTCTGGTCGATGGTTCCCCGTTAAGCAAACTCTCGCGCCCCGAACTGGCTCGCCGGCTCGCCTACGTTCCGCAGGCGCATGCGGCACATTTCCCGTTTCGGGTGATTGACATGGTGGTCATGGGGCGGACCGCCCATCTTGGCCTGTTTGCCGCTCCATCGAACGAGGATCGGCGTCGCGCCATCGAGGCCTTGTCGGCGCTTGGCATCAGCGATCTTGCAGAAACTGAATACACGCGCATTAGCGGCGGACAACGTCAGTTGGCACTTATTGCGCGAGCCCTGGCGCAGAATGCTCCCGCAATAGTGATGGACGAACCGACGGCCAGCCTCGATTTCGGTAACCAGGTGATCGTGCTGGCCGAAGTGAGACGGCTGGCGGCACAGGGATTTGCCGTTCTGCTCTCAACGCATGATCCCGATCACGCTTTTAGCATTAGTCAGCGTGTGGCACTGCTGAATGCGGGTCGGCTCCTCGCGCAAGGAAGACCGCACGACGTGCTGACGCCCGCGCGGCTGCGGGAAGTTTACGGTGTAACAGTTACGGTTGAGCGCCTATCGCAAGGACAAACGGTGTGCGCGCCGGACTTTTGTGTCGCGCCGGATGGCGGAGCGCAGAAACAGCCATCATAACCCGTTCTTGAGAAGACCAATGGTGGGTGTCGCCACCGATTGGCCGTAGGCGAACGATCAGGGTGGAGGGTTCAACTGGCCGCGCTTTCCGAGCACTTTCAGATCGGGTGGCCGTGCCGAGAACTCCTCCCACAGGCCCCGCGCTGTCACGATAGGGCAACCTTGTCTTGGTGACCTATGCAAACCGGAAAGGCCGCTAAAATTACCCCGCCTGTGTGCTGCGGGGCACGTCTTCCGCGTTTGAGGCCAGCAGCCGTTCCGCCGTTCCGGAGGCCCGTGACATTGAGGCGAGGCTGCGGCAAGTCCCACGTTAAAGTGTGGATAACTGGATTTTCGGGTCCGCGAGTGCCCAATAAGCTGTTGAAAGCAGCTCTGTTCCATGGCTCGATGAATTTGTCGCCATCCCCTCGATCCGGCGACAGGTGCGGTTCAACTTCCCGGATACCGCCGAGCGAGAGCGCGTATCTCCCAGAGCGCTCTCGCACTTCTTTGCTGTAGGCGCCAGGCGCCGCGGACCCACCAACGTATACAAACAACCTCCCTCACGGCTGCGAGCCGTCAGGGGCCACCCGCTCGCCACTTTGCACGCCAGCGGAATGGGTGCCCTCGCTTGCCGGGGCAGCACGCATCGCTTATGAGGTTTTGCTTCGCTGCGCTCATTTCCTTGACCGTTTTTGGCCATTTACGTAAGGCTTGCTGGCAAGAGCTCGAGGTTAAAGTACTTTGGCACGCTGAAGGCCTAGCTTAACGCTTGAGAAATTGACAAAAGCCGCAGTAGCTCAGGGGTAGAGCAACGCATTCGTAATGCGTGGGTCGGGGGTTCAAATCCCTCCTGCGGCACCAGATTTTCAGAAAACTGGCCCGAAACTGGCCCGACAACCACGCTGCGAATCAAGCCATCCAGCGCCTTAACGGCTCCAGATAGGTAGTCCGGGCTGTAGAACGCATAACGCTCGGTTATCGCGTACTCCTTGCCTCCGCTGTGCCCAAGCTGTGCCGCAACCTCCCACGGCGGAACGCCCCTCGTGCGCATCCAACGTGCTGCCGTGTGCCGGAAAGAGTACGGCGAGCACCGCCTTACACCTGCCCTCTCGCAAGCCCGCCAGAGACCCTTCTTGATGCTCTTGACCCGCTCGCCATTGTAGGAGACTGCCCAGCCAACGAACTCCTCCCACAGCGCGTCCGGTAGCCTTACCACCGGGCGGTATTTCTTTGGCACCTGCTCGCGTTCCGGCGGGTTGAGGTGAATGAGCCCGTATCGAAAATCGATCTGCTGCGAGTGAAGTTCTGTGACCGCTTGTGGCCTTGCACCGGTTCCGAGCGCCCAAATCATGAAGGCCTGTACGTGCGGGACTGCGTGCGCGTAAATGCGTCGAAGCTCGGCCACGTCCAGTGGACGCCCCATCGGCTTGCTCTGCCCAACCGGTATCGTAAGCACGTGTGGCACGCTCCTGAGCTCACCTCGCTTAAACGCTCGGTTCAGCGCCGCCTTCCCCACATTCAACACGCGCATAATGCCGGCCGGCGAGAAACCGCGCTCACGCATGTCCCGGTGAAACTCCTCCTGACGCCTCACATCCGCCACCGCGCTGACAGTTGCCTCCTGCCAATGATCGAGCCAGACGTTGATACAATGCCGATTGCTATCGGCGCTGCGAACCTTGGAGCCCCGCGCTTCCCAATAGCGACGCAGCACGTCTGCGATCGACGCCTCCTCTAGTCTCTCGTCATTTGCGGCGCGTGTTTTGAGATGAAGTGCTGTCAGCTTCTCCTTGGCGAGTTCAAGATCTGACGTGCCAAGGCTAATGCGCTCGTTGCTTTTCTTGGCTGCGTTGTATCGGATTCCGTAGTAGGCAGCCGACCCGTTGCGCTGACCGAGCCACCAGTCTCCGACCCGGTATTCTCGCTTACTGTACTTGCCCATGTCTCGCGTCCACCGCGCGTCGGCTTAAGCTGCTCGTCCAAAGCTCTTACGCCGAAAAGGATGATGTCTGCGATATGATAGCCCATATACCCGACCGAGCCATCACCTCTATCCACGAATGGAACTAGGCCACTTCGGCGCTTGCGTTTCAATGTTGAGTAATCCCAACCGATCCGCTCTGCTGCCTCCCTTTCGGAATAGATCTTGTATAGCTGAAAGCTGTTTTCGGTCGCCACTCTCTTGCGGACGATCTCTTTCTCATCGCTATGCATATTAACCGTTCCGAGTTCCTCGATCATGCCCGAAAGGGTGTTCGGGAAAGCGGGCCGGTCTCAAGACGGTAACTTGTGCATGATTGTGATGAACCGTGAACAGAGGGGATAGGTTTGGGGCGACAGCACGACAGCCTTCCGCGCGTTTTTGGGAAGAATGCGCGGAACAATACTTGGACTCTCGGGCGGTGGAATGATGCCAGTTCGCTATCAAGGCCATCAGGCTCATAACCTGAAGGTCGTGAGTTCAAATCCTACCCCCGCAACCAATCTTTTCAATAACTTAGCTTTGAGTCGTTTTTGCTCAATAGCCAAAAGGTAGCAAATAGGTAGCAAATTTCCCGCGCATCCCCTCGCTGAGCTATGCGCAGCCATTTGCAGTTCACCTGAACTACCGCGGATACCACACCACACCCAGCACGGTCGGGGGGTGCCACCTACAGGGCTGCCCGTCTCCCGGCGCCGCAACAGACTTCGGCAGCTTTCGGGGGTAGATGAGACGCGCTCCGCGCGTCGATCCCACTCCCCGCCTTGACCCATCTGAGACATTCGAACCATTGCAGATGGCGCATTGCGAAATCGACGCCAGAAGAAAGTTCAAACTTAACTGCCGGGTAAACCCGGTTGGCAGTCGCGGCCGGAACGACACCCGATTGGGTGGGTTGCTGCTGATCAAGAGTCATGTAGGCGCGTCCTTGGTCTGAGCAGGTCAAAAGAACTACCGGCGTCGATCAATTCGGCTTGAGCGTCCCGCGCGCTATCAGCTGATCAACTGTCGCCCGCGCCGCCGCGAGATATGATTTCGTCAGTTGTTGGTCGCCTGTTGCGCGCGCCGTGACGACTGCCCCGACCATGGTCGAGATGATTTCCCGCGCGAGGCGATGGCTGCGTGCCGGCGGGTCCGCAAAGCATCCCGCAATCGCCGAGCACATGCGATCGAGCCCTTCAGCATAGGCCTCACGTACGGATGCGCCCTGTCGGGCCACGTCCGTGCCGTAGGCAGCGATGGGGCAACCGACAGCAGAATTCGCGACGTGGCCAAGCGACAAGTAGTCGGCAACATACTCGCGCAAGGCAGATGCCGGACCATTCTTCGCGATGCCTCGCTCAATCCGCTCGACAAACGATGCGAAGGCTGCCGTTGTCGCTTCCGCGACAAGCGCATCCTTTGAGGAGAAGTGGCGGTAGAAGCCCCCGTGCGTGAGACCGGCGGCCTGCATGAGATCGGCCACGCTCAGCCCGTCGATCCCGCGCTCCCGCAGCAAGGTGGCGGCCTTTGCCACGATCTCCTTGTGGTGCCGAGCCATCGTCTCTCGTGACACTCGCATGCGTGCTCTCTCAAAGGGTCTTGACTCTTAGAGTATGGCTATCATATAAACACTTAGATGTCAATCGTACGCTAAAGGCAACTCCTATGACTGTGAGCCCGACACCTGAAGTCCGGCCCTCCGCTCTGAAGGGCATCGGCTTGTGGCTCACACGCTGGGAGGAGGCACTCAATTTCGACATTTCCGAGTATCACGAGCGGCGGATTGCACGACTCGAGCGCGAAGTTGCAGCGCTTCGCAGCGAGCGCGCCTTATTAAGCGAAGCTGCGTCATCACGGCAATCCGCCAATAAGGAGGTCTCATGACCCCGCAATTCAACAAGGCCGAGATGCAGACCCTGCGCCTCGACGACAAACACACGCTGCGGTATCGGCGCACAGGAACGGGGCGGCCCCTGGTTCTGCTGCACACCATCCGTACGCAGCTCGATTACTTTCGCGGCATCATCCCGCTGCTATCCAAGCATTTTACGGTCTACGCACTCGATCTTCCTGGTCACGGGTATTCCACCATCGATCTCGCGCAGCGTTTCGATGAGCCTTACTTTCGTAGATCCGTCCGGGCGTTCATCGAAGCACTCGATCTCAAAGACGTTCTCATCGTCGGTGAATCGATAGGCGCCGTTCTGGCGCTGACAGTCGCCAGCGAATTGCCCGAACGCATCAGTGCGGTCATCGCCAGCAATGCCTACGACTATGATACTCGCTATGCTGATGGCGTTCGCCGCGGCAATGCCGTCGCCAACATTGCAATCGGCTCGTACGCCTTACCCGTCGTCGGCGCCATCAGTGCCGCCTTTGAGAACGCGATAGCACTGGGTGTCGTCTTGGGTGGTGGATTGGTCGATAAAGCCAAACTGCCGAATGATCTCCTTCACGAATTTGATCGTAGCGGCCGACGTCGCGGCTACCGGACAGTTGAGCGCCGAACGTTCGCCGGATGGCGCAGCTGGGGCCTGGCGCGACAGAAATATTCGGCTGTGCGGGTGCCCGTGACTCTCATCTATGGAGCAAGCGACTGGTCGCGCCTTAGTGAACGCGAACGCACCAAGAGTGCCCTGCCGGGAGCGCGACTGATCTTGCTGGACAATGCCGGCCACTTTTCGGTTCTCGAGCAACCGGACGCCTGGGTGAGGATCTTAATCGACGCGAACAATGAACAGGTGAAGCGGCATTCGATTTCGGGGCGCACATGAGTTCGATACGGCAAAGCACAGAAAGAATCCGGTCAGGGCTGCGCGGCAGCGGACTAGCGCCGCTCGCACTCGTCGGAGTCATTTTCGTCGGCGGCTGCAAGTCGGATGCAAAGCCGGCTGTGGTTGCCCAGCCTGTGCAGGTCGTGCAGATCGCACCGGCATCGACGAGCGAATCCTGGTCCTATGTCGGTACCATACGGGCGCGCTTCGAAAGCGATATCGCCTTTCGCGTGGGCGGCAAGGTGACGCGGCGCCTCGTCGATATCGGTGCATCTGTGGCTGCAGGCCAAGTCATCGCCGAGCTCGATCCTACCGACTATCGCCTGGCCCTCGAAGCGCAGCAGGCTGAGCTCGCCGCTGCCAAATCGAGCCGCGACCAGGCAGTGGCTGCTGAGGAGCGGTATCGCACACTGCATGCTCAAGGCCATGTCGCCAAGGCGGCACTCGACCAGCGCGTGGCGGCTGCGGACGAGGCCCGTGGCCGGGTCGAGCGTGCCGAACGTGCGCTCGCAATCGCCCGCAATCAGCTCGAATACACCGTTCTGAGGTCCGATGCGGCCGGCGTCGTCTCGGCACTTCCAGTTGAGGTCGGTCAGGTCGTCGCCCCGGGCCAGCCGATCGCACGGATAGCCCGCCGCGATGAGATCGAAGCACTCGTTGCCATCCCCGAGCATCGCCTGGCGGGTGTGAAGATGGCACACGCCGAGATTGAGATCTGGGGGGATGGCGACCGGCGCCATCCCGCGAAGTTGCGTGAAGTGTCGCCGGAAGCAGACCGCGCCTCGCGAACCTATGCCGCACGGTTCAGCATCGATGTCGGTAGTAACGCCGCAGAGCTCGGGCGCACGGCAACCGTGCATTTGAGGGCAGCCAACGCAGTGCAAGCATTCACAGTGCCGCTCGCCGCCGTCATGCAGGATGCAACGACGCCGACGATCTGGGTGCTGGATGCAACCGCCACACGCGTACAGCGCACTCCTGTTACGCTTTTACGTCTCACCCGGGACGCCGCCGTCATCACAGGTGCGCTCCACCCTGGAGATCGCATCGTCGCGCTCGGCGTTCACATGCTGGATGCCGACAAACCGATACGCGTCGTCGAGCAACGGGCGGCACTACAATGAGCGAGCAGCGCAATAGCTTTAATCTGTCGGCCTGGGCCGTCGGTCATCCGGCCGTCATCCTCTTCCTCATCATCGCGACGACGATCGCAGGTGGGATCGCCTACCTCAATCTAGGCCGCGCCGAAGACCCGACATTCACCATCAAGACCATGGTGGTCCAAGTCGTGTGGCCGGGCGCCAAGACCGACGAAATGCAGCGCCTCGTTGCCGAGCCGCTTGAAAAGCGGCTGCAGGAATTGCCGCAACTTGACTACGTCCGCACCTTCTCGCGCCCCAACGTGACGGTGCTGAGCGTTCAACTCAGAGATAATCTGCGCGGGCGCGACGTTGCCGATACCTGGTATCAGGTTCGAAAGAAATTGACCGACAGCCGCAATGAGCTGCCTCAAGGCGCGATCGGCCCGACCTTCGACGACGAGTACGGCGACGTCTATTCAGCCGTCTACATGCTGACTGGCGATGGTGCGTCGCGCGCTGATCTCAAGCGCTATGGCGAGGCCATGCGCCTGGCGCTGCTGCGGGTGCCGAGCGTCGCCAAGGTGGCGCTGATCGGCGATATTCCGCAGCGCATTTTCGTCGAGATCAGCCACCGCAAGCTCGCCACGCTCGGCATCTCACCGCAGGTCATTTTCGACGCCATCGCCCGGCAGAACGCTGTTGTCGCGTCGGGCTCAGTCGATACCGCGGCAGATCGGGTGGAAGTGCGGGTCACTGGCGCCTTTGACGGGGTCGCCGCTATTCGCGCCGTCCCGATCGAGGCTGGCGGTAGAGTATTCCAGCTTGGCGACATTGCCGAAGTCCTTCGGGGATACGAAGACCCGCCCAGCTACATTGTCGAGCATAAGGGCAAATCGGCTCTCGGCGTCGCCGTTGCGATCGCAGAGAAGGCCAATGTGCTTGAGCTCGGCCAAAATCTCGAGGCAGCTGTCGCCGCTTTCAGGGAGACACTCCCCACTGGCATCGTCATCGATCAAGTCTCAAACCAACCCAATGTGGTTGCCAAGGCCGTCGATCAGTTCCTGCATTCCTTCATCGAGGCACTTCTCATCGTTCTCGCCGTCAGCTTCATCTCGCTCGGCTGGCGGACCGGGATCGTAGTCGCCCTCTCTGTCCCGCTCGTGCTCGCGATCGTCTTCGTCATTATGCAGGTGATGGGGCTCAACCTCGACCGCATCACGCTCGGTGCCTTAATCATTGCACTCGGTCTTTTGGTCGATGATGCCATCATCGCCATCGAGATGATGGTCGTGAAGATGGAAGCGGGGTTCGATCGCATGCGGTCCGCGACAGCGGCATGGGTGTCGACGGCATTCCCGATGCTGACTGGCACGTTGGTGACCGCAGCCGGGTTCTTGCCTGTGGGTTTCGCGCAGTCGACGGCTGGTGAATACGCCGGCAATATTTTCTGGGTCGTGGCGATTGCGCTCGTCGTGTCCTGGGTTGTTGCCGTTCTGTTTACGCCCTATCTGGGCATGCGTCTGCTGCCCGATTTCAAGCGACATACGGCATCTCACGATGTGCTCTACGACACGCGCGTCTATCGCGTGCTGCGCCGTGGCGTCACCTGGTCACTAACGCACCGTTGGCGAGTGATCGCGATCACTGTCGCCGCCTTCGTGGCCTCAGGTGTTGGCATGACATTTGTGCAGCAACAGTTCTTCCCGACGACCTCCAGACCCGAGCTCTTCATCGAGACACGGATGCCGGAAGGCACGTCCATCGCAGTGACACGACAAGCGGCCGAGAAGGCGACGGCCCTGCTCAAAGGCGATGACGACGTCGTCACCTACACCAATTACGTGGGAGCCGGCGCGCCGCGGTTCTTCTTCTCACTCAATCCCGTGCTTCCGAACCCGGCATTCGCATTGACTGTGATCATGACCAAGAGCCCCGAGGCGCGCGAGCGGCTCAAGGCGAAGCTGGAGCGGGCTGTTGCTAACGGTGCGGTTCCGCAGGCACGCATCCGCATTGATCGGCTCAACTTCGGCCCGCCCGTCGGTTTCCCCGTGCAGTTTCGCGTGATCGGCCCCGATCCCCTTCGCGTGCGGGAGATCGCCGGTCAAGTGCGCACGATCATGCGCCAGAACCCGGATACGATCGACGTCCAGCTCGATTGGAATGAGCAGGTGAAGCGCATCGAATTCGCCCTCAATCAGGACCGCATTCGGGCGTTCGGACTCAATACTGCCGATGTCGGCTTGACGCTGCAGACGCTGCTGTCAGGCGCTCCCATCTCCGAGTATCGGGAAGGCATCGATCTGATAAAGGTTGTTGCGCGAGCGCCTGCAGGCGAACGCCTCGACATTGGCGCTTTGAACGACCTCACCATCCAGACCAAAGGCGGCCCAGTTCCCCTCGCGCAGATCGCCACTATTTCTTACGGCTTCGAGGAACCAATCTTGTGGCGACGCAATCGCGACATGGTGCTGACCGTGCGTTCGGACATTGTGCCCGACATTCAGGCGCCGATGGTGTCCAAGGCAATCTTGCCGAAACTGCAAGCGCTGAAGGAGGCGTTGCCTGCCGGCTATCGCATCGATACGGGCGGGGCAATCGAGGAGAGCGAGAAGGCCAACACGGCGCTTTTCAAGCTGTTCCCTATCATGTTCCTCGCGATGTTGTCGCTCTTGATGTTCCAGCTTCAGAGTTTCTCGAAGCTCTTTCTGGTGTTCTCGACAGCGCCGCTGGGCATCATCGGCGCAGTCGCGGCGCTCCTTGCCTTCAATGCGCCATTCGGCTTCGTGGCCCTGCTTGGCGTCATCGCGCTTGCCGGCATGATCATGCGCAACACGGTCATTCTTGTCGATCAGATAGACCACGACCTGGCCGAGGGCCGCTCGCCATGGGAGGCCATCATTGAAAGCACGGTGCGGCGGGCGCGTCCTGTTGTGCTGACAGCGCTAGCCGCCATCCTTGCGATGATCCCACTTACGCGCAGCGACTTCTGGGGGCCCATGGCCATGGCAATGATGGGCGGCCTCCTCGTTGCGACGGTGCTCACGCTCCTTTTCCTGCCGGCGCTCTACGCGGCCTGGTTCCGTGTTCAACAACCGGTCGTGGAGCCAGCGATACCTGCTTCGCAGACGTCAAACCTGGTCGACCATCCCCTGCTGTGCGCGGCGGAGTGAAAGGCGGCAAGAGCCCGTGCCCTTCAGCAAGGAGAAGGACAACTCGCCGCTCGGTATCACCGTAGCGCTTGGGGGCGTCGCGGCCGGCAAGGGCTCACCTTCACGCGGCTGCACGACCAGCACGGTCGGTGATAGCCGTCCTGCCGCAGGCACTAGTTTGATAGCAGGTGCACCAATGCCCTTCGCCCTCTTCGCACTCGCGACGATCAACGTCGCTGTTGGGACACAGGGTTTCGCCTTCGCAGGCGTCCTAGCCGACATCGCCAGAGATCTCGGCATCTCGATCGGACAGGCCGGTTTCATCGTCGGCGCCTCGTCGATAACCTTTGCGATCGGCGCGCCGCTTGCTGCCTCGCTGGTGGCGAACGTCGAGCGCCGCCCTGTCATCTTAGCGAGCCTTGTCGCACTTACAGTCATCAATGCGCTCTGTGGCGTTGCAGAGACCTATCCGGCGCTAGTGTTGCTGCGTGTGGCCTCCGGCATCGCCATGGCCTTTATCGGTGCGCTTGCCACTGTTGCGGCTGCCGCCCTGGTGCCGCTGGAGATGCGAGGACGCGCATTCGCAATCGTAATGGGTGGTCTCACGGTCGCGTTCGTTGCCGGTGTGCCGATAGGATCCGTGGTTGGTGGCGCGTTCGGATGGCGCGCTACATTCTGGCTATCTGCAGCAGTTTGCGCGATGTCCGTCGGACTGATCGCGGTGAGTGTGCCGCCGATCGCGCCGGTCGCGGGCCCTCGCCCGCAGATCAGCGACGTCACGAGAAATCGTGCGCTGCTCCGTGTGCTCTCGCTCACGTTGATGGCCTTCGCGGCCACGTTCGCGGTGATTTCGTTCATTGGTCCCGTCGTCACGCGAACAACCGGGGCGACCGGCGCCGGCGTTGGCGCGCTGCAAATCTTCATCGGTCTCGGCTCCATGGCGGGTCTGGCAATCGGCGGCATTCTCTCAGACCGCGGCAAGGGACGGCCCGCTCAACTCGCCGCTTTCTCAGTCATGGCGTTGAGTCTCGCAGCCTACTCGCCAGCGTTAGCAGCGCCGACAGGATCGGTTCCCACGTTGCCATGGGTGCTTTGATTTTTGTCGGCGCCACGGCCTTATTCTTGCTCATTCCGGTGAACCTTGCCCAAATCGCCACACGAGCGGGTGCAGCCGCACCGATCGCGCTCGCGTTCAACGGCTCGCTTGTCTCTCTCGGTCAAGGGGCGGGCGCAGTGCTCGGCGGACAGCTGACTGATGCCTTCGGCGCGGTCGCAATGGGCATAGGTGGTGCAGCGCTGGCGCTGACCGGGTTGGTAGTCGCGATTTCCCCAAACAGGAAAGGAGGATGACTGAACCGCAGGGTTCACGCGATGATGGCCGCCTTTCGGTCCGTGGCACTTCCCACCCAATCATCGACGTGCCCGGCGCACCCGTCCACATGCCACAAAATCATCGTCGTAGGGCGTACCTATGCTGCATCGCACGCGTAACAGGGTGCCGAAGAGGCGCCTGAGCGTCGGGGTGCCAATAATCAAATGATCGAAGCTAGCTGTCGGCTACTCCATTATTCAGGTTCCGCCATTGATGGCGTGGATGTTGGTACACTGAGCTGTGAACACTCTCGTCCACGGCAACCTTAATGAACCGCGCGGGCCGGTAATTTTGATATCGAGACAGTGCCCGAGCTGCAGGCAGGATGAACTGCTCCTTGATCCATGTGGCATATGCTTTATGAACAGCGGCGGTCAGATCACTCTCAAGAAGTCACGGCACATGAAGCACGACGTTCTTCACAGCTCGAAGGCGCGCCGCCAGCGCGTCAATGATCCCGAGGGCACCAAGCGCAACATTGTAGAGATCGCGACTGAGGAGTTCGCCGGCAAAGGGTTCAGCGGCGCGCGCGTAGACGATATCGCTGCCCGCACCAAAACCAGCAAACGGATGATTTATTACTACTTCGGAGGCAAGGAGGGCCTCTACATCGCCGTGCTCGAGGCCGCATACCGCAGCATCCGCAGCATTGAAGGCGCCCTGGATCTTGAACATCAAGAGCCCGAGCAGGCATTGGGCACGCTGGTGTCCTTCACCTGGGACTACCAGAACGCTCACCCGGAATTCATTCGTCTCGTGATGAACGAGAACATTCTTGAGGGCGCCTACCTCGCTCGCTCCAAGACCATCCAGAAGCTCAATGCGACGGCCATTGACGGGTTGCGCGATTTGCTGGTGCGTGGCCAGCGTGCCGGCGTGTTCCGGCTCGACATCAACCCCGTGGATCTGCACATGTCGATCAGTGCCTTGTGCATTTTCAATGTGGCCAACCGGGCGACGTTTTCCACTATCTTCAAACGTGACATGGGCTCGCCCAGGGCACTGGCCGCCCGCCGCGCCCAGGTGGTCGAGACCATCTTGCGCTACGTCAAGCCCTGATCCTCGCGTATCGGCCAGCCCGTCACTCTGCTTACCCAAATTGACAAAACGTACCGGTTCGTACATTTTGAACATAGGTACGCGCAGCCGTCTGCACGACTGCGCAGGCACAAGCAACACAATATGCGCACGGAGGAGCACCATGGATCGCATCAATCGCCGCGACTTGATGATCGGCGCAGGTTGCGCACTTGCCTCGGGAACAAGCGCCGCCAGGGCACAGGCGAAACCCAAGCTCCGGCTCTCTGTCGCCTTCCCGGAGACCGATCTGCGTGCCGAAGCCTACAAGGCGCTTGCGGTTGCGATGAAGGATGATTTCGACCTCGAACCTTACTGGAGCAACACGCTTTTCAAGCAGGGAACCGAGCTCGTCGCCCTCCAGCGCGACAACCTCGAGGTCTGCAATCTGGCGCCGGCCGACATTTCCAAACAGATACCCGCCTGGTCGCTGCTGACCTCGGCCTATCTGTTCCGCGACTACGATCATCTCAGGAAAGCCTTTGCCAGCGATGTCGGCAAGGACTTCATCAAGATGGCTCGCGAGCAGGTGGGCATTGAGGTGGTCCGTCCGGTCTATTTCGGCGCGCGCCAGGTGAACCTGAAGCCGGCCAAGAAGATCAGCACGCCAGCCGACCTCGCTGGCATCAAGCTGCGGATGCCGCCCGGCGAGTTCTGGCAATTCCTGGGCGAGTCGATCGGGGCCAACCCGACACCCGTGGCGTTTGCCGAGCTTTACACGGCGTTGCAGACCGGAACGGTCGATGGTCAAGACAATCCGCTGGTGACGGCCAAGAACATGAAGTTCCACGAGGTGACCTCGCAGTTCGTGCTGACCAGCCACGTCATCGGCTACGACGTCTTGTCCGTGTCAAAAAAAACCTGGGACGCGCTTGGTCCTGACAAGCAAGCCAAGTTCCGCTCCGAGGCCGACAAGATCTTCGACGCCAACGCTGCCAAGTACGACGCGCAGGAGAAAGAGGCGATCGAGTTCTTCAAGAAGGAAGGAAAGCAAGTCTACGCACCCGACCAGAGCGCCTTCCGCGCATTTGCGCAGAAGAAGTACCTGGAAAAGTACGCCAACGATTGGCCGAAGGGCGCGCTCGAGAAGATCAACGCGATCAACTAACTACTCTCGCAAGTACCGGGCAACGAACAGCCACGAGCGGCAATGCAATCTGGACTCCTCCGAACCGCGCAATGGCTTCGCCGGAGGGCCCAGAATGTCGCCGCGCTCATGCTCGGCGTCATGTTCAGCTGTTTCCTTATCCAGATCCTGCTCCGGTATGTGTTCAACTACCCCGTCGGCTGGACGGAGGAACTCAGCATCCTGTGCTGGATGTGGGGCGTACTGTGGGGTGCCGTCTTCGTCCTTTCCGAAAGGGACGAGGTCCGGTTCGATATTCTCTACAGCAACGTGCCCGAGGCCGTGCGCAGAGTGTTCACCGTTGTCACCGGGCTGACGCTCGTTGCGCTCTACGGCATCTCCCTTCCGGCGACCTATCGCTTTGTCGCCTTCATGAAGGTCGAGCGATCGGCTTATCTGCATGTGCCCATCAATTACCTCTACGCCATCTACGTCATATTCGCCGTCGGCTGCATCGTCCGATATGGCTGGCTCGTATTAAGTGCCATTCGTGGCAGGGCGCCAGATGCTGCTGGGCCGGCCGAGGGAACAGAGCGGCCATGACGCTCAGCCCTTTCGCGATCTCCATCATCGCTATCGTGGCACTCGCGGCCATGGGCCTCCCGATCGGGCACTCGATGATCGTCGCCTCAATCCTCTATCTGCTGCTGGCGGGCCTCGATCTTGGCACGGCGGCTGAGCAGCTGCTCAACGGCCTATTCAACAGCTACGTGCTGCTCGCAATCCCGCTCTTCATCCTGGCTGCCGACCTCATGAATGTCGGAACGCTGACAGACCGCCTCTTGAAGTTCTGCCTGGTGTTGGTCGGCCGATTCCGGGGCGGCCTCGGACACGTCAACGTCGTCTCGAACGTGATCTTCGCAGGCATGTCGGGCTCAGCCATCGCCGACGCCGTCGGGATCGGCCGCATCATCATCGGCATGATGACCAAGGACGGCAAATATCCGATCGCCTATGCCGGTGCCATCACCGCCTCGGCAGCCATCATCGGCCCGATCATCCCGCCTTCGATTCCGATGGTGCTCTACGCACTGATCTCGGACGCGTCGATCGGCTACCTATTCCTGGGCGGCGTCATACCGGGACTGCTGCTCGGCCTCAGCTTCATGGTGATTAACACTATGATCGCGCGGCGCCGGGGTTTTCCGGTGGAGCCGCCGGTTCCATTGCGGGAGGTGCCGGGAATAGCGATCAGTGCGCTGCCGGCGCTCATGCTGCCGGTCATCCTGCTGTTCGGCATCTACGGGGGTGTGACGACGCCAACTGAGGGCGCAGCGGCAGCAGCGGCCTACGCTTTGCTGGCCTCGGTCTTGATCTATCGCTCGCTGACGTTGCGGCAGCTCTATGAGGCGCTGCTCGGCAGCGCCAGGGCAACGACATCAGTCGGCATGCTGATCGCCGGCGCGCTGGTCTTCAACTACGTAGTGACGATCGAGAACATTCCCAGATCGCTGCAACAGCTGTTGAGCGGCTATCAGCTCAGCGCGGGCGCCTTTCTGCTGCTTGTGAACGTTCTTCTGCTGGTGCTTGGCTGCCTGTTGGAGGGCACCACCATTCTGCTGGTGATCGTGCCGATCTTCATCCCGACGGCTAAGGCGCTTGGCATCGACCTCGTGCATTTCGGCGTCGTCGTCGTGGTCAACATCATGATCGGGCTTCTCACGCCGCCCTATGGGCTGCTGCTCTTCGTCATTGCCAGCATGACGAAGCAGCCCCTGTGGGCGATCGTGCGCGAAGCGACGCCTTTCATTCTCGCGGCAATTGCCGTGCTTGCTTTCATCACCATCGTACCCGACGCCGTCCTCTGGCTGCCGCGGCTGATTGGCTACAAGGGTTAGACACCATGAAGCGCCTGCTGGTCGGCCTGATCGGAGCCAACATCCAGAAGTCCCTGTCCCCCGCATTGCAGCAGGAGGCGTGCAGGGCGGCGGGCCTGGAGGGCTACTATCACCTCATGGACCTCGATGTCCTGCCAGGGCGCGACCTGAAGAGCCTGCTCGACGCGGCGCGGACTGCGGGGTTTGCGGGAGTCAACGTTACCTACCCATGCAAGGAGGCGGTGCTGCCGCTGCTCGACGAGGTGTCGGCAGAAGCGCGGCAGATCGGGGCCGTCAATACCGTGACCATCGGCCCTGGCGGTCGCACAGCCGGCTACAACACTGATCGCGTCGGCTTCCGGCGCGCCTTCGAGGAGGCGTTCGGGCAGGCCGCCATAGCCAGCAAGGTCGCTCTCCTCGTTGGCGCCGGGGGCGCCGGCCGTGCCGTCGCCTTCGCGCTCTTTGACCTCGGCGTTGAAACGCTCTTGATCAACGACAGCGACGCTGACCGCGCTCATCGCCTCGCGCAAGCACTCGAAGCGAGCTTTGGTAGTGGGCGGAGCAGAGCCGTAAGCGATGGGGTTTCGGAGCTGTCCGCGACGTCGGGTGTCGTCAATGCCACGCCGGTAGGCATGCTCGGGATACCCGGCATTCCCATCCCGCTCAGTGGCATCGCGGGTCACCATTGGGTGGCGGACGTGATCTACACCCCGCTGGAAACGGAGCTGGTGAAGAGCGCCCGCGCCAAGGGATGCAAGGTGATGGGCGGCGCCGGCATGTGCGTGCACCAGGCCATCGAGAGTTTCCGCCTCTTCGCGGGATATGCCGCCGATCTCCGTCACATGCACCGCACTTTTGCCGAGGCGGCGGAGCGGAGAGAAAAGGATCTGATGACTGGATGAGTCCGCACATAGGAGGTGTGACCCATGCAAACGTCGATCGCCACCGTCTCGCTGAGCGGCAGCTTGAATGAGAAGCTCGAGGCCATCGCGGCGGCGAAGTTCGATGCCGTCGAGATCTTCGAGAACGACCTCGTCACCTTCAACGGCACGCCCGCCGACGTGCGCCGCGCGACGGAGCAGCTCGGATTGGGAATCGTGACCCTGCAGCCGTTTCGCGACTTCGAAGGCATGCCCGACGGACAGCGTGCTCGGGTCTTCGCCCGTGTAGAGCGCAAGTTCGACGTCATGAACGAGCTTGGCTGCGACCTGCTCATGATCTGCAGCAGTGTGGCGCCTGACTCCGTCGGCGGCATCGACCGGGCGGCCGCCGATCTGCGCGAGCTCGGGGAGAGAGCCGCCAAGCGCGGTATGCGTGTCGCCTTCGAGGCGCTCGCCTGGGGCCGGCACATCAATGACTACCGCGACGCGTGGGAGGCGGTTCGGCGCGCCAATCACCCGGCCGTCGGGTTGGTTCTCGACACGTTCCATATCCTTGCGCGCAAGACGGACCTGGGCGCGATCCGATCCATTCCGCGCGACAAGATCTTTCTGGTGCAGATGGCGGACGCACCGCTGCTGCAAATGGACTACTTGTCCTGGAGCCGTCATTTCCGCAATTTTCCAGGCCAGGGCGACCTGCCGCTTGTCGAGTTCATGGAGGCGTTGGCGGCTACGGGCTACGACGGGTTCCTCTCGCTCGAGATCTTCAACGATCAGTTCCGCGCCGGCTCCGCTCGCAGCGTGGCGGTCGATGGGCATCGCTCCCTGATCTTTCTACTCGATCAGCTGGCCTCTAAGGCCAAGGCTTCCATCACTGCAATCTCACGCCTGCCACCCAGATCGAAAGTGCTCGACACCGAGTTTGTGGAGTTTGCCGTGGACGACACCAGCGCTCCGAGGCTGGAGCGGCTGTTGTCGACGCTCGGTTTTCGTCGGGCCGGCAGGCACAAGTCCAAGGCGGTGACGCGCTGGCATCAGGGCAACATCAACCTGGTCATCAACACCGACAAGGAAGGGTTCGCTCATTCCTTCAACATTACCCACGGCTCGGCTATTTGCGCCCTTGGGCTGAAGGTCGATGATGCTGCCGTCACGTTCGATCGCGCCAGGCGCCTGCTCGACGAACCGTTCCGCCAGCAGGTCGGTCCCGGCGAACTCGACATCCCGGCCGTGCGAGGCGTCGGCGGCAGCCTCGTCTACTTCCTCGATTCAAGCAGCGAGCTCGGGCGCGTCTGGGACATCGAGTTCACCGACACAGGGGAGGATACCTCCAATGCGACCGGCCTTGTCGCCGTCGACCATATTTCTCAGTCCATGCACTACGAGGAGATGCTGAGCTGGCTGCTGTTCTACACCTCACTCCTCGATCTCAAAAAGATTCCGCCCCAGGACGTCGCCGATCCGGGCGGGCTCGTCAGAAGCCAGGTGATCGAGTCCGCCGAGGGAACGCTGCGCATCATCCTCAACGCCTCCCAAAGCCAACGCACGCAGTCGTCTCGCTTCCTGACGGAAGTA
>Ga0081455_10000515_pt1 | contig 50119 bp, 53 predicted proteins | sample TabmetS3T2R1_FD_70207 | JGI IMG/M metagenome (GOLD analysis project Ga0081455, IMG submission 70207) | Tabebuia heterophylla rhizosphere microbial communities from the University of Puerto Rico - S3T2R1 | ecosystem: Host-associated > Plants > Roots > Rhizosphere ...
CAACGCGGTCTTCTGCAACATCGGCAAGGAGCTCGGCGCCCGCACCGTCCTCGGCGGTGCTGCCGACAGCATGATCGGCGCCTCCGCGGGCGTAGCGTTCGGCTCGGCCTTTCCGAGCGTCGCAAAAGAGCCCGCTGAGCTGGACTATCATGCGGTGTTTGCCGACCAGCTCGTCGTCGAACCCTTGCTGGTGCGCGATGGTGTTCTCACGCCGTCGCAGCGCCCCGGTATCGGGGTCGAGATCGACGAGGACAAGCTGCGCCGCTATCGGATTGATTGAGGCGCCAGCGGTCGGAACAGATGCGGCGGCAGATTGATTCTGTAATGTAATCAATGATTTAAATCATTCCATTTGATTCCAACAGTATTGGATGGTAGAAGGTAGAAATCAGAAGGTAGAAAGATGGCCCTTAACATCAAGAACCCTGAGGCTCACAGATTGGCGGAGGAACTGGCCAAGCGCACCGGCGAGACGATGACGGCGGCAGTCACAGAGGCCGTCCGCGAACGCCTTGCGCGGGTTCGCCGGGAGCAGGGGAGCGGACTTGCTGATCGGCTGCTTGAAATCGGCAAAGACACTGCGAAGCGGCTCAAGGAGCCGTTCCGGTCCGGCGATCCGGCTGATCTGCTTTATGATGAGCGTGGTCTGCCGCGATGATCATCGATTCATCGGCGTTGATCGCCATTCTCCGCGACGAGCCCGAAGCAAAGGATTGCGCGCAGGCAATCGAGCACAGCACGACGCGCCGCTTGTCGGCGGCGAATTTCGTCGAGGCCGCTGTCATCATCGATGGTAGCCGCGATCCCATCGTAAGCCGACGGTTCGACGAGTTCATCAAGCTCGCGACGATCACAATCGAAGCGGTAACGGTGGCACAAGCCAGGATCGCGCGAGAAGCCTACCGCGATTTCGGCAAGGGTAGCGGTCATCCGGCGCGATTGAATTTTGGCGACTGCTTCGCTTACGCGCTTGCCAAGGAGAAGGGCGAGCCTCTGCTTTTCAAAGGAGACGATTTCACCAAGACGGATATCGCTTCCGCGCTGCCATGATCGGTCGATTGCTCGACCGCGTGATTGGGCGTTACGCCAGCGCCTTGCTCAAATTGTCCGAGACCTTGTCGAGGAAGCCGGTGGTCGACAGCCAGCGCTGCTCGGCGCCGACCAGCAGCGCGAGGTCCTTGGTCATGAAGCCGGATTCGACGGTGTCAATGCAGATCTTCTCCAGCGTGGTGGCGAATTTCGCCAGTTGCGGATTGTTGTCGAGCTTGGCGCGGTGCGACAGGCCCTGCGTCCAGGCGAAGATCGAGGCGATCGAATTGGTCGAGGTCTCCCGACCCTTCTGATGCTCGCGGTAATGGCGGGTGACGGTGCCGTGGGCGGCCTCGGCTTCCATGGTCTTGCCGTCGGGCGTCAGCAGCACCGATGTCATCAGGCCAAGCGAGCCGTAGCCTTGCGCCACGGTGTCGGACTGCACGTCGCCGTCATAGTTCTTGCAGGCCCAGACATAGCCACCGGACCATTTCAGCGCCGACGCCACCATGTCGTCGATCAGGCGGTGTTCGTAAGTCAGGCCCTTGGCGTCGAAATCCTTCTTGAATTCGGCGTCGAACGTCTCCTGGAAGATGTCCTTGAAGCGGCCGTCATAGACCTTGAGAATGGTGTTCTTGGTCGACAGATAGACCGGATAATTGCGGGCCAAGCCGTAATTCAGCGAGGCGCGGGCGAAGTCGCGAATGGAATCGTCGAGATTGTACATCTCCATGGCGATGCCGGGGCCGGGCGCCTTGAAGACTTCCTTCTCGATGACGGTGCCATCCTCACCGACGAATCTCAGCGACAGCGTGCCCTTGCCGGGGAATCGGATGTCGGTCGCGCGGTACTGGTCGCCATAGGCGTGGCGGCCGATGATGATGGGCTTGGTCCAGCCGGGCACCAGCCGCGGCACGTTCTTGCAGATGATCGGTTCGCGGAAGATCACTCCGCCCAGGATGTTGCGGATGGTGCCGTTCGGCGACTTCCACATCTCCTTGAGGTTGAATTCCTTCACCCGCGCTTCGTCGGGCGTGATGGTGGCGCATTTGACGCCGACCCCGTGCTGCTTGATGGCGTTGGCCGCGTCGACCGTGACCTGATCGTTGGTCTTGTCGCGATATTCGACGCCGAGATCGAAATAGAGCAGGTTCACGTCGAGGTAAGGGTGGATCAGCTTGTCCTTGATGTATTGCCAGATGATCCGGGTCATCTCGTCGCCATCGAGTTCGACAACGGGATTTGCCACCTTGATTTTTGCCATGGGAAGCTGGGCCTTACCGTGAGAAGGAACCGAAGCCGATGTGGTCCGGCCCTTGGCCTATAGCACCCGGCGATGGGCCGTGAAAACCGCCAATGCGCGGGGGGCGCAGGCCCATCAGGCTCATATCGGACAGACCGTGAGGGGCACCAGCTCACGCATGATTCGCTTGCGATTTGTCGCAAGGCGGGCGAATGCCAATCCTCGCTTGGCGAGGGGCTGCCCGCCGCCGTTCTTCTCGAGGTCGTTTTTCCATGCCGGGTTCAGGCACCGACAAAACCAAGGCCGCGCCGGACCTGCCGTCGCCCGTCATCGTGCTGGTCGAACCCCAACTCGGTGAAAACATCGGCATGACCGCCCGCGCGATGGGCAATTTCGGCCTGACCGAATTGCGTCTGGTGAAGCCGCGCGATGGCTGGCCCAATTCACAGGCTGAACGTGCGGCCGCGGGCGCCGATCACATCATCGGCGCCGTGCGTCTGTTCGACACCGTGGAAGCCGCGATCGCCGACTGCAGCATGGTGTTCGCAACCACGGCGCGGGCGCATTATCAGGCGAAGCCCGTTCTGAGCCCCGACGTCGCGGCCCGCGCGATGCGCGATGAGATCGCGGCCGCCGGGCGGGCGGCGATCCTGTTCGGCCGCGAACGCTATGGGCTGGAAAACCATGAGATCGCACTGGCCGATCGGATCGTCACATTCCCGGTCAATCCGGCTTTCGCCTCGCTCAACCTGGCGCAGGCCGTGCTGTTGATGGGCTATGAATGGTTCCGCCACGCGGCCGGCGGGGTGCTGCCGTTCGCGACCAACCTGCGTTCCGAGCGGGCCGGGCAGGAGCAGATGCAGGCGTTCTTCGATGGCCTCGTCCGCGAACTCGACAGGGTCGAATTCCTCCGGCCCGCCGAAAAGCGCGAGACCATGCTGGTCAATCTGCGCAATATCTTCACCCGCATGGAGCCGACCAAGCAGGACCTGCAGACGCTGAATGGTATCGTCGCGGCGCTGGTCGTCGGCCGCAAGGGGCCGGCCAAAGGCGGCGTGCTCGACAGCGCCGAGGCGGCGCGCTTGCGCACGCTGCTGGCCGAGAGCGGTACAGGCGCGGGTCCCTCGGACGGTGGGCCGATGCGCGGGCTCGCGCGGCTGTTGCGGCGTAACCCGACCGACGCCGAGCGGGCGCTGTGGGACGCGTTGCGGAGCGACCGCCGTTTCGCCGGTCAGTTCAAGCGGCAGACGCCGGTCGGCAAGCAGATTCCGGATTTCGTCTCCTTTCCCTTGCGCTTGGCGATCGAACTTCTCGGCAAGGACGAAGCTGCGAAGGTGGTCGCCGACCGCGCCGAGCGGCGGCGCTGGCTGGAAGCGCGCAACTATCGGGTCGTGGACGTCGAAGCGTCTGCCATCGAGACGCGGCTCGCCGCCGTGCTCGATGAGCTTGCGGCGCGGCTCTCGGTCGAGGGTCCGTAACCTCGTCTGGCACATCCGTTGCATCATTTGCAGGCAGATGCCGGGATTTCGGCATGCCGATCAGATCGATGCAACGGAGACGAAACCCCATGAAGCGCGACGACCTCAGCGAAAAGCTGCTCGATATCAAGCGGGAAAAAGGCTGGAGTTGGAAGCACATCTGCCAGTCGATCGGCGGATATTCCGACGTGCTGATCGTCGGCGCGATCCTCGGCCAGATGAAGCTGACCAAGCCGCAGGCAGCGAAGGCCGCCGAATTGTTCGGCCTCTCGAAGACGGAAGAGGCGATGCTGAACGAAGTGCCGATGCGCGGCACCGGCACGCCGATGCCGCCGACCGATCCCTTGATCTATCGCTTCTATGAGCTGGTAATGGTGAACGGTCCGGCCTGGAAGGCGCTGATCGAGGAGGAATTCGGCGACGGCATCATGTCGGCGATCGACTTCGACTTCGCCATGGAGCGCGTAGCCAATCCGAAGGGAGACCGGGTCAAGATCACCATGTCCGGCAAATTCCTGCCCTACAGATATTACGGCGCGACCGGCAACGTGCCCGAATATGGTTTCAAGGAGGAGTAAGGCGGGCGGTTAGCGCGAGTTCAAATCGACCGGACGCCAGTCATTTCCCCATCTTCACCTCGGCGACCGCGACCGCCATCAATTCATCCATGCGCTGGCTGATCTGCGCCTCGGTGATACCCTTGCCGGCGAGGTCTTTCGCGACTTTCCGCAACACGTCTCCGTGACCGGCTTCCTCGAAGTCGGCCGCAATCACCTCGCGCGCATAAGCCGCCGCCTGATCGCCGGCCAGGCCCAACTTTTCCGCTGCCCACAGCCCGAGCAGCTTGTTGCGGCGGGCTTCGGACTTGAATTTCAGTTCCTCGTCCAGGGCGAACTTTTTCTCAAAGCCTTCCTCGCGCTTGTCGAAACTGGTCATATATCGGGATTCCTGACTGATGAGACGCCGGCCGCCGGCCGTCCCGGGCGGATATAGGGTTCCGGCGATCATGAGGCAATTGAGCCAAGGGTCGCAGGAACGGGTCGCAGGAAGCCGGTAAAACCGGGGATCGTCGATTGTATTGGCGGGGTCAATCAGCTAGGTTCGCGAAGGGCCGTTCGCGTTGAAAAGTCTTCGATTCTTGGCCTCCGCGGCAGCTCCGTCGCGGGTTCGTTCATCGTCAAGGAGCACCCCAATCGATGGATTCCAACAACACACGGTACATCCCGATGAGCCGTCGGCGTCGCATTTATGAAGGCAAGGCCAAGGTCCTCTATGAGGGCCCGGAGCCGGGCACCCTGATCCAGCACTTCAAGGACGACGCGACCGCATTCAACGCCAAGAAACATCAGGTGATCGAGGGCAAGGGCGTCCTCAACAACCGGATTTCGGAATACGTCTTCCAGCATCTGAACGACATCGGCGTGCCGACCCACTTCATCCGCCGTCTCAACATGCGCGAGCAATTGATACGGGAAGTGGAGATTGTTCCGCTCGAGGTGGTGGTGCGGAACGTCGCGGCCGGCTCGCTGTCGCAGCGGCTCGGAATCGAGGAGGGCACCCAGCTGCCGCGCTCGATCATCGAGTTCTATTACAAGAACGACCAGCTCAACGATCCAATGGTGTCGGAAGAGCACATCACCGCATTCGGCTGGGCGACGCCGCAGGAGATCGACGACATCATGGCGCTGGCGATCCGCGTCAATGATTTCCTGTCCGGGCTGTTCCTTGGCATCGGCATCCGGCTGGTCGACTTCAAGATGGAGTGCGGCCGGCTGTGGGAAAACGAGATGATGCGGATCGTCGTCGCCGACGAGATCTCGCCGGATTCGTGCCGGCTGTGGGACATCAAGTCGAACGAGAAGCTGGACAAGGACCGCTTCCGCAGGGATCTCGGCGGCCTTTTGGAGGCCTATACCGAAGTCGCCAAGCGGCTCGGCATCATGATGGAAAACGAGCGCCCGGCCGGCACCGGCCCGGTGCTGGTGAAGGGTTGAGCATATTGGGCCTCATGGTTCGAGACGCCCGCTCCGCAAAATGCGTCGCCGGGCTCCTCACCATGAGGATTTGACCCCTCATCCTGAGGAGCCGCGTCTTCGCGGCATCTCGAAGGATGAGGCCAGAAGTGGGCAGGTTTAAAAATCGATGAAAGCGCGCGTCACAGTCACTTTGAAAAACGGCATCCTTGATCCGCAGGGCAAGGCGATCGAGGGAGCGCTGAAGTCGCTCGGCGTCGATGGCGTCGCCAGCGTGCGCCAGGGCAAGGTGTTCGACATCGAACTGTCAGGCACGGACAAGGCGACGGCGGAAGCCGCGCTGAAGGCGGCCGCCGACCGGCTGCTCGCCAACACCGTGATCGAGAATTATGCTATCGAGGTGAGATCGTAGGGAAACCCGATGCCCGAAGTCACACCTGAACTGATGCTCGAGGTTCTGAAGGCGCGCCTTGCGCAGGTAGATGGCAAGGTCGTCGACGAGCTCAAGCAGGAGATGCAGGCGTTCAGGTCGACGCAAAATGGCATGCGGCAGGAGATGACCGGTATATTTCAAGAAATCGCCGGTATCCACGCGACTCTGGTCCGCCATGAAAGTCGCCTCGATCGCATCGAACGCCGCCTCGAACTGCACGACGCGCCCACCGCATGAAATCCGCCGTCCTCGTCTTCCCCGGCATCAACCGCGAGCGCGACATGGCGCGCGCGCTGAAACTCGCCTCCGGCCGCGAAACCGCGATGGTCTGGCACGCCGACACTGAACTGCCTGCGGGCACCGATCTCGTTGTCGTGCCCGGCGGCTTCTCCTATGGCGATTATCTGCGTTGCGGGGCGATCGCGGCCCGCGCCCCGATCATGGATGCCGTCCGCGCCCATGCGGCCAAGGGCGGCCTCGTGATGGGCGTCTGCAACGGTTTCCAGATCCTCTGCGAGGCCGGCCTGTTGCCCGGCGTGCTGATGCGCAATGCGAAGCTGAAATTCGTCTGCAGGGACGTGCATCTGCGGGTCGAGCGCTCCGACACGCCGTTCACGCGTGGCTACAATGCCGGCCAGGTGATCCGGGTGCCGGTTGCCCATGGCGAGGGCAATTACGAAGCCGATGACGAGACCGTGCGGCGGCTCGAAGGCGAGGGGCGCGTCGTCTATCGCTATTGTTCAGCCGACGGCGACATCGGTGACGGTTCGAACTTCAATGGCGCCACCAATTCCATCGCGGGCATCATCAGCGACCAGGGCAACGTGCTCGGCATGATGCCGCACCCCGAAAACCACGTCGAAGCCATCATGGGCTGCACCGACGGCCGCGGCCTGTTCGCGGGGCTCGTCGCGCATTTCGGCCGCGCGGCGTAAAGCGCGATGAATCTCGTTGGTCATCGCGAGGAGGCGTAAGCCGACGACGCGATCCAGTTCTTTCTTCGAGATACTTATCGCCGTTCGCCGTCGCCGATGATCGTGTAGGGCGCCCAGAACAGGGGATGCGCGTAGGCGAATTCCGGCTTGCCGTCGCTGCCAAGAAAACCGGGCCCGTCCACCAGCGCCATCATCGCCTGCCGCAGCGCTTCGCCGCGTGTCAGCCTGGCGTCATCGGCCTGCCGGCGGAACAGATCGCTGACCAGTTCGCGCGCCGATTGCGAGTGGACGGACCAATTGGTGACCAGCAGCGCGCGCGTGCCGGCATAGAAGAAGGCGCGGCCGAGGCCTGAGGCAGCTTCCGCGCCTGCGCCTGCGCCAGCCCCGGTGTTGCAAGCCGACAGCACCACCCAGTCGGCATCGAGCTTCAGCGCCAGGATTTCCTCCATCGTGAGAAGACCATCGCCCTCGACACCGGCGACAGCCGGCGCCGACAACGCCAGCGCCGGCTGCGTCAGCCCGTTCAGTTCGCCGGGGACCAGGCCGTGCGTGGCGAAGGCAACAACCTTGAAATTGCTGAGGTCCATCGTCTTGACCGCCTGCTCATTGGCGGCCTTGCCGAGCCGCAAGGAGCTCGCGGGATCGGCATGCAGCGCCAGCGCGATCGATTTGAGCTCATCGGCCGTGTCGGGCAGGCGGGGCAGCAGGGCCAGCTCCGCGCTTTCGACGCCTTCGATCTTGGGTGCGTTGCGCCGGCGGAGGGGACCGCCCCGCGTCGTCGCCGCGGCGTCAGCGACCCGGATCGGCGCGGCCTTCGCCGCCTCGGCTGCCTCCTCGACGCTGAACAGCGGATCGCCAAAGGCGAGCAACTCGGCGCGGCCGGGCTTGCCGGGCGGCAGGCTGCGCAATGTGCGCAGGGCCGCGGCGGAGGGCAGCATCGTCACCGCGTGGGTACGCGCCAGCCACGGCACGATCCGGTAGTTTGAGAACAAAACGTCTTCGGTGTCGTCGAGCGTGATCGGCGCGGTCGGCAACAGCGAGAGCGGCAGGAAGCCGAGCGCGCCATTGGTGACGACGATCAGGCTGTTCGAGCTTGTCCAGCCCGCCTCGACAGGCTTCAGCAGTAACGCATAAAGCTCATAACCCAGTTGAAGATCGAGCTTCGGAATGTCTGCGATCAAGGCAGCTTGTGGTTCAAGGGCTTGGCGGAGCTTCTGCACCTTGACCGCGAGCTCGCTGGCTGTGATCGGGATCACGGCAAAAGAAGCCCGGCCGCTCTGCGGCACAGCCCAGACAAAGGCGCGGTCCTCGCCGAAATAGAACGACAGCAGGGTCTCGCGTGGCCGCAGCGAGGACTGCAGGGCGGCAGGCGTCGCCGGCAGTGGGGCGATCAGCTCCGCATAGTCCGGAAACTGGCGCGCGAGATCGGCTGCGCCTTTGTCGTGCGCGGCGCGCAGGGCGGCAACGTCGCTCTGCAACTCGCCGATAGCCTTGGTGTCGCGCTCGGCCTTGGGCGCGGCGAGCAGCGTATTGAGCGTTCCGAGCTCGGCACCGATCTGCTTGTCGAGATCCTGTTGGGTCCGCACCAGCCGGGCGAGGTCGGGACTGCCGGCCACCGCGCGCGCCGAGGACGCGGCCAGCGCCTTCTGCACGGACCGACCGCGAATGGCTTCCGCCATTCGGAAGCTCTCGGCGACTGCGTCAGGGCCGCCGCCGGCGAGCAGCGCCATGTAGGTCTCGATCACGGCGCGAATCCGCTGTTCGCGGGTGGCCGCAGCCACCGCATCGTCATCACTGGCCTGTCCCGCCGGTACGATCAGTTGCGGGGCGGCCGAGTGAAACGCGGCCAGCGCCTCGGCCTTGCGTCCGACCCGGGCCAGCGCCATGCCGAGCACGCCGCGCGCCAGCGCGGTCTCGACATGCCGCTCACCAAACCGTTCATTGTAGCGGGCGACCAGACGCTCAGCCTGGGCGACGACTGCAGCCGGTTCGTCGGTGTGATAGGCGGTCAGCACGCGCGTGAGGTCGAATCCGATCTCCTCCTTGCGCGCCTGCTCCCAATCCTTGGTCGCTTCGTCCAGTTCGGCATAGGATCTCGCAGCCGCCGTCCAGTTGCCCTGCAGCGCCAAAATGCCGGCTAGGCGGTTGAGGCTGATCGCGGCCACCTGGGAATCCCGCTCTGTGCCAAGCGCCTGGTAAATCTCGATGACCGTGCGCGCCATGCCTTCGGCCTCGGCAAAACGGCCTTGCTCGACCAGGATCGAGGTGAAGACGTCGATGATCCGCGCGGTGTTCAGGTCATATTTGCCCGACAGTTTGAGCCAGCCGATCAGGGAACGGCGCACATCGATCTCGGCTTCGACCAGCCGGCCCTCTCGGGCCTTCACCCGCCCGGCCCGGGCGACCATCCATTCGGCCACCTGTTCGACGCTGGAACGGATTGGTGGGTTCGGCATGTCAGCGAGCTTCGTCAGCGACACCCTGAAGGCGCGTTCGGCGCGCTCATAGGCTGCGGCCGCCTCGCCGAAATGGCCGCGTGCCTCGAAAATCGCGGCGTCGCCGAACGCGACATGAGCTTCGGCCGAACTGCGGAACGGGTCCGTCGCCCAGTCGGATTCCTTCTCCGCGGCGGCCAAAAGGTCGCGGTTCTTCTGCATGTAGGTTTCGGCCTGATCGAGGTCGCCAAGGGCGATCAGGTCGATGCCGATCCAGCGCTGGCCGTTGTAGAGCCGCCGCGGGTCGGAGCTCTGTGTCGCCGTCCGAAACACAGCCAGGGATTTCTTGGTCTCGCCAGCCCAGCCATAGAGCTGCCCCATCAGCAAAAGCGATCGGGTCTGCAAGGCTTTATTGCCGCGCGCGAGCTCAACGGATTGTTCGGCGTCGGCGAGGGCTTCGCGCACCCGGCCAAGCCGGCCGCGGACTTCGGCACGTTCCAGGTAAAATCGCGCCAGCGCCGCCTTGTCGGCCGTCTCGGGCACCGTCGCGTTGGCTTTGGCCTGTTGGCCGGCAATGCGCGCCGGGTCCGGCTTCTCGCCGTCGAGAATGGCGGCGATATCGGCGATCGTTCGCGGCGGCGCGCTGGGGGTCTCGGCCCGCGCTTGGGACGCGAGCCCGCAGCTCAGGGCAACAAACGCCAGCGCGAGGGCGGTGCCGCGTGTCTGACGCCGCCAGGGCCGGATCGACATTGCCCGTTGGCCTGCAGCCATCATCGCGGCCTTGATGCTGGTTATTTTTTGGACTTGCCGAGCGCAGCGATGACTTTCGGCATCAAGGACGCGGCCAGCCGGGCCTGCGATTGCGCCGTGATGTGGTGATGCGGATCGCCCGCGATCCAGGCCGATGGGTTCGACTTTTCCGAGCCGACGACCGAGCCCTTCGCGGCGTTGATCGCGATGGCGCCGCGCGCGCGGATCCGGGCGGCGATCTGCGCGGTGTTGGCGGCCGTGCCGCCGCCGGCGCCGGTATCCCTGTCGTTGCCGCCGCCGACGTCATAAATGACGATCTTCGTTCCGGGGGGGACGACCGAATCGACGCGTCCCAAGGTTTCGGCGCTGGTCTCGGCGGTGACGCCGGCATTGACGACCGTCACGTCGTAGCCCTTCGTTTTCAGCATGCTTTCCAGCAGGGCGGGATAGGCGTTGGAGGCGCCGACGGCATAGCCCGACGTGTTGCTCGCCCCGATGGCAACGATTCTGACCGGATCAGCCTGGGCCGCCGTCAGCAGGGTGCAGCTCGCCAGGGCTGCAAGGAAGGAACGGGCGATCAGGCGCGGCAGGCCGTGGGTCAGCTGGCGCATCGGACATTTCCCCTCAGTTTTCAAAGGCTTCACGAAATTCGGACCGTTGGCTCTTGGTGGCACGGTCGGCCGTCAAAATAGGCAGAACGCGACCGTTTGTCACGCCGCGGCCACAAAGCGGGTTGCCGTGGACCGGCCTTCTTTCGTTGCATGTGGGTTGGCCGATCCCTGCGCTTGCGATGCGGGAGCCGGGCGTGCACTAAAGGCCGACCGTCATTTTCGGGATGCGCGCCAGGGTGCGCAGATCCGGAATCGCGACCTCGTCGATCTCTGAGCCTGCCACATCGAGAGTCCGGGTTCGCCCGTTTCACTCGCGCCCCGGAACGACCACGACTGATGACCCGAAACGAACCCAAGATCACCCCCGACCTGATCGCCTCGCACGGCCTGAAGCCTGACGAGTATGAGCGCATCCTGCAGCTGATCGGTCGTGAGCCGACGTTCACCGAACTCGGCATCTTCTCGGCGATGTGGAACGAGCATTGCTCGTACAAATCATCACGCGCCCATCTGCGCGGACTGCCGACCAAGGCGCCCTGGGTGATCCAGGGGCCCGGCGAAAATGCCGGCGTGATCGATATCGGCGATGGCCTCGCTGTCGTGTTCAAGATGGAAAGCCACAACCATCCGAGCTTCATTGAACCCTATCAGGGCGCGGCGACCGGCGTCGGCGGCATTCTGCGCGACGTCTTCACCATGGGCGCGCGGCCGATCGCCTGCCTGAACGCGCTCTCCTTCGGCGAACCAAGCCATCCCAAAACCCGGCACCTGGTCTCCGGCGTGGTGGCGGGCGTCGGCGGCTACGGCAATTCCTTCGGCGTGCCGACGGTCGGCGGCCAGGTGCGCTTTCATGCGCGCTACAATGGCAACAATCTCGTCAACGCCATGGCGGTGGGGCTCGCGCGTACCGACGGCATTTTCTATGCCGCCGCCTCGGGCGTGAACATGCCGATCGTCTATCTCGGCTCCAAGACCGGGCGCGACGGCATTCATGGCGCGACCATGGCCTCCGCGGAATTCGACGATGCCTCGGAGGAGAAGCGACCGACGGTGCAAGTCGGCGATCCCTTTGCCGAAAAGCTGCTGCTCGAAGCGTGCCTGGAAATCATGGCCAAGGATTGCGTCGTTGCGATCCAGGACATGGGCGCGGCGGGGCTGACCTGTTCGGCGGTGGAGATGGGCGCCAAGGGCGACCTCGGCGTCGATCTCGATCTCGACCGCGTGCCGACCCGCGAAACCGGCATGAGCGCCTATGAGATGATGCTCTCAGAAAGCCAGGAGCGGATGCTCATGGTTCTGAAGCCGGAAAAGGAACAAGAGGCGGAGGCGATCTTCCGTAAATGGGGGCTCGATTTCGCCGTCGTCGGCTACACCACGCCGAGCAAGCGCTTCGTCGTCAAGCATGGCGGCGATGTCATGGCGGAATTGCCGATCAAGGAGCTTGGCGACGAGGCGCCGCTCTACCATCGCCCGTTCGTCGAGACGCCGAAGCGGCCGATCATCCGCGCCGAAAACATCAAGCCGCCGCTGTCGACCGTGGACGCGCTGGTGAAGCTGATCGGCTCGCCGGACCTCTGTTCGCGCCGCTGGGTGTGGGAGCAATATGACCACGTCATTCTCGGCAACACCGTGCAGCGGCCGGGCGGCGATGCCGCCGTCGTGCGCGTGGAAGATGGGCCGAAGGGCCTGGCGCTGACCGCCGATGTGACGCCGCGCTATTGCGAGGCCGATCCGTTCGAGGGCGGCAAGCAGGCGGTCGCCGAGGCCTGGCGCAACATCTGCGCGGTCGGCGGCAAGCCGCTGGCGCTGACCGACAACCTCAATTTCGGCAATCCCGAACGGCCCGAGATCATGGGGCAGTTCGTCTATTGTCTGCGCGGCATCGCGGAGGCCTGCACCGCGCTCGACTTCCCGGTCGTGTCCGGCAATGTCTCGCTCTACAACGAAACCAATGGGCGCGGCATCCTGCCGACGCCCACTATTGGTGGCGTCGGTCTGCTCGACGATTTCACAAAATCGGCGACGCTCGCCTTCAAGGCCAAGGACGAAGCAATCCTTTTGATTGGCGACACGACAGGCTGGCTCGGTCAGACGATCTATCTGCGCGACATCTGCCGGCGGGAAGAGGGCGCGCCACCGCCGGTGGATTTGGCCGCCGAACGCCGCAATGGCGATTTGGTCCGCCAACTGATCCGCGATGGCGCGGTCACGGCGGCGCATGATGTGTCGGATGGCGGCTTATTGGTGGCGCTCGCCGAGATGGCGATGGCGGCGGGCATCGGAGCGCGGCTGTCGCAGCCGTCGGCGCCGGGATTGCCGTCCGCGGCGATGTGGTTTGGCGAAGACCAGGCCCGCTACGTCGTCACGGTGCCGCGCAAGGCGGCCGCGCGGACGATCGCCCGCGCCAAGGCAGCGGGCGTCGCCTGTGTCGAGATCGGCGTCACCGGTGGCGATGCGCTTGTCATCGGCAACGAAGGATCGGTGTCGGTGCGTGCGCTCGGCCAGCAGTTCGAGGGCTGGTTGCCTGCCTACATGAAGGGCGAGATCGCGGACTAGGCCGCCGGGGCGTCGTCCATCCGTTCCTTCGGCTTCAGCTCTCGATCGTCACCTTATTCGGATAGAACGCGAGATAGCCGGCAATGTCGCGCACCGCCGGGAACGGCGTGTCGTAGCTCCAGACCGCGTTCGCCAGCACCGAACCGCCGGCGGCGATGCTGTAATAGCCGGCGTCGCCCTTGTACGGACAATGGGTCGCATGCGTGGTTCTGGTCAGCAACTCCATATCGACATCGCTGCGCGGAATGTACTGCACGGCGGGGTAGGTCGATTCCTGCAACGTCAGCGCGTGCGTGGTCTCGGCGATCACTGTCCCATTGGCCAGCACGCGCACGCGATGCGGGTTTGGGGTGATCGTGATCGGATGGTCGGGGCCTGGAATTTTCATGTGTGCCTCATGGCTCTCCGGGCATATAGTGCCTCGGATTGGAATAAGGAGGACCCGCTGAATGCCGATGGATGCCCGCGATATCGAAAGCATGATCAAGGCGGCGCTTCCCGATGCCGAGGTGACCATCCGTGATCTCGCCGGGGACGGCGATCACTATGCCGCGACCGTGATTTCGGAAAGCTTCCGCGGCAAGTCGCGCGTCCAGCAGCATCAGATCGTCTACCAGGCGCTCAAAGGGCAGATGGGCGGCGTCCTGCACGCGCTCGCGCTGCAGACCGGGGTGCCGTCGACGTAGAGGTCTAAGCGCTGCCGGGTAGGTTCACGAACAGCGCGGGGGGAACACGTGACCGACGACATCGTCCGGGAGACGCTGATGCGCGTGCGCCGGCCGCACGAGCATCACCGGGTCACCTATGTCGAATTGTTTTTCGATCTGGTCTTCGTCTACGCCGTCACGCAGATTTCGCATCTGCTGCTCGCCGATCTCTCCGCGATCGGCCTGTTGCACACCACCGTTCTTTTTCTGGCGGTGTGGTGGGTCTGGATCTTCACCTCCTGGATTACCAACTGGCTGGATCCGGATCGGCTTCCGGTGCGCGCGCTGCTGTTTGCGCTGATGCTGGCCGGCCTTGTGCTGTCGACTTCGATCCCGAAGGCGTTCGACAGCCGCGGCCTCGCTTTCGCCGTCGCCTATGCCCTGATGCAGGTCGGCCGCACGGCGTTCACGCTGTTCGCGATCCCGCGGGACCAGCGACGTTTGTGGGTGAATTTCGTCCGCATCCTGTTCTACCTCGTGCTCAGCGCCTGCTGTTGGGTCGGCGGCGGCATCGCGCAGGGGGAGGCGCGGCTGATCTGGTGGATGGCCGCGTTGCTGATCGAGTATGTCGGCCCGTCCACCAGCTTCTGGACGCCGGGTCTCGGCGCCTCCGACGTGCGCGACTGGACCGTCGAGGGCGGCCACATGGCGGAACGCTGCGCCCTGTTCATCCTGATCGCGCTCGGCGAGTCCATCGTGGTCACCGGCACGGCGTTCGCCGGCCTGTCATGGACGCCGGACAACATCGCGGCGTTCGCCTGTTCGTTTGTCGGCGGGCTCGCGATGTGGTGGATCTATTTTCACAAGGGCGCGGAAGCCGGTGCGGACAACATCTCGCGGGCGAGCGATGCGGGTGGCCTCGCGCGTCTCGCCTACACCTATCTGCACATGCCGATTGTGGCCGGAATCATCGTCTGCGCGGTCGGCGACGAACTTGCGCTGCATCATCCGACGGGGCGGAGCGCGCTTGGCACCGTGCTGGTGCTGGTCGGCGGGCCGCTTTTATTTCTCGTCGGCACCATCCTGTTCAAACGCACCATTCACGGCCTGCTGCAGCTCTCGCACCTGTTCGGCATCGCTGCGCTTCTGGTGCTGGGCGCGCTCGGCTCCTATCTGTCGCCGCTGGCGCTCTCCGCCGCGACGGCGACGCTCCTGATCGTCGTGGGTGTCTGGGAGGCGATCTCGATTGGCGATCGTCTCACGCTGCAACGGCGGTGATGGACTTCGACACGTCATTGCGAGCGCGAGCGAAGCAATCGATGTTTGGAAAAGAGCTGGATTGCTTCAACGCTTGTAGCGCCTCGCAACGACGACAACAAACTTCGGTAGCAATGCCCGATCGGCCGCTACGCGGCGCGGAGCGCGTGAACCGAGAACATCTGCTCCGCATCGGTCCATGATTCCTGCGGCGTCCAGCCCGACCTGCGCGCCAGCTCATAAAGCCGCTTGATGCTGTATTTATAGCTGTTCTCGGTGTGAATGCTTTCGCCGGCGCGAAACGCAACGGTGTGGCCGCATACCCGCACCATCTGCGGCCGGCGCGAGATCAGATGCATCTCGATCCGATGCTGGTCCCGATTGTAGATCGCGCGGTGCTGGAATGACGACAGGTCGAAATTGCCGCCGAGTTCGCGGTTCATCCGCGTCATCAGATTGAGGTTGAACTTCGCGGTGACGCCGGCGGCATCATTATAGGCGTCATGCAGGATCTTCTCGTCCTTCTCCAGATCGACGCCGAGGATCATCATCGCGCCGGCTCCGAGACTGTCGGCGGCCCGACGGAGGAATTGCGAAGCCTCCTGCGGCTCAAAATTGCCGAGCGTCGAGCCTGGAAAGAAGCCGACTTTCGGACATCCTGCGACCTCGTCCGGCAGCTCGAAAGCTTGCGTGAAATCGGCGGCCAATGGGTGCACCGAAAGGTGCGGAAAATCGCGCCGAAGCTTGTCGGCCTGGCTCTGCAGGAAATCCTTCGAAATATCCACCGGCACATAGGCCGCGATATCGCAGTCACGCAGCAGCAGCCGGACCTTCGTGGTGGCGCCTGCGCCGAATTCGACCAGCGCCGCCCGTTTCGGCAGCAGCGCTGCGATATCCGCCCCGCGCCTTCGAAGAATGCCGAGTTCGGTTCGCGTCGGATAATATTCCGGCAGTACGGTGATCTGTTCGAACAGATCGGACCCGGCCGCGTCGTAGAAATATTTCGGCGGCACTTGTTTTTGCGCGCGGGCCAGGCCGTCAAGCACGTCGACGGCAAAGGCCGACACGCCGCCGTCCGTCTGCTCCGGGAGCGGTTTCTTCTGCAACGCTGCAACATGGATGTTCATGACGCTCATCCTTGGGAAAATCACCGTGACATCATCGCCTGGAGTGGAATTCGTCAGCCGGCGTAATCGGCCAGCCGCAATCCCATGAATTGCCAGCGCTGATGCGGATAAAAGAAGTTGCGGTAGGTGGCGCGGCTATGACCGTCCGGCGTCGCCAGCGACGAGCCGCGCAGCACCTGCTGGCTGACCATGAACTTGCCGTTGTATTCGCCGAGCGCGCCTTCGACCGCCCGATAGCCGGGATAGGCCGAGTAGGAGCTGCGCGTCCACTGCCAGACGATGCCGAAGGCATCGTTGAGGTCGCCGGTGCGTGCGGCGACCTCCCATTCCATTTCCGTCGGCAAGTGTTTGCCGCGCCAGCGTGCGAACGCATCGGCCTCGAAATAGCTGATGTGGCAGACCGGCGCGTCGGGATCGACCGGCCTCAAGCCGCCAAGCGTCATCACATGCCATGTGCCGCCGATCTCGCGCCAGTGACCGGGGGCGTTCCATTCCTCCGACGTCACCACCGCATGGCCATCCATCAGCCACAGCGTCGGCGTCGCATAGCCGCCATCGGCCATGAATTCGAGCCATTCGCCATTGGTGACGAGGTCGCGCGCGATGCCGACCGGTCCGACCAGCGTGCGGTGGGCGGGGCGCTCATTGTCGAAACAAAAACTGTCGCCGGCATGACCGACGGTATGGATGCCTTCGGCGAGATGCAGGTTGCCGCCCGAGCGCTGCGAACGCGGCCGGCGCCAGTTCGCGTCATAAGCCGGCGCGGTCGGGTTGAACGAGAACGCATGCAGGATGTCGGTCAGCATCAATTCCTGATGCTGCTGTTCGTGATTGAGGCCGATCTCGATCAAGGGGGCGAGGGTGGCGAGCAGCTTGGCATCGGCGGTCGCAAGCGCGCGCGTCATGGCCTCGTCGACATAGGCGCGATAGGCCGTCACCTCAGTGACGCCCGGCCGCGTGATGACGCCGCGGTTGTGGCGGGTGTGACGCGGGCCGGCCGAGACGTAATAGGAATTGAACAGGAACGCGAAGTCCGGATGAAACGGCTTGTAGCCCTTCACATGCGGCACCAGCAGGAACTGCTCAAAGAACCATGTCGTGTGCGCGCGGTGCCACTTTGTCGGGCTCGCGTCCGGCATGGATTGCACGAGTTGGTCTTCGGCCGACAGCGGAGCCGCGCGCCGCTCGGTTTCGTCGCGCACCGCGCGGAACGCGGCGATCAGCCGCTCATTCTGGTTGGGGATCGGATCGAGGGTCGAAGAGGCGGCCGCAAAAGCACTCTTGGCAGCGTTTGTCACTCAGACCTCCGATTTCAGATGAAAACGTTCTTCCAAACGTGGTGTTCCCGGAAAACTTCTCCCAACATAGGTACGGACAGGCGCGGGGAAAGGTTTCCTTTGGTCAGCCAACACCGGTTTTGAGGTTATCATTCCCGGGCTTTTGACCGGCCGATTGTCCCAAAACTGTCAGCATTTTCGTTTTTCAGTGGGATGTCACACCGTTCCGGGCTACATATATCGTCAATTCAGCCGGAAAGCCGGGGGTCGGCGACCTTGGCGAGCGCGCCGGCGCAGGACGCGATAAGGACGTGATATGGGCATCGAGCAGTTCATCGAGAATGAAGTGAAGTCGAACGACGTGGTGTTGTTCATGAAGGGCACGCCACAATTTCCAATGTGCGGATTTTCCGGTCAGGTCGTGCAGATCCTCGACCACATCGGCGTCGCCTATAAAGGCTTGAACGTGCTCGACTCTGACGAGCTGCGCAACGGCATCAAGGCGTATTCGAACTGGCCCACCATTCCCCAGCTCTACGTCAAGGGCGAGTTCGTCGGCGGCTGCGACATCGTGCGCGAGATGTTCCAGGCCAACGAGTTGCAGCAGCTGTTTGCCGAGAAGGGCGTCTCCTTCCGCCAGGCGGCCGAGTAAGCCCATCATCCGATGACGTTGCCGATCGCGCATCGCCAGATCGGCGATACGCGACTTGAGGTCGTTGTCGCCGATATCACGACGCTTCCGCTCGATGCCATCGTCAATGCCGCGAACACCTCGCTGCTCGGCGGCGGCGGTGTCGATGGCGCCATCCACCGGCGCGCAGGTCCTGAACTCCTGGCTGAATGCCGCGCGCTCGGCGGCTGCGCCACGGGTGATGCGAAGATCACCAGGGGCTACGGGCTGCCGGCTCGCTTCGTGATTCACGCGGTCGGTCCGGTCTGGTCCGGCGGTGGCCGCGATGAAGACCTGCTGCTGGCCTCGTGCTACCGCCGCGCCGTCGAGATCACCGGCGAGAACCGGCTTGCCTCGCTCGCTTACCCGCGATCTCGACCGGGATCTATCGCTTTCCGCCCGAACGCGCCGCCCGCATTGCCGTCAGCGGCACCATCGCGGCGCTGAACGCAGCTTCGGCGCTGCGTCGGATTGTGTTCTGCTGCTTCTCTGAGGCCAGCGCCCGCCTGCACGCGGCGGCTCTCAATGCGCATGCGTAACAAAAAGGCCCCGGTCGATGCCGGGGCCGTTTGATCGATACGTGCTTCGAACAGATCAGCGCGAATAATATTCGACGATCAGGTGCGGTTCCATCATCACCGCGAACGGCACCTCGGAGAGGTTCGGAATGCGGTTGAAGGTCGCGGTCATCTTGCCGTGATCGACATCGAGGAAGTCAGGCGTGTCGCGCTCGGCGAGCTGCGAGGCTTCCAGCACCACGGTGAGCTGCTTCGAGGCTTCCTTGACCTCGATCACGTCGCCGACCTTGACGCGGTAGCTCGCGATGTTGACGCGCTTGCCATTGACCTTGATGTGGCCGTGATTGATGAGCTGGCGCGAGGCGAACATGGTGGCCGCGAACTTGGCACGGAACACCACGGTGTCGAGCCGGCGCTCGAGCAGGCCGATCAGGTTTTCACCGGAATCGCCCTTCATGCGGCTCGCTTCGACATAGATGCCGTGGAACTGACGCTCGGAAATATTGGCGTAATAGCCCTTCAATTTCTGCTTGGCGCGGAGTTGCACGCCGAAGTCGGAGAGCTTGCCCTTGCGGCGCTGGCCGTGCTGGCCGGGGCCATATTCGCGGCGGTTCACGGGGCTCTTCGGGCGGCCCCAGATGTTCTGGCCCATGCGGCGATCGATCTTGTACTTCGCCTCACTACGCTTTGTCATCGCGTCCTCTCATGCGCGGCCGTCTGTGACGGGCCGGCGCGGGTTGCAGGTTGAGGAAACGCGCCCTCCTGTGCCGAAGTCCGCTCAGGGACCAAGGCCGACAGATCTGCCTCACAAGCTGATGAGGACGGACCACGGGTCGCGAAACGCAACGCGGGCCGAAACGGCCCGCGAGCGGGCTGGCTTTAGGCTATGACGTGCCGGCAGTCAACATATCCGGGCGTCCGTGACTCGTTGCCCCACCGCTGCCCATGACCGGAATGGCCCGCCTTTTCAACGGGATCGCGGCTCAGGCGGTCTGCAGGCGGCCGAAATAGGGCGCCAGCGCCCTGGCGAGCGCCTGGGAAGGCGGACGGCCCGAGGTGAAGACGATCCGGGCGCTTCCGGGCTTGCCACCGGGAGGCCCCGCCAGATCCGCCATCCGCCGTGCAATCGCCGGCGCCGGATCAATCCAGTCCACCGGCCATGGGGCGAGGCGGACCAGCCGGTCCAGCAGCAGCGGAAAATGGGTGCAGGCGAGCACGATGGTATCGGTCTTGGATTCGCCGTCCCGAAAGCACGGCGCGATTTCCTGGGCGATCGCGTCGTCAGAAACGGCCTCGCCCTTCAGCGCGGCTTCCGCGAGCGAGGCGAGGTCCGCAGCCCCCACCAGCGTCACCTCGCAGCCGCCGGCGAAATCGCGGATCAGCACTTGCGTGTATTCGCGCGCCACGGTGCCCCTGGTGCCGAGCACGGCGACACGGCGGGTTTTCGACGCCGCGCAGGCCGGCTTGATCGCCGGCACGGTGCCGACGAACGGGACCGAATACTGCGCCCGCAATTGCGGCAGGACCAGCGTGGAGGCCGTGTTGCAGGCGATCACGATCAGCTCCGGCCGATGCGTGGCGATCAACTCCCCCATTAGCGGCACCACACGGTCGATGATCGCGGCCTCGCTGTGGTGGCCGTAAGGGAAGAACGCATCGTCTGCGACATAGACGTAATTCAGGTCGCCGCGTGCCTTGACGGCCTCGCGGAACACGGTGAGCCCGCCGAGCCCGGAATCGAAGACAAGAACGGTTTGAGGCAAGGATGTTTTCCAATCGCGCCGCGGCTCTAAGGTCAGGGGCCACCTCCGTTTGATCGGCATCAAGATCGGCCGCGTCCCTTGGACCTAGAATGTCTCCAAATGTATGACGAGTCGCATTGTGCCGCCAGACGGGCCCGGATAACGCAGGACCCGTTCAAGAGAACGAAAAGCCCGGAAGGACACATGTCGCGATTTGCCATTCGATATCCTTGCGCTGGCCGCCGCGGGCAGCCTTGCCGCCGCCACGCTTTGCCAGGCCCAGGAACTGCGCATCACCTATAGCAATCAGAAGTTCGAGCCGGCCGAGATCACGGTGCCGGCCGGCAAGGCATTCACGATCCGCGTGAAAAATGCCACCGCAAAGGCGATGGAATTCGAGAGCGGGGCGTTGAAGGTCGAAAAGGTGATCCCGGCCAACAGCGAGGCGGTTATCAATGTGCGCGCGCAGACCGCAGGCCGCTACGAGTTCTTCGATGAATTCAACGAAAAGTCGAAGGGTTACGTCAACGTCAAGTAAGCGGACGTCATCGTGCTCGGTGCGCTGATCATCGTATTCCGTGAGGTGTTCGAAGCCGGCCTGATCGTCGGTATCGTGCTGGCGGTAACGCGATCGAGTCCCGGCCGCGGCTTCTGGGTCGGCGGCGGCATCGTCGCGGGTGTTGCCGGGGCCTGCCTGGTGGCGGCTTTCGCCGCCACGCTGTCGCAATTGTTCGAAGGGATGGGCCAGGAGGTGTTCAATGCCGCCATCCTCGGCATCGCGGCGATCATGCTGACCTGGCACAATGTCTGGATGGCGCGCCACGGCAAGGATCTGGCCGCCGAAGTTCACGCGGTCGGAGAAGCGGTGGCGCAGGGATCGAAGCCGCTGGTGGCGTTGGCGGTGGTGGTCGGCGTCGCCGTTATGCGTGAAGGCAGCGAGGTTGCGCTGTTTCTGTACGGCGTCGTGGCGGGCGACGGCAGCACTGGCACCAGCATTGCGCTTGGTGGAATCGCGGGGTTGATGCTCGGCGCGCTGGTCTGTCTCCTGACCTACCTCGGATTGGTCCGCATCCCCTTGCGGCCGTTGTTTGCAGTCACGACGCTTTTGATCACGCTGGTCGCGGCCGGAATGGCCTCGCAGGCAGCGGCCTATCTGGAACGGGCCAATTGGCTGACCGCGCTCAGCGACACCGCATGGGACTCGCGCTGGTTGCTCGACGAATCCAGCATTCCGGGCAAGGCGCTGCACACTTTGATCGGTTATACCGATCAGCCGAGTGGCATGCAGCTTGTGGTTTACGCCGCAACGCTGGCCGCGACGGTGGCTCTGATGCGAATCTCGGCGCGCGGCGTCGGAGCAGCGCCGGCGGGTTGAGAGGACGTTTCGTGAAAAATACCGTATCGAACTGGGGCGCAATCGCCCGCCTGCTGCATTGGACGCTCGGCCTGCTCATCGTCGGCATGATCGGCTATGGCTACTGGATGAATCATTGGGCGGCGCGGCCGGACCGCTTCTTCCACCGCTCCATCCATGCCGATATCGGCTATCTCATCATTCTGTTGACGGGCCTGCGCCTGATCTGGCGCGCCATCAGTCCGACCCCGGCCCTGCCCGAGGGTACGTCGCGCCTGGAGCGCGGCCTGTCCCATCTCAATCATACGCTGCTCTATCTGTGGACGCTGATCGTGGCCTTCCTCGGCTGGGCGCATTCGGGCGCGCACAAGCCGGATTATTCGAGCTTCTTCGGCCTGTTCCGGGTGCCGCAATTCACCAGCGAGGATCGGGCGCTCGCGGGCGCCTATGAGGATCGCCACATCCAAATGGCGTATGTGCTGCTGGCGCTGATCGTGATCCACGTTCTGGCCGCGCTGTGGCATCACTTCATCAAGCGCGACCGCGTGTTGATGCGGATGGTGACAGGGGAGTAGCCAAACCGGGCACCTCATGGTGAGGAGCGCCGGCACAGGGGCAGCATGCGTATGCGGCCTTGCGTGCGCGTCTCGAATCATGAGGCTGGATGCGCTCGGGCCTCATCCTTCGAGACGGCCGCTGATGCGGCCTCCTCAGGATGAGGAGGGATGCAAAAGCTACGCCGCCCCGAACACCCGCTTGAAGATCGTGTCGACCTGCTTGAAGTGGTAGCCGAGGTCGAAATTCTCTGAAATCTCGACGTCCGAGAGATATTTCTTCACATCCGCATCGTTCTTCAGGAAGGTCTGGAAGTCGCCTTCGCCGCGCCAGACCCGCATCGCATTGCGCTGCACGAGCTTATAGGACTCCTCGCGGCTCGCGCCCTTCTGCGTCAGCGCCAAGAGCACGCGCTGCGAATGCACGAGCCCGCCGAGCCGGTCGAGGTTCCTCTGCATGTTCTCCGGATAGATCAGCAGCTTGTCGATCACGCCCGCGAGCCGATTGAGCGCGAAGTCGAGCGTCACCGTCGCGTCGGGGCCGATCATGCGCTCGGCGGAGGAGTGCGAGATGTCGCGCTCGTGCCAGAGCGCGACGTTCTCCATCGCCGGCAGCGCATAGGCGCGCACCATCCGCGCCAGGCCGGTGAGGTTTTCCGTCAGCACCGGGTTGCGCTTGTGCGGCATCGCCGAGGAGCCCTTCTGGCCCTCGGAGAAGAATTCCTCGGCCTCCAGCACTTCGGTGCGCTGCAAATGGCGGATTTCGATCGCGAGGCGCTCGACGGAGGAGGCGACCACGCCGAGCGTTGCAAAATACATCGCGTGGCGGTCGCGCGGGATCACCTGCGTCGACACCGGCTCCGGCGATAGTCCCATCGCCTTGGCGACATGCTCTTCGACCCGCGGATCGATCTGCGCAAACGTGCCGACCGCGCCGGAGATCGCGCAGGTCGCGACCTCCTTGCGGGCGGCGGCGAGCCGCTCTTTGGCGCGGCTGAACTCGGCATAGGCAGAAGCGAGCTTCAGCCCGAACGTGACGGGCTCGGCATGGATGCCGTGCGAGCGGCCGATCGTTGGTGTCAGTTTGTGCTCGAAGGCGCGCCGCTTCAGGGCCGCCAACACCTTGTCGACATCCGCAATCAGGAGGTCGGCGGCGCGTACCAACTGCACGTTGAAGCAGGTGTCGAGCACGTCGGACGAGGTCATGCCCTGGTGCACGAAGCGCGCCTCGGGGCCGACGATTTCGGCGAGATGCGTCAGGAAGGCGATGACGTCGTGCTTGGTCTCGCGCTCGATTTCGTCGATGCGCGCGACATTGAAGGTGGCGTCCTTGCCCTTGGCCCAGATCGTCGCTGCGGCCGCTTTCGGAATCACGCCCAATTCCGCCATCGCATCAGCGGCATGCGCCTCGATCTCGAACCAGATCTTGAAGCGGGTCTGCGGCTCCCAGATTTGAGCCATTTCGGCGCGGGTGTAACGGGGGATCATATGGACTCTCCGCGCACCGCGGCCGAGGCATCGCGGATCGCTGCGATGTTTTTGCGGTAGGCGTCGATCGTGCCGCCCTTGAACACGGCGGAGCCGGCGACCAGCGCATTGGCGCCGGCGGCGACGACCTTCGGCGCGGTCTCGGGCGTGATACCGCCATCGACTTCGATATCGATCGGCCGGCCGGCCGCGAGCGCGCGCACTTGCGCAACCTTCTCGACCGCCGCCGGGATGAAGGCCTGGCCGCCGAAGCCGGGATTGACCGACATGACCAGCACGAGATCGACCAGGTCGATGACGTGTTCGATCGAGGACACCGGCGTCGCCGGATTGAACACCACGCCAGCCTTCTTGCCGAGCGCGCGGATCGCCTGCAGCGAGCGGTGCAGATGCGGACCGGCCTCGACATGGACGGTGATGATGTCGGACCCGGCCTTGGCGAAGGCTTCCAGATAGGGATCGCAGGGCGCGATCATCAAATGGGTGTCGAACAGCTTCTTGCTGTGCGGCCGCATCGCCTTGATGACGTCGGGGCCGAACGAGATGTTCGGGACGAAATGGCCGTCCATGACGTCGAGGTGGATCCAGTCGGCGCCGGCCTGATCGACCGCGCGCACCTCGTCGGCGAGTTTCGAGAAGTCGGACGCCAGAATGGATGGCGCTATCACCAGCGGTCGGGTCATCGGTCCTCACGGCGAACAATTCTACGGGGCCAGGATCGGCTTATCGCCTCATCCTGAGGAGGACCGAAGGTCCGTCTCGAAGGATGAGGCCGCCGACTGCGATTTGCGGGCCCCATGGTTCGAGACGGCGCTTTCGCGCCTCCTCACCATGAGGATTGCAGCCCTGCAGAACCAAAGCCCCGCCTAACATGGTGCCGCCGGGCGTTCAACGGAAGCTGCGAATTCATGGTGGACAGGGCCGGCAAATCCTGCCGGAACGGAGGTTTTTGCCGGGCGAGCGCAACCAGGCCGGCGGAAAAACGCGCAACTTATCAAGCGCTTGGCGTCAGGCACGGGACTTGCTGATCAATTCGCGGGTGGAGGCGAGGTGTGCCTTTCACCGGCCTTGCGAAGGATCGTTCCATGTTGTTTGCCGCTGGTGCCGCAATGTCGGCGATCGACATGCTGTCGTCCCTGATCCCGACGCAGTCGACGCCGCCCAAGACCGGATTCACATCAGCCCAGACGCCGTTTTCGGTGAGCGGCCCAGCGGGCACCTCCGCGCCGGCGCCAACAGGCGTCTCCGGCAACACGACAGCCCTTTCGCCCGATACCATGACCGCGCTGCTGCAGGCGCAGTCGCAGAGCCCGCCGCCCAGTGCAACCAGCCGCTCGGCCGCGCTGCAGGACCTGTTCTCGCAGATCGACGGCAACGGCGATGGCAAGATCACGAAATCCGAATTCGAGACGGCGCTCGGTGCCGGCGGCACCAATCTGCAAATGGCCGACGACGTATTTGCCAAGATGGACAAGAACGGCGACGGCAACGTCTCCATGGATGAGATGTCCTCGGCGCTGAAAGGCCGGCGTCACGGCCACCACGCCCATGGCGGCGGGGGCGGTGGTGGCGGCGCCGATGCCCTGGCGCAGGCTTTGGACGGCGCCACCAGCACCTCGAGCGCCAACAGCGACGGCTCGACCACGACCACGCTGACCTATGCCGATGGCACCAAGGTGACGATGACGCAGCCGGCGGCGCAATCCACCAGCGCAGCCAACTCCTATAATCTCACCGAACTGTTGATCCAGCGGCAGGCCCAGGCACTCGCCACATCGGCGAAATCATCGCTCTCGATGAATGTCTAGAGATGATCTGTCGTCACCGGGCTTGTCCCGGTGACCTCGGTAAGTCAGGCAATGCGTCCCTGAACGAGGTCCCCGCGATGAGCGCGGGGACGACAGTTCGACTGAAACTGTCTCGATCTAGCCCGTCCCAAACCGGTCTTTCCACGCCGGCAGCGCGCCCGTGAAGGGCAGGGCCGTCGCCTCATAGACACCGCGCGCGATCGCGCGCGCGATCACATTGGCGGCGAGTGATCCCAGCTCCGTTAGTCCCGTCAGCGGCTCGATCGGAGCGACGCCGGTGGCCGCGGCAAACACCACATCGCCGTCGAGCGGCGCGTGCACCGGATAGATCGCGCGGGCAAAACCGGTCTGCGCTATGATGGCGAGCCGCTTGGTCTGCGCCTTGTCGAGCTTTGCGTCGGTGACGACGATGGCGAGCGTGGTGTTCTCGCCTGCCGCCGGATAGACGCCGCCCTTGAGTCGGTTTTGCAGCATCGCGGGCGTAAAGGTCTGCGGCAGGCCGCGGCCGCCGAATTCGCCGCCGACCTCGAACGGCGCCGCCCAGAACCAAGGGCCGTCGCCGACAACCGTCGAGCCGACGGGATTGACGACCGCGAGCGCGGCCACCGTCACGCCTTGCGCGGTGCGCGCCGAGGCCGAGCCCAGCCCCCCCTTCAGCGTGGCGGTGGTTGCGCCGAAACCCGCGCCGGCCGTGCCCAGCGCAAAGTCGGTGCTGGCCGCCGCCGCGGCGGCGTAACCGAGATCGCGATAGGGCGAAAACCGTCCCCACGCTTTGTCGCCGCCGTTCAGGAGATCGAACAGGATGGCACCGGACACCAGCGGCACGATGGCCTCGCGCAGCCGAAAGCCGCGGCCTTGCTCGGCGAGATAAGCTTGCACGCCGCCACCGGCGGCGAGCCCATGAGCCGAGCCGCCGGACAGCACCAGGCCATCGATGGCTTCAACCGTGTTGACGAGGTCGAGCAGCACGGCGTCGTGGATGCCGGCGCCGCCGCCGCGCACGTCCATGGCGGCGACGACAGGCCGGTCGAACAGCACGGCGGTGGTTCCCGAGGCGACTTTGGGATCGTGCGCGTGGCCGACGGTCACGCCGGCGACATCGGTCAGGAGATTTTTCATCGGCAATTCATTGGGCCATGTCCTCACCGGGCAGATGAGCGCAGCGGTTCGCCGCCGTCAACCGGCTCACATCCCCGTCACTTCAAGGCGAATTCTGTCGCACCGGGCTTGCCATGCGGCGGCCTCGCGGCGCAATTAGCCGCATGGTTCAAGACGTTTCGCTCTATGGCGCCCTGATCGCGGGGCTGATCAGCTTCCTGTCGCCCTGCGTGCTGCCGCTGGTCCCGCCTTATCTCGTTTATCTCACCGGTGCGACCATCGAGCATGTCGCGGCGGGTGAGACGCCGGGCGCGTCGCGCCGCGCGGTGCTGGTTTCGGCTCTGTTGTTCGTGCTCGGCTTCTCCACCGTCTTCGTTACGCTGGGTGCGGTCGCAAGCACGCTTGGCCGGGCGCTGCAGGTGCTGCAACTCTGGCTGATCGATCGCCTCGAAGCATTGGGCACGGCCTCCGGCCTGCCGATCCCCTCGGTGCCGCCGCTGACGCTGCTCGCCGGCATCGTCATCATCGTGATGGGTCTGCATTTCCTCGGGCTGACGCGGATCGGCTTCCTGATGCGGGACGGGCGCCTCGGCATGGCGAAGCCGGTCGGCTATTGGGGCGCCTACCTGATGGGGCTGGCCTTCGCGTTCGGCTGGACGCCCTGCATCGGTCCGATCCTGACCACGATCCTGGCCGTCGCCGCGTCCGAGGCGACGGTGACCAAGGGCGTGCTCCTGCTCACGATCTATTCCGCCGGCCTCGGCATTCCCTTCCTGCTCGCGGCCTGGGGCATCGAGAGCGTGGCGCCGCTAATGGCGCGCTTCAAGCGGCAACTTCAGAATGTCGAGCGCGCGATGGGCGCGCTGCTGGTGGTCGCCGGCATCGGCTTCATCACCAACGCGACCACCTATGTGTCGACCTGGCTGATCGATACGTTCCCGCTGCTGGGCAAGATCGGGTAATATCCTGCGCGGCGGCAGGGTTATCCTCATGGTGAGGAGGTCGCGTGAGCGACCGTCTCGAACCATGAAGCCATGAGCACCTTGGCGCTCGGCCTCATCCCCCGATCAAGTCGGGGGCAGTCTCTTCGAGACGCGACTTGCGTCGCTCCTCAGATCCTGACTCAAAATAGGGTGCGGCTTGATGCGATTGTCGTCATGGCCGGGCCAAAGCCGTTCGAAGAACGGCGTCGCTTCGCTCGCCTGTCCCGGCCATCCACGTCTTTTTCGCTAAAACGAAGACAAGACGTGGATGCCCGGCACAGGGCCGGGCATGACGAATCATGAGCTTTGATGTCCGAAAGGCATTTCCGGTCAGGCTCTCGGGATGAGGGGAGACGTTCGAAAATCGCCCCGGCTTTTGGCCGGGGCGATCGCAACACCATCAACCAGGACAGGTCGGCTCAGGAGCCCTTGGCGCCGAGCTCGCCGTATTTGCCGTCCTTGTTCCAGCGATACATCACGTAGTCGATGATCGTCAGGTCACCCTTGGCATCGAAGGAGATCTTGCCGAGCACGGTGTCCCAGGCCTGCGAGTGCATCGTCTCGGCGACCTTGCGGGCGTCGGTGGTCTTCGCCTTGTTGGCGGCCGCGGCCCAGATCTGCAGGGCGGCATAGGTGTAGAGCGTATAGCCCTCGGGGTCGATGTTCTTCGCCTTGAACGCCTTCACGACTTCGGCGGCGGTCGGCTTGGTGCGCGGATCGGGGCCGAAGGTCATCAGCGTGCCTTCGCCGGCGGGACCGGTGATCGACCAGTATTCGTTGGTGACGAGCGCGTCGCCCGAGATCAGTTGCGCATTCAGCTTCTGGTCGCGCATCTGGCGCAGGATCAGTCCGGCCTCGGTGTGATAGCCGCCGATATAGACGACCTCGATATTGGCCGCCTTCATCTTCGAGACCAGCGCGGTGAAGTCCTTGTCGCCGGCGGTGTAGGATTCGTACATCTTCTCCTTCACGCCGCCCTTGTTGAGGGCCTTCTGCGTCTCGTCGGCGAGACCTTTGCCGTAAGTCGACTTGTCGTTCAGGATCGCGACGTTCTTGCCCTTGAAGTTTTTCACGATGTACTGGCCGGCGATCGTGCCCTGCTGGTCATCGCGGCCGCAGACGCGGAACGTGTTCCACATCTTGCGCTCGGTATAGGTCGGGTTGGTCGACGCGGGCGAGATCTGCAGCACGTTGCTCTCGGCATAGACTTCGGACGCCGGGATCGAGGAACCCGAGCAGAAATGGCCGATCACGACCGGCACCTTCATCCCGGCGAGTTTTTCTGCGACGGAGCGGGCCTGCTTGGGATCGCAGGCGTCGTCACCGATCTCGACCTTCAGCTTCTTGCCGAGCACGCCGCCGGAGGCGTTGATCGCATCGACGATCGGGCCGATGCCGTTCTTGAACTGCGTGCCGAACGCCGCGTACTGACCCGTCATCGGCCCCGCAACGCCAATCGTGATGTCCTGGGCTTGCGCCGCGGCCGACAGCGCGACCGATGCTCCAAATGCCAATCCCAACAGTCTCAGGTGTTTCATGCGCTTCTCCTGCACCGTGAATCGAGGACCGATTGCGAACCGCAACCGTCAAATTCACTGCCGACATTGTCCAACGATTTTCGGCGCAAGTCACCGGGTAAATTGACCGATTGCAGTCCAAATCCACGCCACTAACCGGCTTTGGACGCGCCGTCCTGTCGCGGCCGCCAGCCGAGCGGTCCGTTGGCCTCATAGAGCCAGTAATATTGCCGCACCATCTGTCGCGCGCGCGTGGTGCGCCAGCCGATCGCGCCGGCGATACACAGGCAGACGATCTCGAACAGGGTCGTTGGCGGCGCAAACAAGGGTTCCTCGAACAGCGCAAAGTGCAGGAAGCGAACCGCAGCGGCGAGCAGAACCGCGCCCACCACGACCTGTTCGATCGGCCGCCAGGTCAGCGCGATGGAATGGCCGGTCTGCCAGGCGCAACCGCAGCCGACGATCCCGGTGAGGACGACCGACTGCAGCAGCGACTCGTTGACGTAAAGCGCGTCCATCAGTGCCGCCCGCCTTCAAGATAGGCCGCGCGCACTTCCGGCTTGGCGAGAAGCTCCTTGCCGGTGCCGGCCTTGGCCAGTCGCCCGCCGACCAGTACGTAACCGACATCGGCAAATTCCAGCCCCTTACGCGCATTCTGCTCGACGAGGATCAGCGTCTTGCCACGCTCGTCGCGCAATTCGCGCAAGGTCGCAAACACCATCTCGATGGCGCGCGGCTCGAGCCCGATCGAAGGCTCGTCGATCAAGATCACCTCGGGATCCGTGATCAGCGCGCGCCAGATTTCGAGCAGCCGCCGCTCGCCGCCTGACAATATGCGGGCGCGCTCGCGGCGGCGCGCCGCAAGCTGAGGATGGCGGGAAAGCACCTCTTCCGCTGCGTGCCTCGCTTGGGAGGGACGTTCGAGCAGATATCCGCCCATGAGAAGGTTCTCCTCGACGCTCATATCGGGGAACACGGAGTCTTTCTGGAGCACATAGGCAACGCGCGCGGATTTGAGTCTCTCGCTCGGAGAAAACTGCAAGACGTCGCTGCCCGAGACGGTGATGGAGCCCGAGAAGGTGCGGGCAAAGCCGTAGATCGCGTTGAGTACGGTCGACTTGCCGGCGCCATTCGGTCCCACGAGGCACAGCGAGCGGCCGCGGGCGACGCGGAGCGAGACATCGCTCAAGACCTGCGTGCGGCCATAACCGGCCGTGAGGTTGTCGATCGCCACGAGCGGGGGGCCACCCGCGAGACGATCGAGCTCGGAGATCGGCACGCCGCTATCGCTCGTCTGCTTCTTGCGCGCTGTCTTGGGCCTTGCCATCAGGCCGCTCCGAGATAGGCATCGAGCACGCGTGGGTCGCGCTTGATCGCGTGCGGCGGTCCATCGGCAAGCAACCGCCCATGCGCGAGGCAATAAATGTGCTCGGCCAAGCCCATGATCGCCGGCATGTTGTGTTCGATGACGAGCAGCGTGAGCCCGCGACGGTTGGCCTCCTTGAGGCGATCGATCAGGCTCTCCACCAGCTTGGGATTGACGCCTGCGGTCGGCTCATCGAGCAGGAGCAGCTCGGGATCGTTCGCGAGCGCCATGGCGAGCTCGAGCAGTTTCTGCTGTCCGAAGGAGAGGTCGCCGGCCGGCACGTCGTGCTTCGCGGCCAATCCCACGAAATCGAGAAGCTCGGCGGCGCGGGCCTCCGCGCCGGTTGCGCCGCGGCGAAAGAGGCCGCCGAAGGACGCGGTCCTGATCGATGCCGAGACCGCCATGTTCGCCTCCACGCTCATGCGCCGATAGAGGCGTGGCTGCTGGAAGGTGCGGATGATGCCGGCGCGCGCGATCTCGCCGCACAAAAGCGTGGCGATCTCCCTCCCCTTGAAGCGGATCGAGCCCGAGTCGATTGGATGCGCGCCGGTGATGGCATTGAACAGCGTGGTCTTGCCCGACCCGTTCGGCCCGATCAACCCGACAATTGCGCCCTGCTCTACGCGCAGGTTCACTTTGTCGTTGGCGACGACGCCGCCGAAAGTCTTGGTGACATCGGCAAGTTCGAGCATTGCCGTCACGGGGCTTGCTCCTCGGGAGCGGGCCGGCCGCGCTTCCCGCCGAAGCGCTCGGTGACGAAGCCGACGATGCCTTCGGGGAAAAACACGGCGACCGCGACGATCAAAAGCCCGAGCGCCACCCTCTGCCAGCCGATCAGATAGGTCCAGGTGAGCTCCTTGGTGAGCTGGAAGACAACGGCGCCGACAATGGGCCCGAGCAGCGTGCCCTTGCCGCCGAGCAGCGCCATCAGGATCATCCACACCCCGATGGTGGCGCCGGCAAAGGCCGTCTCGGTCGGGTCGATGAAGCGGACGAGGTTGCCGTAGATGGCGCCGGCCGCCCCGAGGAACGCAGCGGCAATGACCCAGGCGGTCACTTTGGCCGCGTGCGTCCTTACCCCCATGGCCTCGGCCTTGTCCTCGTCGTCCCTGATGGCGTTGAGCGCAAGGCCGAACGGGGTCGACAACAGCCAGGCGAAACTCGCCGCGCAAGACGCGGCAAGGCCCAGCGCCAGGTAATAGAGAAGCACGCCCACATTGCCGAGATCGGCCGGGGGATTTGGCGTGAGCATGCCTGAGCCGGCCCCAATCCAGGGGATGCCGGCGGCGATCTGGCCTGCGGCAATGCCGAGCCCGAGCGTGCAGATGGCAAAATAATGCCCGCGCATGGTGAGCACGAGTGAGCCGAGGAGCCAGGCCGCGAGCGCAGACGCGAGCGCCGCTGCCGGAATGCCTACCGCAAGCCCGGTGAGGAACTGCGGCGCGTCGAACACGAACGCAGTGCCGCCGCCTTTCGCCTCGGTGTAGAGGCCGACATTGTAGAATAGCCCGACCTGCACGATGGCCGAGACATACATACCGAGGCCGACGAACAGCACGTTGCCGAAAGAATTGTAGCCCATCTGCCCGCCGACCAGATCCCAAGCCAGCGCGAACACGATGAAGAGCAAGAGCTCGGTCGCTTGCGATTGATAGGCCGGCGCCACCAGCGGCGCCGCGACGCCGGCGGCAAGCAACGCGATAAGCAGAAGAAGCCGCGCAGGCGTGAGGGAGAGGGCTGAACGCATCGCTGCTATTGCAGATAAAGGCGCTTTCGCTTCAGCCGCCAATTGCGCAACACGAGCACGGCGACGAGAAGCGCGAACACGAAGGCGATCTGATATTGCGCGCCGAGGATGAAGCCGGCGAAGCTCTCGGCGACGCCAAGTCCGAGCGCGGCCCACAGCACGCCGGCAAGATTGCCGAGCCCCGCCACCACCACGATCATGAAGCAGCGGATCGTGTAGGTGAGTCCGCCATAGGGATGGATGGTGTAGGCCATCGCGGCGAGCGCGCCCGCCGCGCCGCAAATCGCGGCATTGAGCGCGTAAGTCAGGCGATAGACGGCGCGCGTCTCGATACCGAGTGTGGCGGCGGCGCGCGGCTCTTGCGCCGTGGCGCGAATGGCCTGGCCTTGGCGCGAGCGCGTCAGGAACAGCGTAAGTGCCGCACCAAGCGCGATGCAGGCGGCAAAGACCAGCGCCTTCACCTTGGCCACCCCGACCAGCCCGTCGAAGAAGAACCAGCTGCCGAGCCCGCTCTCGGCGATGCGGTCGGCGGCGCCGAAGACGCGGGCCATCACCTGCTGCAGGACGATGGCGATGCCGAAAGTGGCGAGCACCGAGTTGAACATGTCGCGGCCTATGAGGTGCACGATCACGGTCTGAAACAGGATCCAGCCAAGCAGGTAGAGCGCGGCGGCGGCGACCGGCACGGCGAGGAGCGGCGGCATCCCCTGCTCGGCCAGCAGCACCGTGACAAAACCGCCAAGCATGACGAACTCGCCCTGGCAGACATTGACGATGCCGGTCACGCCCCACACCAGCGCCATGCCGTAGGCGGCGAGCGCGAACACAGCGCCGATCAAGATGCCGTCGATCACAAGCTGGAGGCCGAGCGCAGGGGCCTCGAGCAGAATGAGGAGATTGCCGATCATGCCCGCCGTTCCCCGCGTGCTCCCGCCCGATGCTTTACAAAGCGGGACGCGCGCCGTCGACCTCTATTGGGAGGGCCGCGGGATGACCGGCTTGCCCGTCGCCCATTCGGCCGGCGCAACAACCACGTATTTGCCGCCCTGCACCTGCGTTAGAACCACGGGCTTGGCGGTGTTGCGGCCCGCTGCGTCGAACTTGACCGGGCCGTAGAAACTTTGCAGCTCGGTCGCGGCCAGCGCGTCGCGCACCTTCTCGGGGTCCAGGCTCTGGGCCCGCTTGAACGCGTCGGCAAAGACATGCACTGCAGCGGCCGACTGGGCCGACTGATAAGGCGCCTCGTAGCCATAGGCGGCCTTGAATGCTGTGGCGAAGTCCTTGGCCGTTCCGAACAGCTCGTCCTTGTAGCCAAGCGATTCGTGCCATTGATGGGCGCAGAACGTGTACTCGGCATCTTGCCCAAGCTTCTCGACGATCTGCGCAGAGTCGCATTGGGTCATGGCGAGGATCGGAACGTGGACCTTGAGCGCCTTGATCTGACTGATCGCGGTCAGCGCCCCCTTCTCGTGGCCCGAGATCACCAGCACGTCGGGCTTCAGTGCCTTGACCTTGCTCAGCGTCGTCGACATGTCGTTGAGATCGGGCGGCAATTGGTCGTCGATCACGCATTTCATGCCGTGACGGTCGATGTCCTCGAGCACGCCGGCGCGCACGTCTTGCGCGAACGGATCGTTCTCCATGGCGATGGCGATCTTGAGCTCGCCGGGAGACTTGCCGAGCTTCGCTGCCTGCTCGGCGGCGAGATCGATGGCGGGGGTGAGGTATTGGTCCGAGGTCGACAGCACGGCGAAGATGTAGCGATATCCCTTGGTGAACAGCTCGCGTGCCGCGCCGTTCGCCTCCACCATCGGCACTTTGTGTTTCTCGACGACGGGTAGGATGGCCTTGGTCAGGCCCGAGCTGTAAGGCCCGAGGACGAACTTGACGCCGTCCTGCCGGATCAGCCGCTCGGCAAGCTCGGTGCCGCGCGCCGGCGTCGACTCGTCGTCGTAGTAGCGGACCTCGAGCCTGTAGCTCTTGCCGGCGATCTTGATCCCGCCCTTGCCATTGATCTTAGCCACGGCGAGGTCGTAGCCGTTCTTGGTGTTGGCGCCGTTCAGCGCATATTTGCCGGTGAGGGACACAGCGGCGCCCAAGAGGATCACATCCTCGGTGGCAGCAGCGGGGACCAGGCCGCCCCCACCAATGATAAGCGCAGCCCCCAGCCCTGCCGACAACCATCCCGCCGCCCGCAATTTTAATCCCCCGCCGCAGGCTCTCCGCCGAAACTTATTGCTTGGCCAACGCTTCGCTGGCCAGGCGACCTCACAGCTGGTCGGTATTGAAGGTGTCGCAGTTTTCGAGCTTGCCGCCTTCGTAGCCACGCTTGAACCAGCGCACGCGCTGTGCCGAGGAGCCGTGGGTGAACGCATCCGGCACGACATAACCTTGCGTCTGCCGCTGGATGCGGTCGTCGCCGATGGCGCTCGCCGCGTTCAGCGCCTCGTCGATGTCGCCCGGTTCGATGATGTCCTTGCTCTCTTGCGCATGATTGGCCCAAACGCCGGCAAGGCAGTCGGCCTGCAGCTCGACGCGGACCTGCAAGGCGTTCGCGTCGGCCTGACCCATGCGCTGCCGCGCCGCCTCCACCTGATCCATGATGCCGAGCAGCTTCTGCACGTGATGGCCGATCTCATGGGCGATGACATAGGCCTGGGCGAAGTCGCCCGGCGCTTTGAAGCGATTCTTGAGCTCGTGATAGAAGTCGAGGTCGATATAGACCTTCTCGTCGCTCGGGCAATAGAACGGGCCCATGGCCGCCTGCCCTGTGCCGCAGGCCGAGCCGATGGCGCCCGTATACAGCACCAGCTTGGGATCGCTGTAGCGCTGGCCATAGCGGGCGAACAGGTCTTGCCAAACGTCCTCTGTGTCGGCGAGCACCACGCCCACGAATTGCTTGAGCTCGTCCTCGCTCGCGGTTTTGGGGTGCTGAAGCGGCGGACCTTGCGTTTCTTGTCCCGGCACCGGGAAGTTGGTGGTGTCGGGACGCGACTGCGGGAACTGAATGTTCGGGAAGTTGTCCTCGCCGGGGCCGCCGCCCTGCATAAGCACGGTCGGATCGATGCCGAAGAACCACAGCAGCCCGAGGATGATCAGAATGCCGAGGATGCCGATGCCGCCGCCGCGGCCGGAGCCGCCGCCGCTCGGGAAAGTGACGCCGCCTCCCGGGAACGAGAAGCCCCCGCCTTCGTCACGCCGGTCCTCGACGTTCTGGCTCTCTCTTCCGCCGCGCCAGCGCATGGACTTCTCGCCTTGCCCTCTCCGGGGTGCGCCCGGATTTTCAGCATTGTGCATGGCGCGAGCCGGTGCACAAGGCTTGGCGCATCCCGGCGGAACGCCTTTGGCCTGAGAACGTTAAAGGTGACGGTAGGGTGCGCGCGGCCGCGCCATAGGGTGTGAAAGCGCGCCCGCAAATGCTTGTGGCTATTAAAAATACTGACAAGGAATCGTCACAGAAGTGCCACAGGCCAAAGGCATGCTCTATATGCCCAGTTGTGTTCGGTCTGGGTAGGTAGTGCGTTCTGTGTAATGCGTACGAGCCTCGGCACTCCCCGCGCCGGGGCTCTTCTTTTTTGCGTCACGAACCGGCGTCATGCATAAGCTTTGCTCATGCATGGGGGTCAGCGTCGCCGACTTTTCGCCGAAACGCTCGTCATTGGCTCGGCTATCCTCATTGCTTGCGTCACCACGTCTCTGGGCGGCGCCCGGCTTCGCCTTCCCTTCGAAATCTATCCCGGCGCGATCTATCTTGCCCTCCTATCCTGGCCCGCGTTCTTGACAAGCGGCGGCGGCGGCGGAGCTGATCTTCAGCTCGCAGCCTATGGCGGCCCCGCCCATACCATGGCGAGTGGCCTCACCTTCAGGCACGGCGTCACCGATCTCAGCTTCGGCGCGATCGCGTGGAAGGGGCAGCCCTTCAAGCCTCCGATCTACTATGGCGTGCGCGGCATCTTGTGGCCGGCGAACGCCTGGCAAGGCATCATGGCCGACTTCACTCACATCAAAGCCAAGGCGGTGTTGGAGAGCGTCGTGGATCAATCGGGCATGCGCGATGGTACGCCCGTACCATCGCAGGAGAAACTGTCGGCGACCTTCGACAAGCTCGAGTTCACTCACGGCTACAATCTTCTCACGTTCAATCTCGTGCGCCGGCGCCCGCTCGCTTCAGAGAAGCTTCTTGCCTATGTTGGCGCAGGCGCAGGCGTCGCCATTCCGCATGTCGAGGTCGGACGCGCGGGCTTCACACCCAAGACGCGCACCTCCGAATATCAGCTTGCCGGGCCCGCACTCCAGGTGCTCGGTGGAATGGAGTGGCGCGTCACCCCGCACATCTCGCTCTTCGTGGAATACAAGCTGAGCTGCTCGACGATCAGCGGGGCGGTCAAGGGCGGCGGCAGCGTGGAAACCAACCTCTGCACACACCAGCTCCTAGGCGGCCCAGCTTGGCATTTGAAGGCGCGGGCAACGGAAGCAACGCAGTAGCAGCTATTCGGCGGGCTCCAGCGCCTTGTCCCGCGGCGCCGGCAAAGCAAGCGCATCCTGTGTGCCCTCGAGGTCGGCCTCCATGAACTCGCGGCGGCTGAGATAGGTGTAGACCACGGGGATCACGAACAGGGTGAACAGCGTGCCGACCAGCAGGCCGCCGACGATGACCCAGCCGATATCCTGGCGGCTCTCGGCGCCGGCGCCGGTGGCAAGCGCGAGCGGCACGGCGCCGAGCACCATCGCGCCGGTGGTCATCAGGATCGGCCGCAGCCGGAGCGCCGCAGCCTCAACCACAGCTTCCGACATGGGCTTTCCCTTGGCGCGGAGCTGGTTGGAAAATTCCACGATGAGAATGCCATGCTTGGTGATGAGTCCGATCAGGGTGACGAGGCCGACCTGGCTGTAGATGTTGAGCGTGCCGCCGCTCCACCACAACGCAAGCAGAGCGCCGGTCACCGAGAGCGGCACGGTCAGCATGATGATGAACGGGTCGGTGAAACTCTCGAACTGCGCGGCAAGCACGAGATAGATGAAGGCGAGCGCAAGCAGGAAGATTAGGTACATGTTGCGGCTCGCTTCCCTGAACTCGCGCGACTGCCCGGAATATTCGACACGGGCGGTCACGGGGAGCACCTCTTGCGCGGTCTTGGCGAGGAAGCTCAGGCCGTCGCTCAAGGTGTAGCCCGGCGCCAGCTGCGCGGTGATGGTGGCGGCGCGCAGCTGATTGAAGTGGTTCAGCTCCTTCGGCGCCACGGTCTCCTTGATGGTGATGAGGTTCGACAGCGGGATCATGGCGTTGTCGCGGCCCCGCACATAGATGCGCCGCATGTCGTCGGGGTTCTGGCGGTCGATATCGGCGATCTTCACCACCACGTCGTATTGCTCCCCGTTCTGCTTGAAGCGCGTGACCTGGCGGCCGCCGAGCATGGTTTCCAGCGTGCGGCCGAGCGTGTCGATCTCGACGGCGGTCGCTGCCGCCTTCTCGCGATCGACCGAGATATCGAGCTGCGGAGAGTTCAGCTTGAGGTCGGAGTCGACATCGACGAGGCCGGGATAGTCGCGCGCTTTCTCCAGCACCGCATCGACCATCTTCTGCAGCTCGTCGTAGGAGCTCGAGGTCTGAATGACGAAATTGATGGGCTTGTCGCGCAGGCTTTGCCCGAGCGAGGGCGGATTGCTCGGATAGGCGACCACGCCGGGCACGGCAACCATGCGCGGGGCGATCGACTTGGCGATCTCCTGCTGGCTCCGCTCGCGCACGCTCCACGGCTTGAGCCGCACCACCGACGTGCCCTGCGAGACGGTGGGGTTGCCGGCCACGACGAAGATGCGATCTGCCTCCGGCACCGAGAGATAGATCTGCTCGAGTTGCTTGGCGTAGGCGTCGGTGTATTCGATGGTGGCGCCCTCTGGCGCGCGGAACATCACATAGATGTTGCCCTGGTCCTCGATCGGCGCGAGCTCCGACTTCAGCAGCCCGAACAAGAAGAAGCTTGAGCCGGCGACAGCCAGCCCGATCAGGAGCACCGCTGGGCGCATGGCAAGCGCACCGCGCAGCAACGCGCGATAGCCTGCGCCGATTCCCTGTAGCACCCGCTCGCTCGCGCGGTAGAGGACGTTGTGCTTCTCCTGAAGGCGCAACAGTTTCGAGCACATCATCGGCGAGAGGGTCAGCGCCACGAAGCCGGAGACGATCACCGCGCCGGCAAGCGTCCAGGCGAATTCGGTGAACAGCCGGCCGGTGATGCCGGTCATGAAGCCGATTGGCGCGTAGACCGCAGCAAGGGTGATGGTCATGGCGATGACGGCGAAGCTGATCTCGCGGCTCCCCAACAGCGCCGCCTTGACGGGAGTCATCCCCTCCTCGACGTGGCGGTAGATGTTCTCGAGCATGACGATGGCGTCGTCGACCACAAGGCCGATGGCCAGCACCAGCGCGAGCAGCGTCAGCGTGTTGATGGAAAAGCCGAGCGCATACATCAGCGCGAAGGCGCCGATCAGCGACACCGGAATGGTGACAAGCGGAATTAACGTCGCGCGGATCGAGCGCAAGAACAAAAAGATGATGAGGACCACGAGGAGAACTGCCTCGCCGATGGTCGCATAGACGTTCTTGATCGATTCGGCGATGAACACGGACTTGTCGTTGGCGATCCGGACCTGCATGCCGTCGGGTAGCGCAGCGGTGATGCTCGGCAATACCGCCTGAATCTCCTTGGCGACGTCGAGCGGATTGGCGGTCGCCTGCTTGATCACGCCGACGGCAATGGCAGGTTTGCCGTTGAAACGGACGATGCGGCGCTCGTCGAGCGCGCCGAGCTCGGCATGGCCGACGTCGGAGAGGCGCACGAGATAGCCGCTGGCCTCCTTGACGATGAGGTCGTTGAACTGCTCCGGCGTGCGGAGATCGGTCTCGGCCAGCACGGTGAACTCGCGCTGCTGGCTCTCGATGCGGCCCGACGGCACCTCGACGTTCTGGCGCCGGAGCGCCGCCTCGATGTCTTGCGGCGTCAACTGATAGGCGGCGAGCCGCTCGGGGTCGAGCCAGATGCGCATGGAATATTCGCGGTCGCCGAACATGCGCACCTCGGCCACGCCGGGCAGCGTCTGGAGTTGGTCCTTCACATAGCGCTCGGCGTAGTCGGTGATCTCGAGGGCCGAGTGTCGGTCGCTGAAAAAGGCAAGATAGAAGATGGGCTGCGCGTCGGCCTCGATCTTCTGGATGATCGGCTCGTCGATCTCGTCGGGAAGGCGGCCGCGCACGCGCCCCACCCGGTCGCGCACGTCGGCGGCGGCATAGTCGGGGTTGCGGTCGAGCTTGAACCTGACCGTGATCTGGCTCGATTCCTGCCGGCTGATCGAGGTGATGAAATCGATGCCTTCGATCCCCGAGAGCGTATCCTCGAGCACCTGCGTGACCTGGGTCTCGACGATGGCCGCACTCGCGCCGGGATAAGTCGTCTGCACGGTGACCACCGGCGGGTCGATGGCGGGATATTCGCGCACGCTCAAGCGCTGGTAGGCGACGAGCCCGACCAGCACGAGCACGAGGCTCAACACCGTGGCGAAGACAGGCCGCCTGATGGAAAGTTCGGGAAGCGTCACGGCGCGGTCACGCCCCGGTGGCGTTGACGACGGACACCGCGGTCCCGTCGCGGATCTTGAGCTGGCCCGCGGTCACCACCTGATCGCCTGGGGTGAGCCCGCTGACGATCTCGACCCGGCCGTCGCGGCGCGTTCCGGTCACCACCTTGGTCAGGTGCGCCTTGCCGTCGACGATCTTGAACACGAATTGGCTGTCGCCCTGGGGCACGATGGCCTGCTCAGGCACGCTCAAAGCATCCTCCTTGAGCTGCAACAGCACGGTCACCCGCGCGAACAAGCCCGGGCGCAGCCGCTGATCGCCATTGGGGACGACCGCACGGACGAGAAGGCTGCGCCCCGCCACGTCGAGGCGCGGATCGATGGCGTAGACCTTGCCCTCGAAGGTGTCGTCGGGAAAGGCGTCGACCTTGATGCGGATGGTTTGGCCTACCCTGATGGCGGGGAGGAATCTCTCCGGCACCCTGAAGTCGGCCTTTACCGGATCGATGGCCTCGAGATTGACCAGCGCCTGGCCGGCGGTGATGTACTCGCCGACGCTGACGCGGCGGAGCCCGACGATGCCCGAGAACGGCGCCGCGATATGCGCCTTCTCGAGCTGCACGCGGGCGAGCTCGACCGCCGCGGTGCTCACGGCGAGGTTCGAGGCCGACTCGTCCGCCGACTGGGCGGTCGCATATTTGTTGCTGAACAGCGTGCTGGTGCGCTTGTTGGTCTGCTCGGCAAGTCGCAGCTTGGCCGCGGCGTCGTCGAGCTGGGCGCGATAGATCGAATCGTCGAGGGTGAAAAGCGGCGCCCCCTTCTCGACCGGCTGGCCTTCCTGGAAGTGGATCTCGGTGAGGCGTCCGGGGATTTCAGAGCTGACCGTGACCGCCTCGTTGGAGAGCAGCGTGCCGACGGCGGTCACCTGCTCGCTCAAGGGCGCGGTGACGACCTTTGCCGCCTCGACCGGCACCACGGCGGGCTTGTCCTGAGCCCCCGCCGGAAAGATGCAAAGGGCGATGCCGGCCGCCATGAGCCAGCATGCCAAATCTCCACCCTCGCCTCTCCGCGCCATCTCACTTGGTCTCAAGGATCGCGGCGGACAATCTACCATTATTTGGACAGCAAAGAGACGGGTTCGAGGCCTACCCCGCTCGCGAGGAGGGGTTGTTCGTTAGGCTTATCAGGACCTTGACGCTAGAGGTTTGACGAGAGCGCCCGCGCACGGTCGGCAGGGGCGGCGCCGATCGACTGGGAGCCGCCCCCCATCGGGCCTGCTACGGATTCGAAGGCGCAGGCGTCTCGGGCGCGGCGGGCGCAGGGGCCTCGGCCGGCGGTGCTGCCGGGGTTTCCGCTGCCGGAGGCGCGGCCGGCGCCGGCGCGGGCTGCTCGGTCGTGGGCTGCTCGACCTTCACGCCGGTCTCGCCCTTGTGCCCGTACATGAAATAGGCGGCGATGACGAGGGCGAGCACGATGCCGCCCAGAACGATCGCCAGAAACGTCCGACTGCCTTGATTGTCGTTTGCCATTGCCAATTTCCTCCCCTCGAGGGTCGTATGAGTCGCGACGCTTGACCCTATCGAGATATTTCACCCCGGTCGAGGGCTGGATGGCCGCAGAGCTGGTCACCGCGCCGCCGGCGCCGGCCCGCTTCTTCCGATCAGATCGCAGAGCGGCGTCAAGATGATGGCGACGACGAAGTTGATCACCACCGAGTACAGGGCGGCGTAGCCGGGCAGCGTGACGCCGAACATTTCGAGCGGATAGACCGACGAGGTGAAGCCCTGGGTGGCAGCCATATAGGTGCCGATGGCCGTGCCAGCGATCCAGCCGGAGAGCAGCGCCATGGGATGGAAGGAGCGGGTGTAGAGGCCGAGCAGGACCGGCGGCAGAAGCTGGATGATCCAGATGCCGCCGAGCAGCTGGAGCTGGATGGCATATTCCTGCGGGATGGCGAGAATGAAGACCACGGCGCCTATCTTGACCACGAGCGACACGATCTTCGCCATGCGCGCCTCGTCGGCCTCGCTGCAATCCGGGCGCATGAACTCCTTGTAGAGATTGCGGGTGAACAAATTGGCGCAGGCGATCGACATGATGGCGGCCGGCACCAGCGCGCCGATGGCGATTGCCGCGAAGGCGACGCCCACGAACCACGACGAGAAGGAGGAGAGGAACAGCGCCGGCACCGCGAAGTTTGCCCCATATTGGGTGAAGCCCGCGGCGAAGGCCGGGTCCTTGTCGACGCCGGCGGCGATGGTCATGTAGCCGAGCAGCGCGATCAATCCGAGGATGAAGGAATAGGCGGACAGCATGGCGGCGTTGCGCCGGATCACGTCGCCGCTCGAGGCGCTCAGGATCCCGGTCATCGAGTGAGGATAGAGGAACAGCGCGAGCGCCGAGCCGAGCGCGAGCGTCGCGTAGGCGCTGTAGCTCCCGAGACTCTGCCCGGTCGGCGATGGCAGGATCAATTTTTCCTGCGGCACGCTCGCAAAGATCGCGCCGTAGCCGCCGAGCCTCGCCGGGATGATCACCACCGCGGCGAAGATGGTGACGAAGATCAGCGTGTCCTTCACCACGGCGATCAGCGCTGGCGCGCGCAGGCCGCTCGTATAGGTGAAGGCCGCGAGCACGATGAAGGCGATGATGAGCGGGAGGTGCCCGAGGAGACCTCCGGCCGGGAAGCCGAGCGCGCCGATCACCACCTCCATGCCGACGAGCTGCAAAGCGATGTAGGGCATGGTGGCGACGATCCCGGTCACCGCCACGGCGAGCGCGAGAATACGGCTGCCAAATCTGTCGCGCACAAAGTCCGCCGCCGTGACGTGGCCCTTCGCATGCGCGATGGCCCACAGCCGCGGGAAGACGAGATAGAGGATGGGGTAGATGAGGATGGTGTAGGGGATGGCGAAGAAGCCCATCGCCCCTTTGCCGTAGACGAGCGCAGGGACGGCGATGAAGGTATAGGCGGTGTAGAGGTCGCCGCCGAGCAGGAACCAGGTGACGACGGTGCCGAATCGCCGTCCGCCCAGCCCCCATTCATGCAGCACGTTGAGATCGGCCTTCCGCCAGCGCGCCGCGACGAAGCCGAGCCAGGTGACGAGCAGGAAAAGAAGGACGAAGACGGCGGTGGCGGTGAGATCGAGACTCACAGCACGTCCCCCGGAGCGCCGTCCGTCTCCAGTCCCGCCCTGGACCTCGCCGTCGCGCCGGTAATGCGCGTCTCGAGCAGATAAGCGATCAGCACGATCGCCGCGCCGAGCAGGATCCAGGCGAGCTGGTACCAGTAGAAGAAGGGAATGCCGCCGAGCGCGGGCTCCATCCTGTTGTAGGACGGCACCCACAGGATCGCCGCGAAGGGAATGGCGAAGAGAAGGCGCGGCCAATAACGGAGCCGGCCGGCACCCGGCTGTCTTTGTGTCATGACGTTTCCCCCTGCCCGCGAGCTTACTGAAAGCCCGCGACGAGCGCGATGCCGCATTTTGCGGCGCTCCACAAGGGCCCCAATATTGACCTTGTCCCCTCACCGGCTCATATGGTCGCCAAGGAGCCCGTAGCTCAGCCGGTAGAGCACTTGACTTTTAATCAAGGGGTCCCGGGTTCGAATCCCGGCGGGCTCACCATTTTGAACCTTGGTGGTCCTCCATGTTGCAGCTCTTCGTTGCTCCACCGTCTTTTGAGGGCTGTGGCGAACCCCCATACGACGAGACTGCCCTGAGTGAATTTCTCGCCGGCCTTACAGTGATCCTCAGCCTTGGGGCGCTCACGCTGGGGCTCTACCACCTCCTATCGATGCTTTTAGTCGGCGAACTGCTCGAGGGTTTTGGGCCCCCGCCGTCTCAGCACTTAATGCTCAGCATGTAGTGCTGCGTGCCGGCGTCTTGGCGTCCTCGGCAATGGCCTCGAGCTCGGCCGGCAATTCGCCGGCCATCAGGCCGAAACGAGATGGACCGCGAGCGACGACGAGGGCGCCGGCCGAAGCCGACGCCCAGCGCATTGAAGCTCGATAAGCGTCACTTTGGATCGCCGACGAAGTAAGCTCCGATGACGGTACCGGATGCGTCCTTCATCGGCTCATAGCCAGCGGCATACGTCTTGCCAAAGACCGTTGCGTCTCCGTAGTACGCTTCGCCGCCGTTTAGCTTTGCAACGGCGGGGCTATTTGCGTCCAGGGCGGTTCCGACTGCGCTTGTACCGTCGTCCTTCTTGACCGTCGTCGCCACGCGTACGTACTGATCCCCCTTCTTTGCAAACAGCGTAGCCACGCCCCCCTGCTTCTTCACAACAGCATCAACCAAGTCAGCGGAGACCTTGGTCTCGCCGAAGTAAAGCTCGCTATCCTGAACCTTCGGAGCCCCTAGTCTCTCAGTTTCGGCCTTCAAGGCCGCCATTGAAGTTTTAACTTTATCAGTCTGCGCAGCCCCAAGGCTGGGCATGACGAACATAAAGCATGCAAGCGCAATAAGACCGGCAATGAAATTATTCCTATACATGTGCGTACCTCCTCTAAAGGAGCGCATATTTATTACTCGCTGCCTATGGGCGACGAGCGCGTGAAGTCTACTCCATTCAGAGCCCCGGGACCTCAAGGCATGGTACGCAACTCGCGCTAGAACGATCCCGCGGCAGGCTGGCCGGCGCGGGGTTGCGTAAGTACACGGATTAAATCGCTGCATGAAACGGGAGGGTTGCGCTGTGGCAAATCTCACAGTGCGAACCGGCCGCAGCGTCCATGGTCCTCGATTGCTTGGGATTGGCTTGAGCAAGCGAGAATGGAGGATTGCGTTTGACGTTGAGACTCACAGGGCCTGGGCCGTTTCATTTACCCGCGACGCAATACGCGACAGCCGAATGCGACCGACCGAATGAAGTGACGTTGATGCTCTATTCCTGCGATGAAAGCGCTTCATTGAACGGTGTAAAGGAGGAGCTGCGCGCCATTTCCAGCCAGATGTCGCCGAGGGTCGCCCGCGACCTCGCGATCTGCTTGTGGCTGGCCGCCGACAAATCGGAAGCGTGAGCAATTAGCCTTTGACTGAAAACAACCGCATCGCGCCACCATTGTAAGGTGGCGAAGCGCAATGGGCGTGCTAGAACCCTGGCTCCAACCTCGAGAGGGAACCCGAAGGATGATGTGGTATCGCGCAGCAGCGACTTCCTTTGTCGTCTCGGTCCTGGCTTTTGCCTGCTCGGCACCGTCGACCGCCTGGGCGCAGGCAGGGACCATCACCAAGGACATGCAGAACAATTGCGTCAACGATTACAAGAAATTCTGCGGCGACTACGGGCTGCAAAGTGCGGCCCTGAACTTGTGCATGAAGAAAGCCGGGCCGAGCCTGTCGCCAGCCTGCGTGCAGGCGCTGGTTCAAGCCGGAAAGGTCTCCCAAGCCGAGGTAGATCGCATCAAGGCGCAGATGAAAGGGCGGTAATTAGAGCAAGCTCAGCGGTTGACGCGCTGGATTGAACATTCCCCTGCCCTTACCCCCACTCCGATACGGAACAAGGAACCCTTGATCATGAAAAGATTTCTCTGCTTGAGCGTGTTCGTGGCTCTCACGCTGACGGGCAATGCCACCTTCGCCGCAGATGAGTGCACCAAGATCACGGCGACAGGCCATCCGCAATATCCGGTGATCGCTTACAAGGACGGCGACAATATCGTCGGCGCGGCGCCGACGCTGGTCGAAACCATCGCCAAGCAAATCAATGTTCGGCTCGAGTCGAAATATATGGGGACGTGGGAGGAGGCCCAGGCGGCGGCGCGCGACGGCAAGGCCGACATGATTTTCGGCATCTACTACACCGACGAGCGCGCCACCTATCTCGATTATGTCCAGCCAGCCTTCACCTTCGACGACGTGGCGATCTTCGTGGCCAAGGGCAAGGAGTTCCCCTTCACCGGCCAAAACGACCTGGTCGGCAAGAAGGGCGTCACCAACCAGGGCGAGAGCTGGGGTATGGAGTTTGACGCATTCATCAAGGACAAGCTCGATGTCACCCGCACCGACGGCATCGACGCCGCGTTCAAGGACCTGTTGGACGGAAAGGCCGATTACTTGATCGCCGGTTATTATCCGGGTCTTGCCGAAGCGGCCAAAGAGGGGATCAAGGACAAGGTCGTGGCGCTGAATCAGGCGGTCGTCACCAACGAGATGTTCGTCGCCTTCTCCAAGAAATCGCCCTGCCGTTCCTTGGCCGACAAATTCGGCCAACAGATCACGGTGCTGACCACCAATGACAGCTACGACAAGATCTTGCTCGAGGCTCAGAAGGCTTGGGAAGCGAACGTGAAGTGACCGGCAATCGGCTGGCGGGGCGACCGTTGCCCGCCGGCGCCTGACCGCCTAGTCGGGCTGCCGGCTCCACCTCTGGCGAAGCCACTGGAAGACGGTGCGCTTGAGAAAATTATAGGCCGGGCGTCCCATCAGCGCGACCGCAATCACCTTGGTGAGGAACGGCGTCGCCCCGAACAGTCCGGACAGGAACGCCTTGGCGCTCGGCTCGAGGTCGGCTTCGATCACGATCGGGATCAACGACCATGCGCCGTAGCCTCCGATGATGAGGATCGTGCCCAAGGCGAAGCGCCAGCCAATCTGGTCGGCGGTGAACCCGTCGTCTCTTCGCGGTTCTATGGCGACCTCCTTGCGGTCTTGGACAGGTGTTATCGTCATAGACTGATGGCGGATTTGGGGTTCCCCAAAGGCAGGAACAAGCGTGCCCAGCCCCATCCTGCGGCTAGATGGTAGCCCTGGCTGGCTCAAATCGGAACAGCTAATTCGCCTGGCCGGCCGTGCGAAAAGCGAGTAGTTCCAGAGCCTTTCGTGAATGCCCCGCCTCGCGGGCGAGGTCGGCGCGCCAGCGCGCCGGGTGGGGGGCGCAGACTGGGTTGGTTGTCTCGGAGGGGCCCCTTCAGGACTGGTAGATGCCACCGCAGACGACCGTCTCGTTGAGCCGCTCGCAATACATCTGCTTCGGTTCGACCTTCTTGGTCACCGGGTTCATGAACTTGTAGCTCTGCCAGAAGCTCGGCTCGGTCTTGGCGAGGGTGACCCGCTCCTTCACGAATTCCTTGCCGTCGGCATCCTTGTCGTTGAGCTGGTTGGTGCCGATACGCTTCTTGTCGGCGCCGTGCGCGAGCACCATGCCGTCCATCCCGTACACCACGATGTAGAGGTCGCGGTCGACAAACGGGCCGGACGGGTTGTCGATTTCGGCATAGGCCTTGTCGGGGCCTTTGGCCTTGATGGCGGCAACCGCCTTCTTCACCATGGCCACCGCTTCATCCTTGGTGGCGCCTGTGGCGGCGTACGACACGGCGCTAAGAACCAAGGGTGCAGCCAACAGCAGGGCGATGGGGATCAGCTTCAACACGCGCATGAGGGTGTCCTCCGAGTATCCCGGCGCCCATATTATTCGTTCGCGGCCGCCGGCCCTAGCCGATCCAGATGCCATGCTTTCGGAATCGCCAACGCTCGCAGCTAGGCATTCGACGCGACGAGCCAGGCGGGATCGAACCAGCGGTCGGCCTCCCCGTCATAAGGAAGTCGCGTGATGTCCCAATGGCGGACGTAGGACGCATAGGCCTCCCATACGGGCGGGCCCCCTCCGACAAAGATCACGCGATCAGGAAACCAGGCCAACACCTCATCGGGGTGATTGGTGGAGCGGATCTCGCAGATGGTGCGATCCTCATAGGCGAAGGGTGGGATCGACGCCACGGTGGTCGGCCCGGCGATGATGACGTGCCCGCGGGTCAGCTCGAAAAAGCGCGCCACATCGGCAACATATTCGCGCCCCTTGTTGCCCTCCCACGGAAGCCTGCCGTTCAGCCCGAGCTGCCCGCGCTGGCCTATGGCGCACATGGCACGAATGTCGGCCACGCGATCCTCCTTGGTGGCGATTGAGGTCAGACCTTATCGGCCGGTGGCGTTCTAGCAAAGAGTCGTGCACATAGGCGTGCTCCAATGACCCCGCGCCGCCCCCTCCCCGCAGCCGCCGATCCCCGCCAAAGACTGACGGCGATCGGGCTCATGGTCCTCGCCACGGTGTGCTTCGCCGCGCTCGACTCCAGCGCGAAATATCTTGTCGGCAGGGAGGGCATCCCGGTCGCCGAGGTCACCTGGCTTCGCTTCATCGGCCATGTCGTGTTCAGCGCCGTCGTGCTGTGGCCGTTCGCGCTCAGGCCCTCGCTCCGCTCGGCGAAGCCGCTCGTTCAGGTGCTCCGCTCGGGCCTCATGGTGGTGACCACCGGTTTCAATTTCGTGGCGCTCCGCTACCTGCAGCTCGACCAAACCATCACCATTTTCTTCCTGACGCCGCTCATCGTCGCCGCCCTTGCCGGACCGTTGCTGCATGAATGGGTGGGCTGGCATCGCGTGCTTGCCATCGTCGCGGGCTTCGTCGGCGTGCTGATCGTGATGCATCCTGGGTTCGGCGGGCTGCACTGGGCGATGCTGCTGGTGCTGATCGCGACCGCCGGCTACGCTCTCTACAACATCGCCACGCGCTATCTTGCCGCCTACGACCCGCCGGAGGTGACGCAGACCTATACGCCGCTCTTCGGCGCGGTCGTCATGGCGCCATTCGCGCTCGCCGCCTGGCAGTGGCCGCAAGACGCGCTCACCTCACTGCTGTTCGTCTCGCTCGGCTTCTGGGGCGGGCTCGGCCATTGGCTTCTGATCCTAGCCCATCGCCACGCGCCGGCGCCCGTGCTCGCGCCTTTCATCTATCTCGGGCTGATCTGGATGTCGCTGGTGGGCTTCCTCGTGTTCGGCGACGTGCCCACGCTCTGGACGCTGTCGGGCGCCGCCATCGTCATCCTGTCGGGACTCTATCTTCTCGCGCGCGAGCGGAAGGCGATGGGCGCCGCCAAAGCCGGTCCCGCCGCCGACATCGCCACGCAATAAACTACCCGAGGGCGCAACTTTATGCCTGACTTCGCGGTTAGAAGGTCGGGTGAAGGGCGCGGCTTACGGAGCACCGTATGCGCGCCAAGCTCAAAGAACTCACTGCCGTGGCCTTGGCCCTCGTCGTCTCGGCCGGTGCCGCCTTCATCTCCCTGTCCGCCACCGATGCCGCCGGTCTCCTGACGCCGGCCGCGGTGGAGCCTGACAATGCGTCGCCCGACCCGTTCTCGGCGGCCGACCGGCGCAGTATCGAGAATTTGGTCCGAACCGAGCTCCGCGCGCTGGTGGCCCAGGACGCGAAGCGGGCGTTCAGCAAGCTGACGCCGTCGACGCAGGGCGTTTTCGGCGAGCCGGAGAAGTTTCTCGAGGCGGTCGCGCGCGAGCTCCCGCCGATCTTCGTGACCAAGAAATTCTCGCTGATCGGGATCGATCGCTCCGCTCGTCCCATCTCGCAGCAGGTGCTGATCACCGACATCCTGGGGCAGGAGTGGCTCGCCAATTTCGAGGTGGAGCGCCAGGACAACGGCGATTGGCGCGTCAAAGGCTGCGTGGTCGAGGCTGCGCCCGGCGAGCCCGGGGTTGAGGTGGTCGAGGCTGCGTCCGGTGAGCCCGGGGTTGATGTCGAGGTCGTGACCGACGAGCAGTTGCTGGCCGAGCCGCCGGTGATCGACAACCCGTTCACCCGCCCGGGCCGCTGGTTCGTCGTCCACACCCAGTCGGGCTACGAGAAGAAGGTCAAGCAGAACCTCGAGGCCCGTATCCATTCGATGAACGCCGAGGAGGCCGTCTACGAGGTCGTGATCCCGATGGAGGATTACGTCGACTTCAAGAACGGCAAGCGGGTCGTCGCCCAGCGCAAGATGTTCCCCGGCTACCTGCTGGTCCGGGCCGAGCTGGACGACACCGCCTGGTTCGTCATCCGCAACACCCCGGGCGTGACCGGGTTCGTGGGCCAGGGCGCCAAGCCCTCCCCGCTGCCCCGCCGCGACGTGGAGGCCTTCCTCATGCCCAAGGGCACCGAGGAGCAGGTCGCCAACCGGGCCAA
>Ga0081455_10000516_pt1 | contig 50027 bp, 47 predicted proteins | sample TabmetS3T2R1_FD_70207 | JGI IMG/M metagenome (GOLD analysis project Ga0081455, IMG submission 70207) | Tabebuia heterophylla rhizosphere microbial communities from the University of Puerto Rico - S3T2R1 | ecosystem: Host-associated > Plants > Roots > Rhizosphere ...
AAGATTTCCGATCGCACTGGCGCTTCCTTTTTGATACTCCTTTTAACGAATTAATCAAATCCGTAGAGCGCTGCAGGATTCTCCACCAAGATCTCTTCTCTAATTTTTTCGTCTGGCGCAAAAGCAGCGAGCAAATCGACTAAATCGCCGTCGTTGGGGGTATGTCCCGGCGTAAACTTGTTTGAGTGAGGCCAGTCGGTGCCCCAGAGGATTCGGTCAGGCCGAGCGGCGATCACCGCGCGGGCGAAGGGGATGACTTCGACGAACGGTAGCCCAAAATAAGTATGCACCTGCGTGTTACAGATCTTATCCGCGCCGCTCACCTTGACCCAGGCGTGTTTTAGGCGCAGAAGGTCCAGCAATAGTTGAAAGCCGGCTTGCTGCAAGCCTTCGGCAGGTTTTACCCGGGCGATGTGGTCGATGACAACGGGAACCGGCATCGCGCGTATGCGCTTTTCTTGATCCAGGAGGTTTTTCATGTCGATGTGCAGATCAACGGACCAGCCCAACTCGATCACGCGCTCGACGCAGCGATCCAAGACGTCGAAATTCACGTTGCCACGCGGGCGGTCGAGCAAATTGAAGCGCATGCCGCGAATACCGCCGTCATGTAATCTTTTCAATTCATCTTTGGTTGTTTTGTCGTCGATACGTCCGATCCCGCGAAAGCGCCCTTGTGATCTGGCGATGGCATCCAACGTGGCCGAGTTATCTAGACCGTGGACGCTGGGCTGAACGACGACAGCACGCTCCATGCCGATTACCGCCGTCATTTTCAGATAATGCTCGAGCGGCGCCGCCGGCGGTGTGTATTCGTGCGTCGGTAGAAAAGGAAATGTCTCGGGAGGCCCGAAGACATGAAAGTGGCTGTCGCAGGAATTGGGCGGCGGCGCAAAACCTGGTTTGCGTGTGTTGGGATCGGGCGGCATGCAGTAGGCCATCAGACTCGACCTGTTAACCCTGATCCGACATTATTGCGAACCTGCGAGGCCAGCGAGCCCTCCCGCCGTGGGCAATGGGACAGTGCCTTGAAGGCCACCCCGCATTCCCCTAGGGGTGAGGTTTCGTACGTCCGGGCCTTAGAGCAAACTGTGCGCTCGGATGCCCACGGCTTCCGGTCTCGCCGTCCTCGTTCACTGCCGACGGTACTCCGCTTTTGTCGGATCAGGGTTAACAGGATTCGATGTCACCGTAGACGATCTCGGCGGGGCCGAAGTCGTCCCGTTGAACGACCTCGAAATTTATTCCAATTCTCCGCTGCATGCAAATTGAGTTCATCTAGAGGCAGAGCGGGCCGATCCGCAATCCCTATGTCCACCAGCGGTAGCGAAGTTCCCTGGATGAGACCAGAGCCGCTTGACGGAAGTCGACTGTTTATATGATACAAGAAAACAATTGAGGCCGATAAGAAACATCGTCGCGCCGCTCGACGGTCTTTTGAAATGGAGATCGAAGTTATGGAGAAAATTCGGATCCGGCTTATGTGCGTTCTTGGATTTATTTTCTTAGCGTTAACTTCCGTTGCCGCGAAAGAACCCGAGGAAATCTGGCAGGAGCTAAGCAAACTCTCGGGGGCGGAAAGGCAAAAACAGCTTTTGTCAGGTGCCAAGACGGACGGCAAAGCGGTTTTATATGGCAACCTCAACGCGGAACAGTTGGAGAAGCTCAGGGTCGATTTCGAAAAGCGCTATCCGCTCAAGTTGGAAGTCTACCGAGCATCCGGCGAAAGGATTGCCAACCGATTCTTAACTGAAGCAAGGGGGGGACAATTTCTGGTAGATGTCGCCGGCCCAAGCAACGAGCATTTACCCGCTCTTATCAAAGCCGGTTTGGTTGGACGCTATGATTCGCCGGAGAGAGCTTTCTATCCTGACTTTCTCAAGGACAAGCAAGGTTACTGGACCCCTTACGATTACAACATCGCGGTGATCGCCTACAATTCCCGGCTGGTGCCGGCGGGTGAGGTGCCGCGGAAATACGAAGATTTTTTGGATCCCAAGTGGAAAGGAAACTTTGCCCTGGACCAGGATCCCGACAAGTCGATCATGGGTTGGCTAAAGACTTGGGGCACAGAGCGGACGCGGAAGTATTTGCAGGGGATCAGTAAGAACGATGTCGTTGTACGCAAAGGCCATACTTTGTTGACTCAGCTACTTTGCGCGGGGGAATTCAAAGCTGGTATCGACCTCTACGCCTATCGGTTGGCAGACCTGAAAAACACCAAAGGGTGTCCGGTGGAAATTTCCTATACCGATCCTACGCCGGCGGCGCCGAGCCCGCTTGTGGTCGCAAAAAAATCACCCCGGCCTTACGCTGCGGCGCTGCTGATGGATTATCTGCTCTCCGAGCCGGCGCAAAAAACTCTCGCCGAGTTCGGCCGACTCTCGGCTCGTCGCGGCGTGCGGCCGATCTATCCGGAGCTCGACACGGAGGCGAAAGGCGTGCGGGTGTTGCTCGTGACGCCCGACGACGCGGTGCAACTGGAGAAGCCTTACCAGCAGCTGCGCGAGGAGTTTTTGCTGAAGCGCTAACGCGTCGCCGGTGAACGAGAAAGCCCAGACTTAGATTGAGAACAAACTATTCGAGGAGCAGTTTCATTGAGCGGAGGTGAAGCATGGCTAAAATAAGAGCCGTCGTTGTCGAAGGCGATCGAGAACACGGTTACAAGAGAGTGCAAGTTTTATTCGGCGTCAACTATTTTTTGGAAATAACCGAAGAGGGTGATCGCGTAAGCTTTCTGCTGGGAAACCATCACGAGGCGTTCAAAGCGGATGCTTCTGAAGCAAAGGGAGAGTTGGAAAAATACATCAAGGAGATTATGGAGCGCCACCCGGAGAGTGTTTTTAAGGAGGATTGACACCGTGAAAAATTTCCGGGCTTTTTGTCTCTTAGCGATCGTCCTGTTTCAGCCGCTATATTTGCCAGAGCTTCAAGCTCAAGGGATCGCAATTTCCTATCCAGGCCTGACGGGTGAATCGGCTAGCCTTTGGATGGCGAGCGATGGGGGCTTTTTCAAAGAAAACGGGATCGATGCAAAGCTTATTTATATGGAAGGGGGCAGGCTTTCTATTCAGAGCCTGCTTTCCGGTCATACGCAGTTCATGTCCGGCGATGCCGTATCGGCGTTCTCGGCTGTTGCCGGAGGGGCGGACGTGGTCTTGCTCGCCTCTGCGAAAAACGTCTTGCCGTATGTCTTCGCTGTGTCGAAGGAAACCAAACGTTTTCAAGATCTGAAAGGGAAAATCATAGGAATATCTCAAATCGGCGGCCGCGCCGGTGAAATCGCCCGGATGGTGATCAAGAACGGTGGTTTGGATCCCGACAGAGATGTCACCTACCTTGCCGTGGGCGGGACCATGTCGCGTCTAGCCGCGCTTTCGGGCGGCAGGGTTCATGCGGCTCCGATCTCCCGAGGCGTGATGCAGATGGCGGAAGACAAAGGCCTCAAGGTTCTAGAGGTGGAACCGATTCCGCTAATCATCGACGCCCTGTGGACGACGCGAAAGTATGCGGAGGATAATCCAGATTTGATTAATCGAGTCGCCAAGGCTTATGTTGCGAGCATCGCGACTATTGTAAAAGACAAGCAAAGAACGCTGGATGTCTTGCGCAAATACATGAGGACCGCTGACGCCAAAACCCTGGACGGCTCCTATGAGGTTTACGTCAAGGGTCTTGATAAAGTCCCCATCCCCGACGACAAGGCGATTCAAAATACGCTTGAGATCACCTACCGCGTTGCGCCAAAGCTTACCGGGATAGACATCAAGAAGCACCTTTATTTCGCGCCGGTTCAACACTTGAAGGAAGAAGGATATATCGATCGATTGTACAAATAACGCGAAAGGAGAGCTTAAGTATGGCACGCATTCGACATTTAGCGATTGTTACCGAGAATCAAGAAAGGCTGGTTAAATTTTACACTGAGGCTTTTGGCATGAAGGTGGTCGAGGGTGTGGGCCCGGCGACCTATCTCTCCGATGGATATATCAACGTCGCGATCATCAAGAAGAGACCTCACTACAAGGAGGGTCTCTATCACTTCGGTATCGAGGTCGACAATATTGAGGCGCTGAAACCGCTCTGCAGGGAGCTAGGAGCAACTTCAGAGATACAGAAGAGACCGCCGAATCGAGAGGCGGAATACCGAATCGCAGATCCTGATGGAAATCTGATCGATCTTTCGCAGCACGGCTGGCCAACGTAGTTATTTTCGTCGGCTCGTGCGGCGCAAAGGTTGACACAATCGGCGAGCGTTACTCTCCAGACGCGAGCCGCAAGGGGCGAGAGCGGCTACACCACCGGCAAGGTGACGGCCCTACTTGGGCTACTCGGATAACTTTTTGACTCGTTCGATGACCTCGCGCGGTTGGTTCATCACCTCGCGCATCTCGTTTTCGACTTCCTCGCCTGTCAGTGTCTCAAGGTCCATCCGGCTCTTTTTGGCTTCAGCGATGACTTCCGGTTCTTTGAACGCCTTGAGATAGGCCTCGCGGAGAATTTTCACGCGGTCCGCCGGTATACCCGGGGTCGCGATCAACGGCCGTCCGAGAGTCGCGGACACCAGCATCAACTTGGCGACGTTTCGGCTTATGCTCGGTGTCTTTCTTTTTTCCATCAGCTCGTTAAGGGTAGGCGCGTCCGGGAGGCGAGCATCTTTCTTGGCGCTGGTCTGCACGATATGCCGGTCGAAGCCGTTCTTATGCCAGGTGAAATAAGGCTCGCGTGCAAAGTGGGTGGTGATACCGGTGCCGCGGCAGTGAATCTCCCCTTTCTCAATGGCCAAATCGATCTCGACCCCTCCCGGATAACCCTTCACATTGCTTGCCTTAAGTCCAACGGTTTCTTCCAAAATATTGAGCACGATCGTCGTCAGATCGGATGTTCCGGTGGCGCCGCATTTGGGAAGCTCGGTGGAGCTCAGAATGTCTTCGACGGATTTCCATGGCGCATCCGCTTTCATGTAGAGCACCAGATCTCTTTGATCCACGCTGCCGATGTAATTCAACTTGCGCATGTCAAACTGAGCTTCTTTGCGCTCCAGGAGCTGATCCAGATAAATCCCGCTACCCACCATCCCGACTGTCAAACCATCCGGTTTAACCACGCCGTAAACGTAGTTGGTTGCCGTCAGCGAACCGGCGCCTGGCATATTTTGTACGATGATGTTCGGATTGCCGGGAATGTATTTAGGCATGTGACGCGCGAGAATCCGCGCGTACTGATCGTAGAGACCACCGGCGGTGAAGCCGACGATGATGCGTATCGTTTTGCCCTGATAAAAAGGTGCGGTTTGGCCTAGGGCGGAATCGCGCAGCAGCTGGGATGGGATGAGCATCCATCCGATGATCACTGCCAAACGCAAACGCGAAACCCGGTCAACGAATTGAATCGCCATGAAGTACACTCCTTGGGTTGATTTAGGGACTAGCTTATAGTGGGTTTAATGATCCTACGCAAATTCAGTCTGCCTCCGCATCTCATGAATCCACTGGGAATGTTTCCTTTATTGCGCTATAAGTCCTTCCCACGTCATCTCTCGCGATTCTGGATCGGCGAGGCAGGCAAGAATGGGAAAATGCAAGTTGGCAACGCTTCGTGTTCAAAATGGTAAATGGGAGGTCACTATGTCGACAATCGGAAATCTCCTTCCTGCGATGCGCCACCAGAGCTTCATCAAGCTCTGCTGGGTTATAGTTGTGCTCGTAGCTTGGGTTCACCCAGGTTTGGCGCAAGAGACATTGACAAAGCTTTTGATTGCGCATGCGGGATTGATCTCCACGCATGCGAGTGTTTGGCTGGCCGAAGACCAGGGCTTTTACAAAAAACACGGTCTCGATGCCACATCTGTTTTTACGGGCAGCGGATCCGTGACTTCACAAGCCTTGATCGCAGGTGAGGCAAAAGTGGCTTCCACCAGCGTAGGGCCCACTGCGGCCGCAGTGGGAGCAGGCGCGGACCTCGCGATTTTGGCCGGGACTATTCATATAATGCCATATCAGTTTTGGGTTGTACCCCAGGTGCGCCAACCCGAAGATCTGAAAGGAAAACGAGTCGCCATCAGTACCTTCGGATCCGGTAGTCATCTGGCGGCTGAAGTGGCTTTGCAAGTTCTTGGCTTGGAGCCGGGTCGCGACAAGATCGCGATTATGCAAGTAGGAACTCAGGCAGATCGAGTCGCGGCGCTTGCCAGCGGCCGGGTCGATGCAACTGTTTTCGAGCCCGGTTTCGGGCAACCGGCGCGGGAGAAGGGGCTCATCTTGTTATCCGACCTCACCAAGCTCGATGCACCGTATTTGAATACGGTCCTCGTTGCTTCCAGACGCTATGCCAAAGAAAATCCTCAGATCGTAGAGGCCTTTCTGAAAGGCACTATCGACGGCTTAGCTTTTCTGCCCAATCCAGCCAATGAGAAGGTGGTGAAGAATGTGCTTGCCCGGCGGTTAAAGCTCACGACGCCTCAAAGCATTCAGGTCATGTACGATACGACTCTGGAGATCCATGCAAAGACAAAGGTTCCTAACGTCCCACCTGCAGGAGTTCAGAACATGATCGATGCACTATTGAGGATCAATCCGCGAATGGCCAAGCTGAAGGCAGCGGATCTGATCGATAGTTCTTTTGTCGAGCGGTTAGAGAAAACCGGCTACATCAAGGAAGCTATGAAGAGGAGTGGTTAGCCGTAAAAGTAACCTTTATCTTGTCTCCTTCGAGCAGTTCGCGCACGGACCCATTGACCGACTTCGACGACTCCTCCCCTGACGGGAACCTTCATGATCGGATTCGCTCGCGCTACGTCGAGGAATACACTGCGGTCGCGGAGACGCAGATAAAAGGTTTTGTAAAAATCATTCCGCCTGCTCCGTATCTCCGCGAGGGGGGGCTTGTTCCGATTTCCCAACCTGAACATCACAACCCGTAAAGCGCTCGGGCGTTTTTACTGACAATCTTGTTGGCAACCGAGCGGGTTAATCGCTTGTCGTCCAACACACCACGAAGCGCCAGTAGTTCTGTTGCGCTATCGGCGTGTTCTTGCCGACATTGCGTGATTTAAGCCGGAGCGTCCCGTCGACCAACCAATGTTTGTCTGTCGATGAGCCATCGTGGGCGCCTACGACCTGCGGTCGAAACTTGCGCGTGGCGCCTTCCATATATTGCCAAGTTTTTTCCGTTTCCAGGACGCGCACATCCGCGTCGATCCTGGGCATGGTCGAAACCTCCGTCTTGAGTTTGGCGGCTCGATTCATAATACCCGTGGGTGCCGGCGTCAATAAAGGTAATGGTTGACACGGCCTGACTCTGGAAGCGGAGAAAATATGCGCCCCTGCCGGCCCTCTTAATTTCTTGACTTTGGGTCTTTAGCTCGAAAGAGTAGGGCTTGGAGAAATAAAGATGGGTTATCTTCCTTTAGAAGAGCTGGCAAAGCTTGATACGGTTGAGGTCGGGGACTACGAGACTGCAGTGGAGGAGATCTATCGCTTGGGCTGGACCGACGGCCTCCCGGTAATCCTTCCCACGCCTCGTTTCGTCCAGAGAATTCTGGATTATCTCGGCCGTGATCCACAGCAGGTCATCGGGATCATACCGCCCTATCAAGGTGTAGCCACCGTGGAGAAAATTGCTGTCAACTGCGTGATGGCCGGCTGCCTTCCGGAATATGTCCCGGTGGTCTTGGCCGCATTGCAGGCCATGTTGAAGGATCGCTTCAACCTCAACGGCGTTCAGTCCACCACTCATTGCGCTGCGCCTCTCCTCATCGTGAGCGGGCCCGCGGTTGAGCGGCTTGGCTTCAATTCTCGCGACAACGTCTTCGCGGGTGGATGTCGAGCCAACGCCGCTGTCGGAAGGGCGATCCGCTTGATTCTCTGGAACATAGGCGGGGGCCGGGCAGGTGAGCTCGACAAGGCTGTGCTGGGCCATCCCGGGAAGTGGTCCCACTGTATCGCTGAAGAGAAGGAGTGGAATCCGTGGGGGCCTCTCCATACATATCGGGGATTCGATGCCGGAGATAGCTGTGTGACCGTCTTTGCTGGCGAGGCGCCGCACCATATCATGACCGGAGGGGGGTACAGTTCACCGGATAAGATCCTCACAGTCCTCGCGGATTCCATGGCGACAGCCGGAAACAGCACGATGCAGGCCGGCGGAGACATGGTCCTGGTTATCGGGCCTCTTGTGGCGAGACACTTGGCAGAGAAGGGCTATAGCAAGTCTGATGTCAGGGACGCCCTTATCGAGCGGGCGCGTAAGCCCGCAGGTCTCATGAAGGCGAACGAGTATCTAGGCGAAAGTCATCCGTTCCATTTCAGCCGCTTCACCGACCCAAAAGACGATGCTGCTCTTGTGCCCCTGATCCGACAGCCGGAAAATCTCCTCATCGTTGTTGCAGGAGGTTGGGGATCAGGAAGCGGGATATGCGCCTTTATCCCTGGTTGGGGACAGCATGGAGGCTTTGCAGCGACGGAAAAAATCATTTTCCCCAATGGCGATCACGAGAAGGAGGCCTAGGATGTCGATTCGGATGATGAACCCGGTCGCGCGGACCCATATCGAGGCTTTTCACAGACCAGTTCGAATTGAGGAGCTTCACGGTCGCCGCCTTGGATTTCTCTTCAACGGCCACGTTTCTGCCGTGAAGTTCTGGAAACAGCTCGAGGATCTATCTGCGGAGCTTTACCATCCTCTGAGCGTCACTTCTGTGCGCAAAGAAAATACCTTCGCGCCCGCCGCCGCTGAGAGCGAAATTGCGGAACTCAAGACTCGCACAGACCTGGTCGTGATAGGCGTTGGCGCCTGAGGGTCATGCACCAGCGGCTCCGTGTGGGACGCTATAAGGCTGGAAAAAGAGGGCATACCCACCGCAGTGGTCGTGCACGATGTCTTTGCCGAGGCGGCCAGAAAGCAGGCCAAAGCCGGGGGGATTCCTGATCTCAGATTTCTCATCTATTCCCAGCCGCCCCCGAGAGAGACGGAGGATCAGGCTCGAAGCTCGGCGCGGCAGGTGGCTGAGGCGCTCCAGGGTTTTGTGGTGACGCCGTAAAATCTTCGTCCTTGACAGGGCAAGATGTAGGACATATGGGAGAGGAACTTCTTTTGGAGGGCTTGCCATGAAAAAAATCGATTTTGAAGCTCGACGGTCAATCTGGAAATGGTTTGCTGCCGTTGGGCTTTACTTGGCGCTTACCACCCAAGCGATGAGCGCAGCTCCGTATTATGAAGGAAAAACGATCGAGGTCATAATTCCGTTTCCAGTAGCCGGCGGGTCGGATATCTGGATCCGCACGATCGCGCCGTATGTTGAGAAAAATATTCCCGGCAACCCGAAGTTTAACTTCCGCAACATCGGTGGCGGCCGGGGTATCCCCGGCATGATGGAATTTGCTCTCAAAGCGAAGCCGGATGGACTCATGGTGCTGGTCAGCTCGGCGACGAATTACTTTCCGGTTCTGTTAGGGGACAAGGCGGCCAAATACGACTTTCGCCAGTGGAAGCCGTTGCTGGTAAATCCGGTGGGCGGGGTGATGTACGCTGCTCCAGCCGCAGGTATTAAGAGGATCGAGGATCTCGCCAAGTCCAAAGATCTTATATATGGCGGGATCAGCGCCATCGGGCTCGATCTGATCCCGCTCATTACTTTCGAGCTCTTAGAGCTGGACGCCAAAGGCGTGCTCGGTTTCAAGGGGAGGGGAGAGGCACGGATCGCATTTGAACGGGGCGAAACCAACATCGACTACCAGACAACGCCCGCCTATAACGCCACGGTTGTGCCTCTAATCAAAGAAGGCAAAGCTATCCCGTTGATGAGCTTTGGCCAGCTCGATAGCAGCGGAAATATCATACGGGATCCGGCTGTGCCCGATCTCCCGACGGTTCCTGAGGTCTACGAAAAGATCAAAGGGAAGAAGCCCTCGGGTAGGTTCTGGGAAACTTACAAAGTCTTTATGCCTTCCGGGTTCGCCGTACAGAAGATTCTCTGGGTCAAGGCGGATGCCCCGGGGGAGGTGCTTCAGGGTTTCTATCAGGCTGCCGACCGGCTCGAGAAAGACAAGGATTTCACCGCGAAGACGGACAAGGTCCTAGGGGGCTATCCTTTGTTGCGCGGTGACCGGCTCGAAAAAACCATCCAGCAAGCTTTTCAGATCGACACGGAAACCCAACGCTTCGTCAGGGAGTGGGTGCGCAAGAAGTATCACGTAAAATTCGACTAGCGTGGAAGCTGGAGTGCTGGAGTGATGGAGTAATGGAGTGATGCATCTAAACCCCAATACTCCAACACTCCAATACTCTAGTACTCCAAGCCTCTCTTATCTAACATGTGGGACGCCGCTTTAATCGCTCTGGAGAGGTTCGCTAGTCCTTCTCATCTAGGTATGCTCACGGCCGGCGTATTGGCAGGGACGGTGATCGGTATCCTGCCCGGCCTCGGCGGCATCGCCTGTGTAGCGATCCTTCTTCCTTTTATTTACACGCTTGATGTCCACACCGCGATGGTTCTTCTAGTCGGATCGCTGGCTGTGGTGCATACCTCGGACACAATCACCTCAGTGCTGATCGGCACACCTGGTTCCGCCGCGGCAGCTGCGACGATTCTGGACGGTCATCCGCTAGCCAAGCAGGGCCAGGCAGCCAGAGCATTAAGCGCGGCCTTTTTGTCTTCGTTGATCGGCGGCTTGATCGGCGCTCTTTTCTTGACTCTCTCTTTGCCGATCGCGCGGCCTCTGGTTCTACTCTTCAGCTCTCCCGAGCTGTTGATGCTCTGTGTTCTCGGTCTCTCCTTCGCGGGTTTTCTGACCGGAGGTGCACCGCTGAAGGGCGGTCTGGCGGCGTGCCTCGGACTCTTGTTGGGAAGCGTCGGCTCTGCTCCTGCCGATGCCGTCGATCGCTACACCTTCGGCCAACTTTACCTGTTGGACGGAATTCCATTGGTTGGAGTGGCCCTAGGAGTATTTGGCATCGCGGAGGTGATTGATCTCCTAGCCAAAGGCGGCCAGATCGCCGAGAGGATTGGTTTGGGCCGTGGATGGCTTCAGGGAATTAGAGATGTGGTCCAACATTGGGGCATCGTTGTCCGCGGGTCCCTCATCGGGGTCTGGGCTGGTATTCTTCCCGGCATCGGAGCCACGGCGGGCTCATGGATGAGCTATGGCCACGTTGTGGCCATGGCCCGCGACCGTGAGCGTTTTGGCAAAGGCGATATTCGCGGCGTGATCGGCCCGGAAAGCGCCAACAATTCCGTTGAGGCCGGCGATTTTATTCCTACGCTTCTTTTTGGGGTTCCTGGTGGGGCGCCAGCGGCGATTATGCTGGGCGCGTTGTTTTTCTACGGCATTCAACCCGGCCCCCGTATGGTTCAGGAAAACCTTGATCTGATTTTTACTATCATCTGGAGCTTTGCCATTGCCAACACCATGGGTGCTGCGCTGTGTCTTTTTCTGAGCCCGGCCCTGGCGCAACTAACCTGGATCCCTTTCTCCAAGTTGGCTCCGGCTATAGTGGTCACGATTTTTTTTGGCGCGTTTCAAAGCTCGGAGAACTTCGGCGATATCTATGCGATGCTCGGGTTAGGGTTGCTGGGTTGGCTCATGAAACAACTGGGCTGGCCGCGCGCCCCTTTTCTCGTCGGCTTCGTTCTGACCAAGCCTACCGAACAATATCTCTGGCTATCCATTAGCCGCTACGGCATGGAATGGCTGTTGCGGCCAGGAGTTATCGTTCTGGGCCTCTTGCTTCTCGCCTCCATACTCTGGATTGTCCTGGGAAAAGGAGGCGGTAAGGACATCCCGGCCGAGGAATCTAGCGAGGGAACCGGTCTGCTGGGAAAAGTCCCGTCTGTTGTTTTTACGCTTCTAGTTTTGCTGGTCGTAACGGCGGCGCTCTATGAGTCACGTTCCTTTCCCTACTTGGGCGCTATCTTTCCCATGGCGGCGACGATTCCCGCGACCTTCATGGCCATAGCCCAGCTCGTTCTTGAGCTGCGCACCGATCGCGCCGCGCCGGCGATAGAGACGCGGAAGAAAGTGAGATTGGCCTTGGGTTACTTTCTATCGCTGCTCTTGTTTCTTTTTTTGATTTTGCTTTTCGGGTTCGGCGTTGCGATCACATTGTTCACTTTGGGGTTTCTTTATAGCTCGGTCAAAATGCGCTGGTCCCATGTCCTCATCTATACCGGTTGCATTCTCGGCGTGGCCGAACTCATGGGCTGGCTACTCAACCTTCACTGGCCACAAGGCTTGCTGCTCGGACCATGGTAGATTTGAGCGCACCATTCGACGTGTTAGTTGTCGGCGGCGGCAACGCGGGGCTCTGCGCCGCGATAACCGCGCGGCGCGCCGGTGCCCGGGTGCTGGTGCTGGAAAGCGCGATCAAAGATTTTCGCGGCGGCAACAGCCGCCACACCCGCGACATTCGCTACATGCACCGGGCTGCCACCGACTTTGTTACTGGCGCATACACGGCGCAGGAGTTCTGGGAAGATCTTCGGCAAGTGACTGGAGGCGAGACCAACGAACATCTTGCCCGCCTGACGATTCAAAACTCCGAGGAGCTGGGTGATTGGATGCCCGCCAACGGCGTCCGTTGGCAAAAACCCTTGCGCGGTACTCTGCACTTGGCCAAGAGTAATCTCTTCATGCTGGGCGGCGGCAAGGCGATGATGAACGCGTATTACGAAACCGCGTCGAAACTCGGCGTCGAGACCGCCTACGAATCGGAGGTTTCCGAACTCAAGATCCGTGACGGCGAGTTTGTCTCGGCGCTGGCTTTTTGTAATGGCGCATCCTGCGAGGTTAACGCCAAGGCGATTGTCGTCGCTGCCGGTGGATTCGAAGCCAACATCCCGTGGCTGAAGGAATATTGGGGAGATGCTGCCGACAATTTCATTATCCGTGGCACGAAACACAACCAGGGACGGATGTTAAAAGAGCTGCTCCGGCACGGTGGAAAGCCGGTCGGCGATCCGCGTGGCTGCCACGCCGTGGCGCTCGACGCGCGCGCGCCAAAGTTCGACGGTGGTATCGTCACGCGCCTCGACAGTGTGCCATTCGGCATCGTCGTCAATAAAAACGTCAAGCGATTCTATGACGAGGGCGAGGACTTCTGGCCGAAACGCTATGCTATCTGGGGTAAGCTGATCGCTCAACAACCGGATCAAATCGCATACTCGATCGTTGATGCCAAAGCTCTACCGCACTTCATGCCGTCAGTTTTTCCGCCGGTCGAGGCGAGATCCATTGCCGAATTGGCGTCCAGCCTAGATCTCGACCCGCAGGCATTGACGGCAGCAGTGGACGAGCTCAACCGAGCGGCGCAGCCCGGCACATTCGATCCCGGTTCATTGGATAGTTGTCGGACCGAAGGACTCCACCCGCCGAAGAGTCACTGGGCGCGGCCCATCGATACGCCGCCTTACTACGGCTACCCGCTGCGCCCGGGAATTACATTTACTTACCTTGGCGTTACGGTGGACGAACAGGCGCGGGTGATCATGCAAGATGGGCGGCCGGCAAAGAATATTTTCGCGGCAGGCGAAGTGATGGCCGGTAACATTCTCGGCAAAGGCTATCTAGCCGGGTTCGGTTTGACCATCGGCTCCGTCTTTGGCCGAATCGCCGGGCGGGGGGCGGCGAGCCGTGCCGCTGCCTGAGCTGGTTAAAGAAGGCGAGCGGCAGATGACGATCTGCAATGCCTGCCGCTACTGCGAAGGATACTGCGCGGTTTTTCCCGCGATGGAGATGCGGCGAACTTTTACCAAGGGCGATCTGGTTTATCTCGCCAACCTCTGTTTCGATTGCCGCGATTGCTATTACGCGTGTCAATATTCGCCGCCCCACGAATTCGCGATCAACGTTCCCAAGCTCATGGCCGAGTTGCGCGCGGATAGCTACAGCGAATTTAGCTGGCCGATTATTCTCTCCGGTTTGTTCAAGCGTAACTCACTGGCCGTCGCTCTAATCACTGGCGCCAGCCTCGTGATCATTTTCGTCCTGGTACTGGGATTTATCGGACGTGATGTTTTGTTCGCGACTCATCTCGGGGAAGGAACATTCTACCGAGTGATTCCCTACGCTGCGATGACTATCCCGCCGCTTGTTATCGCGCTTTATGGTTTGGTGGTCTTTGTGATTGGAGCGGTGCGTTTCTGGCGCGCGAGCGGCGGCGTTTTGTCCGACGTGATTGACTTTCAAGCTTTCTGGCGCGCGACCCAAGACGCCTTTGGCCTGAGTTATATGCGAGGCGGCGGTGCCGGCTGCAACTATCCGGACGCAAGCTTCTCGCAATCGCGACGCTGGTTTCACCATCTGGTCTTTTACGGTTTCCTGCTCGACTTTGCTTCAACAAGCATGGCTGCGGTTTACGACCATTTCCTTGGCTGGCAGGCACCGTACCCGTTACTTAGCTGGCCCGTTGTCTTGGGAACAATAGGGGGGATCGGGCTGCTGATAGGGACCAGCGGTCTGCTTTTCTTGAAATGGAAGAGCGACCGGGATCCTGCCGAGGAACGCATGCTGAATATGGACGTCGCTTTCCTAGTGCTGCTGTTCTTAACGAGTTTGACAGGCTTGGTTCTGTTGGCCCTGCGCGACACGGCGGCCATGGGAACGCTTCTGGTCATTCACTTGGCCGTGGTTGCCGGCCTGTTTATCACCTTGCCCTATGGCAAGTTCGCTCACGTGGTTTACCGTTATGCCGCGCTCGTGCGCTATGCCATTGAACAACGACGAACCGAGTCGTCATGATCGTCGAAGCAAATCCTGACATCGTGATCATCCCCGAGGGTTTTTTTCTGATGGGAAGCGAAAGCGGCTCGGAAAACGAGATGCCGCGTCACCGCGTGTGGGTGGATAGCTTCGGCCTCGGAAAATTTCCGGTCACCAACAGACAGTACAGAATTTTTGTCGAAGCGGAACGAGTGCCGGCGCCGCCTTTTTGGTCCGAGGTGATGTTTTCCGATCCCGAGCAGCCGGTGGTGGGAGTCAACTGGAACGAAGCGACATCATATTGCAATTGGCTGACCCGACGAACCGGCAAAGAGTTCCGCCTGCCCAGCGAGGCGGAGTGGGAGCGAGCGGCGCGAAGCAAGCTTGCAGGCGCGCTCTATCCGTGGGGCGATGAGCCTCCTTCGGATCGACCCTATACGGGCTACGATCTGAAAACCGGCGGGCCGCAGAGAGTAGGCTCTAACCTACCTAACGACTTCGGGCTTTACGATATGAGCGAAGGCGTTCACGAATGGTGCAGCGACTATTACGATGCCGGTTATTATCACTACGCCCCGGAGAAAAATCCCCAGGGCCCTGGCTTCGGACAACGACGTGTTTCGCGAGGTGGTTCGTGGCGCCACCAGATTAAATTCAGCCGCTGCGCCGCAAGGAGCTCTCTTCCACCGAGTTTCAAATACGCGGACTACGGCTTTCGCGTGGCGCTAACGCTTGGACGCTAGCGCAGCAGCGTTCCGGGTTTAGGTACCGAATGCCGTACAAGTTTATCCCTAAAACTACAATTTTGAACAATTTGTCTGCTTTTGTACCAGCGTCAAAAAATCAGCAGTTTTTTACCCCCGCATCGATCACGTCACCAGGCAAATAACCTCTGCAAATTATTTTTTTTTGTACATCGACGAAGCTCGACGGCTTCGCGGTGTGCCGTCCGCGAAACTATCGAGCTTCCAACTAGTTCTCAGTGAAAAACTTCCGTTCACCCTGCGACAGCCGCCGAGCCGCCCTGAGTTTCTCGAAGGGGCAGCGGGGAGGCCTAAACAACTGACTAAGGAACTACTCTTCATGCTGCGCTCGGTTGCCGCATGAAGGCGCCTCTTTTTGGTCAGAACGAACTGGTGGCACTCGCTTTGCTTTGTTTGGTTTTGTTTTTCTCTAGCTCAGTCCCAGTTGTCAATTGTTCCGACGGATCAACAAATCGACTAGAAGAGGAGGTTTCTATGGCGCTTTGGAAAGAGACGGCTCAGAACGAGCAAAGGACGATGCCTAACGAGCAGAGGGCGATGCCGAGCGAACCAAGTGAAAAAACCGAACCAGCGCCGGCACCCGTAAATCCTGTTGCCCCGCGGCGGGAAAGCCTGCCAAGGGATCGCAACGAATCCGTTCTCGGTTCCGGCGTGAGCATCGAGGGTAAGATGGAAGGGGATGGCGATGTGCGTATCGGCGGAAAGTTCAAGGGAGATATTCATATCAAAGGTAAGTTGAGTATCCAAAAAGGCGCCCACCTGAAGGCGAAGGTCAATGCCGAGGCGGTTACCATCGAGGGCGAGATTGACGGAACTGTGGTTGCCAGCGGGCAAGTTGCGCTTTCGGAATCCGGGCAGTTCGTCGGCGATCTCAAGGCAAAAACACTAACTGTGGCTGCAGGTTCGCGAATGCGCGGCAACGTCGAGTTTGGTTGGAATGACGCAGAGGCTGCAAAGTTCGCTAACGGTCGAGCTCACGAGACCGGCCAGACCGCGTCAGCCGCCCGAGAACAAGCCGGTGTTTCGCGCGAACTTTAGGTTCGTTGCTTCGTAGTTTCGATACTCGTCCGTGCTTCGTTATTGAAACTTGATGGCCGCTTTCACTACTTGGTAGTTCGCCATCGCCTGCATCGCGTCGTTTACGTCGTCCAGGCTATAGCTCGCGCTGATCATTTCCTCGAACGGAAAGGTTTTTTTGCGCGACGCCAAAAAGTCGATCGCTTGGAGCCAGTGGCGCGGCTCCGCCGATCGAATCGTGTGAAAAATCATCTCCTGCGGCAGGCTATTGACTGAGATATTGGCGTTGCCGCCGGCACCGATGTTCAGGTAGCGACCTCCCTTACGCAACAGGGTCAGCCCCTCGGGGACCGCCATGTTGTTTGCGACCTGAATTACAACGTCGGCGCCACGTCCCTCCGTACGATCTCGTACCCATGCGCGTCGCTCTTTTGGGTCGGTGACCTCCTCTAAATTCAATACCGCGTCCGCGCCCATCCGCATGGTAACTTCCAATCGCGCGGCAGGCGCGCCGATGACCAGCACCTTTTTTGCGCCGTGGTCGCGGGCTACCGCGGTTGAGAAATTGCCCAGCGGCCCGCTCCCCTGAATAACTACGCTCTCATGACTCTTGATCGCGCCCAAGCGATCGAAGCCGTGCATGACAGTTCGATAAGCGCAGGCAGATGCCGCGGCGGAAGCAGAGGAAACTTCTTCGGGAACTTTGATGATAAGGCACGGAGGCGGAACGTACATGTATTCGGCACAGCTTCCCAGGAGATACGGGTATTGATCGCTCCGGTTGTGTCCCCAGGACGCGCGCCCGGAACAAATGCAGGGCTGGAGCGCAACGCTGCAATAGTAGCAAGAACCGCAGCTGACATAGCTCCAAACGATCCGATCGCCACGTTTCACCGGTGTTCCCAAAATGTCGGTGCGCCCGCCGTTGATCGCTTCGACTATGCCGCAGGGCTCATGTCCGGTAATGATCGGCAACGTGTCGCCATCCGGCAGCGGGCCATGCCAGCGGTGGACATCGGTGCCGCAAAGCGTCGAAACAGTGATTTTCACCAACAGAGCGCCCAGCTCCAGGGGATCGGGGATAGGGACTCTCTGAATCTCTAGCGGTTGGTTATGAGCCGTGACGACGGCGGCGCGACAATCGTTCATGTTAGGCCTCCCAATTTACCGTACGACTTCTTCGTCGAAAACCCTCTCCCCTTGCGGAGAGGGAAGGGCGAGGGTGATTTAGAGAGGTAATTTATAAAAGCGCTCGGCATTGTGGTATAAGAGCGCGGCCTTGTCGTCGTCGGTAATTTCGTCACTTTCCATCAACTCGCCGATATCGTGCTTGCAACTTTCGTTGGTGACTTCATGAGGAAAGTCGGACGAATAGAGGAACGGTTGGTTGCCCACTACTTTGATCGCGAAAGGCATGGTCAATTCTTCCGTCTCGACGCCGATGAAGCAACGGCCATCTTTGATCTGTTTCTTGATATATCGGCTCGGGTCCTCACCTTCGCGTACTCCGAACTCGTCCGGAGGAATGTATTGGAAGTGAGTCTCGTGGGACGCATGCAAACGTTCGAGCAACAGCAGCAACCAGGCAACCCCGCCTTCCAGGAAGGCGATGCGGACCCGCGGGAAACGTTCGAAGATGCCGTTGTAAACAATGTCCGCACAGTTGATTGTCAGGCCCCAGGGGTGGCCCAAGGCGTGCACGGGTACGTACATATTCATATGATCCATGCCGAATCGGTCGTGCGCCCCGCCATGGACGGCCAAGCAGCAGCCGAGCCGATCGGCCTCGGCGTAGACCGGCCAGTACATCTTTGCACCTAAAGGCGAGGGCAAGCCATTGGACGGCATCATGGCACCGAGCATGCCGAGCTCGGTGACGGCGCGTCGGAGCTCCTTGGCGGCCTCCGCTGGGTCCTGCATTGGAATAAGCGCCATCCCCTTGAAACGCGGGTTGAATTTGACGTAGGTCTCATAAAGCCAATCGTTGTAGGCGCGGGAAACCGCGACCGCGTAATCAAGGCTGACGATCTTGCCGTAAGCGAGCGCAGTGGTCGGATAGAGCACGGTCCATTCAATGCCCACGTCATCGAGGAAATCGAGCCAACCCTCGGGTCCTACAGGGGGCCGCTGGTCGCGCTGAGGCGGCGTCTCTACCGCTCGACCAGCATGAAGATGATCCAACGGGGGGAAAATCACGCCTTTCCGTTGCGCGATCTCCCGGTAAGGGCGATCCATGTGGGCGATGATCGCGGCGTTGTCCTCCATGATGTGGCCGTCGCCATCGATAATTCTGGTTGCGAGTTGATGGGACATGCTTACAATCCTCCTACGTCGATAGAAATTGGGCGATTATTCTTTTTAATCTTATAATCCAGATCCAGGCCAGGCTTCAAGGAACCGTAAACTCAGAAGCTCTTTTAGATTGTCGGTATCTAGAGACTACCCCATGGCGGGGCAGGCAGAACGTTGGCTACCTGCATTTCCCCTTGACCTACTACGGTGGCTTCATCTAACTTCAGCACGTCCGACTCGAAAGCCGAAACTCGAGACTCGAAACCGTCGGTCGATGGAGAGTGACCATGTTTTCCCGAGAGAAGTGCTACGAAATTCGGTTCATTTCACAAACGCCAATCAAATTCTTCGCGCAAGGAGTTGTTCGATTTTCCTGCTCGCGAATCATCGTTCTCATAATGGCTCTGCTGCTCAGCCCGATTTCGACATTCGCTGAAAGCTCGCCGCCAGCCAAGTTGCAAAAGGTTACCGCGCTTTATGGCGCGCGGAGCGGTGCCTCTTGGCCGATGTGGATGGCCAAGGATGGCGGTTATTACCGTAAGCAAGGCCTCGATGTGGAACTGGTCTTTGGTGTTCACCCGGCACCCATCGCGGCGGTCATCAGCGGACAGGCAGCCATGACCCCCGCGGGCGCCGACCCTGCGTTGCTATCGGTTTCGAAAGATCCTTCACTGGTGCTATTGGGAAGTTATCTCAACAAGGGGAGTTTTGCCCTGGTCGCGGCTAAGAACACCACTCAGATAAACCAGCTAGCGGGTAAGCGCATTGGCGTGGGGCGAGTGGGCGACCCCCCCTATCACTTTACTTTGAGCCTGCTACGAAAGCACGGGATCAATCCCAAGGACATCCAGTGGCTGTCTGTGGGCGTAGATGCGGCGGCGCGGGCCGCGAGTCTTCATACCGGTCAGATCGATGCGACTCTGGTCACGGCGCCTTCCTATTTCAGGCTCGAGGCTGCGGGATTTCCCGTGCTCGCAGTGCTCTCCGATTACGACGATATCTACGTTTCTACCTATTATCTTTTTCGCCGGGATACTTCGCTCAACAACCGAATAGTTGCAGAAGCTTTCATCAAGGCCCATGCTGAGGCGATCAAGCGTTTTTACGACGATAAAGCCTTCGCCATGCAAGTGATGATGAAATACGGCGGAGCAAAGGACATGGAAGATGCTGGTCGGGTCTATAACCTATTCGCCAAGAGCCGGATGTTCGAGTCGATACCCTACGTTCTCAGAGGCTCCGTAGAGGCTGTCATTGAGCGACAACTGCAGGAACAGCCCTACTTGAAGGATTTTGATTTCAGCAAGGCCGTGGACAATAGCCTAGTCGACCGGCTCGTCAAGGAAGGTTTCTTCGAGCGGGTCTTCGGGCCGGCGATGAGAGAGGAACAGCAAAAAAAACAGGCGCTCTCTTACGGTCGGTAAGAGTAAAATAGACGAGTCTCCTACATCGTAGAGATTAGCTATTGAACCGGTAGTCTTAAAGGATTTCATGGAGGTAATATGGCAGAAGAAACAGCAGAGCAGAAACTAGCACGCCTAGAGGCCGAGAACAAAGCGCTGCGCGAACAGGTCGAGCAACGAAGCCCGGGTCAATTGCGCCTGAAGGTGAGTGAAAAGGGAGGCGTTTCCGTCTACGGTCTTGGCCGATTCCCTGTAACCCTGTACAAGGAACAGTGGATCAGGCTGCTCGAACATACGGATGAGATCAAGTCATTCCTCAAAGAAAACGATCAACTGTTAAAGGCCAAACAACAGGTCAAATAGCAGCCCTCGGCATCAAACCGAGTGAGTCCGACTGTAGCCGGCTGATAGTTTCACAAACGAGCCAGACTTCCGTTGACCTTTTCTACAGTTCGACCAATTTAACTGGAGGTATGCATCATGGCAGAACCCGTACTTGTGGAAAAACTGGGAGATGTAACGACAATCACTTTAAACCGTCCGGAGGCCGGCAATCGGCAAACCGACGCCACCTGGGCTGAGGTTACGAAGATGCTCGCCGCCGCCGCGCAGGACTCACGGGTGATCCTGTTCAAAGGAGCAGGGGACGATTTCTGCCTCGGTCGCGAGGCAATGGGCCAGCCCGGTCCGGTTCTCGAAGCCTATGGCGTTCGCGACCGCAGCGAAACGATTTTCAATCTCTACGGTGCGTTTCGCGACGCCAAAGTTCCCATCGTCGGCGTGGTTCAGGGCCGCGCCGTCGGCCTGGGCTGTGCCCTGGCGGCGCTGTGCGATATCACCATCGCGAGCGACCGAGCCCGCTTTCAACTGCCGGAGATGTCGCACCGGATCATGCCGACGATCGCCATGTCCGCGCTGGTGGATCGCGTGCCGCGCAAAGCCGCCACCTATTTGGTCTACTCAACTCAGGAGATCGACGCGCACAAAGCGCTTACCTTCGGGCTCGTGAGCAATGTAGTTCCGGGCGGCGAGCTCGATGCTGCCGTCGCCAGTCTCGTCGAACATTTTAAGAAAACGCCGCTCGCCGCTTTGCTGGCAGTCAAAGAGTATGCGCGTTCCGCTTTCAGCATGAACACCCAGGCGGCTAATGATTTTGCGCGCAACCTGCACGCCACCGTAAACAGCTTTTCCGGGATGCGCGGATGATTAAATCTTTCGAGTTCAAGGTTCAGAGTACAGGTTCAAGGTCCGAACGAATCGAAACGTTGAACCTGGAACATTGAACATCGTTTCGTAACTTCGCTCCTCAAAGCCCATCTTCAGGGGTCCAGACGTGGCAAGCTACGGGCAATCAAGCTATGATTGCGAAATGAGTTCTCTTGAAGAGCAACTGACTGACAGCGTCGAAACGCCAATTGGGACGGTTTCTCGGCGTTCCCGGCTTCAAACCTTTTCCTCTCTCCGCCACCTGGATTTTCGCTATCTTTGCGCCGGCACGTTCATGATGAGCGCGGGCCAGTGGATTCAACAAGTGACCCTGGGATGGCTCGTGTATGAGCTGACCGGCAATTCCGTATTGTTGGGGGCGCTCAATGGCTTGCGCGCGCTACCATTTTTAGTGACCGGACCCATGGCGGGCGTGGCCGCGGACCGCATGGACCGCCAAAAATTGATGCTGCGCACTCAATACCTACTGATCGTGACCGCGATCGCTATGGGCGGCCTGGTGGTCTCGGGCTGGTTGCAAGTGTGGCACATTTTTGCGTTCACCTTGATTACGGGGATTGGCTGGACGTTTAGCGAACCGGTAAGACAAAGCCTGATTCCGAGCGTTGTTCCCAAAGCGGAACTTGCCAACGCGATTGCGCTCAACTCGGGTGGATTCAATCTCATGAAGATCATCGGTCCTGCGCTGGGTGGTGTGATGATCGCTGTGTTTGGCGCCGGGGGAAACTTTTTCGTGCAAGGCGTCGCCTACCTGGGTGTACTCGTCATGATCTATTTGATGCACGTGCCTCCGACACCAGAGAAGGCGCGCCACTCTTCCGCAATGGCCAACCTCAAGCAGGGCTTTGCCTATGTATGGTCCACCCCCGCAGTTCTGGCGCTGATGACTTTGGCCTATGTGCCGCGTATCTTTGCCGTGCCGTACCAGACCTTGATGCCGGTCTTTCAAAAGGACGTATTGAAGGTCGGTCCTGAAGGTCTTGGCATGCTGATGGCCGCTCCCGGAGTCGGAGCGGTACTGTCGGTGTTGGTCTTGGCTTCCCTCACCAACAGAGTAAAACGTCAGGGAATATTATTGGTCGGCAGCATTGTCGTACTCGGTGCTTTCCTCATTCTCTTTTCTCAGATTACTTCCTTTCCGCTGGCGCTGGTGGTTTTGATTTTGGTAGGTGGTTTCCAGATGCTGTTTCTCGCAAGCACAAACACGATGCTTATGCTTATTGTCCCCGACGAGCTCCGCGGCCGCGTGATGAGCCTCTACATGTTGGACCGCGGACTCATGCCCGCTGGCGCTTTGTTTGCCGGCGTGGTGGCGCACTTCATCGGCGCGCCGTCCACCGTGGCCACGATGGGAGCCATTGTCGTCGTTCTCGCGCTGATAGTCGCATGGCAGGTTCCTGCGATCCGTGCGCTCGAGACTTATTAAGGAGTTCATCGAATTAAAGAAAGTGTTCAGGCCCCGGGGTTGAAATAACCACCATTGGAGTGGATCGGGCGGGGCCTACACGTCACAGGCCTATTGCCCGCGCTTCTCAATAAGCTGATCGTCCGGAGTAAAGCTTCACACGCGCCATAGGCGATTGCGTGGAATGTTGCTTTGGCGTCGCTTCGCAGGAAGGTTCTACCTCCTGCAACTCGTTTTGACGCGGCGAACTGCCCTTGATAAAAGGCCGGTAAATCAAGTTTCCCGATAAATTAGAAAGGAGCTCAGCGGCACCATGAAAAGGATTTCGCTTTCCGTTTTCTCTGTGTTGTGTTTGCTATGCGCTCCCGGCATCGCCAACGCCCAAAGAGTTACCGCAGGCTACGTTTCGAAGGATCTCAACTATCTGCCGTTTTTTATCGGCCTGAAAAAAGGCTTGTACGCCAGGGAAGGAATTCAGGTCGATCTCGTCAGCATCGGGCGAGCCGATGTCCAGCTACAAGCGCTGGTTGCCGGCGAGCTAAACTTCGCCAATATCAATGCCGACAACATCATCGTCTGGAATGAAAGAACCAACGGCAACCTCAAAGTCGCCGCCGGATCGAGCAACGCAGCGCCGTATTTGCTCATCGGCGCGAAAAACATCAAGAAGGTCGACGATCTAAAAGGGCAAAGGCTTGGAGTGGCCAGCCTGACGGGAGGAGCAACTTCGATTTTGCTCGCTTACATGAAGAGCAAGGGACTCGTCCATCCAAAAGATTTTTCCCTGGCGATTATTGCCGGCGGTACGCCAGCGCGGTTGAGCGCGCTCGAGAGCAATGCCATTGCCGGCGCCGTCTTAGGAATTCCGTTCGGCGATATCGCAGTCGATAGAGGCTTCACAAAATTAGGCGATACGACGGAGGTTATTTCCAACTATCAATTCAACAATATCAACATCAATCCGGCGTGGGCGGAAAAGAATCGCCAGGCGGTGGTGAAATTTATCAAAGGTCACATTCAAGCCTTGCGGTGGATTTACGATCATCCAGCGGATGCCGCCGACTTTCTCACGAAGGAGCTTGGCCTTCAGGAGCCCTATGCGCGCCGCGGCATCGATTACTACATCAACAACAAGATCTATCCGATCAATGGCAACGTGACCTTAGCCGGATTGAAAGTGAACATCGAAGTGCAGGTGCAGGATGGCATCATCAAAGGAACACCACCGCCGCCGGAGAAATACATCGATGTGAGCTACCTGCGGCAAGCGCAAAAAGAATTGGGCATTCAGTAACCCGAGCTCAAAAAACTAGTCCGCTGACAGTCGATAAAGCGACGCAGCGTTTTTCCACAGCACTTTTTCACGGTCCTCCACTGCGACGTCCCGGAAGCAGCGCGCGATGGTTTCCTGTGTGCGCGGCCAAGTCGAAGTCGCCAAGGGAAAGTTGGTCGACCAGAGAATACGCCCCGCGCCGAGATATCCGGCGAACGGCGCAACCTCGTCGAACCACGACGTTAAGAAGCACTGACGGTGGAACATTTCCGAGGGTTTCAACGCGTAACCCTCGCGGGCGAGACCGTCATGGTCGAACTGATGGTCGGCCCACTCCATGTAGAGCATGCCCCAGCTAAGCGCGCTCTCGGCGAGCACGATGCGGAGACGTGGATGGCGCAACAGCATACGCGAGAAGGAATAGAGAGAGATAACGAAGACACTCGAAACCGGCCGCGTCACTGCGTTCACGGCTTCCACTAACGTGGGCTTGAGGCCGGCGGACGGCTCGTATTGCAACTCCGATGAAGCGCCGGCATGGAGACACACTGGCACATTCAACTCCTCGCAGACCGTCCAGACCGGGTCATATTCAGGTCCGCTGACATGAGGCACGGCGCGCAGGTGCATCGGCAGCGAAGGAAAGACGACGCCCCGGTGGCCCTTGGCGACGGCGCGTTTGATTTCTGTTACTGTCGCCTCAACCGGCGCGATGGGAACGATGCATTGCGGAATGAAGCGCTCGCTGGCGCCAGCCCATTCGTCGATGAGCCAGTCATTGTACGCCTGCACGCAGGCCAACTCCAACTCGGGATCTTCGAGTCGCCCGAATGTTTCTCCGGCTAAACCTGCGACGCTCGGGTAGAGCACCGAGTAGTCGATGCCGGCAGCATCCATGGCTTTGAGCCGTTCTGAGGGCACATAGGCTGCCGGGGGTACATCGCTCCAGCGGCTGGGCTCCGAGTTACGGTCTGCCATCAACGCACCGGTCCTGCCGGCAGAGCCATCGAGAAGCAATTGGCCATCCACAACCCAATGCTCGATGCCGTTGTTGCCGCGCTGCATATGCGGAATACGGTCGCCCCAACGATTCTTGGAAAGGCGGCGGGTCCACAGATCCGGCGGCTCCTGAATATGATCGTCGACGCTGATGACGCCGTATTTCAATTGCATGGAACGCCGTCCTCAGTTGGTTTTCGCAGACATCCCCCCGTCGCTGTGATCCCATAGACGCGTAATGCGTTCTCGTAGAGCAGTTTTCGCCGGTCCTCCGGCGGGACACCGTTAACCACGTGCTCGATGGATTCCCAGGAGTGCGGATAGAATGAAGCGACATGGGGGAAGTCCGACTCCCACATGATGTTGTCGATGCCGATATGGTGACGCAGCTTGATGCCTTCGGCTTCAAACCAAAAGTTCACGTACATCTGACGGCGCACGGTCTCGCTCGGACGCGTGGCGATGCCCTCCGTCCACAGATGGCGGCGCTCCCATTCGTGATCGCAGGCGGCGAGCACATAGTTAAGTCCACCGATGCCCGCCTCGGCAAACACGCACTTGAGACGCGGGAAGCGTTCCGTGACGCCGGAGAAGATCAGCTGCGGGATGATCTGTGCCGGTGTTACCGCTGAGGTAGCAGTAGACGCCGAGTGCGCCTGACGCGGCGTATAGCCAGTCCACTTGCGCACCGACGCGCCCGCGCGTAGGCCCGCCGAGCCGTGGAAATGGATGGGAACGCCCAACTCTTGGCAGACGCTCCACAGCGGATCCCAGCGGGGGTCGGTGAGATGGGGCAGGGACTTGGGCATCTGCCCGAGGACATTGACGCCGCGATGGCCAAGGTAAACAGCTCGGGCAATTTCCCCGGCAATCGTCTTGGGATCGCTGAGATAGGGAAGGATGGCGACCGGCAAATAGCGGTCGCTGATGCGGGTCCATTCGCCGAGCGCATCGTTGTAAGCGCGCACGACGTCGAGCTCGAAGGCGGCATCGCCGAACTCAAAATAATTTCCGCCCGGAGGATTGGGAAAAAGCACCTCCGCATCGACGCGGTCCTTATCCAGAGCCTTCAGCCGTTGCCGCGGATCATACGCGGTTCTGGGGACCTCCTCCCAACGTTCGGGATAAGTCGGGAATGGATCGCCCATCAGAGCCGGGCAATTGCATATGCTTTCCTGATAGGGAGATCCATCGTAAACAGTCCAACGATGAACGCGGTGACCGTTTTGTTCGACCTCCACGACCCGCGGAATACGGTCTTGCCATTTGTTTGTTGACATCCGCCGGGTGAAGTCGTCGCGGTCGAACGCGGCGTGAGAGTCTGCGCTTATGAGTCCGTGCTTGATTTCCATGCTTTAACATAACGGACGATCCGGGGAACAGGCAAGCGCTCTTCGGTTTCCGGGTTATCTCTGTCTCTTTTGGGGACGTCAGACACTTTACTGGGTTAGGAGCCCGTCGACCGATAGCGCACCCCCTCCGCCGACGAATAGCGCCATGGCCATTAAAAAGAGCGCCAAGGTGTACTCGATTCCACTGGCGTCACCGGGGCGGCGCGCCAGGAAAAAGCCGTGCCGCGCATGGGATTTGAGCATGGCGATAATGATGAAAAGGGCCAACCCCAATGCGAATGGTCGCGTGAGAAATCCAATGAGGAGGGCGAGGCTACCGAAGAATTCAATGAACAGCCCAAGCGCGCCGACGGGGGTTGGTATGTGCTGCTTGTCGCGCCAGTTGGCGAGGTGTGCCTTCAGTCCGCGACCACCGTGCCAGCCGAAGATCTGCTGTGTCGAATGCAAGAAAAACGTAACGGCAAGACCCAGGCGCAAAAAAACAAATGCATATGACGATGATGTCTCTAGAAGCCAAGCCATGCGCTACCTCCGTCCTTCAGCTTGTAATTGGGTTTCGTCATTACCACATCACGCGTTCAAAGCAAAATCATCAATCACTACTGTCATCGACGGCTTCATATTGGGCGAGACGCACGCAGTGATTTTCAAGAGCCAAGGTTATCCGATCCCTGACAATCCTTAGCCTTAGGCCGCTTTGTTTTTTGATTTTGTGGATACAACGCATCTAGCATGGCGGGTTTGTGGTACAAGGGTTCCTAAATGCTGATAGTTTGTAGTCGGTCACGGGTCCAGCGATACACTGGAATCACAAGCGCAGCATCTATCATCGCGAGGCCCTGTACTCGCTTGTACTACAACCAGACTTGATCACGCAAAGCGAAAAGAGTCGAGCTAAAAAAAGCTTGAGTCAACGCAAAATAGGTAATATGTTCCCCGGCATCGCCGGTGTTGATCGTGGCGGTATTGGGAAAAAATGAGGTGACAACATGAGGAAGAGATTTTTTCCAGGCATGCTCCCGTCGCTTGTATTGTTGATGGCGACTTGTTGGACGGGCGTGGTAGCGGCACAGGATTTTTACCAGGGTAAGACGATTCGCTTGATCGTAGCGACTACACCCGGGGGGCGGATTTGACGCCTATTCCCGTATGCTCGCTCGCCACATGGGGAAGCATCTTTCCGGCAATCCGACATTTGTCGTGGAAAACATGCCAGGGGCGAGCTTTCTCATTGGCACAAACTATCTTTACCGGCAGGCCAAGCCCGACGGCCTGACTTTGGGAAACTGGATCGGCACTTTGGTCTTGCACCAGCTTACAGGGCGGGAGGGGATCAAGTTTGATGCGCGCAAGTTCGAATATGTCGGCGCGCCGGTCAAGAACCACGATACCTGCGTTATGACGAGAGCCAGCGGCATCGACAGCGCCCAAAAATGGCAGAGCTCGCCCATCCCGGTCAAAATGGGCGCGACGCCTCCCGGTTCAACGCCCTACGACAACACAATGGTATTGAAGGAAGCGATCGGCCTGCCGATGCAGATCGTTTCCGGTTACAAGGGAACGGCGGAGATTCGGCTGGCCGTCGATGCCGGCGAGATAGCGGGCCTTTGCGGGCTCGCGTGGGCATCGATCAAGGTTACTTGGCGCAAGCAATTGGACTCGGGAGAAGTGAAAGTGGTTTGCAAAATGCCGCGGCTGCGCATCCGGAACTGCCCGATGTGCCATTGGCTATCAGCTTTGCCAAAAGCGAAGTGGGCCGCAAGCTGATCCAGGTTGCGTTGCACGATGTCGGCGCCATTACGTACCTGTATTCGTTTCCACCCGGAACGCCGAAAGACCGGGTGCAAGTTTTCCGGCAGGCCTTCCAGGCGACTTTGAAAGATCCGGAATTCGTGGCCGAAGCCAAAAAAGGAAACTTTGAGCTCGATCCGGTCTCAGGTGAAGGGCTGGAAAAAATCGTTCACGGGTTTTTCAAAACCGACGCGGCCACGGTGAACCGGCTCAGGGAACTGCTGAAGTAGCGGCTTGGAGAATTCATTGCTCTCGCAATGCTTGTAGAACTCGATTGACATGACTCATGGCGCGCCTCTAGTATTCGTGGCAAGTCTACACGAAAGGGGAGCCGCGCTTATGAACATCCGATCGTTAATCTATTTAGCTGTCCTCGCGTTTCTTTATTTAGTTCCTGACGCGGCTTTTACCGCCTCAGCGGCACCGGCAAAGGTAGTGATCACGCCCGCGAGCTTCACCGAGCGCGAAGGTATGCTGGTCGTCGCGCACCATCAGGGCTTCTTTCGCAAACACAATTTGGACACGCAATTGGTGTTGATGCCCAACGCGCCTCTCGCCCTGTCAGTTTTGACGACCGGGGATTCGCAATTTTACTATGGCACCACGTCTGGTGCGAGCTTAGGGGCGGTTTTGAATGGACTCGACGGCGTTTTCGTCGCCGCGTTCATCAAAAGACTGGTGGGCGCCTTCGCCGTCGGCCATGACATCAAAACGCCAGCAGATTTGAAAGGCAAAAAGATCGGCGTGGCGAGTCTCAGCGGCGGCAATTGGATGTTCACTATGCTTGCCTTCGAACATTGGGGCATTGATCCCAAGCGCGACGGCATCACCTTTAGAGTCATCGGCGATACCGGTGCGCGCGTGCAAGCAGTCGCCAGCGGGCTCATCGACGGCTCAATGATGGGATACACCCATGCCGCGATTCTCAAACGCCAAGGTTTCCCGATTCTCGCCGACGTGGCGGATCTGAACATTCCGTTTCAGGACAGTGGGCTCTTTACACGTAAAAGTTTCCTCGCGCAGCACCCGGAGACCGTGGAAAACGTGCTCCGTGCGCTGCTGGAAGCGATTGCTTTCATCCAAGCGCCTGAGAATAAAACCGCCGTTTTGAAGAGCGTGGCCCAATGGCTGCGTTTGCCAAGACCGGATGACGCTTTGGAGGGTTATGATTTCATGCGCACAATGTACACGCGGCGGATTTATCCCAGCCCGGAGGGAATCCACAACGCCATCCGTGTGTTAACTCTCACCAATGAGAGATTTGGCCGTCTAAAGGCAGAGGATTTGGTTGACGACCGCGTCGTCAGAAAGCTCGAAACAGAAGGGCTGTTTTGATTCACCAGTAATGCGCAAGTTCTCGGCTCGATTATCTCGCACGCCGCCGAGCGCGCGTGCGATTTGCTGCGCCATTTCGATCTCTGGACTGAGGAGTGTCCCGTCACGCCCGCGCACGTGGAACGAAGGGAATCGAAGCGCGTCACGGCCACGCGCAACACCTTCGCATCGACGATCGATTGCAAATCGCGATGAAGCTCGGGTCGCGACGGTGGCTGGGCAACCGCCGACAGACTCGAAAGCCCGATCGATGCCACAAGGGCAACCTTGCCGAATAGAATGCAGAGGAGCACGGCCGGCGTGTGACCCATACAACCGCCCCGTTTATTATATAGGCAATCTTCAGCCGATTTACGGCAACAATCCCTCACCTTTGTAACGGTATCCATCTGTGCTTCCCTGCCGAGCGATCCGGGTCTTTTTATTTGTAGCAAGTGTCTTGAGCGAACAAAACACAACAACAAGCTATACCATTGGCACGGGCTCGAATGGATAGGGAATCGTGCTTCAATTCCCTGGTAAAACATCTCGCCGCTACATGATAGCAAAGGTTTAACTTCATCTTTGACGATCTTAAACACACGCGATAGTCTCCGACTTACAGATTCTCTGGCTGATCTTAGTACCGTAACTCCGGTCATTGTCTGCTAGGATTCTGACTTTGCCGGATTGCCGACCCAGGAAAGCCCTTGTCTCTTGTCGCCCGCCTTCTAGTGGGCGCCCCATCGCTCCGCCGTTATGCGGGCTAAGAAAATTCACAATTGGGTTCTCCAAACGTCCAATAAGATGGCGCTTGACGTTTGAAAACGGCCTCATGAAACAATACCCGCGGTGCCTTGCAGAATGCGAGGATGCGGTTAATTAACTACTGCGCTAAGGATGGAAGGTCATGATCGAAAAATCCACCACGCGGATGCGGCTTTGTCCACACTGTGCCAATAGTATCGAGGAAGATGCCACGAATTGTTCTTATTGCAAGACCGATCTCTTGTCGCAGCCTGCTCCTCAGTGGCTCAACCGTGACGGACCATCGTCGGAACCACGGCTTGGCTCGGATGATCATAAAAGATACTCAATCCCTCCAGAGTTTATTTGGACGGCCGCCATGCTGGTCACGGCTTTGATCGCCTTCTTTGCCGGCGTGTACATACAACGCAACCAGTTATTGCTGTCAATGCAGGCCCACCTAAAACAGCTGCAGGCGAAGAATCAAATGATTCAAAGTCAGGAAGCGCAACTGGCTCAAGCGCGGCAACAACTGAACGAGAATTCCAATCAGCTCACCGAAATGAAGACTAAATTCGAGGAAAGCCAGAAAGAACTTTCGGCAATGCAGCGGCGGCTGGGCGTCGCCGCGCGTGAAGTCGATCGTCTGAAGGCGAGCCGGTCTGTGGCAGTTAGGAGAACCGCATCGAGTGCGCCGGATACGGCTGCGTCGTTCCCTGCGCCGATGGCGGGAAGACGAACACCCGAGCCGGGAGTCTATGAGACAACCCGGGAGACTCCGGTATATGAAAATCCGTCATCCGCTTCGCGCGTTATCTCGCAAATCAGCAGAGGAACCAGGATCAACGTCGTCAGTTCTTCGGGCAATTGGCTGGAGGTTCGGTCGAAGCACGGCAATCCTCCGGGATATGTGTACTCCGACGATGCGCGGCTGATCGGCGAGCGAACTGATAAGCCGGCGGGGGCGCGTGCGGCGAGAGCATCTGGAAGTTTGAACGGCTCAAACCCAAATTAAGTCAATAGTCTTGCTTTACTCTGTATCCGACCCTTCATTTTGCAGTCGCGCCGGCGAAGCGAGCAAAGGCGGAAGTATACACCGGCGATCCCGAGTTTAAGACGGTGGAACGAGAGATCAAAGTCGTTTGGCTATTTTCTCCCGCAAGCAAATACCCGGCTAAGAATTATTTTCACTACCGATCACATCTATCGCGGCTTGAATCACGAAGATTAGCTATTCAGGACAGCGATACACATTGCCGCTGAGAGTCACATTCTTCCGGTCGCGCGAGTCGCCGGTCTGGCTATCCCGTTGAATCAGCAGGTAGACCACGTTGCCTCCGAGGTCGAACGCTTTGTTCTTCAGGTCGTTGCGAGCGCCGGTCTCCAGGTTCGCGTCCGATGTAAAACCTCCGGCGAAACGATTGCCTTGACTGCCAGTCACATCGCCCAAGAATTTACATTCTCGGCCTGGCTCTCGGTTAGTTACCCCCGACGAGTTCGGCCCCGCGCTCGACGTTGATGGCAGAACACGCGGAGATCATGAGAACTATCGCAATGAGATACACGATCTTCATATCGATCTGCTTAATTTTACGCAGATTCCCTTGGCTGCGCCAGTCTAAAAATTCTATTTTTGAATTTTTTCGACTTCGCGAAACGATACCCCACAGCGCTAAGCGTTTGTCGTGAACGGTCTAGACCACGCGGGTTCCTTTTCTTCGCGCGTCAATTCGCTGTATAAGCGGTGAGGATGCCAAGCCCGCTCAGAATTCGCGAACCCGATTTCACTGCGTGAAGGCCATCGGCACCAGGAGAAATAAACATGACAAAATCGATAATAACACTGGTAGTGCTGCTTACTTCGAGCTTCTTGGGTTTCTCAATAGAGGCACAGGAACGCGACGACGCTCGCCTTAAGCCCGCCGAGCGCAATCGCACCGGCACGCTAAGAGAGCTCATTCCCGATTATTATGTCTTTTCTTCCACCAGCTTTAACAGCGGGGTTATTGGCACCAGCGACGGCGTTGTCGTGCTTGACGCCTTGAGCTCGGAAGGCATCGCGCGGCAAGAGCGGGAAGCAATTGCCAGTGTAATCAAACAGCCGATTCGCTTTCTCGTTTCATCGACGTTCCACAATAACTACACGTGGGGTAACGTCGCCTACCAGGACGTTATCAAGATCGGCCACGAAAATTACCGTGCCGATCTCCTCACTCTAATGCAACGCGATCGTGTGTCGCTGGAAAACCAAACGGCCAGGCTCCCTCAAGTAACCTATCGGGATCGCCTGACGATTCATCTTGGTGGCAAGGAAATTCAAATTCTCTACTTGGGTCGCGGTCACACCCGGGGTGACAGCATTGTATTCGTCCCACAGGATCGGATCGCTTATGTAAGCGAGTTGTTTTTTTCCGATCAGTTTCTCTACATAAGCGACGGCTACGGTCTCAGCTGGCTAAAAACGCTGGATGCGATCGAAGCGCTGCCTGCCGACATTCTTGTTCCAGGCCACGGACCCATTCCGCAAGACCCTAAGGAAACCCGACAAGGGCTCCATCGTTTTCGTCAGATCTTGGTGGCGCTGCGCGACGCCGTGCAGCAGGCAATTGCGCGCGGGTCGACTGAAGACCAAGCTGCCGGCGTGATTAAACTTCCCCAATACGAAAAGATGCAGGGATACGCATCGCAAAGAGAAGTTGCCGTACGGCGGATGTACAAAGAAATGACAGACACGCTCCCCTGAAATAAGGTCGAACCTCGCAATCTCTTCCTCAGCATTAGCGACGTCTGAATGCGGTTGATATCGGTCATGACACACTCCGAGTATTCGTGACAAGTCCAGGAAAGCGAGACGAGGAAGGACTGTTTTTGATTCGTCGCCAACGCACAAGTTTTTCAGCTCAGTTAACGCGCACTTGGTTTATCCCTCGGGTCTCCACCCTTGGCGCGAGTTCGCACAGTTCATAGGAGATACCGTATTGTTGGTAGATCCGCGAGATCATTTCTCGGTGATGCGCGGCCACAACCCCGTCAAGCCGAGGCGGTTCGCTTTTTCGCGCAGAAGAGTCTGAGTTAAACCACTCCCGCTGCCCGCAATGCGACAATATCCTCGCTACCGTAACCCAATTCGCGTAGGATACACTCCGTGTGCTCGCCCAATGCGGGCACTGGATCTATTCGCGCCTCGAAATCTGGCATGCTTACCGGCGGCAGCCAGGTCGCCAGCAAGCCGACCGGCGAGTCCATCTCGCGCCAGCGATCGCGGCTTTTCAATTGCGGATGCTCCCATACCTCGTCCGGCGTGTTCATCCGCGCGTTGGCGATACCTGACGCATCAAGACGTTCGATCACCTGTTCTGTCGTAAGCGTCGCGAAGACTTCGGTGATCAGTGCGTTAATCTCGGACCGTTTGGCAGCGCGCTTAGTGTTTGAGCCGTAACGCGGGTCTTGCGCGAGTTCGGGTCGCAACAGCACTTTCTCGCAGAAAACTGCCCACTCGGGTTCATTCTGTATCCCGAGCATGATGCTCTTACCGTCCCCGGTTTCATAACGACCGTAGGGCACGATCGTCGCGTGGTCAGGACCAGTGCGGGCGGGTGCAATGCCGCCGAAATGGGTGTAATAAAGCGGATAACCCATCCACTCGGTAAGGGCCTCCAGCATGGTGACCTCGAGCCGTGTGCCCTTGCCTAATTTCTCACGCTGGTAAAGCGCCGTTAGAATTCCCGAATACGCATACATACCCGTGGCAATGTCGGCGATAGAAATACCGACTTTGCTCGGGGTATCGACTGTACCGGTGAGGGACAGGACGCCGGCTTCGGCTTGCACCAGGAGATCGTAGGCCTTTCTCGAAGCGTACGGCCCGTTATCTCCGTAGCCCGACACGTCGCAGACAATGAGCCTCGGATACTTTTGCAACAGCGATTCGGCGCCGAGGCCAAGCCGTCGTGCAGCGCCCGGCGCGAGATTCTGAATCACGACATCCGCACGCTCAAGCAGCCGCTCGAGAATTGGCGTCGCACGCGATTGCTTGAGATCAAGCGTCAGGCTCTCTTTGGAGCGGTTGAGCCACACGAAATGCGACGACATACCCTTCACGGTTTCGTCGTAGCCGCGCGCGAAGTCGCCAACTTTGGGCCGTTCGATCTTGATCACGCGGGCACCGAGGTCCGCAAGCTGACGCGTAGCAAACGGAGCGGCCACCGCATGCTCTAAAGCAATTACCGTAATGCCATCGAGGGGTCGCATACCATAGCCGTGAACGCGCTAAGCGGCTCTTATTTTAGATTTTATGGCTTGTCAAACTAGGCGCTGCAATCAGGACGCCGAGGAATTTACCACGAGGCTCGCTCCGCACGCTCGTCTCAGCTTTTCACCGACCGGCTGCGCACGTGACTTGCGGAGACGACCTGCGGTTTCTGACCGTCGGCGAGATACGTCACATCGGCGTGTTACTCGAACTGTTTTGGCGGTGTCCGGACACACGAGCCGATCGAAAAGAAGATCAGACATTGCGGAGCTTTTTCTTTGAACTCGCCCGCGTGCGCGGAGCTGCGATCGGAACCGTGGGGGCGCCCAACAATCTCAGGTAGTAATTGTGATCGTGTTGATCGAGCGCCTCGGCGAAAAAGTCGCTAGTGGGCGACGGAACTCCCGGGAGACTTTCGCCGGATCCATTGGGCTGGGTGTAGCTGACCTTAGTGATATTTAGCCAGTCCAAAACCAAATCGATTCCTCCTTTGAGTTCCCACGGACAGGCCGGTCCCGGAGCAGAGTAAAGACCTTTAATGCTTAAGAGATCGGCCCACGCTTTTGGCACTATGTCGATCGCATTGTAGTAGCGGTGGGAACTCTTGAACAGGCCTGTATAGAAGCTCGCGAATATTGCGTTCCCCGCGGTCGGCGCGGCGTAGGTGTAAGGCATGACCGCGCTCTTGGCGTTGCATTGGGAGAGCCGATGCACGAGCCACGGTGCCAACACCGTTGTCAAAGCTCCGCCTAAGCTATGGCCGGTGACAAAGATGTCCGCGCCCGACGGCGCGATTTGCGAGTCGATGAAGGTATGAAATGCTACACCGTTAGAAGTGAGGCGGATGAGGTCATCAAGCCCGTCGATCGTACCGCCGGCGACTAACGCGCCGGGGACAGCCGGATATTGCCACGGACGGGGATGGCTGACATCGAGATCCTCATATAGGTCTACAAGCAGAGCAAGACCGAAATACGGGTAAGTGCCCCGGATGGCAATCGCATATTGGTTTGTCGACTTGTTGTAGGTGACAAACATCAAATTACCCGTATCCATAGCAGTCACTGCAGGTCCCCAGACGAGAGCCCAATCGCCGTTGGTCGCGTTTGACGGGTTGGTTGTGGGCAGGAGATAGCTTCCTATATCTTTTGCCGGCGCATAGGTGATCGCGGCTAACGTCATCATGATCTGGGGATCGGTGTACGCCATGTTCTTCCCCCTTTGCGAATTCGAAGAAAGTTAAACGACCAATTTCGGCGGTCGATTACGGTCGGGGCTTTCTCGATGCTCCGCTTCTTTTGATCCATCAAAGCGAAACCGCCTAACCCAGAGGAGCGCGAAAAGTATGGCCTTGTCAAGCTGCCCTGAAGCCGTTTCTGGTGGAAACTTGAGGAGAGAAAAGTCATTCTGTAGCAGTAGCGACGTTGAGTCACATTTGTTTATCACTATCTTGTTCTTCTGCGCTCGACGCGCTAAGACACACAAAAACAAATGACGGGCTCAGAAGGAGGTTCGCGGTGAGAACAGGTTATCCGCTTCTGGCACTCTTTATTGCTATATTCTCCCACCTGGCGATTTTGCCGATCTCTGCTTTTCCGCAAACTCCTTTCTATCAAGGCAAGACACTGAAGATTATCAACAATGATCCTGGGGGAACTGCGGGCATGCGGGTTAAAGCTGTGATTCCGTATCTGCGCAAATACATTCCGGGAAATCCTACCATCGTTGTCGAATTCATCGAGGGCGGAGGAGGGCGCAGAGCGGCAAATCATGTGTTCCGCTCAGTCAGCGCGGACGGCTTAACCGTGGGCGCCCTGAGCAGTTCGGTCATTGGATTGAACGTGATGCGGGAAAGCGGCGTCATGTATGACATCGACAAATTCATTTATCTCGGCACTCCGGTGAGCGAGAATCATAATGTCATCTACACTCGAAGGGAGCTCGGCCTAAATACTCCGGAAAAACTCCGGGCTGCGACGGGAATCCGAATCGGTGCCCAAGAAGTAGGAGCCGTTGCTTATACCTCCGGGAGGCTTTTTGCGTACTTTTTAGATTTGAAGGCGCCTAAGTTCGTCACCGGCTATTCTTCGCTCGAGGCCGACGTCGCGCTGACCAATGGAGAAATCGATTCGCGAGCGAATAATACGACTTCGGTCTTAAGGCGCAATCCGGAATGGGTCGAAAAGGGAATAATGGATTTTCATGCGATCTTGGAAGTTCCAAAGGGCGATAAGCATCCGCACCCACGCTTCGCCCAACTCCCTGAGATCGAGAGTTTTACCAAGACCGATAAAGAAAAGAAGCTCTTGGCGATGTGGCGTGGTTTCAGAACGGCGGCCTCGCCCTTCGTTTTGCCGCCGGGAACCCCTAAAGATCGAGTCGAGATCCTGCAAGAAGCGATGCGCAAGGTATTTAAAGATCCGGAGTTCCGCGCAGAATTTAAGAAGCTCGTCACCGATGACGTTTCCCCGTTGATGCCTGAAGAGTTGATGAAAGTCATCAAGGAGACGCCCCGCGATGCCGAGGTCATTGAAATGCTCAAGAAGTTTTCCGGAGTGGAACCGCTTCCGCCACGCTGAGAAAAGTCGAAAAAAGATTGCCCAAAGTTTTAATCTAACGCTGTAGCGCGCGCGGCCGATGATTTGTCCCTCATCGTCGGAGTGATGCTCGTGTGCCGGCTATCGCGATAAAATGCTCTTTAGCCCTTTCCGCTGATCCTTTGAAACAATCCCTCTCGTTCCAACTCGTCGAGCAGCCTTTCGTCGACATACTTCTCCAGGTTCATCTCAAGCTTGGTTCCGGGGTTTCGCTGGGCAATCATTTCCAAGACGACGCGCACGCCTTCGTGGGATACGCGGGGAGGGAAGGTGAAGAGCGGTCCATAAAACTGATAGGCCTCCTCCACGAGCGCCGCATTTTTCTGCTTAAGCCTTTGGTTGGTTATAGCTAGGGCTTTCTCCTTATTAGTGGTGAATTGGTAGATGCCCTCGCTGTAAGCCTGCAAGAAGCGCTTTGCCACCTCACGGTTTTTTTCCAGAAAGGAGCGGCGGGTGGCAACGATATTGATAGGGAAGGTGGCGGTTTTAAGATCGCTCAGATTGGAGAGGATGTGCATCCCCATGCGAGAAGCCTCGCCCGTGTCCGGCGGAGCGAGCAGAGTTGCATCAAAGGCTCCCTTGGAAAGGGCTATGAGCCGATTAGCCGACGGACCGCCGGCGAGCAGAGTTACGGATTGTCTGGGGATGTTCCACTCTTTGAGAGCCAGCCCCATGGAAAGCTCGTGGGCGCCGCCAAAGGCCACAATGCCAACCTTTTTGCCTATCAGGTCCGTCGGCTGGCGGATATTTTTTTGTGCTACGAGACTAAAGGGAAACTTGTTGGTGGCGGCACCGATGAGCACGAGATCCGCTCCCTGACTGATAGCGGCGATCAGCGCCGTCCCGTCCGTTTGAGCGAAGTGGGTGCTTCCCCCCACCAAGGCTTGAGTCCCGGGAGCCGATCCAGAGATCATGACAAGGTCAGTAGTCAACCCATATTTTGCAAAGAGACCGAAGTCCTTGGTAGCCCAAACCGGTGCCTGACCTACGCCAAAGCCATTATAGCTGATCAGGAAGCGCTCCTGGGCGACGAGAGTTGCTGGCGTTGCGCTGAGGATCAGCAGGATGGTGAAGCACAATGCCTTTAACATTGCGACCTCCTTCTCTCCGGATCAAACGCGGGCTCACCGCGGTTGCAGGCCTGGTCGAGGGTCTAATGATTCTTAGGTGTTCGAGCCGGCTGCCTCCTCAATGAACTGTCTGCCTGGGGAGAAGGCACTCCGCAGTTCTTTGACAAGTACGCCAAGACGTGGGACTTTTTCAAGCGCTGCGCGACGCGATCAAGATGAAAATCATGATCACCGACATATCAAGTGCGACGATGCCAAGCCCGCCGCCGTGAACTAATCCAACCAATCCTTCTCCTTGAGCTTTTTGGGAAGGTAGCTCTTGGTCAAATACTGAAAATCTTTGTTGGCGAGGGCATCGAGCTCGAACTTGAGACCGGTGGAGAGCATTCCCTTGATTTCATTCTGCCACTCTTTTTTCTGAAACCATTTATACTTCATGAGTTCTTTCGCCCGGTTGATGTCTTTGTCGTTGAGCTTGATGCCAACGTTGCGCGGGAGCCCGTAGCGATCGGGATCGGCGCTGGAGAAGCCGATGAACTTGGCCTTGGGGATGGCCATGCGCTGGCTTTCAAAAGCGAGATTAATCGATCCCTGTTTGACGACCGAGTAGATGTAGTAGCCCCACGGATCGTTATCGACGAGAACGTAAACGGGAAGATTGTATTCTTCGTGCAGCCTGCGCGCCAGGCGCCGGACACCGCGGGGAGGCTGGCCGTTTCCCGTAAGCAGAATACAGTTGTACCGGCGCCAGAATTTATCTTCTGAAAGACGGTTCCACTGGGTGCCTTTCTCAACCAGGAGGACAAAGTCGGCGGTGCATTTGCTGATCTGAATATATTCCGGCTCGACGATGGAGGGAACAGAATATCCACCTTTGCCTAACCGGGTGCAATCGACCCGGTCACCGTCATCCACCAACACCAGAGGTCCGACGACCGTGCCGGAGTTTTCGGCGCGCACGTGGAGCTCTTCGCGCAGGGCTTCCAGGGTAACTTCGAGGTCTTCGATCAGCGGGTCAGATTCGTTCTGGCCGTCGAAGGTGTTTTCGTGTGAATTCTTGATCGTGTGTTTGGTGCGGTAATAAATTTCCCTTAGAGAGGTTGTCAGGTTGGCACGCTGCAACTCGGCCAGGGCATCGGCCACAAGCACGGTCTGCATGAATTTCTTGGCCATGCCGACGTTGAAAAACGTGCGCTCCTGCTTTCGGCGGCCCATCTCGATGATGCCCCGCTTTTCGTTGAAATTGACATTGGCGAGGCTACGCACGGGAATCGAAAGCGCCGGGTCCTTGCTTTTTTGTGCCGCGCTAACAATAACGTCAGCGACGCCGACGAGTTTCTTTTCCACCACTCCGTTATTTTTTGGTTTTCTTTGCGCCATGTTTTTTCCCTATCTTTTGGGTGCGCTTGGCACTCGATTCGGACGGCTCAAAACCCAAAGTCATCTGCTTTGCGCTCGGAGGTTGAATTTTCGCCGGGTTCTTCTTGCCCGTCATCTTCGCGTTGTTAGGTTTGGTCGGTTTCGCCGATTTCGTTTTTTCCTTGCGTCGTGGCGGCGCCGCCGACGTGTCTATGCCGAGCGGGAGGTCCTCAGAAGATCCGCTGTTGACCGCCTCATCAGTGTTCAAAACCGGAGCGTCTCCTTCGGTGCCTTCGGCGGTGACGATGATCGAATGCGGCAGACCTTCCGGACCGCCGCCATCGTGTCCCAACAATTCGTTGGTCTTCTGGCCGCCGGTCCGTTTTGAGGCGATCTTCTGCAGCTGGTCTTTGAGTTTTTCCTTTGCGAGTTTTCCACCCTTGAGGCGACTGCACGCCTCGACGACTTCTTCGATGTAGAGCTCGAAGATATTGCGCCGGCGAAACTCGCTCTTGGCCCGTTCGCGTCGTCGCAAAAAGACGCCGAGCCGCCGGCCGCACTCTTGCAGGGCGAGCTTGATTTCTTTGCGGATCTCGTCGTAATCGGCGATGGCTTCCTTAGACTCACTGGTGAACGGCACCCAGACCGAGGCCATGTGAACAAAAATCACCATAGGACCCGCGGGTAGAGCGCCTCGGGATTGCGCTACTCCATAGTTTCGCCAGGTGGTATCGAGCACGGCTTTGAATGTCGCACAGGCAGACTGCTGATAGAGCAGCGGCACGCGATTGGCGTAGCGAATAACCCGGGCCAACTCGCTGTCATCGTCTTGCTGCTCGCCTTCGGCAAGGGGAATCTTTGGATCTTCCAGTTTATCGGTTGTCTGTTCCGGTCCTTTGCCGTAAGCAAGCCCCGACTCAATGATGAAGGGATTGCCGCGGTAGACCGCCGGCGGCCGGGTCACGGCGGTATAGAAATCTCCTTTGATCTGCTTGTACAGCCCGTGGAGGATCGCTTTTTCGCCGATGGGCGAGATGCAGTTGCTCGGCGGCGCCATGATCTTGGTGGACTGAATCGTCTTATAAAGCGTTTCGGCGGCAGCCCCGTGAACATCCTTTGGCCGAATGTTCGGCGAAAGCTTCGCAGCCTTGCAGATCTCCTGGGCGAGTTTGGTGGAAACCCGACTGAAGTCGCCCGCCAGAAAGCCCGACAGCGAATGGCTCTTGGTGTCGTGGAGCATTTTTAACAGCATGCCGAACTCGATGCCGTAGGGGTGCGGTTTGATCTCGCGTGGCTGCGGCGGAAGCTCTTGAATGGTCCGGGGATACTCCTTGGTCTCTCCCTCTGGGGTGTGATAAACGAGTTTGACGTGCGGATTGGCGATCGCGGTCTGCTCGAGATATTCGTCTACAGAGGCCCGGCCTTTCTGGTATCGCCCCTCGATCTCTAGGGTCACCTGGGTGCCACGATGGTTCTCCCAATCGATCTGCTTTTTCTCAAGAATCCGCGGTTCGTTTTTTTTGGTATCGATCTGGACTTCGAAATAGTGAGCGGGTGTTCGCGCGCTAGTGCGAGAGATGATCTGAACCGGCTTGCCGGTTGTCAGTTGCGCATACATGCCGGCGGCGGATATGCCGATACCCTGCTGCCCGCGGCTCATGCGCAGCCGGTGGAACTTGGAGCCATAGAGAAGCTTTGCAAATATCGGCGGAATCTGCTGGCGTACGATGCCTGGACCGTAGTCGATTACCGTTATTCGAAACCGGTTGGCCTGGCTTGGAGGTGGGGCAGCTTCCCCGTTTGATGCCACTTCCAACTTGACGACGACCTCAGGCAGAATGCCGGCTTCTTCACAGGCGTCGAGGGCGTTGTCGACGGCTTCCTTAACACAGGTGAGCAATGCCTTTCGCGGATTATCGAAACCCAGTAAGTGGCGGTTCTTGGTAAAGAACTCGGAAACGGATATCTCCCGTTGCCGAGCCCCCATCTCCACTGCGGATACGGCCACCTTTGGTTCGGGGGGGTGTGTCTCGGCTACCGCGGCGTTGGACTTTAGCATAGGCTTAGACATTTCTTTTTGGCTCCCTTGTCATTGTCTTCTGGGATGAATACAGTGGCGGGCTGCAAGAAGTTCCCGGCCGTCACCGAGTTCACACTCAGTCGGACGGATTGGAAAGTTGGTAACTGTCGCCTATTATATCAGACACTACGGGCTTTTGTACCCTTGAACGCGAGATTTGTTTTTCTAGCCAGGAATGTTAGGAACAGACAATGAATGTTAGACTGGGATTATCGGTTTTGGCCTTGCTTTTTTTGGTCGGTTGTACCGGCGTGCCAGAACTTCCGTTTAAGCAATTAAACTCCCTCGACGGCGAGCTGACCACCCGTATTTTCTACCGCAGCGCTGGCGGCAATGTGGAAGCGTACGTTGCCCGACCACGTGGTGATGGTCCTTTTCCTTTGGTCATTCTACTTCATGGCCACAGCCTGGTCGGGAGGGGCGCCCAACAGGTTTTGCCCATCGCTGAAGCTCTGGCCAGGGAGATTTGTTTCGCCGGCTTTGCAATCTCATTGCCCGGTTACGGGTCAACTGAAGTTCCCCGAGGTTCGATTGAGGGAACAACCCGACAAGTCGTCAAGGACGGACTCTCAATGGCAAAGCAGCTCGACTGGGTGGATAGCAGTCATGTCATGTTTTTCGGGGTCTCCCGTGGCGCTGTAGTCGCCGCGGCGATGCTCAACCAAGTGGAAGGAGTGAGCGGCGCGGTGCTTTACTCGGGCGCCTATGATCTCGACATGCTCTACCGTGAAACATCGAGTGTTTGGGTGCGAAAGTTGATGAACCCCAACGGTGACGCCAATCCAAAACTGATGAACCTGCTTGGCGAAGTTTCGAGCTGGCGAGCGCCAACGCTGATCCTCCACGGTGGCCAGGATACACTCATACCGGTGAACCAAGCGCTGTTGCTCCGCGATCGACTCAAAGCGGTGGGAACTCCCCATCGACTTGTCATCTATCCGGATAATGGCCATTTCCTGCCGAGGCAGAGCGTCAGAGAACAGACCCTCAATTTCCTCAAAGAGACCGTCCCGCCGGCCTGTCCCTCTGGGAACAGTTCTTGATTGATTTTAGATAAATGTTTCCGAACGGAACATCGTTGACAAACCAGCCCGATACCGGATATTCGAGACAAAGCGAGGGACAGCAATTTATGGCGCGGCTAATATTTTTGCAGAGGAGGATTCAATCATGGTCATGCTAGGCACCGATATGAAGGTGGCCCAAACTCCGAAGGAGGGGCTTAAAGACTACACGAAAGCTGATCCGTACGCGGAATGGCTGGAGCAGGAAGGTGTGAAAGTGCATGAGGAGTTCTACTTCCCGAGCTTAGCTAAAATTGAGCTGGGGCCTTGGGAGCGCAAGGGTGGCAGTGGCGCCGTCGTGCACATCGCTAATCGCCACATGCCCAACGACTGCCACGTCGTTGAGATCAAGCCCGGAGGCAAATCCGAGCCGGAGCATCACATGTACGAGGCCACGATTTATGTGGTTTCGGGCCGCGGCGCAACGACGATCTGGCAGGATGAGAAACAGAAGACGAGTTTTGAATGGCAAGCTGGGAGTCTCTTTTCGATTCCGCTCAATGCGTGGTACCAAAACTTTAATGGCAGCGGCAATGAGCCCACCCGTTATATTGCGGTGACCAATGCACCGCCGATGATGCGGTTGTTTCGGGACAGCAAATTTATTTTCAATTGCGATTTCCGTTTTAGCGGACGCTATGCCGGTGAAGAAAACTACTTCAGCGGTAACGGCAAGCTCTACAATCGCCGGATATGGGAGTCGAACTTCATTGCTAACGCCCCCGACATGCTTTTGTATGGGTGGAAGGAGCGGGGCGCCGGCGGTATCAATGCGATGCTGGAGATGGCCGACAACAACACTAAGAGTCACATCTCGGAGTTTCCTATTGGCACTTACAAGAAGGCCCACCGCCATGGCCCCGGCGCGCATCTGGTACTGCTAAGCGGCACCGGCGGCTACTCTTTGATCTGGACAAAGGAAGACCGCTCCGACATGATCAAGTGCGACTGGCAGCTCGGCTCAATGGTCACGGTCCCAAGCGACAACTGCATCCATCAGCACTTTAACTCCGGAACCACCCGCGCGCGCTATCTCGCGCTGCGTCCCGGCGATATGGGTGTCAACTCACCTAGAGGCGGTGGTGGGGAATATGCGGACCGCAGTATGAAGGAAGGCGGCTGGCAGATCGAGTACGAGGACGAAGACCGCGAGATCCACAAGATCTTCGAGGAGGAACTCAAAGCTAACGGCGCAACGTGCAAAATGAAAGCGTTTGTGCCGTGGTGCAGCGGTGAGGTTGGACCGACGAGCGAGCGAGATACCTAGCTCGCATTAAGCGGTAAAACCGAGGAGCAAGCCTCTCCGGTCGCGGGCAATGGGCCTCTACCTTGAGGAGGCCCCCCACATCTGGGTGCTGAAGCATACTTTGATTAAGGAACCGCGAGCTTTTAGCGAAGGACCAGTTAAGTCAGCGCGCCTTTACGCTCCTGTGCCCGCTCGCTTCGAGGCTCACTCCTCGGTCTACACTCTGTCGTGCTTCCCCCCGCCAGGTGAATAATCCGGGTTGTTGTAGCAAAAACTCGAGTGCTCTCATTTCGGGGGCGTGAAAAAGGCCAGAGCGCGCACTTCGATGCTCTGCCGGGCCGGTGCATTTGGAGGGGACGTGGGGTCTGCAAAAGATGTGTGAGGTGTGAACCGGGCCCGGCCGTCCTTTTCGGAATCATACACTTTGAACACTAGAGCTTCGTCTCGCCGCATCTCAGGAAAGTAAAACCAGCGATGTTTCGGACTGTACTTTAGCCGATACGTTTGCCCCACGCGGTGCGGGTAGCGGCGCTCGGCCACGATGAGGTCATCCATGTCTATACTCTTGCCATCGGCAATGGCGAGAGGATTGGCCTGAATCGGCTGATTGATCGCCCGCCACACTTGAATGATCGCGAAGCGGTGCGCCAGCAACGCTTCGGCTTCATCGGGAAGAATTTCGCGAACACGATTTGGACCGGACCATTCCGTATAGTCGTTGTGCGCCGATAACACCGGCTCCCGGATAAGCTTTTCTTCTCGTTCCGCTTCATTGCCCGAGCGCAAGGTGTGATCGAATATGACTACGCGCGACGCGCCCGACGCGCGTTTTATCAGTTCTTCGACCTCGGGATAGTACACGGATTCCAACTGCGCGGGATCAAAAAAGTCCGTGACCTTGGTCTTGTGTTCGACGAATACGAAGCCTTGCTCATCCAAGGAAAGTCGATCTGCCAGCAGCCGGCCATTGCGGACGGCAACCCGCTTGAGCTCGTGAGTTCCAGTCTTGCGCCGACGAATATTGTTTGGGCCAAATGTCTCATTCACAAGCTTTTCGCCGGTATCTACAGTGTAGGGAATATCAACGTTCACAGTTGCAATCATAGATACCTCCCTGTCCTATTCCAAAGGTTGCACGGTTTGTATGATAGCCCTGCCGCGAGCCGTGAGTGTAACTTCAGACTCATGCGGCGTGCCATTGCTCTTCACTTGAATGAAACCGTCGATGACCGCGTCTTCCCATATAGTGTGCCTGGGGCAGGTACTCTGCCAGGCCTCCATCGCGTCGGCATAAGTCCTGGGCCGACTCGCAACCCAAATAAGGAACTCTTGCATCAATTGGGTCACAGGCTCAGACATAACAAACCATAGACGACATCATGTCTATTGTTGAGTAACCTACCACCAGGCCCTGCCTAAAGTCTAGATTCACGCACGGCCCTAAGCGGCGACGCTAATGGCAATTTTTTGTTAACAGTTTCATCAACTTCTGCTAAGGGTTTCATATCCCGCTGCGCAAGGATATTTCTCATGAGCAAGCAACCGCAAATCTCACGGGTTATGCGCGAGCTGAGCGCCTACATCGCAACAGCGCCACGTAGGCCGCTCCCTCCTGCGGTCGTCGAGAAGACGAAACATCACATCCTCGACACAATCGCCGCCATGGTTTCCGGGTCGTGCCTCGGGCCCGGGAAAAAAGCGATCGCCTACGTCAAGACTCTCGGCGGCGTCAAAGAAGCCTGCGTGATCGGGAGTAATATCATTACCACTGCGGGGAATGCCGCATTAGCCAACGGCATGCTGGCTCATGCCGACGAAACCGATGATTCCCACGCGCCCTCGTTGACGCATCCTGGCTGCGGCATCGTGCCAGCAGCCTTGGCTATGGCCGAGCGTGAGCGGCGCAACGGCGCAGCGCTTCTTCGCGCGGTTGCCTTGGGTTACGACGTTGGTTGCCGGCTGACCCAATCACTCAACGCCTACGAGTTCCGCAACGATGGGCATTCGACACACAGCTTCGGGCCGATGTTCGGTGCCGCGGCAGCGGCTGGGGCGCTGGCAGACCTGCAGGAGCGCCAGGTTCGCCATTTGCTTTCATTCACCGCGCAACAGGCGTCGGGCATCTCGTGCTGGATGCGCGATGGAGAGCATGTCGAGAAGGCCTTTGACTTCGGCGGTATGCCGGCCCGCAACGGTATTGCGGCGGCAACTATGGTCGCCCACGGTTTCACGGGTGTCGATGACGTGTTCGCCGGCGAGCGAAATTTCTTCGTGGCCTACGGCCGCGAGCCGGATCTGACCCTACTGACCCGCGGGCTCGGCGAGAACTATGAAATCATGAACACCAACATCAAGCGCTGGTCGGTGGGCTCGCCGATCCAGGCGCCTCTCGATTCGTTGCGCGATCTCATCCGCGAACACCAAATCAAACCGGAAGACGTCGAGAGACTTCTGGTGCGGGTGGCGCACCAAGGCGCGAATACCGTGGACAACCGCGACATGCCCGATATCTGCATGCAGCATATGTGCGCCATCATGGTGATCGACGGCAAGGTTACCTTCGCATCCTCGCACGACGAAAAGCGCATGAGCGATCGTAAGGTGCTGGCGCTGCGCAGCCGCATCGAGCTTCGCGGCGACGACACGTTGTCTGCGGCCATGCCCAGCCGTCAAGGCATCGTCGAAGTGAGCCTACGGGACGGGCGCAACCTCAGGCATCACACCAGGGCTGTCCGGGGGACGGCGGAGAACCCGATGACGCGAGCCGAAGTCGACGAGAAAAGCTACGATCTAATGGCTCCAGTCCTCGGCAAGTCCCGGGCCCGCAAGTTGTGCGATGCTATCTGGAAGCTTGAGAAGATTCGCAATCTCCGCTTCCTGCGTCCGTTGTTTCGGGCCTGATGGTGGAAAATTCGCAGGCAGCTAACTAGCCTAGACTAGCCAGCTCTGACGATGATCTCACGGTGAGCCCTCCGAGTCGAAGGCGAGATGGGCCTGTGCCTCGAGGCTGACTACAACCGTCGACGGTGGAGCGACCGGCAGGGAATTATTGCTTTCGCACCAAAGAAGTCGTCGAAACTATACGGTCTGGCGCCTTCGCCTCTCCGGGCTCACCCCCTCGGACTACACAGTGCGATCATTATGCCTCAGTCAACCACCTCGGAAATATAGTAATCGACATAGCGGCGATTGGCGTTGGGCCGATCGTGGAACTTGACCATTTGGTCACATTCTTCTTGAGTGTGGGTTTTCACTGGCCCGAGCGCAGCCGCCATGATTTGAATTCGGGCTGTGCGCACCAGATCGAGTCCTAGCCGCAGCAACGTGTCGAGATCATTGGCCACCACCGTCCCGCCATGCCCTCGCAACAGCACCGCGTTTCGATCCCCGAGAGTTGCGGCGACTTTATCTCCCAGCTGTTCGTTGCGGATCAGTACCGGGGAATCGTAGATCGGCGTGCCGCGATAAAAATGTACGCCGCAATTGGCGACCACTTTGATCCCTTGTCCGGCAATGCTCACTGCTACCACCTCGTCCGGATGGTAATGCAGGATGCACTGTACGTCGGGCCGCGCTTTGTAGATCGAGGTGTGCATCGCGGTCTCGCCATTGGGCTCACCAAAACCCTCGAGCTTCCTCCCTTTCATGTCGAGGACAATTAGATCTCGCAATGCGACCTTGCCCGGTGGCATATGTGGCGTGCTGAGGATTCGCTCGCCAGGTAGGCGCGCCGAAACATGTCCGTAGACGTCGACCACGTCCTGGTCTTGAAGCACCTTGCAGGCCAATACCATTTTTTCCTTCAGAGATTCGACCGCATCCATGGTTTTTCCTCCTTGACCCGACTGAGATTGGGCTCGTTAGCTGAGAGCGTAAGCAGAAGTCAAAAACGGCGCCGTTCACTTGAATAAAAACCCCGCGCCGTGTGATGACGCGGGGTTGGATGCAATTCTCAACCGTGGTTGCGACGGTCGCAAACGGAGTCGATCAGGGCGGGCTTACCTTGCTTCACTTGTTCGATGGCGCGTTTGAGTGCGGGTTTGAGATCGTCGCCGTTTTCGATTGGGCCTTCGGCGTACCAGCCCATCGAGCGCGCGAGCCCCGCGAAGTCGGGATCGGGACCGAAAAGGTCCATGCCGATGTGGGCACGGTTAGGATCGGTGCCGCGCGTTCGGGCCAGCACCAGCTGATGATTCCAATCGTTATAATAGGCGCGATTGTTGAACATGACGACAAGCATCGGAATTTGGTATTTGGCCGCGATCCAGAGCGAACCGGCATCGAACATCAAATCGCCGTCCGGCTGCAAATCGACGACGAGCCGTCCGCTTCCTTTGTTAGCGAGGGCAACGCCCAATGACAATCCTATCTGCGTGCCGGTGCCGAGCTCGCGGCCGGCGTGGCAATAGGGGCGATCGAAGTTCCAAAGCTTCTTGCCCCAGCTGCCCAGGTCTCCCGTGGTAAGAACCCAGTCTTCTCCTTTGATCGCGTCCCACACTTCCAGCGCCAGGCGTGGTACGGTCATCGGTTTAGCATCCCAATGCTCCTCTGCTTGCTTGCGCCATTTGGCGCGGGTTTCGGCATGGCGCTTGCCGATTTCCTCTGTGCGCTTGGTAATTTTCTCGGCGAGCCCTGGAGTCTTGGCGATTCGCTCCTTCAAAAGCTTCGTCAGCTGCGGCGCCGTGGTGACTGGATCGGCGGTCATGCGCTGTTGCGCGTAGTACGGCCGGGCATAATCCATCGACCATTTGCTGATTTCAATGTCAGTAAAGCCGATATCGATCCAGGTCGCATTCGTCGGGACCTTACTGACGACGGTGCGGGTGGCGATGTCGCGCACGTGGGTCGGCTTTTCGAAGTCGGCAATGTCGAGGGTCAGCACGACATCGACGTCTTTGTAGCACCCGTCGGGATCCGAGGTGAGGTTGAGCGGATGATCGCTGGGGAAGTTGAGCCGGGAGCCCACGTCCCACACCGAGGCGCCCAGAGTCTCCGCCAGCTCGACCACATGATTCCAGCCGTGCGGCGGACGGGCGGCGAAATCGGCGATGATCGCTACTCGATTGGCGGCGGCCAGAGTATTGGCCGCATTCTCCAGAGCGCCAGGATCCGCGCCCGGAGCTGCGGGAACGTCTACGGAGCCGTCGGGCGGCATTTCGACCTCATGATCCAATTGAGCCTCTTGAAGGCCGGCGTCATAACACATATAGACCGGTCCCTGGCGCGCGCTCATCATCACGGAGTAGGCCCTCGCAAAAGCGCCGGGGACGCCATCGACCGTGGTCGGCTGGTAGTCCCACTTGACAAAATTGCGGATCACTTCACCTTGTCCATTCGCCGTATGGATCCAGTCAATAAACGGACGGCGTTTGGGCTCGGCCATGGGCCCGGTGGCGCCGACGATAAAAACCGGCGCGCGGTCGAGATAAGCGTAGTAGATGCCCATGGGCGCGTGTAGCAGACCGACGAGGTTGTGCACGATTGCGATCATCGGCTTGCCTTTGGCACGGGCATAGCCGTGGGCGATCTGCACGGCGATCTTTTCGTGCTGGCAAAGCAGCATCGGTGGGTCATTCTCGCCGTAGTTCACCAGCGAATCATGTAGCCCGCGGTAGCTCGCTCCCGGGTTGAGCGCGATGTATTCGAAGTCGTAGCGCTTGATCATGTCGACGATGATATCGGATTGCCATCGCCGATCGGATTTCTTGATGGTCTCTATTTTTGTGGCTGGCTTTGCCATGTAACTTTCCTCCTTGTCTTATTGCACCACGAAGAGCGCGAAGTTCACGAAGAAATTTTCCTTTGTGATTTTTAGTGTCCTTTCTGGTTAACTTTCTCTTGCTTCGTGCTCTTCGTGGTTAGCCTCTGTTTCGTTTACGCGTTTTCACCGCGGCGCCAGACCACGGTATCCACCAGCGCCGGCTTGCCGGCCTTGACCTGTTCGATGGCGCGTTTTACAGCCGGGCCGACGGCTGCGGGGTCTTCAATGGGACCTTCGGCATGCCACCCCATGCCCTTGGCGATATGCGCAAAGTCGGGCGGCGGCGCTTCGAGGTCCATCCCGATACGGGCCCGCGCG
>Ga0081455_10000517_pt1 | contig 50023 bp, 39 predicted proteins | sample TabmetS3T2R1_FD_70207 | JGI IMG/M metagenome (GOLD analysis project Ga0081455, IMG submission 70207) | Tabebuia heterophylla rhizosphere microbial communities from the University of Puerto Rico - S3T2R1 | ecosystem: Host-associated > Plants > Roots > Rhizosphere ...
CACCGCGGGGTCATTGAGCGGGACGTATGCCGAGTTTGGGTTGTGCAAACTGGAGCAAGTTCATCCACTGCCGGAAAATGTTTCTTTCGCGCAAGGCGCGGCGATGGGGACCCCGTACGCGACGGCGTATCGCGGGTTAATCCAGCGTGCCGAGGCGAAGCCTGGTGAAACGGTACTGGTGCACGGCGCGAGCGGCGGTGTTGGAACGGCGGCAGTGCAGCTGGCCCGTGCTGGCGGTCTCCGCGTGTTCGGTACCGCCGGCAGTGACCAGGGACTCAAGCTCGCGCGCGAACAGGGCGCGCACGAAGTGTTCGATCATCGCGCGCGCGATCATTTCGAGCAGATCATGAACTCTACCGACGGGCGCGGCGTTGATGTGATCGTGGAACTGCTCGCAAACGTGAATCTCGGGAAAGATCTGACCATTCTCGCGAAACGCGGCCGGGTCGCGATCGTCGGCAGCCGTGGCCGAGTAGAGATCGATCCGCGCGATACGATGCAACGCGACGTCGATCTTCGCGGAATGGTGTTGCCAAACACGTCGCCGGAAGAGATGGCGAGTATTCACGCCGCGCTCGTGGCTGGTTTGGAAAACGGGACGTTGCGTCCGGTGATCGGCAAAGAATTTCCGCTTGCAGATGCAGCCCAGGCGCATCGCGCGGTAATGGAAGCAGGAGCAGTGGGGAAGATCGTCCTGCGGACGGAAGTAGGAAGTAAGAATTAGAAATTAAGAAGAATGACAATCTACAACGCGAATTCTTCTGTGCGTTGTTTGAGGTCTTGTTCTCCAGATTGCATTCCAGGTTTTTACCTTGGTCTGTTTCCCTTTCCTAATTCTTAATTCATACTTCTAGCTTTCCGAATCCATGGAATTGCATCAGTTGCGTTACTTCGTTGCGGTGGCGGATGAAGGAAGCTTTTCGCGCGCGGCGGCCAAAGTGCGTGTGGCTCAACCCTCGCTGAGTCAACAAATTCGAAAATTGGAAGCAGAGATGGGGCAGCCGTTGTTCGATCGTCTGCCCCGTTCAGTTGTGCTGACTGAAGCCGGCCGTTGTTTGATCGATTACGCGCGGCAAATTTTGGCTTCAATCGGCGATGCTCGCCGGTGTGTCGATGAGCTCAAGGGCGAGATTGCCGGCAGGGTGGCAGTGGGCGCAATTCCCACGATCGCGCCCTATGTGCTGCCGGAGTTAGTCGTGACGTTCCAGGAACGTTATCCGGAAGTGACACTGGAGATCGTGGAGGACGTGACCGATGGCATTACTCGACGAATTGAAATCGGCGAACTGGACGTTGCACTGGCGTCCACTTGCCAGCCGAGTCCGACTCTGCAACGTGAATCTCTCGGCACCGAACCATTGCTAATGCTGGTACCGGAAAAACATCCGCTGGCGAAGAAGGATTTGGTGGAATTCGACGATCTTAAATCGCAGAGATTTCTGCTGCTCCATGAAATGCATTGCCTGTCGCAACAGGTGAATCATCTGCTCGAGTCACGCCGTCTCCGGCCGGAGATCGCGCTTGCCGGCAGCCAGCTCAGCACGATTGCAAACATGGTGGCGGCCTCAATCGGCATTTCAATTGTGCCTCAAATGATGGTAAAACATCATGCCACGCCGGGATGCGTCAGCGTGCCATTTGCTCCGCCGGTTCCGGAGCGGGAACTAAATTTTCTGTCCAATCCGCGCCGGTATCAGAGCAAGGCCGCCGCAGCGTTCCGTCGGGAAGCTGCGGCTGCCTTGTCAGCAAAGGATTTGTCGGTCACTCCTGTCGCGCAGGAGTGAAATCCTTATCGCATTCTTTCCAGCGCCATCGCTACGAGCGACAGCATCGGCCAGACCGCAAGTACCAGGATTAATCCAAAGCCTGCAAGCTCGGGCAAGTAATGGGGGTGCGCCCGGTGCACGTATCGTTCCTCGAGGAACCGTGAAATTCGCTGTCCAATCGGCATTCTAGTTTCCATGTGTCTTATTCTCCTCTGTGTGTTGTGTGTTGTTTATGAAAGTGACGTTTACGGACACAGGTCCCCAAAGAAGTCTCAGCAGGCGAGACCGGGAACAGCTTAACGGCGTGTTGCAGATGACCCGGAATCTCGCCGGGCGGATCCGCCAATGGTGTTCCAGAACCGGTCGTTTTCCTTGGTGATTCCCATTCCTAAACCTGGCCCGTTCACACGATCAACTGGCCACAGTCTGGTCGCCGATTGAAAGACTTTATGCGTCTAGTGGTCATAGGCTTTGCCTATTGCCAGCTCTTCTGGGGGGTATCTGGGTCAGCGACCCCGGCTACAGGTCACACGTCGAGCATCGTCCCGCGGCACTTAGAACTCCGGCAATGGCAGGCAAATTTCTTTTTTGATTCTTCCGTAATCGGTTCGTCGATTTCCAGCGCGTAATCGTAAAAGAGTTCTTCGCCGGCTTCAATGTCGCGAATCGCATCGATGAAAATCCGATCGTCTTCTTCAACAGCCTCACAGTTGGGATCGCAGGAATGGTTGATCCAGCGGGCGTCGTTTCCGCCAATCTCCGGGTTGATTACTTCGCCATTGTCTAGGCCAAAATTGAATGTGTGCGGATCATTCTCGTCGTTCGGAGCGGCTTCCCAGGAAACGCGTTGCCCGGTGTATTCGATAATGCGAGTGCCTTTCGGAATTAACTGCATGGCGTAAACGCCGCGACCGTGGACGCTGGAGTTGCGAACGGCGATCCGTACGTTTCCCTTTCGGGTTTTGCGTTTCTTTGCCATGAGGAATGAAAAGTAGGAATTAAGAATTAAGAAGGAAGAACAGAAGCGGTAAAGGTTGAAGAATGAGGGAAGCGAGGAAAAGTCAGAAAGAAGGATTAGAAATGACAAAAGAAGAACGAAGTCGCCTTGAATCGATTGATACTGTTTTGCGGTCTGAGACTGTCCGCGAACAAATTCGCCCGATTGTCGAACGTGTGCGCGCGGAGCTGGCTCGGAAAAAAGACGCGGTGATGACGTGGGAACCTGTTCCCTTAACCGTTTTCGGTCGCGCGTTACCGAGCGAGATCCGATCTGGCTGGGTGTTTGTTTTGCGCGCCGGCGTTGACACTGGAGCGGAACGGCACCCGAACAGTCATCAACGGATGATGACGTTCGAAGGGAGTGGCGATATGCAAACTGGGGAGCCAGGGCAGTTCAAATCAAATGTGTTGATCAGCAATCCCGAGGCGCCACTGGAGCAGCGCTGGATTTCGATTCCGCAGAATTCCTGGCATCGACCCGTCGTTGGCAAGGACACTGATTGGACAGTCGTTTCGTTTCACACCGTTCCAGCGGAGGACCTGATTGAAGAAAAGCTGGATGACAGTTCCAAAGATGGGACGAAGCAGAAGAAGTATTTGGAGAAGTAAAGGGATCGTGAGCGACGTATGAAGCAATTTCTCCTTATTGCGTTGAGCGCTGTTACAGGCTTGAACTCGGTCTGGGCGTACCTGGGCGACAGCTCGGACCGAATTGACGACCTATACGGCAACCTGGTCCAGCGCCAGTTGCGCGACGACGGGACTGTCAGCGTCGTTTACCACAAGGACCGATATGTTTACCTTGTGGTCTTCGCCAATGACCGGAGCATTTCGGAAAGTTATTCCCATGCTAAGGGCACGGATTTGTCCGAAAAAGAGATCGCAAAATTTCTGAAACTAAATGCCGCCGGCGGGACATGGATTCCCGCGAACACGTCGAAAGAGCAGCGGTTCAAAAGAAGCGACAACGGAGCCGAGGCGACGTACGGAATCACGAACGGGCGTCGGGCGCTGACAGTACGAGACCTTCGTGGGAAGAGCGCACAGCGCGATCAGTGATTCGCAATTAGGGATGGTGTGCGCGGGCCCGAACACCGACTGAACGGACTCAAGCCGCGGCTCGCAGTGGAGTCTTCCGCAGCACCAATGCGGCGACAATACCGCCGCAAAAAAAGCCGATGATCTGGATCAGCATGTAGTTGCCGGTATAGACAGAAGGAAAGCCATACCAGTTCCAGTAAGAAACATTAGTGGCGATCGCAGCCAGGATTCCGACAACTAGAATGAAGCCGACTCGCCCGGCGAAACTCGTAATACGTGTTTGGGCCAGAAGGAAAACGGCCAGGATCGCTTCCAACAATTCGGTGGCGAATTCGATTCCGAGTGCCTTACCAAATGCGAACGGACGCCCCGGCGCATGATACATGAGAATACCCGAAGGATTCGCCGCGAGTTTTTCGCTCATATGTTTCATCGCTTCATTCTTTTCCTCTTTGCTCGGGTTTTTGCCAACACCCAGGCCGGGAAAAATATAAAGACCGGTCTGGTCGCCCATATTGCTTTGCAGGCCAGTGAGCACTGCTGATTCATTTGGAATTTCGCCGACGCCAGCTTCACCCAAAGGCAACGCCATGTGGGCAATTGCCGTCCAGATGAACATGGCGATTGCGCCGAGAATACTCGCGAGAAGGATTTTCATAAGCGGAAGGATGAACGGAGAGGGAGGAATTTAGAAGGAAAAACTAAGACCCTTACTACCTGGCATTACCGCAAGAAAGATTACAAAATTTTAATGTAAAAAGTCTTGACCGTTTTTGTGCGATCTGGGCAAGCTAAACGTTCTTAACCCGGGAAGTTTCTCCAACCTTCACTCCTGGCTACCCGGAACTTCAGCCCTAAAAAATATGAAAATTCCACATTGGTTCATTAGGAACCGTTTTGTCTCGCAGCTCCAACTTATGAAAAATCCAAATTCGTTTAATCTACGTATTGCTAGTGCGATCACGTTAATGTCAGGCGCGGCCGCATTAGCTTTCGTTGCAACATCAAACAACATACTGACAACTGGCAATGGGTCGCCTGGCACCGCCACACATCGCTTGATGAAAGCGCAGGCCCAGTACGGACTAGCTTCACGTAACGAGGCATCCGACAAAGAGCGTGGCGAAGATCCCACGGCTGGCGCAACTCAGAATTATTGGAATCGCGCCTACCCTGCGACCGATGTCCCATTCCGGTTAACGGTGAATGCAAAAAATGCATGGGCGAGGATAAAATCACAGAACAATAGGAACAGGGTCGCCACGGCGGCTTGGACGCTTGCCGGTCCGAGCACGGCCAATTTTCCGGCGGTATTAACTTTTAGCGGTGCCGCATATACAACTTCAGGCCGTGTCACCGCGCTGGCCATTGATCCTGCGTGCAGCAACAGAAGATGTACCGTTTGGGTAGGAGCAGCTGGCGGCGGGGTTTGGCGCACCGATAATGCTTTGTCGGGAAGTGGCGCAAAATGGACATTTGTTTCGGGCAGCTTTGCAACCAATGCGATTGGAACATTGACCTACGATTCCTCAACTGGAACGCTTTATGCGGGCACGGGCGAACCCAATGCATCGGGAGATTCCGAGGCTGGCTTCGGGATTTATAAATCAACAAATCGTGGCGACACATGGGTGCAACTTGCTGCGAACACAAGCGTCCCATTAATGCCGACCACTTGCGGCGACGCTCCGGCGTATAACGGCCCAGCTTTCAACGGCCGCGCCATTGGGTCGATCGTTATCGATCCAACAAATCCCAACATCATGTACGTTGGTTCAACTCGTGCCGTGCGCGGCGTAGCTTCCGTCACAGGCGGGGGTGTTTCACTTGCTCCAGGACTTCCGCCATTCGGATTTTGGAAGTCAACCGATGGAGGGGCGAGCTTTACACTTATCAATGCCGAAGGTATCTGCTTGAATGCAGGGCTGCCGGGCGATGCCGGAAAAATCCAATCGAGCTTCGGTTCGATCCGGGGCGTTCACGACATCGAATTGGATCCGTATGACCATAACATGGTGTACGCGGCGCCATTTCCGGCTATCGACGCGACACGCGGAGGCGTTTGGCGCTCTAGCGATGCTGCCGCGACCTGGACTCAAATCAAGAACGCGCTCAACCCGGCGCTAAACACTGATCGAGCGTCCTTTAGTGTCACACCGATCGCCGGAGGACTTACGCGAATGTACGTTGGGGATGGAAATTCCAGCATCAGCGCGGCGAACCAGGCGCGCGTGTATCGGACGGACGACGCCGCTCACGCGACGAACGCGAGTTTCACCGACTTGACAGCTGTACAGCAGACCTCAAGCGCACCGAACCAGACGATAAACTACTGCGGTGATCCAGCGGTGGGCGGCGCTCAGTGCTGGTATGACAACGTCGTGTATTCGCCTCCGGGAAAACCGAATGTCGTATACATAGGCGGTTCGTATAGCTACAACACTGCCGGTGGCAGGAATAATGGCCGCGCATTTCTCCGTTCAAGCGACGCCGGTGTGACCTTCACCGACATGACACGGGACGCGATCACTGATCCGGCGCCGAATGGCATGCACCCGGATAGTCACGCGATTGTGGAGGTTCCTAACACCGATTCGGCGATCTTTGGCTCGGACGGTGGCGTGGTGCGCACCAGTGGAGCGTTCGCCGACATCTCGCCTCAGTGTGCCGCTCGCGGCCTGACTGGTACCAATCTCGCTACCTGCCAACAGCTGCTGTCAGCCGTTCCAACTTTTATTTACAGTCTGAATAAAGGTCTTTCGACTTTACAGTTCCAGAGTTTGTCAGTTGCAGCCGATGATCCCAAGCACCTCCAGGGTGGCACGCAGGATAACGGTACGTTTGAGACCACTGGGTCGACGGTTGTGTGGCCACAGATAATCTACGGCGACGGCGGTCAGTCAGGGTTTAACGCGACGAATTCCTCCCTGCGCTTTAACACCTTCACCGGACAGGCGAACGATGCGAATTTCCAGAATGGCGATCCGACAAAGTGGGTGATTATTTCTGCGCCAATCATTTCGAGTCCGGAGTCTGCATTCTTTTACCCGCCCATCATTGCTGACCCGCATCCAACCAACGCGGGTTCGATTTACCAAGGATCCCAAAGCGTTTGGCGTACACAAGACTGGGGCGGAGACCAGGCAACTCTCGAAGCTAATTGTCCAGAGTTTACAACGCCTGCGAACCAGCCAGGGTGCGGTGACTTTGTCCAGATCGGGCCGCCTGGTTCGACCGATCTGACGGGCGCGGCTTACGGTGGCGATCGGCTTGGAAACTGTCCTGCAGGCGTAGGTTGCGTCGCTGCGATTGAGCGTGCGCCGAGCGACACAAACACCTTGTGGGTTGCTACAGGCACAGGACGCCTATTCATCTCGACAAACGCAAATGCCGCTGCCGCTTCCGTTACCTACACCCGACTCGATACGCTGCCATCGGCCACTAACGACCCGGGCCGGTTCATAAGCGGTATATACGTCGACCCAGCGAACCCGAATCGTGCCTGGGTATCGTATGGGAGCTATAGCACGCTGACGCCCGGATTCCCGGGTCACGTGTTCGAAGTCAACTACAATCCCGCAACTCCTGATGCAACATGGACCAGCCTGGATGGCTCGGGTGGGACTGCGTTTCCCGACTTTCCGGCGAACGACGTCGTTCGAGATTCCAACGGAGATCTTTATGTCTCAAACGATTGGGGCGTGTTAAGACTGGCGAATGGATCGTCAGACTGGGAAGTGGCTGGCACCGGGCTACCGATGGTTGAAGTAGCAGGGCTTACGATCGTGCCGAGCGCGCGGAAGCTCTACGCAGCGACGCATGGACGCAGCGCCTGGCAACTGACGCTGCCGTAACGTTTGAGTTGTAGCTTGGGCGGGATAGCGCAAACTATCCCGCCCATTTTTTGTACGGTTATGCGTTTCAAATACTTGATTTTGGGTTGTCTCTTGTTGATTGCGGGCGCTTGTTTGGCGTCGGATAGCGCCCCGGTCGGTTTCCTAGAAGGGCGTCTGAGGATTCTCGCCAATAAAGAGGTTGAGCTTGCTGAGGGGAACCCACCGAAGTTCAGCGCTGCCGATTATGCCGAGTGTCCACTGATCATTCTGCGCCAGGACGACAAGAAAGAAATCGCTCGCCTAATGGCTGACGAAAATGGAAAATATCGTGTCGCACTTCCACCTGGCGATTACATCCTGGATGTGCAAGGACGATGGCCCAAGGGTCACGTCCGGGCGAAACCGCAACGGTTCACAATTGCCTCAAATCAGACTGTCCATGTCGATATGTATGTTGATACAGGAATTCGATGACGGGGCTTAGCTCACGCTTTCGACAGAACTGAGCTTCTTCGCTTTGCGACGAAAGCTTTACGGCGTGGTTTGACAAAGAACCCACTTCGGGATCACATATGCGGCGCTAGTTTCCTTCCTCGTCAGTCACTCTCTCGGCGGGGTGTTGTTGGGAAATTCGCAGGTTCAATCAGCAGTGGCATAACAATCCCCATCCATGGCGGGACATAGTAACTGGTCGAAGGTCAAGCGTTTTAAGGGCGCAACCATGATTCCGCATGTTTATTAGGGGCACTTTAGGTCGAGAAACCAAGCTGAAAAAAAGCTTGACCCAGTTTCTGACGATTTTGTAATCTCGCTCACTCTCCAATTCCTCCAGTCGGAGCTTCAACCCATTACGCTGGATCAAATTGTATGAAAACTATTCGTTGGTTTAGTCGAAATCGATTCTTCTCACATCTCCGCATCACAACTGCGGGTACACTTCTCACCACCGGGGCCGCGATGGCTTTCGTCGCAACGAAAGCCACTCCCCCAGATCCGGGAACGGCCGTGCCTGAAAACGGAGTTTATATCGTTCAGATGAAAGCTTCCCCAGTCGTCTCCTATACCGGCGACATCCAGGGGTACAACGCCACAAAACCGGGCAAGGGCCAAAAGATTGACCCACTCGCCGCGAACACTTTGAGTTACGTCGGTTATCTCAAGGGCAAACACGACGAAGCTGTTCGAAAAGTCCGCGGTGGCGCGAAGATTTACGACTATACGTACAGCTTCAATGGCTTTGCCGCGAAGCTGACTGAGAAACAGGCCGCGGATCTCGCGAAACAAAGCGACGTTCTCGCGGTGACACCGGACGAGCTGCACGAAATCAACACGTCGACGACGCCGAGCTTCCTCGGGCTTACGGGCGCAGGGAATCTTTGGGATCAGTTGGGTGGGCCGACCGGCACAAGAACCCATGCCGGAGCCGGCGAAAATATCGTCATCGGTGTTGTTGATTCGGGTATCTGGCCGCAGAGCAAAAGCTTCTCCGATCGCGATGCCAATGGGAAGCTCATCTATAATCCGCTTGCCGGTCGCCATGGCAGATGCGAGGACAGCTCGGCAGACGGCTCATGGACTTCTGATAACTGCAATAAGAAGCTGATATGGGCGCGGCATTTCAACGCGGCGTGGGGTGGTGACCCTGCCATTCAAGCGCAACGGCCATGGGAGTATTTATCGCCCCGCGACTACAACGGTCATGGCACACACACTTCCTCGACTGCCGGCGGCAACAACGGAGTTCAACCGACGGGCCCGGCGGCGGGCTTCCCGCCTATCAGCGGGATGGCTCCGCGAGCTCGTGTAGCAATGTACAAAGCTCTCTGGTCGACCCAGGATGGCTCGACCGCGAGCGGTTTCAACTCTGACCTAGTGGCCGCAATCGACCAGGCTGTTGCCGATGGTGTGGATGTCATCAACTATTCGGTTGGTCCCTCTTCGGCTCCTAATACGTTCCTCTCACCCGAACAGGTCTCGTTCTTGTTCGCCGCTGATGCAGGCGTTTTCGTTTCGGCTGCTGCTGGCAATACTGGTCCAGGGGCCGGCACGGTAACCAATCCAGGACCATGGATCACCACAGCCGCTGCTGGCACACACAATCGGAATGGGATTGGCTCGGTTACGTTAGGTAACAACGCCACCTTCAACGGCGCCTCACTCGCCGCTGCCGTCGGTCCGGCTCCTTTCATCCGCTCCACTGATGCCGGTCTGCCCGGCGCCAACCCGACGGCGGTTCAACTTTGCTTTGCTGCTGTGGATAACGGCGGCACCCCAGTTCTCGATCCAGCGAAAGTCACTGGCAAAATCGTGTTATGCGATCGAGGGACGAACGCCCGGGTAAACAAGAGCCTCGCCGTCCAGCAAGCTGGCGGTGTGGGCATGGTTCTCGCCAACGTGACGCCGAATTCGCTGAATGCTGATTTCCATTTTGTTCCGACTGTACACGTTGCGGATACCGATCGTGCAGCTCTTATAACCTACTCCGGTACGACGAACCCCACGGCGAAGATCAATCAGTCAACTATCGTCCTGAACGCGCCGGCGCCGTCGATTGCGGGGTTCTCGTCCCGCGGACCACAATTGGCTGGCGCAGGTGACCTGTTGAAACCAGATGTGATCGCACCTGGGGTGGATATTATTGCGGCGGTCGCAAAGACCCCCGCGCAGAACAACCTGGACTTCAACTTGTTGAGCGGCACATCAATGGCGACGCCTCACGTGGCTGGCATTGGCGCTTTGCTGAAGCAGCTGCATCCCACCTGGTCCCCGATGATGATCAAATCGGCACTGATGACGACGGGCACGGACGTGATCGACGGACCAAACAATGCCCCGAGCGTCATCTTCGGCCAAGGCGCAGGCCATATTAAACCGAACAACGCAGCCGATCCCGGCCTTGTTTATAACAACAGCTTCAACGACTGGCTCGCCTTCCTCTGCGGCACGCCCGACCGTCCTGGCGTTGGCGACAGTAATTGCACTGCACTGCAAAACGCCGGCTACTCGCTCAATCCAAGTGATTTGAACGTAGCCTCCCTCGCGATCGGCGATTTGGCTGGTACCGAAACACTAACCCGTAAAGTTACAAACGTGACGAATACCGCTGGCACCTACACCGCGTCGGTGTCTGGCATGGCCGGTGTTACGGCTGTCGTGACTCCTTCCTCGCTTACGGTGCCTGCGGGTGAGACCAGGAGCTTCACCGTCGCGTTCACCCGGACTACGGCGGCACTTAATACTTACTCAGCGGACAGCTCCGGGCAGCTGACTTGGACCCAAACCGCGGGAGGATCGCACATTGTGCGGATTCCGATTGTTACACGGCCGGTTGCAATAGCCGCACCGCCTGAAGTGACTGGCACCTCGTCTGGCATCTCATATGGTGTAAAGACAGGTTATGCAGGCACGCTGAACTTTGCCGCACGTGGGCTCGTCGCAGCGACCACCTTTCCTGAAGTAGTGGCACAGGATCCCGATCAGACCTTTAATCCCGCGGATCCGACTGGCACCGTTCATGAGGATATTGTCGTCCCAGCCGGTCTGAAGCTGTTGCGAGTCGGAATTGACGAGGGATTTATTACGCCTTCGGGAACGGATCTCGATGTGTACGTCTATCGCGGAGGGACTCGCGTCGGGCAAGCCGCTGACGGCGATTCGAATGAGATGGTCACGTTTACCGACCCACCCGCCGGTACCTACACCGTATATGTGCATGGGTTTAACACTAATGGGCCAAGCGCAAGCTTGACGCTCTTTTCGTGGCAGCTTACCTCGGCGAGTGCTGGTAACATGACCGTGCCCAGCCCAGTGGCGACCACGATTGGCGGAACGGTTCCGGTGAACCTTTCGTTCACCGGACTCACCAACGGTACGTGGTATCTCGGTCAGACCATTTACAATGACGGCACCAACGACATCGGGAGCACGATCGTCAACGTAAAGTAGAGATCGCGAGAGATTACAACTCACGGAGGGTCGGCTCAAAGCCGGCCCTCTTGCTTGTACAAGTTTTTGTGCACATTTGCTATGAGAAAAACGGTTCGATCCGTGCGTGTACTAATAATTGCACTTAGTGTTGCTCTGGAACTCACCGTGCATTCGACGCGCGAACTTGGATCGCCTAACAAGTCTATGACAACGTCATCTGAAACTCCTGCGCCGACGTCAACACCGCATATGTCGCGGCTTGCGCCTCAGGTGCCGGAGGCAATTCTAAATTCGATTCTGAAGGAGGCTGCTAAACTGGCGAATGTCCAACCTCAAGAAGTGGTGATCGTGCGCGCAGAGGCAGTAGTTTGGAGCGACGGATCACTCGGCTGCCCGGAACCGGGAATGGAGTACACACAAGCGCTGATCAACGGTTATTGGGTAGTGATCAAGGCAGCGGCGCAGACATATGACTTTCGCGTTGGTCGCGGCGGCAGCTTCCGTCTGTGCCCGGAGGGCCGTGGCCATCCGCCACTGAAAACCGACGATCGTTGAAAGTCATCAGCTGTGCTGGGACACAGGAAAAGAGAGCTCCCTATGACGAGCGCGAACGACAACAACATGCGAGCGCCGAAAAACGCTCGCTGAACTAAATATTGCCACGTACAGGTCATCCCGTGCTGTGTTTGCCCAACACTGTTGCGGTATATCAATTATTAGATTGAATCACCTTCACTCCACCGTAACGGCGACGGGTGGGGAGGGAATTCCGTTAGCAACTACGACAAGTTGGCTAGGACCTAGCTCTTGGTTTGTTGGCACATCGAAATGTGTGGACACGAGACCGTTGAATGCTACTCCCATGCTGCTGTGGTCGTGGGTCCTACTGTAAAACACGTGTCCAGTTGCGTTGTTAGTGATGCGGACAAGCGGATAGTTTGTTGCCGATTGCTGATCGTCACCGTAAGCCGCCCCTTGCGACATGCCATTGAAACGAAGGCCGGAGATGACATACGATCCTCCGTGACTGAGCCTAGTAGGAACAGACTGGATCCGTGGTGCCCAGGCCGGATTATAGGTTCCCGTGGGATTATAAACCGAGACGAAGAAGAAGTCGGTGAAAAGAATCTGGCCAGTTGGAAGGACCAGCATGTTGCCGTAGAACGATGAGTCGTTCGATGCATTGGGAGCCGGAGAAATTTCTGTCAGGACCGACCCATCCCACTCGAAAAACGTCGATGGGGTTTGAAAGATCAATGGGCTCGCCATCATTAAAACCTTCCCGTTAGGTTCCAACGCTGCAGGCCCATCGGCGATGCCTAAAGAGTCTGGAAAATCCGGGCCCGCCGTCCAGAGCCCGGTGTCCGAGTGGTAGATGGCAGTGTGGCTCGCACCGCAACCGTTCGCTCCAGTGTAGAAGACGGTCCCATCGGGTCGCAAAACACCTGGTCCCACTTCGAACGAAGCATTGTTTCTGCCGCCGCAAGCTGCAGCGGAATCCCACAGCTGTACAATCGTACTGCCGGCGCTGGACCACTTGCCCGAGCTGGGGTTGTAGATTTCCGAGTTCGTGCCTGCAGCATCGTACGCAAAGACGTAGGCATCGACTGTCAGCACTTTTTTGTTGGGTAGCAGCGTCCACCCTTCTTCATCATGGACGTCAAACTTGTTTTTGCCGGTCGGTGTCCAGGTGAGAGTGCCCGCGTTGAGGAGGGCCGTGTCTCGGGTGAGGGCGTCGGCCAGCATGAAAGTTCCGTCGAACAGGACGACACTTTGAGCATCACCGATCGTTCTTGGAAAACGCCCAAAGCCGCCAAAAAACGGAGGAGGAGCGACAACCGTCCACGTGTTGGCAAGTGGATCATAGATGGCGCCCTGATCTGTCCACACCGGAATAAGGAAGTTATATTCGCCGCCCTCAATGATGACCCGGCCGTCGGGAAGAACCGCTGACGCGTGATACAGCGGGCTGTATCCGTCTGGCAGTGATGCCAACTGAGTCCACGTTCCATTCACATAACTGCCGAACTCGTCCGGCGTGAGCTTCCACCAATCTTGGCATCCATTATCTTGCAGCATAACAGTGCCGTCAGTGAGCAAAATAGGATTACCAGGCCCGCAATCAGTGGGGTCAAGAACAGGAGGTTGGTTTGTCAGCATTTGCCACGGCGAGTCGAGAGCGACGGTCGGAATTGACTTAAGGGCCTTTGCATCCTTTTTCGGCGGCAAAGGGTTTAGCCTTGGCAAGAACTGCGCGTCAGCAAAGTCACCCAAAGCAAGCAACACGAACACTAGCATGACTGTTTTCAATGAAATGAATGGATTCATGATTTTTCTGTTTATCTTCCCGGCTAATTTGATTTTCTGGAAACGCGGGTCAGGACGAGGCGAAGAGCGCAGCGAAGGAAATATCCCGCCTGGCGCGAATGCGTTTACGACGACGAGCGTGAGAAAATTGGGCCAGACTGTCAAGATGATTCGCCGCTGAACCGGATCTCATTCCAGTTCGATCGTGCAAAACACGCCGATTTCATTGGGGCGTGGTTGACAAACAATTCACTTTAGGATTAAATATGCGGCGCTAGTTTCCTTCCTCGTCAGTCACTCTCTCGGCGGGGTGTTGTTCGGAAATTCGCAGGTTCAATCAGCAGTTGCATAACAATCCCCATCCATGGCGGGACATAGTAAGTGGTCGAAGGTCAAGCGTTTTAAGGGCGCGATCGACGCGAAACGCGGCAAGATCTTCAGCAAATTATCGAAGGAGATCACCATCGCGGCCAGGCGCAGCGGTGGCGATCCCAGCGGCAATCCGCGTCTGCGCAGCGCGATTCAGGCTGCACGCGCACAGAGCATGCCGAACGATAACATTGAGCGCGCAATCAAGCGCGGCACGGGCGAGGACAAGGATGGTCAACAATTCGATGAGATCGTGTACGAAGGCTACGCGCCGGGGGGTGTGGCTGTCATTGTCGAAACGGCCACCGACAATAAGAACCGTACAGGCGCAGAGATTCGAAGCATTTTCAGCCAGCACAATGGCAACCTCGCTTCGACGGGGAGTGTTTCGTATATGTTCCACAGAAAAGGCCAAATCACCGTTCCACGATCAAGCATCGACGAGGATCGATTGCTGGAGATTGCCCTGGAGGCTGGAGCGGAAGAGTTGACAACCGACGAGGATCAGTATGTTATTACTACTTCCCACGATCAGCTATACGCAGTAGCTGAAGCGCTCAAAAGTGCGGGCGTAACCACCGATGGGCAAAAGTTTACATTCATTCCCGATACGACTGTTGCGGTGCCCGACGAAGCCGCGGCGCGTCAGGTGCTCCGCTTGTGTGATGCGCTTGAGGACGACGACGACGTGCAAAACGTCTATTCAAATCTAGAAATCCCAGACGAATTGCTGGCCAGGTTGCCGGCCTGAAAAAAAACTATTGCTTGCAGGAGACGTGTTAAGGCGCTGCCACGCCCGAGAATTTTAGCTTATGAACGAAGAAAACGAAAACCAACCTGTACCGACCGAGTCTGCCGTGCCGGAACAACGTCAACATCGTCCGCGCCGTCGTTTCCCGCGAAGACGTTACCGGGACCGGGGTGAACGGTTCAGACGGGGTGATTCGGAAGAATCGTCCAATTCTTCGTCAGTGAATGCCGATTCTGCCGGCGCGGCTACGGAGGTCGAGACCCTTGACCGTCAACCTCGTGAAGGAGCGGAAGCTGGTGCTGAAGGTAGCGAACAAGTTCAGGCCGAGCCGGAATTTGGCGAGGGGATCATCGAGATCTCGGGTAAAGGCTTCGGCTTCTTGCGCGATTCGAAGCGCAACTTCGTGCAAACGCCGCAGGATATTTTTGTAACCCCTGAGATTGTCCGCCGTTTCGGCTTGCGCGACGGGATGTGGATTTATGGCGAGACACGGCGCGGAAGTCGTGGGCCGCAGTTGGTCAAGCTGCTGAAGATCAATGGCGAGGAGCCGGCGAAATATCAGGGTCTGACGCCATTCGAGGAATTGACGACGATCAATCCGAACAAACGAATCAAGCTCGAGACAGTGCCGGATCGTTACACGACGCGGATTATGGATTTGATGACGCCGCTCGGGATGGGCCAGCGCGGTTTGATTGTCGCGCCGCCGCGCACGGGCAAGACAACGTTGCTGCATCACATCGCCGACGCCGTGGCAAAAAATCATCCGGAGATGATTCTGATCATTCTCCTTGTGGATGAGCGTCCGGAAGAGGTGACCGATTTTCGGCGTTCCCATCCAACCGCAGAACTGATGGCCAGTTCCAATGACGCCGACATAAAGAGTCACACGCGCATTTCCCAACTGGCGATCGAACGCGCGAAGCGCCTCGTTGAAGCCGGAAAACATGTATTTATCCTGCTCGACTCCATCACGCGGACCGCTCGTGCATTTAATAATGCGATGTCCGGTGGGGGCCGCACCATGAGCGGCGGTATCGATGCGCGCGCCATGGAAATCCCACGGAAGATTTTTGCTGCCGCGCGTAATACCGAGGAAGCCGGTTCTCTTACGATTGTTGCCACGGCATTGATCGAAACCGGCAGCCGCATGGACGAACTGATCTTTCAGGAATTCAAGGGCACTGGAAACATGGAAATGGTGCTGGATCGGAAAATCAGCGATCAGCGGATCTATCCCGCGGTGGATATTTTTCTCTCTGGGACACGGCGGGAAGAGTTGCTCTTGCAGCCGTGGGAGCTGGAGAAAATCAATCTCATTCGACGCGGTCTGGCCGGACACAAACCGGAAGAAGCAATTCAGCGACTGTTGATGTTTGTGAAAAAATTCCCGACCAACGCTGAAATGCTCAAGGGCATCCCGGGCTGATCCGGCCGCGCTTGCCGATCTCATCGCGATCGGACAGTTCGCAACCTGCTGTGCGCACTCGGAGGCTCTCCAAGATTTTTTACCGAAAGGTCCTTGGGAGAAAACGTTGGCGCGAGACTTCTGAGCTAAGCACGTCGGGCATTCATCAAGCCGTTCTTCGCGCCATCACGACCGCGCCTGCCATGCCATCTAGTGGAGATCACCTCGATGTTGGCAGCGGGACAGGGGAATTGTTGCGGCTGGTTCGAGCGCATTATCCGTTTCGTTCTTTTGGATGTGATTATACGGATCAATTGCTCTCAGATCCCGATTCCACGATCGACACCGTCGATCTGAATCGCCAACCACTTCCGTACGGCGATAATCGGTTCGCACTGGTTACCTGCATCGAAACAATTGAGCACCTGGAACATTATCGGGAGGTTATCCGGGAAATTTATCGCGTTCTGCAACCAGGAGGCGTGGCGGTTTTTTCGACCCCGAACATTTTGAATCTGCGCTCGCGTCTGCGCTACCTGTCTTCCGGCTTTTACAATTTGTTTGGCCCTTTGGCGGCTGACGAATCCGAAATTCACACCACGCGTGGTCACATCAATCCAGTCAGCTGGTTTTATTTGTCACACGCGCTTCTCAGCGCTGGTTTCCGCGATTTGAAAGTCGCGGTCGACAAATACCAACGACGCTCGCTTCTGGCATTTCCGTTCGTAATCGTTCCTCTGCGCGCCACGAATTGGATCGTTTATCATCGTGATAAAAGCACCTACGGCACATTGGATGAGCGGAATGCCTGGGCCGTTCGAGCGATGAATTCGCCTGACCTGCTGCTTGGGCGAACGTTAATCGTCACCGCGGTCAAGCCCGCGTAATATGCCGTTGGTAAAGAGCGTGAATCGTGTCGCGCGCATCGAGATAATCGCGACGGAAAGCGTCGAGCTCGTTGTAGCCAAGACGAATGGCGAACTTTCGTTGTTCGTCTGAATCGCTTGGAAGCGTTGAAACGCCTCTGTTTTCATATCGACGCAGGACAAGCTCGCAGCGGCGCAGGAACGCATAAGAGTCTTTGAGCTTTGCAGCGTCCGATTTTTCCAAATGCCCGTGCTCATGCAGCCGATCGACGACGCGCTCCCAGTTTTGTTCCCAGATGTTTCCCCGCATCTGCAATGCTTGAACGAGAAACTCCGCTTCTATCATGCCGCCATTTCCAGTTTTTAAATCGAGAAAATCCGATCCGCTTCCGCGCTCACGCCGAATGCGTTCAAGCATCCCATCGATTTTTGTGAAAAGGTCCGCATCCTGGCATGCGCGACGCCATGCGCGTTTTGCAATCTCCATGAACTCATTTTGCAACGGCCCGCTGACGGCGCGAGCGCGAGTCAGCGCCTGCAATTCCCAGGGTTGCACCCGGCCGGCGTAGTACGACCCATAAGTTTCAAGAGAGCAGACAACCGGGCCCTTTTCGCCTTCAGGACGCAGCCTTGCATCCAGCGCCCAGACGTCTCCCTCGGCAGTTGGCTGCGCCATGGCAATTATAAGGTTCTGCGTGGCGCGTACGTCATCGCCCACAAACAAAACGTCCAGGTCTGCGCCGTAGTTGATCTCGCGCCCCCCAAATTTTCCGAGCGCGATGACGGTCACCTGCTCGTTTGCAAGGAGCTTCCCGACAAACACCAGACATGCTTCCGCGACATCGGAAAGCTCCGCAAAAGTCGCCGCTGGTTGGATCAGGCCCAGCACATCGCGCAGGATGATACGCAACAGTTGCCTCTGCCGGTACGCGCGTATCGGGTCGAGATTGTTTGCATCTGCGCCTAACGAATCAAGCCGTCTTAAATTTTCTGCTACGGATCGCGGTTCACCGAATGTTGGATCGCGAGTGATGTCCTCCAAAAGCTGCGGACGGCGAATCAAAAGCTCGCTGGCAAACCGGCTGGCATCGAAGGTCTTTATGACCAGCTCCAGCAATCGAGGATTTGCGACCAAGAGTTCAAAGAACAGGCTGCGCAAGCCGTAACCTTCCACGAGGCGAACGAATTGATTCAACGTCGCATCCGGGTCTGGACTCTTGGAAAGCCAGCCCAATAAGGCCGGACGCAGCTTGCGAAAGACCTGGCGTGTGCGCGGCGCGATATGGAAACCGGCAGCGCCCTGTACGAGATCGGAAAGCGCTTTGGCTGCCCGTTTCTGATCGCTAAAAATTTCAAGATCGTCCGCCTTGGGCGATTTGCTTGTGGACGTTTCGGAAACGATGCGTTGAAAAATCGGACGGACTGCGCGCATCCTTTTCTGCAGCGCGGCAGTAAATTCTTCGCTAGATGGAAACCGCAGACTCAGTGCGAGGCGTTGCAAAGCTTCGGAGTCTCGGGGGACGGTGTGCGTTTGTTGTTCGGCCTCGATTTGCAAACGATGCTCCACACGGCGGAGGAACCGGTAAGCGTTATCCAAAATCAGCACTTCCTCGCGGGGAAGCAGGTCTAATTGACGCAGCGCTCGCAGCGCCTTGAGCATACTTGATTCCTGAAGGAACGGGTGACGCGCTCCATGGATCACCTGCAATGTCTGGACGATGAACTCGATTTCGCGAATACCACCGCGGCCGAGTTTTACATCGCGTTCGAGTTTGTCGACCCCGACGATGTCGCGCTCGATGCGCCGCTTGATGCCAGCAATTTCATCCAGCAAATCGGGTGACGGGCTCCGGGGATAGATAAAAGGCTGATGTTGCCGCAGGAATTCGTAGGCCAGTTCGCGGCTGCCACCCACTCCGCGCGCTTTGATCAGTGCAAGGCGTTCCCAGGTTTCGCCAAATCCGGCATAATAGTTTTCCATGCTTTCGAGCGAGCGTGCCAATGGCCCGGCCGAGCCTTCCGGCCGGAGACGGAGGTCGACGCGAAATAGCGAGCCAGCCGGATGCCTGATCGAAAATGTTTCTAGGATTCTTTTTCCAAGCCGGTTAAAGAATTCGTGATAGGAAATGTGCGCTGTGAGCTGGCCCTCCTCGCTGTAGAGAAAAAGAAGATCAACATCTGAGCTATGATTTAGCTCTGCACCACCAAGCTTACCCAGCGCGAGAATGGCGAACTCTGCCTTAGGCGAACCATATTGTTGGCGCAATTCCGTGTTCCAATGTTCGAACACATTACGGATACAAATTTCCGCAACCTGCGAAAGCTCGCCGGTGGTTTCCTCGAGCGAGGCGACGTTTGCAAGCTCTCGAACGGCGATGCGCGTCATTTCGCGGCCTTTCCAGAGACGAAGCGCGGAAAAACCCTGGTCCGCAATCGCGTTACCGGCCGATCTCTGGAGATAACCCAGCATTTCGGCATAACTGCGAGGCGCACGACAGATTTGCGGCTGGCTCAACCACAAAAGGATGTCCGGGTCCTGTGTGAGGCGGGCCGCGCAAATGCTGGAGACAGCCAAAAGATGAAGCAGGGCGGCCTCGCCCAACGGAAATTGTTCGACAACATCGACAAGTGGCTGCGCCGTCTCCGGCCAGTGTTCCGTAAGATGAATCAGGGCGGTTTCGACCTGTGCCGGGTTGATTGAAGCCGCAGCTTTTTCGCGAATCCAATCATCACTACGAGCCATCGTGCAGAACATCACGCGGATTTCAGCGAAGACCAGCTGCTCAGGCTGAAGGCGCCAAAACGCGAAGGGCGCTTGCTCGAATTTGAAAATCAACCGGGCAATTGCCCGCGAGTTCGCCATCGAGCTCCAGGGGCACGTCCTGCTCGCTTCTTATGCGCAATTGCCGGGTCTGAAAATATTCGATTTCGGGAACTTTAATGTCGGAGCTGAATACGACGTCCTGAAGATACTTGATGATTTCAAGATAACCGAGCCGTGTGAAGACAACGACGTCAAACAATCCGTCATCGATGACAGCGTGTTTAAAAAACGGGAACGGGCCGCCGTAAAGCCGTCCGTTGCCAATGAGAACAAATGACCCTTCTTTTACAGGAGAATGCTCCGACTCGATGAAGAGCTTAGGCGGTTGCCGCGCGGCGATCTGTGCTGCGGAGATGAGATAACTGAGCGGACCGAAACTGCGTTTGAACGCGAGGCTGGTCTCTTTCACTACCTGTGCGTCCAACCCTACGCCAGCAAGCTGGACAAAATGTTTTCCATTGGCGCTCGGCAAATCGACCAGACGTACGTTGGTGTCTTCGATGATATCCCAGCAGCGCTGGAGGTTTAGCACTGGCAGGCCAAGCTCCATGGCGAAAACGTTTACGCTTCCCATTGGGAGCACACCCAACGTGGCATCGCTGCCAACGAGGCCGTTTGCTACCTGGCTGACTGTTCCATCGCCGCCTGCAGCGACGATCCGCGTAAATCCCTCCTCGATTGCCCGTCGGGCCAGCGCCTCCGCTTCGCCAGAATGTGACGTGATGTGGACGGGGCAATCGCCAGCGAGCGATTCGACGCGTTCCTGCCAGCTTCGGATGTGTTCCGGGCTTCCCGCCGTCGGATTGAGAATGACGATTGTATCGGTCACAAGCAAAAGTAGCAGAAGGCTTTCGCCTTTTCTTCAAAGTCGGACTGCGTAACGTCTCACGGTGAAAAGATTGCGCCGGATTTCATTAATTGCTCTGGGCGCGTTGATTGCGCTTAGTGCGATTCTATTGACCGGCGTGAACCTGTACGTGCAATCGCAGGGTACGCACGCGAAGATTCAACAGGAATTGAGCCGGCGCCTCGGCACCACGCTGGGAATTCGTAGCATGAGCGTAACGCCGTGGGGGGGCCTGGAGCTAAGCGGTATCAGCATTGCGCAAACTTCGCCAGTTGGACCAAAGCATTTCCTCGAAGCAAAGACATTTCGACTGCGCGTTCGGTTTCTCTCCTTGTTTTCCCGGCGGCTGGTGATCAAAGAGGTGGCGCTCGTCAATCCAAACGTAGTTTGGCCGCAAGACGCGGAAGGAAAATGGAAACTACCCAGGTCACGAGAAACAAAAAAAGCGGCTCCAACTGTGTCTCAGCCGGAACGAGAAACCGAATCTGCGCAAATATCTCAGGCGCGACCGGTCCCGGTTATCGACACTACTCCGGCGAATGTTCCTCCTTCGGTTCAGGCAGCGGCCAACGATCGATCTTCCAACGAGGAACCGCGACTGGCGGTGCCTCCTGAGGTTCGACGCGTCAGTATTAAGAATGGCAATTTCAGTTTTCTCGATCACGCCGGCAGGCTGCTTGCAAGTTTCAATGGTGTAGACTTTCGCACCAGCATTCGCAGCGCCCTTGCGCTCCATGGCGATACGAGGGTGTCGAGAATTTCGTTGCAGAACCGTTTCTTTCTGGAGCAGTTGCGCTCTCCGCTGCGTTACGAGCCGGATGTGCTGGAGCTTTCCAAGATTTCCGCGCGCGCCGGTAACGGTCAGATCAACGGCTATTTTGCGATGCAACCGGAGGCGGAGGATTCGCCGTTTACCACGAGCGTAAAATTCCGCGATGTGCAGGCCGATCAGATTATTTCAAACGCAGGGGGACCCAGGGGAATGGTGCAGGGCAAATTGGAGGGAAATTTCCAGGCTTCAGGCAAGACCGCCGATCCCGAGGCGTTCGTGGGTAAGGGCGAAATTTCCCTGCGCGACGGGCGCGTCCAACAATATAGCTTGCTGGTGTTACTCGGGGAGCTTCTTCAGATCGAGGAACTGAGAGAGCTTAATCTCGAGCAAGCGGAGGCGAGATATCATGTGAATCCGGGCTTGGTCACGGTCGACGAACTGATTTTACGCTCCCCGAATATTCGCCTGACGGCTTCGGGAACAGTTGCGTTTGACGGCAGACTGAAACTCGATTCTCAACTCGCGATCAACGACAAAATTCGTGGTCAGCTTTTCAAGGCGATTCGCCAAAATTTCCAACCGATCAACGAGCCGGGCTATTCTGCGATCGATTTTCAGGTGGGCGGCACGATCGATCGGCCCAGCACAAATCTGATGGACCGACTCGTTGGCCGTGATATCAGCAGTATGATTAACAGCTTCCTCGGCGGCGGAAAAAAGAACCGGGCAAAGAAGAAAAAGAAACAGATCGAAGAAGCCGCGCCATCAACTTCAATTCCGCCGCAGGAGGCGTTGCCCGAGGCTACCACAACGCCGACGCCAGCCCCCTCACCATGAGAGTGATCGCCGGCAGCGCCGGTGGCCTCCACCTCGCAGTTCCAAAACGCGGTGTACGGCCAACAATGGACCGCGTCAAAGCTGCAATCTTTTCCAGCCTGGGTGACGCCGTGGTAAGTGCCCGCGTCCTCGATCTTTTCGCTGGAAGCGGCGCGCTGGGAATTGAAGCGCTCAGCCGCGGCGCGTCTTCCATCGTTTTTGTAGAAACAGACCGACAAGCGGCGGCAATTATCGAAGGCAATCTCGCAAAAACAAAACTGAAGGGACGGATTGTTCAGCAGGATGTCTTTGATTTCCTTCGGCACGCGTCCGCCGCCGAAATGTTTGATATCGTATTTGCTGATCCGCCGTACGAGAAAACAGACGAGGGCCAGCGATTCACTGAAAAATTGCTGGCGAACGAAGCGTTACCTCGGCTTATGGACGCACACGGGATTTTCATTTTGGAAAAGCGACCCGATGAAAATCTTCCGGAACTGAAGCTGTGGCATTTACTTCGCCAAAAAACCTACGGCGCAACGGAGGTTCTTTTTCTGTCTGCGATTCCCAAGCCATGCCGATCCGATGCAGCTAAATCGGCACTCCGCGCTCGGCACTCCGCAATTCAATGATCCGTCTGATCTACAATTTGTTTTGGCCGATCGGACTGGTGTTCTTTTTGCCGGGCTATTTCGTGAAGATGGTTCGCCGCGGTGGTTACCGCGAAAAGTTCGGACAACGCCTGGGAATTTACGATCGCAAACTACGCAGCCGCCTGTCGAAGCAGAAATCGACATGGCTGCATGCGGTAAGTGTGGGTGAAGTAAATGTTGCGCTGAAACTGACCAATTCATTACGCGCTCTCGAACCCGATTTGCATTGCGTTTTAACTACGACCACCACCACGGGTTTCGCTCTGGCCAGCAAGAACGCTCCTACCTGGATTGACGTCCTGTACACGCCTCTCGATTACTGGCCGATCATGCGACGCGCGTTTTCGACGATCAGGCCGACGCGGATTGTGCTGGTTGAAGCTGAAGTTTGGCCAAATCTTGTCGCACTCGCGCATGAACGCCGAATTCCCACGATACTGGCAAACGCGCGCTTGTCGCCGAGATCGGAAAGACGATTTCGGCGGTTTCGATTTTTTGTGGCACCAACGTTTCGGCTGTTGGACCTGGTCTGCGCGCAGGAGCCGGATGATATCGATCGATGGATCGCGATCGGCGTTGCGCGCGATCGGATTCGCGCTGTGGGAAGCATCAAATACGATCCCGATGCGTCCGACCAGAAGTCAGTACCGCAAGGCAACGGGCAAGCTATCGGCTTTGGCGACGCGGATCGACAACCTCCTGTATTGTTCGGCGGCAGCACGCATCGAGGCGAAGAAGAGATTCTGGCCACAATCTTTCTGCGCTTGCGTCAACAATTTCCATCGTTGCGGTTGTTCATTGCCCCGCGTCACGTCGAACGGCTCCGCGAGATCCGCGCACAACTGGATGGCTTGTCATTACGCGTCGCATTAGCGAGCGAAGTGGCGGTCAATCGGGAATCAGACGCAGATTGCATTGTCCTCGATACAACAGGTGAGCTTCAACGCTGGTATCCTATCGCCACCATTGTGTTCGTGGGCAAGAGCCTGACCGCGCATGGCGGGCAAAATCCGGTGGAGCCGATCATGGCGGGCAAACCAGTCGTGTTTGGTCCGCACATGGAAAACTTCGCGACACTCGCGAAGGCGCTTGTATCGAAAAGAGGCGGGATCCAGGTTCATGATGCCGATTCACTTGAACGAACGATCGCGGGGCTTTTGCACGACCGCGAAGCGCGGCAACGGCTCGTCCAAAGCGCACACGAAGTTTTGCGCGGGCACCTGGGAGCAACCGCGCGCACTGCAGCCCTGATTCACGAACTTAATTCGCGTCCGTAGCCACCTGCGCTGTGCGCTGTCTCAACCGCGTCGATCCAAAGTCCCGAAAAAACGATTCGGCAATTTGCCTTGCGTAAACGAACGGCAATTCAGATATTGCCCGGCTTTTGCGACCCTATCGTCTAGAGGCCCAGGACACCGCCCTTTCACGGCGGTAACACGGGTTCGAATCCCGTTAGGGTCGCCATGCCTTTTCGGGAAGACAGAGCGCCAGGTAGTGTGCGCTTACTCGGTGAGCAAAACCGCATACAGCGTTAATTGCGCTTCAATCGCGTTTCGCCGCGCTTAAAATCGTCGAAATTCTTTACGGCGCGCTATCGATCCGATTTCCGAATGTACTTTTAGTCGATGCCCGTCAACGTCTGCGGGCGCCCCTGCGATGATCCTGCGCACCATACTCGCTTTTTTTCCGCTAGCGGTTTGCATCTTGGTGGTTGTGCTTGCCTATCGAAAGACGCGGGATCGCTGATTCAAGTACAGGGTTAATTGCGCTTCAATCGCCGGGAGCATGATTCTGTGATCCGCCAACCATCGCTTCCAATTCCACAAACGCTGTCAGTTTTTCGTCAGCACGGACGGCCAAGGTCGCGCTAGAATTGGGCCTGGACGCAACCACGAATGCGAGCAGATACGTTGAATCTATAGGAGAAATTCGCACCATACTCTCGATCTGCGTTTGCGACACTTACGATAACGTCACTCAGACGCACCACCTGGGGCGAGTTCAAGAGGCGGCGGGAGTGTTGCCATGAACAACCACTCGGACAACCGACAATTATTCGAGACGTGGACAAGAACGCAGGCGGACGTGATACGAAATGATCGAACAGGCGTAACGCACCTTGCGGTTTCTCATCAGGATTACACTCTGTGCGGAATTAGCGGTCTGAGGCGCATCCGGCGTCACGGCTTATTGACTTTAATCAAACAACTTCCAATGGAAAACGCAGCGCAAGAAGCGACGTGTCACATTTGCAAGCGTCGCAGTAGCTACGCACCGATTTAACACGGCATTACGCGAGGTATCGCAGCCGGTCACATCATGCCGTGATTCGCGTTTATGATGAAGCTGGCAACCTGATCGAGACACACGAACATGCGGGACAGTTGAAAGAGTGGTGACGCACTCGCTTCGGATTCGAGCCAAACAAAAAAGCCGCTACGATACGCCGACGATGAGACGATTCTCACCGGAGGTGGCAGCAGATTCCCGAATTAATCGAGCCCTCGCGGATTACTTCAGCGTGATTTCGCGCATGAGCTTGGTGCCCATGATCTCGCGAATATCGAGGCGTTTCACTTGTATCGCCTGCTGTTGATCGGTTGTGCCCACGAGCTTTCTGGCGATCGGATCGAACTTTTCGCGCGCGTCATCCTGCGCGGCCATGTTCTTCGATTCCACCATTATCAGGATGTTGAAGTCCTGCGGTGTAGCGTCGTTGCCGAGCAGGATCTTGTAATCGACGACTAGATTCTGCTTCTTCGCTTCCTCAAGCGAGGCCTTCAACGTCTTGGCGAGCTCTTTGAGGTATTGATCGCTCATGCCGGCCTTGGTTTTGACCATTGTTATTGTCCAAACGGGCCCTTCGGTGTAAGGCGCGTCACTTTGCGCCCGGCAAAGCCCCGTGAATGCAGCAGACACCGCGACGCTGACAATGAGAATAAGGAATTTGTTCATATTGGTGTTTTTTTGTGGTTTACTGTTTTTTAGCTTTCACACGGATTGGTAGAAATCTCCCGAGCAATTGGAGAAATCCTGAGTGTGCTTCGGCTTTAGAACGACAAGGGTAAGCATGCACGGGCTGTTCTGCCTGTTAGACTTTAGTCTTATATGGGGATCCGGTAATCAGGGGAACAGGCTGAGTCTGCTATGTCTTGCGAGTCGCCGATTCCAACTCAACGGCCTGAGCCGACGGTCGAGATAGTCCCCTCCCAAGGAAGTGAAAACGTTCCCGTATTGAGGTCGATTTGTCCGCCGAGATCGAAAGTGCCAGTCGCATTTGCAAAGCGTCCTGTACCACTGGTTATAAAGGCGGTTTCGGTGTTATCGAACACGCCTGGGACATCGGTTGGCGTCAAGCTCCCAGAGAAAGGACCTGCAATACTGTCGCCGTTAGCTGCTGTAAAAACGTAGCTGCCGACGTACGTCAGGTCACAAACGTTGAGGACAAATTCTGCAGTACCGGTGAAGCGCCCCAGCTGCGTGGCGATTCCACCGTTGGTGGCTTCAGCAAGCTGATGGCACTCGTCCAGAGGCGTAATCGAATCAACCGATCCCGATACAATCCCTCTGAACGGTACCTGATCCCTGGCTGATGCCGGCGTAGTTACTGAGATGATTGCAGCCGCCAACAAGCTGGCAGCCATGCAAGATAGGATGGATTGTTTGGTTTTCATAAGGTTCCTTTCAAGATTGAGTTTTGATGGTTGTTTTCCGCAATCGCGGAATTTATGTGAACGAGCCTTTCGCTTACGGCTTAACCCCGCGAGAAGAGGGTCAGGAGAGAGCTCTGGGAATCGCCTAACGAACTTAGCGCGGTTACAACTGTGCCGACCGAGGCTGGACAACGTCAATAGGACTTTAGTCCTACACACGACATTCGATCTGATTTTGGAACGATAAACCGCGCTGACTTTGACGCGGGTACGCGAATCAGAGAAAGAACACTTATCCCGCTGCGAATGCTGTGGCCAAATGGTTCACATGCGGCAACGCGATAACGTTCTAGTCCGTGCCGATGAAAATTGATTACCCCTTCCCAGGGAAGGCTAAAGGAAGGCGAGATGATCGCGACGTTGACCTACTTAGTGACGGCGCTTCTAAATGCTGCCGTAAAACACGGCGATTGCTAGAAACAACTCCACCCTGTTGATGCCGAACGGACGTGCAGCAAACTGCGAGGGGCTAAAAATTAAACGGGGACCTTAACCTGGCGCGGTGTTATGAATCAGCGACGAGGATGAGGCCGGAAAGCGCGTGGAACATGGAAAGAAATTTGGATGGCCGGCGCGGGCGAAGCCGTTCACAAAGCGACGAATGAGCGCAACGGCGGGCCGGCGGCTGACTTCCATCGACGCCTATCGCGGGATCGTGATGTTCCTGATGCTGGCCGAAGTGTTGCGGTCCGCGGCGGTATCGGCCGCGCGTCCGGAGTCGGCGTTCTGGCGATTCGTAGCGGGCTTGCAAACCCATGCGGCGTGGACCGGGTGCTCGTTGCACGATTTGATTCAACCCGGGTTTTACTTCCTGGTCGGCGTGGCGCTGCCATTCTCCATCGCCGCCCGCCGGGCGCAGGGGCAGGAGTTCGCCGATCTGTTGCGCCATGCACTGGTTCGGGCCCTCGTATTGATTGTGCTCGGCATGGTGTTGGTTTCCCTGCCCCAGCGGCGGTGGGTGTGGTGGTTTGACGACACGCTCACCCAAATCGGTCTTGCTTATCCGTTTGTCTTCCTCCTCGCGTTCCGGCCTGCGCGCGACCGCGGCGTTGCCTTCGCGGCGGTGCTCGCCGGCTACTGGCTGTGGTTCGCGCAGTCCCCGCTGCCGTCGGCGGATTTCGACTACACCACCCTGGACGTACCGCCGGGATGGTTACAGCAGCACGGATTGAGCGGCTTTGCGGCGCACTGGCAAAATTACACCAATCCGGCCGCGGTTTTCGACCGGTGGTTGTTGAATCTCTTTCCACGCAAAACGCCGTTCCTCGGCGATGTTCCGGGCCTGACCACGCTTAATTTTATTCCCTCGATTGCCACGATGTTGCTCGGCGTGTTCGCGGGTGAACGCCTGCGGAGAGTCTCCGCACCCTGGCATACCGTGCGTGAATTTGTGGTGACGGGGTTCATTGCGCTGTCCGGGGGATGGCTGCTCGATGCGGTCGGGCTGTGTCCGATCGCAAAGCCCATCTGGACCCCGGCATGGGTTCTTTTCAGCGGCGGCTGGTGTTTCCTGATCCTGGCGACGCTCTACGCGTTGACTGACATTCGTGGAATCAAGCGCCCGTTCTTTCCCTTTATCGTGATCGGAGCAAATTCGATCCTGGCGTACTGCCTGTCACACGTGTTTCCCGCGGTGGCATTCAACGCGGGACGCCGCATCCTTGGCCCCGAGCCGTTCCGGGTGTTGGGCGCTGCGTACGAACCTGCGGTGTACGGCGCGTTCGTGCTGCTGGGATATTGGCTGGTGCTGTTCGTCTTGTATCGGTGGAAAATTTTCGTTCGGATTTGATAGCCCGCTTCAGTTTCAGTTGAAAGTCCTACGCGACGCTGGAACCACGGCAGGAATCGCTACAGACAAGTTTCTCGCGTTAATCGGTCAAACTCCGCCCAGTGTCGGTGTAGTTATTATGCCGTCCGAAACCGATCGTGAAGAGAGACGTGCCATTGACGCTAAGCTCGACACCATCGCCAGACGGCTTACCATCAACGTCAGCCCCACAGCTCCGCTCTCTTTACCAGCTGGGAGTTAAACGATGGCCTACCCAATTTGCAGAGCTGTCTAGAAAATCCGCAAAAATAGCCACTCCCAGCCACGGCGGATTGCAAAGGTCATAATCGTTTTCGGACAAATTCGGACACGGCGGGTGCGTCATTCTGCGCAATTTGTCCAAACTCTCTGATTTGCATTTTCCCTCTTAACGCGCAGCTACCGCATATTTCTGACGGAATTGCGCAACATCGCGAAATTTTGAAAGTGGGTTCGAATCCCGTTAGGGTCGCCATTCGACTCGGCCTCGTTAGCTTCGAGCGCCGATATAGTTGCGTAACCTTAGGCAACTAAATGATGAGGCGAGCGATTCTTGAAAAGACGCTGCCGTTAGGGTCGCAATGGGTGATGGTCGGGATCACCTGCGCCCTGCTCCTGTCAGTGGCAATGCTTGTGGATCTCAGCCCGGTGGTGGATCAGAATTTTTTCTTTTCGACGAATGATCCGGGGATCCAGCAGACTAAAAAGATCGAGCGGCGTTTTCCGTCGCAACCGGAAGTGATTCTGGCGGTCTCCTCGCGCGACATTTCTTCGCCGCGATATCTCGAACGAATTCGGAAACTCACACAGCGCGCGCACACCATTGGGGGCGTAAGCGCAGTCAAAAGCCTTACGGAAGGGCCCAAGAGTTTTGAGGACGCGTTAAAGAGCCCGTTCTGGAGCCGGTTGCTGGTCGCGCCCGACCGGAAGTCCAGCAACGTGATTATCTTCATGAAAGGGAGGCATACCGAAAAACCGATCCAGCGGCTAGAGCAGATTGTTCATGACCTGGATACGCGGGATTTTCGGATTCACATCGCCGGTCCGCCGTATGTGGTGGAAAGGATCAGGCGCAGTCTCGCGCACGACTTCCGCTACTTTAGTCTCACGGCTGTCGCGTTGTTTGGTCTGACGATGGCCGCGCTGTTCCGGTCGCTCCGGCTGTTTGTAGGAATGCTATGCACGTGCAGCAGCGCCGTTTTGTTAACGTTGCTTCTACAATCGATGCTTGGTCACAAGATCGGCATTTTGACGGTGAACCTTGGCACGATCGTGTTCGTCATTGCGTTGTCGCACCTGGTTTACATGACGTTCAACTGGCAGACGCTGGCCAATCGCGCCCATCGCATCGGCAAGGAGACCCCGAATCTCGCGACAGCAGCGCGAAGCATGACTTTCCCACCCTCGTTTTGGTCGATGGTCTGCGCATCGTTGGGTTTTGGCAGTTTGCTAATTGTCCAGGCAAAGCCGTTACGCGAGCTGGGATTTGGCGGCGTGCTCGGCACGGTTGTGGCGTTTGTCTGCGCGTATCTGATGTACCCCGCCTTCCTTCGCTGGGCCGTGCCGCACAAAAGTAAAATCGTGGAGGCGGAACCCACGCACGCATTTTGGTTGCGACGGTTTGTTCTGCTCTCGCTGGGAATCATCCTGCTGAGCTTCGGCTTAGGATTCGGCCTGACGAAACTAAATACGGACCCGAGTCTTTTCGATTATTTCAAGCCAAAGCAGGAGTTACGCGGCGGTTTGGAATTCGTAGATCGCACGGGCGGCTGCAATCCACTGACGCTGGTTGTCTCTGCGACAAACGGCAGCGGCCTGAACACCGATGAAGCTTACAAGAAGATGTGGACGTTGCATGGCGCACTGGAAAACCAGAAACAGGTTGGAACCGTGATCTCGCTGCCCACCCTTCTTGCGGAAGGCGATCGCACGCCGTTTTCGTTTCTCATCAGTTACGAGAAGATGATGGAGATCATGGCGCAGCCGAAGTATGCGCGCATCTCTAAAAGTTTTGTAACGGAGGATCGGAAGGAAGCAGTCTTCATGCTCCGGATGATTGAGGCGCGTCGTACCAAATATCGTGTCGATGTTGTGAACGACCTTCGTGCTCTCTGCCGCAGGTATGGGTTCAATGCTGACCTTGTCGGCGGCATTTATTACCTGGAAGGGCGACTTGCCAAACTTGTCGCCGAAAGCCTGGTGACAGGTCTGTTCTGGTTGAATTTGCTGTTTGTCGTGATCGCGTGGGTCGTTGCGAGATCTGTTCGCGGCGCGCTCGCAATGATTGCGAGTCTCACTCTCGTGCCACTATCGATGCTGGGCGGTATCGGGTGGTTCCATGTTCCGGTGGACGTCATTTCGGCACCGGCGACGAATGTCTGTATCGGAATTGCGATCGATTCGATGATTCATCTTGTGTTCGGTGTTCGACGCGCGCAACGCGATGGGAAGAAAGAGTGGGATGCGTGGGTCTTCGCGCGCGAGGAGCAATGGCGCGGGATTGTTTATTCGGACGTGATCATCGCCGCAGGTTTCGCCATTTTCGTGTTGTCGGATTTTCCGCCAACGCAGCGCTTCGGCCTGGTCGTCCTCGCCGGATGCATCATCGACATCCTGGCAAATCTGTTCGTATTGCCGCTGCTCGGTGGCGCGCCATTAAAAAAGCGCGCTTGAAGGACGCGGTTGCGCACCGCCGAGAAAGACTCGGACCTCGTCGATGTAGCAAAATTTTCACAGAACTTTCACGCGTTCGCCATTTGGTTGTTACGGTCCGCTGTTTTGGTCTGAGGCATGACCCAAAAACCGCACGCCTCCGCATTCAAATCTACAAAAAGACGCAGAACGATCAGCCTTTTGCTTTCTGCGGTGCTTTGCGCCAGTGCTCATGCAACGCCAAAAACGGTGATCATCTCCCTCGATGGCGCCACGCCTCGGATCGTTGATCAACTTAATGCCAACGCGCAACTCAACCCGAACGAGGGAATCAATCTGCTTCGCGCGAAAGGTTTTTCGGCGCAGCAAAATGTAACCATCGCGCCGTCGCTCACCGCGGCCGCGCACATAGCGATCGCCACAGGTTCAATCGCGGCGGCTAATGATGTTGTCTCAAACACGTTCCATCTCGTCGCCAGTCCGTTCACCTTCAACATCAGCGGCTTTTCAGCGCCGATCGGCGGTTATTCAATTGACGGGCCGGCGGAGAGTCCGTTCCTGACGGCTGTTCCGCTCTGGCGGCCATTACTGGACAATAACAAGACCGTTGCGACGGCCACGTGGCCCGGTGGAGACGGTTTAAACGTTACGGTTCCGGGACTAAATCCGAGTCCAATCGTGCAACCGGCTGCCGAGCGCACAGTCACCTACACCGTGCCTTTTGGCGCAGCGACGGCACCGTTTCAAAAAGGTTTCCCAGTTAACGCGGCAAGCTTTAGCCCCGCACCGGCTCAGACTATCTCCGATCTAATCACCGCGGGGCACCCATCGTTTAGTCCCGTGCTGCAGACGGACCTTGAGACCTTCAACTCCGGCGGTCAGAGCTATTCTATCAAGGCCGCCGTGATCGACACGACGAATGACAACACGCCGAATTACGACGCCGTCGTAATCTTCGACGCAAACCATGGCAGCATCCTTGGACCATTTACCGCGACGCCGCTCGGCACAGGTCCGGCTTACATCAAGCCGAACGCAAAGATTTCCGCGCTCTTTTATCTGGAAGGCCATTCGAACAAAGCCGGTGTTCGCTACTTCGTCTCCCAACTGGCGCCCGATCTTTCCGCCGTACGAATTGCACGCAGCTCAGCGACCTTTATTCCGCGCAATGCGGCGGTACTCGCCGATGTCGACGACATCAACAACAACCTCGGCTTTTGGCAACCACAGGCAGACTTCCGAATCGTGGAGCGGATCGATGCGGTGCCGTCCACTTTTGTTAGTTTCCCGGATACCGAGCTCGAAGCTATCTACGAAGAGCTGGTGCGAGAGTTTGTTGCTTACCAGACGAACGTCGGTCTGCGCGCTATCTCGCGATTCTCGAACGCCGATCTGGTGATGATTTACATCGAGCAACCGGATGGCTCCGAGCATCAATTCCTGGCAATCGATCCGCGGCAGGCGACCAACCCCAGCGATCCAAACTCGATCGCCCCAAATCAGGATCCTGCGAAGCTCGAGCGCTACCGCGGTTACATTGCCACTGCATATCAGGTGGCGAATCAAGCGGTGCAGCGTGTGATCGATGCCGTGGGCACCGACGGAAATGGAGTACCGAATAGTAACGTCATCGTCGTGTCCGACCACGGGTTTGATCCCTTCCACACCGCGGTCAACGCCAACGCGTTTCTTACATCGAACGGTTTCGACACGACAAAGGTCCGCGCCGTGGTATCGGGGCCTGCGGTTAACTTTTACATCAACCTGGCAGGTCGCGAGCCGGGAGGCACCGTCACTCGCATGGAGTATCTCGCGCTACAACAGCAGGTGCTTAATGCTCTGCAAAACGTTACCGACACGAACCCGAATTACACGAACGGTTCAACTCCGGTGTTCGACAAAATCTACACGCGGCCGGTGCCGGCGGACATCAATGATCCGCAATTCGGCCGGATGACCGACGAGTTCATCGGACAGGATTCGGGCGATGTGTTCGCGATGATGCGCACCGGCTACAACTTCGACGGCGTGCAAAACCCTGTGGTGATTCGGAAAGGTGATCCGGTGGTCGCAAGTCCAATTCTGTCGGTTTCGAATTTCTACGGAGCGCACGGTTACGACCCGACCATTTCGAATATGAGCGCGATCTTTTTCGCCGCGGGTCCAGACCTTGGCCGCGGCACGCTGCGTCAGATCCAGACGGTCGATGTCGCGCCAACAATCCTGAAACTGCTCGGCGTCGCAGCGCCAGACACGGTGGATGGCAAAGCTCTTGCGATCCGGCTACCTAAGAACTTGTTCACGACATTACGTGATCAACTAATCGGTCTCGGCGGCGGTGAACCAGGAACGCATCTCGGCAACGCGATCGACGCGCTAAACGGTGCGATCGACAGCAACGCTTGGACGGATGGTTCACACCTGCGCGAAAACGGCAGCATGGTGTTCGCTTCGGTGGCGAACGCCACGCGTGAGCTACGCCAAATCGAAGACCCTCCAGCTTCGGTGACGGCGATTGTCGCAGCGCTGGCTGATACAGCGCGTGAACTGGCGCAGATCGCGATCGACCAGGCGGTCGTTGCAAATGTAAATCCGCAGCAGATTGCAGCCGCGCAGCAGAAGATTCAGGAAGGCGACGCCAGTGTCGCGGGCGGCGACTTTGTCAGTGCGATCGACTCCTTTAAGCACGCGTGGCAGCGTGCCTCACAGCGGTGATTATCCTTGAGGTTAGGGATCGGTCGGGGTGCGACGCCACGCACCCCGACCGTGACTTGCTAGCCATCGGTTTATTGAATCTTCTTTGCGTTTACGATAGAGCTGGCAGGGTGACCGAAACTCGCTAGCAAATAGCGCGTCCGCCTGTCATGGCCTTTAGCCCTACTCAATTCAACTTTACTGATAGAGTCGCGATCGTTACGGGTGGCGCTACTGGAATCGGTCGCGCAACGTCGGTTCTTTTTGCTCGGCATGGCGCACGGGTGGTGATTGGCGACATAAATCCCGAAGGGGCTAACACTGCCGAATTGATCAAAAGCTCTGGAGGCGAGGCTCTCTTTGTCAAAACAGATGTCCGTGAAGCCGGTCAGGTCCAAAATCTCGTCGCGACTACGGTGAAAACTTACGGCGCACTACATTATGCGTTTAACAATGCCGGGATTCTTCCCGTTGCTGCGCCGTTGGCTGAACTGGAAGAACAAAGCTTCGATGAAGTTATTGCTGTCGATCTGAAGGGCGTCTTCCTTTGCATGAAGTACGAGATTTTGCACATGCTGAAATCCGGTGGCGGTGCAATTGTAAACACCGCGTCGATTGCCGGCACCATTGCGGATCCAGGCATAAGCCCCTACGTCGCGGCAAAACATGCCGTAATCGGATTATCAAAAGCGGCTGCACTTGAATACGCGCGGCAGAAAATTCGGATCAACGCGCTCGCTCCGGGGTTGGTCGAGACGGGAATGACCAAACACTGGTTTGACGATCCTTCTATCCGCGGGACCCTGATGGTGAATTCTCCGATGGGCCGCCCGGCGCAGCCTGAGGAGATCGCTGGAACGGTGTTGTTTTTGTGTTCGGATTTTGCGTCGTTCGCCACCGGACAAGTTTTTGTGGTCGACGGCGGATACACCGCGCGATAGGCGCAAACAATTTTCAAGCGGCGGTGCTCGATTAGAACCGCTTGAGTGTCGCTTTCGTTACCTGCTTCGAGTGTTTCCCAATCGCATGAACGGATGCTCGAATGAACAATAAAAGAAAAGGCCCCAATCAGGGGAATCGGAGGTGAGCCCGATGGGCAAACCGAGGCCAACGACCAATTGCGCATCATTCGGCAGATTGAACGCGTAACGCGCCCCAGGAGAAATGAGCGCGGTCAGAGAACGGTTCACGGTTGCCTCAGGTGAGAGCACCCCTTCGGCGATGTCATCGTTCCATCCTGCGACTGTTTCGAGCATCAGATTTAGGTCACGGCTGACAGCGAAGATAGCGCTGGCGCCAAGATTGTAATTCGTAAGGTCGTGGTTCCGTGCGCTGGGAAATACCGACATCCCGGCGTTGAAGTTTAGAGTCCAACGGTCGCTCACGATCTTGCTGAAAGGCAGATTGGTCTCGTAACCGACGCTGCCGACGCCCAAATCCTTGTCGGGGTCGCCGGTCGGAAGCACAAGAGAGAAACGTGGCGCGAAAGCCGGAGTGTATTTGTCTTCTGTCAGCGCCTGCAGGCGATAGTTCAGCCGCATATCTTCCATACCGTTGTCCTCTTCGGTGAAGGCGTATGGAATGGTGTAAGAGAACTGATGTGTCTGGCTGAAGACTGGCCACTCCTGGGTAAAACTCGGTGTGATCTCGCGCGATCCGTTGATGAAATTGATTGGAACATTCAAGATGTGCTGCACCACACCCGGCTCCTGGTTATAGGCTTCTTCAATAAAGAACGAGTTGTCCTGGATACCTTTAGCGAGTGGTTCCGAGGCGATCGACGTAACGTGTGGCACGATGGCACCGGCCACAGGGAGAAAACGGGCGAGGGCAACGAAGGCGCGCGATTTCGATTTTGCACAAAGGTCTGGGGGCTGCGGAGATTTCATGCAAAACGGTGGCCTTCGTTTGATCTTTCCGCAGGAATCGCACAAAGTCGCGAAATGTCGAAAGCGGATTCGAATTCGGTTAGGGCGGTTTTTGCTGGCGAACGCTTGAAAATGGCCAAGGGCTGGTAGTTGGTTTACCTTCTCAATCAATGCAGGCCGCGTTTTATCAGTCTGAATCCGATCAGCCGCACCCGGGGCGGGCGCGGGCGATCGTTAAAGCGCACCCGGAAGTCCGGCAATTGATGGTGCGCAATCCGTGGACGGCGCTCATCGCTGTGTCGATCGTCGCAATGCAAACAGGCATCGCGCTTGGGATGGGAAAGCTTGGATTCGGGTATTGGTGGCTCAGCCTTCTCATCGCGTATTGCGTCGGGGCATTCGGGAATCATGCGAATTACGTCATCATTCACGATGCCACTCACAATCTGATTTTCCGAAACAAAAGTTGGAACAAGATGGTGGGTATCATCGCCGACCTGCCCAATCTCACGCCGGGCGCGATGGGTTTCCGTGTTTATCATTTGAAGCATCATTCGCATCAGGGCGATTACGAGTACGACGCGGACCTGGCGAACCATTGGGAGGCACGGCTGGTTGGCAACATTTGGTATCGCAAGGCGATCTGGCTCATGCTGTTTCCGTTTTTTCAGGTGACCCGCCCGCCGCGATTGAAAGCGATCAAGATGTGGGACCGCTGGTTCTTTATCAATTTTGCATGTGCTGCGCTCTACGACGTGGCAGTCGTTTATTTTTGTGGTTGGCCGGGATTTCTCTATCTCGTGTTTGCGTTTTTCTTTTCAATTGGATTGCACCCGGTCGGCGCTCGCTGGATTCAGGAGCATTACACGTACGATTTCGACCAGGAAACGTTCAGTTATTACGGACCAATCAATCGCGTAGCGTTGAACATGGGTTATCACAACGAGCACCATGATTTGCCCTCCATCCCGTGGAACAATCTGCCGAAGCTGCGTGCGATGGCTCCTGAATTCTATGGCAACCTGAAATATCATTCGTCGTGGAGCCGGTTGCTGTTCCAGTTCGTGTTTGATAAGCGTTACAGCCTGTATTCCCGGGTTGAGCGAATGAAAGAGCGGACGAACTCTCAACCGGTGCCCGAATGGACAGGCGATCAGGTTGGCAGCCTTGATATGAGTGTGAGGCCCATTAGTTTCTAACAATGGCGGAGCGATTGTACGTCTCGAACAAGAACGAAACTGTACGCATGTTCGAGAGCGATTTTATGGAGTTTTTTTCCCGGGTGCATCCGGTGACTCCGTTGGTGCTGTACCTACCGGTGGTTACCTACATGCTTTATGTCTCTCTGTGGCACCGGCAGTTGTCGATCGTCGTAGTAACGGGGCTGGTTTTGCTCGGCGTTTTGCTTTGGACCCTGATCGAGTACCTCATCCACCGGTACGTATTTCATTACGAACCGAAGACTCGTTGGGGTAAACAGTTACACTACGTGATTCACGGCGTGCATCACGATTATCCCAACGATGCGCGGCGGCTTGTTATGCCCCCGGTAATAAGCATCCCGCTCGCCTTTCTTTTCTATGGTCTGTTGCTGTTGGTTTTTGGGAGCCTGACTCCGCCTGTGTTTGCGGGTTTAGTTTTTGGTTATGTCTGCTACGACATGCTTCATTACGCAACGCATCATCTCGCCATGAAACGTGGCGCATGGCTTTGGCTAAAGCAGTATCATCTCCGCCACCATTTTAAGGACGATCACGTTGGATATGGCATCAGCTCGCCCCTTTGGGATTACGTTTTTCGAACAACGCGAAAGTGACTCAGCACTTTTGTAGCCGCTGACAGACCCGGGCCGGCGCAGGCTCGTTTTGGTTGAAAATCGCACGGTTTGCGAGGGCTATGGCAAGATGCCACTAAAGCCTTGTTCTGAATCAGAAACCCGCTAAATTGGCTGCCCCGACACGGAACCGCTGCGGCGGAGAATTTCGTAAGGAATCTGTGAAACATAAAAACTCTCAACTTTGCTGGGACGCGCCGTCTGTAGGTGCGGAAACGAGCGAAAAACAGTGTACGATTTGATGAATCAAGACCCGGCAAAACTTAGTCTGAGCAATTTCCTGGCACATGAAACGAGCGATCCGCTCGAGGCGCCCCCCGGATTCACGCATTGGATGCGACAAGCCACCTTCGCGGTGGAACTTTACGAACCTGAGCTGCTTGCCGGTGCCGATGCGCGCACAACCATCGATTACAACGGCCGGCCGCGCTCGGTGATCAACCTTTGTTCCTACAATTATCTCGGCTTGGCAAACCATCCCGAAGTCATCGCCGCGGCGTACGAGGCGTTGAAGAGCCACGGTCTCGGCGCATGCGGTTCGCCAATGCTTTCCGGCATGACCGACCTGCATCGCGAACTTGAGCGACGGGTGGCAAAATTTCTCGGGCGCGAAGATGCCATGCTTTTTAACAGCGGATTTGGAGGTGCGCTGGGAACCATATCCGGTTTGCTGCGCAAAAACGACGTAGCGATCCTGGATAATCGATCGCATTTGAGTTTGCGCGACGGCGCAGCGCTTTCGCGATGTCGTGCGGACAAATTCGAGCATAACGATCCGGCATCGCTCGATAAAGCGCTGGCGCGCAAACAGGGTCGCCGCCAACTCGTGGTGATGGAAGGAATTTATTCCATGGATGGCGATTTCGGGAACCTGCCAGCGCTGCTCGAGATCGCGGAGTCGCACGGCGCGAGTGTTTTTGTCGATGAAGCGCACTCGATGCTCGCTTGCGGCGAGAATGGTCGCGGCGCTGCGGAAAAATTTGGAGTGGAAGATCGAATACCGCTCGTTTACGGCACATTTTCAAAAGCTTTTGGCGCGCTGGGCGGATTTGTGGCGGGGCCCAAGGAGACGCTTCGCTACCTGCGTTTTTACGCACACCCGTATGTTTATTCGTGCGCTTTGCCGCCCGTAGTGGTGGCGGCGATTTTGAAGGCGCTGGAAATTGGGATGAGCGAGCCGGAGTTGCGGAAGAAACTTTGGGAGAACGCGGACTATTTCCACACGCAACTGCGCAATATCGGCATCGATGCCGGAGGTTCGACCACGTACATTATGCCGCTGGTGATTGGCGACCGGGAACGCATGTATCGGTTAGGCCACGAGTTGCGACGGCGCGGTTTGTGGGTGGCGCCGGTGGATTACCCGGCCGTGCCGCAAAACAAGATTTGCTTCCGCGCCTGCGTGACCGCCAAACATACCCGCGCCGATCTCGATGAAGCGCTCAACATTCTCGATGACACGCTCAAAGCGGACTCGAAAATCAAGGCGACCACGTTCCGATTGCGCTTAAAAATGTCCGAGCTGGCGGTGAGGATGAGTTCATAATGCCGGCACAGGTTGTTCGCGCGGCGGCCCCAAAGATCGAATCGACTTTCAAAGCGCGCGAGGTCGAGGGAATTCTGGATCTCCATTTCTACAGGCCGATAGGGTTTTGGTTGGCCCAGTTTTTTGCGCGGCTCAAGATGACGCCCGCGGGCGTGAGCTTATTGGCCGGCATCTTTGGTGTCGTCGCCGGGCACCTCTATTTTTACCGCGCTCTAAGCATCAACATCGTCGGCATGGTGCTTCAGGTTTGCGCGAATACACTCGACAACGCGGATGGTCAGCTGGCGCGGTTGACGCATCGGGAAAGCCGCGAAGGCCGTATCATCGACAGCCTTGCCGACCACCTCGGCTTCGTCAGCGTTTACTTGCATTTGACCCTTCGGTATTTGGTCGCCGGCTCGTCGCCAGCCATCATTCTTCTCGCGTTTGCTGCTGGAATCAGTCACGCATTACAGGGAGCAGCGGCTGATTATTGTCGCAGCACTTATCTTTATTTTGTAAGGGCGGGGGCACGGACGAGCGTAGATTTCTCGTCAGGACTGCGATCGGACTACTCGAAATTGACCTGGCGCCACACACCGTGGCAGAAGCTCCTGCTCGCATTGTATTTGAACTTTACGCGTCAACAGGAAATGCTCGCACCACGTTTGAAAACGCTGTGTGACGTCGTCCGCAAATCGTTTCACGGCAAAATTCCCGACCGGGTAAGAACATGTTACCGAGATTTAGCCACTCCAATGCTCAAGTGGTGGGGACTCTTGATGACGAATGTCCGGATGCTGGTCCTGTTTGCGCTATTGTTCATCAGCCAACCGGTTTATTATTTCTGGTTTGAGCTGATCCCGCTCAACTTGCTGTTCGTTTACCTCCTGTTTCGCCAGGAAAACATGGCCGAATCGGTGTTGGAAATCACCGAGAATTCGCAGAATTCCGCATAGCTATCCTACTGCGTGTCGAATATTGAAATTTCAGAGGTCAGTTCCCGCCACGAACGCAACGCGTTCATCAAGTTTCCGTGGCGAATTTATGTCAATGATCCGGCCTGGGTGCCGCCACTGATCATCGAACGCAGAGCGTTCCTCGATCGCAAACGGCATCCGTTCTACAGACATGGCGACTCCGCGTTATTTTTGGCGCGAAAAAACGGCGAGATCGTTGGCCGGATCATGGCGAGCGACGATCCGAATTACAACGCATTGCACCAATCGAATGTCGGCTGCTTCGGTATGTTTGAGTGCATCAACGATCGCGACGTGGCTGCCGCGCTTTTCGAACGCGCGGCGAGTTGGCTTCGCGAAAAAGGACGCACCGAGGCGATGGGGCCAATCGATTATTCAACCAATTACACCTGCGGATTGCTCGTCGATGGTTTCGAATATCCGCCGACGTTGCTTACCACCCATAACCCACCGTACTACGAGGGTTTGATCGCCAATTACGGTTTCACCAAAGTGATCGATTTCTTCGCGTGGTGGTTCAGCGATCCGAGCGCGGCCACGGCGCGTCTGCGCAAATTGGCCGCTCGTCTTGAATCGCGGGCACGATTCACAATTCGCCGGGCCAATCTGCGCAATCTCGAAGTCGAAGCAGCCAATTTTCTTCGCATTTACAACGAGGCGTGGAAAGACAATTGGGGTTTTGTCCCCTTTACCAAGGCGGAATTTGACTACATGCAGGCGGAGATGAAACCGGTGTTGCGCGACGATTTCACCGCCGTTGCCGAAAGCAACGGCGAAGCGATTGGGTTCGCTCTGTCCCTGCCTGACATCAATGTGGCGCTAAAAAAAATAGGCGGCAGGCTGACGACCTTCGGAATCCCAATCGGTCTAGCGAGGCTGCTTTACTACAGGTCGCGCATTCGCAAGGCGCGTTACATTGCCATGGGCGTGCGGCCCCAGTTTCGTCGCCACGGCGTGGCCGAGATGATGGTGCTGCGCACGATGGAAGCGGGTATGGTCAAATGCGGATTCCAAGCGGAGTTGAGCATGACGTTGGAGAACAATATCATGATCAACCGTTTCATCGAAAGCATCGGAGCAGAGCGTTATAAGACGTACCGAATTTTCAAAAGGAACATCGCCTAATGAGCAAACCCCAGGACGGTTTCGTTTCACGGTTCTTGAATCGGCCGATTTCGCGTCGGGTAACCAGCGTTCTGCTGAAATTTCCCATCCATCCGAATGCGTGGACGATATCGACCTTTGTATTGCCGCTAATCGCTTCCGTATTTTTCCTGCGAGGCGATTACGTCAGTGTGGTCATCGGAGCGGCCATTTTTCAGTTGTTCAGTATCCTTGATGGTTGCGACGGCGAAATCGCGCGCGCCAAAAATTTGGAATCGAAGTTCGGAGAGCGATTGGATTACTTCTGCGATTTTGCAGCAAGCCTTCTCTATGTTCTCGCTCTCGGGTTGGGGCTTCACCGTTCCGCCGAAGGAATTGTGTGTGCAGTTCTAATTACGACCAACGAGCTGCTCTTGCGAGCTGGCAAGAGCAAGACGTCGGTTGTTTCGTCGACATTTCACGAATCGTTTTACGCAAGACACCGCGCGATGATCGGCCATTCCGGCCTGCTGAACCTCGGCGAACGATTTGTGTGGTGGCTCTTTCAGCTGACCAAACGCGATATGGCTATTCTCGTTTTTCTTTTGCTTGCGTTACTTGGGTTGGCTCGCTGGATCCTCAATCTCTGGACCATTGTCGCCGGCGCGAGCCTGATTCTCAGTGCAATCGCTGTGATCCGGGTGGGTAATGGCGGTGGCGATATTGCAACGCGTGAGCCGCGATCGTGATCGCTGGCAGCCGCCAAAGATCTGAATTGATGCCGTCTAGGTCAGTGCGGTTTGCGTTCTGTTGGCTATCCATTTCTCTGCGTGGCGTAGCATTTGCGGGTTATCCACGTCTTGCCACCAGGCTTCGCCGATATCTATGGCGCGGACTTTGTTGTCTCGAGCCATCAACCGAACTGCATCTGCCAGGCTGAAATCGCTTTGGCGACTGGCGGATTTCGCCAGCTCGAGATAGTTGAAGATCTCGAGCGGGCAAACAAATAAGCCAACGTCAATCGCATCGTAATCGCGCAGTTTTTTCCCGATATCCGTAATCTTGTTTCCGCTGGTTTGGACTTTCATCGCATCGTCTAAATCGAAAATGGAATCGAGTTTTCGATCTACTGCGACGTTAAGGAAACCAGGAGCGAAAGAATCGACAAGATGATCGACGATCGCATCGTCGAAAAGATGATCACTCATCGTGAGAAGAAACAGGCCGGCCACGCTTCCAGCGGAGCTGAGAAGCGAGACTCCATTCTGCTTTCTCCAGTCGCGGTTTTCGACGAAGGACGCGCTCAGGCCAGGAGGAAGTAACTGTTTGACCTGCTCGGTCATCCGCTCGCTTTCGTACCCGACCACGAAGTTCACGGTTTTGATCCCTCCGTGAACCAAGGCATCCAATGTGTACGAAATCAACGGTCGGCCATGCACAGGTGCGAATGGTTTGAGAAGAGTTTTATCGGAACCGCGCAGGCGCGAGCCTTCGCCCGCCATCAAAATCACTGCCTCGTGGATAGGAGACATATTTGGTGATCGTTTCGATGCAGCAGGAGCAAGAGCATGAGCAGGGGTACGAAACACAGTCAGATGCCGTAATGTCTTTTCAGGCCCCACAACCGGATGCGTTGTGGAAGAAATCTAAAAATCAGCGGTGCGATCTTTGATTCAAACGCGTTGCCAACTGTTACCCGCGGGGGCGGTCGATCTACGTTGACTAATTTCAAAACATGGCGGGCCACGAGGTCCGGTGTCGGCGCGTTTTTCATGGTGTGTTCGACAACTTCCCACGCTTTGGCGACTTTTGCGTTATACCGCGGATCAACATTGGTGCTTCTAACCACACCCTGGTTGAATTCAGTGCGAATATCCCCCGGCTGAAGATCGACAATGTGCACGCGGGAATTACCTGACTCGAGTTGGATTGACATGGTAAACGATGCGAGGGCCGCTTTCGCGGCGTTGTAAGCCGCCATAAACGGCACGGGAAGCCGGGAAGCTAGCGAAGTGACGTTAATGATCAAACCTTCGCCACGTGCGCGCATGTGCCGCAGTGCCAGTTGCATCAATTGGATTTGGCCGAAAACGAGAATTTGAAACTGGCTCGCAATCGTTTCAATAGGAACGAGCTCAGCGGGGTCAAAATGACCGGCACCTGCATTGTTAATCAAAACATCGAAGTAACCGGCGTCGGTGAGCGCGGCATTGAATGCCGCCTCGACGGAAAGTGGATCCGCCAGATCAAGACGAATCGCATGCCACTGCGGCATTTTTGGGATGCGTTCCAAATTGCGCGATGTGCCCCAGATCTCGTGACCCTCCGCCGCAAGTAACTTAGCCATGGCGAGGCCAATTCCGGAGCTTGCACCAGTGATAAAAACCCGCTTCATCATGCCGGTTTGCCCAAGCGTCTGTGGTGTAACCATCCAACGCCGAAAATTGCGAGGAACACAAGACCGGCCATGACTTGTCCAGCGATCCCATCCAGAAACAAACGACACATCAACGCTGGGACAATGGCTATGATTGCGGTAAGGATCGGTGGACGGATGCTACTCCACGGATTGCGCCATCGAAAGACCAGCCGCAGCACGCCGTAACGCAAGATCCCTTGGATTACGTAGGGCAGCAGAATGCCAAACGCCGCGCCGGTCACTCCGAACCGAGGAATCAGCCAGAGATTTGCGCCGAATGCTATGGCGCAGGTGACCGAAGAATTCAGCAGGTTCAAGTGCGGGCGTTGCACCATGATTACGGTCTCACCCAACGACACAAACGCGTTCGTGGCACAAGCGATTCCGACGATCCCCAGCCAGGCCCCGCCTTGCGTGAACGCAGGACCGTAGATCAGTAAGATCACCGATCCGGAGAGCGTCATGACGGCGACCAATGGTAACAAGATCCAGAGCATCCAGTCGGCTAGACGAGCATAGGTGGCGGCGGCGCGTTGCTGATCGCCGGTTGCAGTCATGCCGGCAACTACTGGGGCAAAGATCGGATTGAACGCTTGGTTCACCTTACGTAGGCCGCCCGCAACCTCGACCGTGGCACTATAAACGCCAACCGTGGCGAGGGTCACGCCGGGAGCGCGGCCGATGAACCATCCCAGCATGATCACGTCCAGCCGCAGGATGAACGCGTTAAACATCTGATAAACGCTGATGGGAGCGGCGTAGGCGAGCAATGGTTTTGCTTCGGTCCAGATGGAGACGGTGTCGCGCGCTGTCACGCCGCTGAAGAGTCTTGAGGCAAATATGAGTGCAACAATTCCCGAAGCCGCGGTTCCGGAAACGGCGGCCACCTCCGGTGCGAACCTTGTGAATCCAAAGCCGAGCGCGATCAAAAGCGCCAGCGTCGTCATGGCTGGCTCTGTCATGCCTCGCGAGTAGATGTCGTGCTTCATCACCTTCATGCCGCGCGAGATGGAAGTACAAACGCGGTACAAAGCGATGCCCGGGAGCGCGCAGAGGACAAAGGCCAGCGCGGACAGCATCTCGCGTGGAAATTGCAATCGATCGCCAAACACTAGCAGGGCCGTGATGCCGATGGCGGCGACGAGAGTCGACTGGATTAGAACCAGAACAACGGCTGCCCGAAACAGCGCGCGACTGCGCGCGAGATTGCCGGTCGCTTGCGAACGGGCGATAAAAGTCGTGATGGCGTTATCGAGTCCGAAGACTGCAATCTTGCTTGCCAGATCAGTGTTCGCCCAAGCAACCGAAAACGTTCCTAACGCAGCGGGTCCGAGAAGTCGCGCCACGAGAAAGGTAAAGATGCCGCGGAGGTTCGACGCCAACATCGCGATCGTGTTCAAGAAGGCGCCGCGTTTTAGTTCCACTCCGGTCTCGTCTACGCGCGCCTGTGCATCCGCCGCCGGGGGCAGGATGTCGAGCGTACGCTCGATGGTGCTCATTGGCTTCTCACCGAGCAGGTCATAGGCCTGAGCGATCTCAGCGTTATCCCCCATACGTCATGAAAAAGAATGCCTACGCTACAGTTGAGTGCTCGGGTCCGCCAAAATTTTCTCGCAAAGCGTCTTGGTCACGCATCAGTGGGTGACCGTAGCCTTTATTGCATCGAGCAGTGGCTGTCGCTACACTTGGGGTCCATTTCGCCCAAACAGCATGAGCATTCAAGCGATCACGTTTGAGCAGAGAGGGGCGAAAGAGACTCTCCTGCTTGCTAGGATAAAGCCGCGGAAAAGCCGCCTTTTCCCCGAGCTAGAAAGTTTTCGCAAGGATTGACTATCTTTGGAGGGCAAGAAAATGGATCTCCCAGCCGGTATTCTAACTTTACAACGCACCGATCGCTGGGTTGGTGTGCCGCTTTGCGCCATTCTAACCCTTCTCAGAAGAATCTTTGAATGCGCCAGGCGTCCAGGATCCCACCAGGTTCGGCGCATTCTCTTCGTCAAGTTAGCAGAGCAGGGCTCTACCGTTCTCGCTTATCCCGCAATTCGTCGTGCCATCGACATGGTAGGACGTGAAAACATTTACTTCGTTGTATTTGAAGACAACCGTTTCATTCTCGACGCAATGGACGTCATTCCCGAGGAAAATGTGATAACGATCGCTACGCACAGCCTTTCCGGGTTCACGCTTAGTACGCTGCGATCATTGCATCGCGTCCGAAAAATCCGCGTCGACGCGGTCATTGACATGGAATTCCTCACGCGCTTCTCGGCAATGCTGACGTTCGCTACCGGCGCCAAAACGCGTGTGGGTTTTCATACTTTTTTTGGCGACGGACCGTACCGGGGCGACTTAATGACACATCGGCTTTTATACAATCCTCATCTCCATACGAGCCAAATGTTCGAAGCCATGGTCGAAGCATTGACCCGGGATCCGGCAGTGCTTCCAACGTTCGACTTCAAGCCTTCTGCGGACCAGCCACTTGCAAGGTTCCGACCGTCACCGGCTGAAGTTGCTGAAATCAATGCCCTCCTACAGCACGAAAATCCTGGCATCGGGTCTGCGCCACTTATCCTGCTCAACCCGAACGCAAGCGACTTGCTGCCGTTGAGACGGTGGCCGGCGATGCGTTATGTGGAACTGGCCCGGCGACTGCTCGAACGTTATCCAGACTTGTTTATCGGATTTACCGGTTCCCCGGCAGAAGCCGTTCCCAATAACTGGCTCGCAGATGAGGTCGGTTCAAGCCGCGTCATCTCGCTTGCCGGCAAAACGACTCTGCGTCAAGTCCTCGTGCTTTACACCCGCAGTTTGATTTTGGTGACGAATGACAGTGGACCGGCTCATTTTGCCTCGATGACGCCGATTCATGTCGTCACTTTGTTCGGGCCGGAGACACCCGCGCTGTTTGCCGCGCGATCTCCAAACGCAATCGCCTTGTGGGCCGGCATCGCCTGCAGCCCGTGCGTGAACGCCTACAACAACCGGCAATCGGTCTGCCGCAACAATCTTTGCATGCAGGCAATCACAGTTAATGATGTTTTTAAAGAAGTTACGGGCATTTACGATTCTCTTAAGACGTCGACACCCGGAAATTAATCTGCCGAATGATGGGTGCCCCAATTCATAGCTCGCGCCAAACTCGCTTTGCCGCGCTTGGGCTAATCCTCCTCACGGTCGCAATTCGCCTTCCGTCTCTTTTGCATCCTCAGCCACTTGACAGCGAAGCGATGTATTCGGTGGTGGCGAACGAGATAGTTGACGGAGGTCGACCCTACGCTGACGCAGTAGAACGCAAGCCGCCGCTTCTCTTCTGGACTTACGCCGCAGTATTCAAAGTAGCAGGCGAGTTCAATTGGAAAGCGCTTCATATAGTCGCACTCGTGTGGACGCTATGCGCAATGGCGGCCCTCTACGTGATCGGCTGCGAGTTATTTGATCGCAATACCGGTTTGATTTCTGCGTTCTTCTACAGTGTCTTCCAACCCTGGTGGACGTGGAAGAACCTCTCATTCGACGGTGAGATGCTGATGAATCTTCCGATCATGTGGGCGTGGGCAATTGCGTTCGGTCGCAGTTCGTCGCGTATGCGGCCCGAGCTCTTTGCAGCCGGTGCGCTGCTGGGCGCAGCTTTCCTCCTTAAACAGCCGGCCGCGATAGCAGCGGTTCCGCTCGGCATTTATCTCCTTCTCCCAAGCTATGGAGCTAGCCGCAGTTTGACGCGAATCAATTCGATTATTCAGGCAGCCATGCTCACGGCAGGATTTTTCGCAGCTGTCGGTCTCGTGACGATCATCCTTTGGAAACAAGGGATCCTTCATGAGGCGTTCTATTGGACAATTGCCGATCATGACGTTCCGCACGTTTTTTGGCGGAGGGGAATCGTGACTACGCTGACCTTCCTCGGGGTCTGCCTACCGCTCGTGATCGGGGCGATATTAGCGTGCCGAGACAAGGGCGAGATTTGGGCTAGGAAGACAGCGGAACGAACAGCGCTTCTAGGATTGCTCGCTGCTTCAGCGATTGGCGCTGCGGCAGGCGCCCGCTTTTATCCTCATTATTATGTCCAATTGATTCCTCCCCTTGCGCTGCTCGCAGCGCCATACTACGCGCGACTTTGGTCCCGCAAGATGCAGCCGCCCCAATGGTTCCTGCGACCTTGGGTGACCTACTTGTGGCTGGCTCTTACGATCACAGCCTTCTCAATCAGGCACTGGGCGGGGCTGGGGCCACGACGTGTCCCGTCCGAAGCGGGACGATATTTATTCACCCATTCCTCCCCTGACGATAAAATTTTCGTCTGGGGCCAAAGTCCGGAAATATATCTAGACGCTCACAGACGGCCTGCCTGCCGCTACATCACAACCTTCCCGCTCACGGGTTATGTTTTCGGTGGACCGATCCCCGGTTTCGATACTCGCAGCCGGATCATGCCCGGCGCCTGGGCCATTCTGGAGCAAGATTTTGCCAGGCATCCGCCGACCTATATCGTTGATGTTCACCCCGACCCGAAAAGTGCGTACTATCCAGTGAAGGACTTTCCAATTCTGGCCAAACTCTTGGCGGAACGATACCAGCCGGTAGCACAGACCGCCGAAGGTATGATTTACCGGATGCGCTAGGCGGTTGGAATATGGGCTTAATGTTGAGTTGTCAGCGGCCGCAAAGGCAAACGCGATAGAGACCTATTTCTCAGTGCAATTGCTTCGGGGGCAAGTTGTCGTAGGCTAAATGTTCTTTCATCATTGCATGAAGCTTCTCGGTAAAATCGGCCGTGAATTTTCCGGCTACAACATTTTAGAATCGGGTAGGCGTTTGGTCGATCGTAAACCGCTGCAGTGCAGCCTTTACGTTACGGATCGTTGTAATCTCGATTGTGCTTATTGCACTGAGTACGACAACAGTCGGCCGCATCCGAGTCTCGACGATCTGAAAAAATGGATACGCAAGATTCGTGAGCTTGGCACCATGCGGATTGCTCTCGTCGGCGGCGAGCCGCTGGTGCATCCCAATATTGTCGAACTCGTTCGCTTCTGTCGCGAACTTGGCTTTGCCACGAGCCTGACTACCAACGGTTTCCTTCTCACGCGTAAGCTAGTCAAAGAACTGGAAGATGCCGGCCTGCAGGTCATGCAGATTAGCGTTGACCGCATGACGCCTAGTCCGATCACGAAAAAGTCGTTCAAGACGATTTTGCCGAAGCTCGATTATTTTCGTGACTCGAAGATCAGTCTGCATATCACCGGAGTCATTTGTGCCGATACGTTGCCCGAATCGGAAGCAGTGCTTGAGACCGGCTTGTCGCGCGGAATTCCGACTGAAGTTCGCCTCGTGCATGCGGACCCTTTGCAGCGATTTCGTGTCGATCGCGGCCGGCGCGAAGAGCTCGAGCGCTTTATTGATTCAATGATTGAACGAAAACGCCGCGGGGAAAAGATTCACACCAGCGAAGCGATCCTTAATTACCAACGCAGTCTTCTCCGGAGCGAGCACGTCGAGTGGACCTGTATGGCCGGCTACAAATTGTTCTTCGTTTCTGCCCAGGGAAAATTCTGGATCTGCAGCATGGTGCACACGGACAAGCACATCATGGACGTCACCTTGGACGATCTCTACGCGAATTACCGAAAAAAATCGTGCCAGGAAGGCTGCGGTGTCTATTGCGCAGTGAGTGCTTCGCTTCTCGTGGAGAAGCCGATCGCAGTGTTGGGTAAGGAGATTATCGCGCGCGCCAAGCGCGTGCCCCTGATGTTATCCTCTTCAGGCCCGCGAACCGACAAAGTGAGTTCCGTGGGAACTACAGAGCCAGACGGACCGCGCAAGATGAACGGCGGTAGTAATGGCAGCCCATCCACAGATGATTGCGTAGCTTTTGGGAAAAGCGCCTAACAAAAAACCACACGCCAGGATCCAAACGTAAATATTTCTCCGGCCGGCGATCAGACGAAAAGCGCGGTCGAAGGGCATCAGATCGTCCAGCAGGCGGCCTCTCGCTATCTTTACGCGGCGCTTTGCAAATTCATCCAGCAGATGCGACGCCATGAGCAAGGCAAGAAAGTAGAACGCGTTTGGGAATTGGCCGCTTCGCCATAAATGAAACGCAATAGCCGCCCACCACGAATTCTCGACCAGATAATCGAGGTAATGTTCCCACTTACCGCTCTCCGTGGTTTCGATTTTGACGCGCGATTGTTTTCCGTCCAGTCCATCAACGATACCAAATGCGAGAGCGGCGAGAATTCCGAGACCCGCGTGGCCAAGCGCAA
>Ga0081455_10000518_pt1 | contig 50014 bp, 45 predicted proteins | sample TabmetS3T2R1_FD_70207 | JGI IMG/M metagenome (GOLD analysis project Ga0081455, IMG submission 70207) | Tabebuia heterophylla rhizosphere microbial communities from the University of Puerto Rico - S3T2R1 | ecosystem: Host-associated > Plants > Roots > Rhizosphere ...
GCACCTCGAGGCGTTGACCGCTCCCCGCGGTTGAGGCGTCCGCCGACTAGCGCTGGCCGGAGGCCCCGGGGGTGCCGTTGCCGTAGCGGTAGAGCCAGAACACCGTGGGCGGCTCGATGTCTTCACCCTGTTTGCCGCCGTAGAGCATCATCACGTTGTTGCCTGCGTCGAAGCCGACGACGTTGCCCTGTACCGGATGACCGCTGCCGGGAGTCGGCTCCCATTCCCACTTCTTGGTGTCGACGTGGTAGATGCCGAGGGCCCGCACGCGTCCACCGAAATCGAGCGTGTTCGGGTACAACACCACGCGATTGACCGGATCGAACGTGAGGTGGGTCTCGTAGTCGGCCTCCTTGGGAAGCCGCGCCTCCCGCGGGACCGGGATCATGTCCACGATGCTCTCCTTCGCGATGGAGTAGCGCAGCAGGGCACCGAGGCGGCGGCTGAGCAGGTACACGCTGCGTCCCTGCACGTCGATCGCCGGTTGATCACGGTTGGGATCGCTGCCCCGGCCCGGATCGAGCACGCTCCACTTGTTTTTCGCGAGCGAAAGCGTCTCCACCAGGTTCCGGCCGTCCCAGCGGAAGCGGATCACCGAGTCCGTCACCGGGTCGTAGACCGCGAAGCTGCTGCCGTTGTCCCCACCCCAGCCGTGGGGCGGCGGGCCGTACGGTGCGACCTTCCACTTGTTGGTGGAGAAGTCGAACAGCATCGAGTCCTTCGATTCGACCACCCCCGCGCAGCCCGACGACGCACCCTCGTTGGCGAAGACGTAGCCGGGAACCAGCACGCCCTGATCGCGCTTCGAGTCGTAGACCCAGCCGACCGTGTCGGGCCGGCCAGGCTGCACCGGTCCATTGCACCACGGGCCGATCAGCGTCCACGCTGGCGCGGACCCTGAAGCCAGATCGATCGCCCAGACCATCTGGCTTCCATTCGACGAGATGTAGGCGTTGACGTAGTCGCCGCCGGTGAGGACCATCCGGCCCCGCCGCGAGTCGTAGAGCAGTCGAGTATGCTTGCTGCCGTTGGGAACCGGCCCTGGCCCCGACGTCCCGGTGGGCAGGGGGCGGCTGACCCACGTCCGCAGCGGCAGATCGAGCTTTCCTCCGGGTACCGGCGCCGCCGTAGCGGTGGCGCCACCCTCGGCGGCGTGGGCGACCGACGCCGTCCGAGGAAAGACGTACGCGAGCGCTCGCCGCGCCAGACCCGGCTCGACCACGGATCGGCGCCCCTCCGACAGCCGGTAGAGCCAGACGCTCTCGTCGATGCGGGTGGCCGCGATGAAGGCATTCTTGGAGGGAATGTACTGCCACTTCCCGTACGTGCCCTGATTGGGGGCCGGACCCGGAACCGCCGGGCTGATCGGGGCGTGACGGGTCCAAGTGCGGCTCGCGAGGTCGAGGCTGTAGACGTCCCCGCCCCCCGCCCACCCGACGATCCGGTCGGTCACCGGATCGTAGACCAGGCCCGGCCCCTGCGCGTTGACGATCGGATCGCCGCCGTTGGTGCTGAGCGACTGCACGGAGGCGTAGGAGCGTGAGATGTCGAACATCGTGGTCTTTCCGCCCCCCATCACGAGCAACGTGCGCCGGCCAGGGTGGAGCACCATCGTGCGGGCCGGATCGTACTCCGCCCATGTCCCGGCCGACCCCCGCTCGCTCCACGAATTCTTCGCGGGATCATAGGCCACCAGCCGCCCGCTCTGGAGGAGCGAGAACACCAGCTTCGTCACCGGATCATAGGCGGTCATCGCGGTGACCTGTGAGCCCGGGGCGTCGGCCCGGCGCTCCCAGGTTCGAGAGGGCACGTCGAAGGTCCACGCCCCTCGACTCCCTCCGCCGTCACCCCAGAGCGACCCCCCCGTCATGAAGACCTTGTCTACCGTGGGGAGAAAGCTCACCCCGCCGTAGGTGTGGCGCGATGCGGGTCGGCCGTCGGGCAATGCTTCGATCGTCCGGTTCGGAGGGTGCACGGGCGAAGGATCGGTGAGGCGCTGCCACGACAGCGACGAAAGCGAGAACGCGTATACCTCGTTGCCGCCGTAGTCGCCGTGGCCCCCATTCGCGGGAAGGATGAGCGCCTCCCTGACCGGATCCCAGACCCCGCCCGTCCATGCGCTCATGATGGAGGTGGGCGTACCGATCGACGGCGGTGAGGGAAGCACTGCTCGCAGCTTGGAGTTCGGGACCTCGTACCACTCACCCGGCTGCAGCTGGTCTAGCCCGTCGGGGGCGCCCTCGGCGCTCATCCAGGCGGCCACGCACAGCGCCGCCGCGAAGATGGTCACGATGCCCCGGGTCGCCCGGCGTCCGCGAAGTGCGGTCCCAGTCCTCCGTTCGCCGCGGGGTGAGCTAGGGAGTGACACGAATCGGTCTCGCCCGTCGCTCGACGGCGCCCACCGTGGGCAGCGGTCCCCGAGGCACGCCGAAGAGATCGTCGGCGGGCAGCCAGGGACCGGGCCGCATCGAGCCCGGAACCGAGAGCAGCGACCCCATGAGCGGCGAGAAATCCAGCCGATCGGGATCCACGAAGCATGGCGCCCAGGTGCAATCCACGTTGCCCATCAGATCGATTCCCGGCCGCGGTCCGGGCCAGGCCGCCGTCCCGGCCCGAGCCTGGACGGCATTGCTCCTGACGACGATGTCCCGCAACGGTCGCTCCTCCGGGATCAGGATACCGGCGCCCACGTTCTTGTACACGGTGTTGTGGGCCACCACGATCGACCGCAGGAGGCCTCGGCCTCCGTAGTCCTCGAGCCCGATACCGGCGTCCCGATTCAGCAGCACGACGTTGTTCAGCACGGTCGCGGGCCCTCCCCCGATGACGATGCCGGAGCTGGTCCTCGAGCCCATGACCACGTTGCGCTCCACGATGACCCTGCTCAGCCCGTCGCGGGCGCCGTACACCATGATGCCGGGACCCTTTGTGTCGACGATGACGTTGTTGCGGATGATGCCGGTGGAGTTCAGCTTGACCTGCACGCCGTAGCCGATCTCCGGATCGGCCGCGTTGATGTGCTCGATGAAGTTGTCCTCCACCCGCAATCCCGACACCACGCACTCGACGCCCTCGTGGCAGCCGAAGTACATCCCGGTGGAACCGGAGTTCGTGATGACATTGCGCAGGACGGACAAGCCGCTGGTGCTGACGTGGTTGGCCGCGACCGCGATGCCACCCAACCCGTCGAACTCGCAATCCGTGACGCTGACGCCAGCCCGGGCGAAGACGCGAACGCCGTCAACCCCGGGTGCGGTCGGCCCGAAGGCCAGCCCTCGGATGGTGACGTGGTCGGCTTTGACGTCGAGGACGTTGGCCGAGGCACCCGGATAGACGATGCGGGGCCGCTGTCCAGGATCCAGCGCGCGGATGACAATCGGAGACCCCGGCCGCCCGCCGCGGTGGATCGTGCAGGGTCCCGCGTAGTCTCCGGGCGCCAGGGCCAACTCCTCCCCCGGCTGGAGGGCGTTGATGGCCGCGCACAGGTCAGCGCCAGGCGCGGTTTGCGCGGCCCGGGCGGAAGAGGCCAGCAGCAACCCGCATATCAGGGTCAGCAACAACCGGGCTTCCGGCAGTCCCACGTGCCACCGGACCAGGATCCCGTCAGTCCACACGGCGTGTCCGCCTCCCTGCGCCCCCATCCCGTGGTCCACCGAATGATGACGGTCGCCGCTGATCACCCATTCTCATTCGAAGGGACTTCAGGGCACCGGTTCGGTGATGGGCCGGATGGAGCGTGTTAGACTCGGCCACCAATGGGATCCCACGCGCCCGGTGCGAGGTGAATGATGACTGAGGCCGCCAGCACCCCTCGGACCTTCAGCGAAGCGGAGTTCCGACACTTGCTGACGATGGAGGTGCTTCGCTGTACTCGCTACCAGGATTTCCTGTCCCTCTGCCTGATCAGGGCCACCGGTCCCGGGATGGAGGCCGTGGAACTCGAGCCGAGCATCCGCCGACATGTAGCCGATATGCTCCGCTCGACCGATTTCGTGGGCACGATCGGCAGGGACGTTGCCGTCCTGCTCGTTCACACCCCGGAGAGCGACGCGTCGCTCATCGCGGACCGTATTCGAGATCGAATCCAGAAGATCCTCGTGTCGTCGGGTGCGCCGGGAGGCCGGCGCGCCGGATCCGCCGAGGTGGATCTACGTCTCGGCTTCGCCTGTTTTCCGACCGACGGCACCAGCGACGACTCGCTGCTGGCGCAGGCCGCGGCCCGGCTGCTGGGTTGATCCGACTTCCGTTCAGCGCGACACCGCGCTGAAGCCTAGCGGTGCGACCGGATCGACCCGCAGGGTCCTGGGATAGCTGCGGCTTGCGCCCTTGCCCTTTGGCAGCCAACCCGCGCGCCGGAACATCCGATAGGCCAGGCACTTCGTCGAGGCGGCCAGTCCGGTCTCGCGTGTCGATACGGTGGGAAGGCCGAAGCGCAGCCGGAAGAGGTGATTCGCCGAGTAGATCAGGTGGCGACGGTCCGCGGCCTCGGTGACGAATCCGGTCGAAAGGGACACGTTGAGCGTGTCGAGGTTCTCGATGCGATGCGGCGCGTTCTGAGGCCAGGAGACGACGTCACCGGGCTCGAGCTGATACACGACCGCATGCTGGTCGAAGTCGGGCTCGTATGGGATCTCCTCGTCGTAGTCGTAGGTGCCGGTGAAGATCTCCTCCATGATCTCCCGCGAGGCGAACCGCTCGTCGCACGCCGGGTAGAGCCAGATCCGCTTCGAGCCCCGCAGGTGCCAGAGGGCTTGATGGTTCGCGTCGAAATGGTAGTACACCATCGCGTTCGGCGAGGAGATCAGCAGGGTGCCGAAGTTGATGGATAGCAGACCTAGCCGCTTGCACTGGTCCTGTAAATCGGCGGTGAGCTGGCGGATCGCATCGCCGTAGCGCTGATCCACCAGATCCACGCGGAGCAGATTGAGCCACAGTCGCCCGCGAAGCACCGCGGTGAAGATTTCCTTGCCCGAAGCGGCCGACGCGTCGACGTAGTGCCAGTCGTCGCGATGACACCGATCCGTGCCCATCGTGAAGGCCTGCAGCCTGTCCCGGGGATACGCGTCGAGTAGAGCGATCAGCTCGTCATCGCCCACGAGGTTCAGCTCGTGAATCCGGTGCTTGCTCACGAGGGGACGGAAGGAGAATTCGTCTCGTTCGACGGCAGGGAGATCGATCAGATGTCCACGCATGTCACCCTCCAAATGAACGTCGTCTACGAGGATAGATGAGCGCAATCGCTCCGCACAAGCGCGAACTTCTCCGAGCGCGACCTTCCCGCTAGACACGACACGTACCGCGGGTGCAAGGATTGCGTGGAAGTCGTGACTCGGCTAGGCTCTCGGAGCAGGCACGGCATGGCTCTCTTCGTAGTCGAGCGAGACCTCAGCAGCGTCCCTTCCGAGCGACTGCGTCTCGACCAGCGGGACATCGTTACCGCCTGCCTGCGGCTCAAGGCCGAGGGGAAGCGGATTCGCTACATCAGCAGCGCGGTGATGCCGGTGGACGGTCGCGCGGTCGATGTGTTCGGAGCGGACAGCGCCGACCTGGTCCGGCAAGCTCACGTATCTGCGGCAGTGCCGGTACTCCCGCATCGCCGAAGTCCTGGACCTGACGCCGAGCTACCTACACCGCGGGACGTCCCGGTCCCGGCATTCCCTCCAGCGGGCGGTGGGCGGGCCGAACGAGGTCCTCCAGCCGAACCGGCCCGCGGGCCCCTCGGCCGGAGGCGCATCCTCGGATCTGGCCCACTGGTTGACCGATGGTTCGCGGTTCTTCTGCATGTGTCTGGAAACGGTCGAGCAAGCGCGGCACCTCCAAGCGCGAAACGAGACGCTGGAGAACGAGAACGAAACGCTTCGGGAAGAGGCTAGTCGGCTGCGACACCGGTTGACGCGCTCGAGGCAGATCGCGATGACATCGCTGTCGCCGTCAATGAGCTCATCGGTCGGCTCCTTCCCGGCATCGATCGAGTCCTCGAACGTGTGCTTCAGATGTTGAAGAGCTCAGGCTGTCGCGAGTAAACGACCGTCCGGGCCTCGGTGTAAGACTTACACTCATGTGACGGTAAGTTCTTCCGAGCGGACCTAAAGCGCCTGACTCGCAGCTCGGGCACCATGTTCTTGAGCTTGAGTAACTTCTTCCCCGCCGCCCGCGTCAAGAATTTCAGCAGCGTTTTCACCAGTGCCGTATGTGCAAAGCATTTGTGCATACCGTCGATCCGGCGCCGGGGGCGGCGCGGCAGGTTCACTGGCGCGAGAATGAGGCCAGTGACGGTCAGCAAATAAATAATTGATTTGTAAGATCTATTTTGAGTATCTCCGCCTGAAGAGTTGCCTAGCGCCGCACCTCGCGATAGTGAAGCGGAGTTCAGCATGAAGTCGCTAGCACATTCCTTCGCACTCCCCGCAACGGAATGCGAAAGCCCTGGCATGGGCGGCCATGCTTACAAATAACTGATTTAGTGCACTTATCCCGAAGAATATGCGTGGCCTGTTCCACAGGGCAATGCCGGAGTGTCAGAACGGAATTTCCTTTCCCATTAAGTGAATGTGAATGCCGGCTATGGAAACCGATCTGATACGATAGATCAAGTATTTGGGCAATAACGCCAGTGGGAGGGCTGGCACTCGGCTTGCTGTTTCTCAGCGCGCACACCGCATATGCTCAGCTATTCACAGAGGCTGCCCGAACCGTGGACGAAAGAATGACGCAATGAAGAGCCGGGTTGTGCTCGTCGCCGCCCCGGAACCGAGCGCCCAGCAGCATCTCGTCGACACCCTGAGCGAATGGGGCTACGAGTCGGTGTGTGCCACTTCGGTCGAGGCGGCGCTCATCGAGATGGGACAACGACGCTTCCTGGTGAGCCTGCTCGATCTGGGGAGCCACGTGGGCGATCTGCTGCGTCGGCTGAGAACCCAGGGCGGCTCGCCGGGGGCCATCGTGGTGATCGCCGATGCCGAGGCGAGCGCGCGCGCGGTGGAGGCCACCGCCCTCGGGGCGGACGACTTTCTCCAGAAGCCCTTCTCATCCGATGACCTGGAAAACGTGATCAAGAGTGCCCTCGCCCGTCCGCGCCGGATCTGGGAGCGTACGGTGGACGACGAGGCCCGGAAGCGGCTTCGCGAGGAGGTTGGGCTCTGGCGGAGCCCGAAGATGAGCGAGGTCCGCGAGATCATCGAGCAGGCCGCCCGTGTCGACGTCACGGTCCTCATCTGCGGCGAAACGGGCGCGGGCAAGGACGTGGTGGCCCGCGCTATCCACGATGCCTCGGTGCGCGAAACCGGGCCGTTCATCAAGGTCAACTGTGCGGCGGTGCCGCGGGAGCTGCTCGAAAGCGAGCTTTTCGGCCACGAGCGCGGCGCCTTCACCGGCGCCCACCAGCTCAAGATCGGCAAGTTCGAGTCCGCGGATCGCGGCACCATCTTCCTCGACGAGATCGGCGACCTGCATCCCGCCCTTCAGGGCAAGCTGCTGCACGTCCTCCAGGACGGCCAGTTCTCCCGGGTGGGCGGGCGTTCCACCGTCAAGGTGGACGTGCGAGTGCTGGCCGCGACGAACCAGGATCTCGAGCAGGCGGTGGCGGCGGGGCGGTTCCGCGAGGACCTCTACTATCGCTTGAACGTGATCCAGGTGATGGTGCCGCCGCTTCGCGAGCGTCCCGAGGAGATTCCGGTGCTCGTCGAGTACTTCATGCAGCGATACTCCCAGGTCTTCCGGCGGGAGGGGCTCCGGCTTCCCCCCGAAACCCTGCAACGGCTCATGCACCATCGCTTCCCGGGCAACGTGCGCGAGCTCGAGAACATGATCAAGCGGATGATCGTGCTGGGCGATCCGCTCCTTCGTCGTAGCCCGTTGCCCGGTGGTGCCGCTTCGGCCGAAGAAAACGGCACCACGCGCCCGGCCAAAGCGGCGACGTTGTCGCTGAAGGACATCGCTCGCAAGGCGGCCCAGGTTGCGGAGCGAGAAGCTATTTTGCAGGCTCTCGAGCAGACGCAGTGGAATCGGGTCCGGGCGGCGAAGCTGCTGGAGATCTCGTACCGCGCGCTGCTCTACAAGATCAAGGACAACGGACTCGATCGTGAGCGGCGGGGAGCGCACCGGCCTTGAGCCCGTCCGTCCAGAATTTCGATGACGGCGGCGACGCACCTCAGCGGGGAGGCGCAGGGCTCGAGCGGCTGTCCGCGGCCTGGAGGCGCCGGAAGTGGCTCGGCATCATCGTTTGCCTCCTGCCCCTGACCGCCACCCTCACCGCGATCATGGCGCTGCCCGACCTCTACCAATCCACCGCCCTGGTCCTGGTCGAGCGCCAGCAGGTGCCCGAGGCTTTCGTTCGGCCCACGGTCACGAGCCAGCTGGAGATCCGGCTGCAGACGATCAGTCAGGAGATCCTGAGCCGGTCCCGGCTGGAGAGCCTCATCACCCGCTTCGGTCTCTATCCCAACCTCCGCCCTCGCACGTCGAGCGAAGCGGCGGTGGATCAGATGCGGCGCGACATCCAGATCGACCTGCGGGGCAACGATCCGAGGAAGCCCGGCAGCACGACCGCCTTCGCCTTGTCCTATCGGGGGCCCGATCCGCGGACGGTGGCCCTCGTCACCAATACTCTCGCGTCCTTCTACATCGAAGAGAACCTGAGGGCCCGGGAGCGACAGGCCACCGGCACCGCGGAGTTCCTGCGGGTCCAGCTGGCGGCGGCCCAGAAGCGGCTCGACGAGCAGGAAGCGAAAGCGAGTGCGTTCCGGCAGCGCAACATGGGTTCGTTGCCCCAGCAGATGGCGGCCAATCTGAGCACGCTCGATTCGCTGAACGCCCGCCTGCGCAGTAACGTCGACAATCAGATCCGGCTCGCGGAGCGTCGCGACCAGCTGGCGGCCCAGTTCGCGCAGGCCAAGATCGATGCGGGCGGCCCCGAACCCGATGAAGTGCGGCTGGCCCGGCTCCGTCAGACCCTCGTGGCGCTTCGCATGAAGTACACCGATCTCTGGCCGGAGATCATCCAGATCAAGGACGAGATCGCCCGTCTCGAGCAGCAGACGGCCGACCCGAAGTCCAAGGTCAAAGCCCCCGAGATGCCGATGACTCCGGAGGTCCTGCGCCTGCAGGGCATGCTCAAGTCGGTCGAGACCGAGCTGGCGCTGGCCAAGACGGAGGAGCAGCGGCTCCGAAAAGCCATGGACTCCTACCAGGCCCGCATCGACGAGACCCCCAAGAACGAGCAGGAGTTCCAGGAGCTGACCCGGAACTACGAGACCACGAAGGAGCTGTACCAGAATCTCACCAAGCGCTTCGAGGAAGCGCAGCTTGCCGAGAGCATGGAGCAGCGGCAGAAGGGTGAACAGTTCAAGATCCTGGACTCGGCGGTGCCCGCCAACAGCCCGACCGCGCCCCGCCGTGATCGGCTGCTGATCGTCAGCATCGCGCTCTCCCTCGCGCTCGGCGCCGGGGCCATGATCCTGGCCGAGGTGCTCGATACGTCGTTCCATTCGGCGGCGGATCTGCGTGCCCACGTGGGGATCCCGCTGCTGGTCAGCATTCCGCGGATCCTGACCGACTACGACGTGAGGCGACAGCGCTGGCGCTTCCGGTTCGCGGCCACCGGTGTCGTCCTGGGCGTGCTCCTGATGGCGGGTACGGCGTACTTCTTCGCTCACGGGAACGAGCAGCTCGCCCAGCTGCTGTCCCGCGGCAGCGCTCCGCGAGTCTAACCGTCGTGGCCATCTATCTGCCGTTCTATGGACTCGAGCGCGATCCCTTCGGGGTCACGCCCGATCCCGAGTTCCTGTTCATGACCCCGGGACATCGAGAAGCGCTGGCCCAGCTGCTCTACGGGATCCAGGAGCGAAAGGGCTTCATCCTGGTCACCGCCGAAGTCGGCATGGGAAAGACCACGCTGCTCCAGGCGCTTCGCCGCGAGCTCGACAGCACCACCGCGGTGGCCTACGTCTCGAACTCGATGCTGCCCTTCCAGGGGCTGCTCGAGTACATGCTCGAGGACTTCGAGATCCAGAAGCCGGGGGAATCGCATGCCCAGCGGCTGGTGACGCTGCAGAACTTCCTGCTCGAGCGCCACCGGACCGGTCAGAACACGGTGCTGATCCTGGATGAGGCGCAGAACCTCTATCCGCAGACCCTGGAGCAGATCCGGCTGCTGTCCAACTTCGAGACCACCAAGGAGAAGATCCTGCAGATCGTCCTCGTCGGACAGCCCGAGCTGCTGGCCCGCCTCGAGCTGCCCGAGCTGCGGCAGCTCAAGCAGCGAATCGGCATGCTCTGCTCCATCCCGCGGATGACCCGAAACGCCACGCGGAACTACATCCGGACGCGCCTCCGCATGGCGGGCGGTACGGACGCCGGGATCTTCACCGAGGATGCGGTGGCGCGGATCACCGACTACGCCGACGGAATCCCGCGGGTCGTGAACACCATCTGCGACCACTCCCTGTTGATCGGCTATGCGGATCAGACAAGGCGGATCGACCGCGACATCGTGGAGCAGGCGATTGGCTACCTGGAGGCCGGCTCGGTACCGCGCCAGACGCGTTGGACAAGGACGCGAGTCCGGACTGTCCGCGAACGGGCCAAGCCCTCCCGGATGACACCGCTCCGCTGGGGGCTGCTCGGCACCTCGGCGGCGCTGGTGGCTGGAGTCGTCACGACATTCGCGGTGCATCCCGCCCTGCTGCCCCACGCCATGGATCTTTCCACCTCCTACCTCTCGGATGTGGCCCGGATGGTCCGCACCTTGATGGCCCGATGAGCAAGTTCACCAAGGCCCTCGAGCAGGCACAGCGCGACCGCGCGCTGCGGACCCAGCCGCCTACGCCCGCGGCGCCGCCGAGCCCGCCGCCTTCGCCGCCGACGCCTCTCGCGCCGCCGAGCCCCGTGTCCCCACCGCGGACCTCGTTCACCCCGCCGCCGACGGTGCCTTCGCCGCCTGCCCCGTCCACCCGGCGGATTCCGGTCCCGCCACGGCGCTCCTCGGTGACGGTACCCGGCGAGGTGGACGGTCACCTCGTGAGTCTGGTGGCGCCGGCCGGCCTTGAGGCCGAGCAGTACCGGGCGCTCCGCCATGTGGTCGAGCAGCGGCGCAAATCCGACAACCTCTCGGTGGTCGCGGTCTCGAGCCCGGGCGTCGGCGACGGAAAGACCACAACCGCCATCAACCTGGCCGGAGCTCTTGCCCAGGGCGCGGATGCCTCCGTGCTGCTGGTGGAGGCCGATCTGCGCCAGCCGGCCCTCAGTCGCGCGCTCGGGTTCGGGGAGTCGGCCAGGGTCGGGCTGGTCGACGCCATCCTCGATCCGAAGCTCACCCTGAGCGACATCGTCCTCCCGCGTCCGCCGTTCAACCTGAACGTGGTAGTCGCCGGGCAGACCCCGCCCAGTCCCTACGAGGTGCTGAAGTCCCCGCGTCTCGGCACGCTGCTGGAAGAGGCGCGCCGGCAATACGACTACGTGGTGATGGACACCACGCCGCTGGTGGCGGTGCAGGACTGCCGGGTCGTCGCCCGCTGGGTCGACGGCATCGTGGTCGTGGTCGCGGCCAACCGCACTCCGCGAGCCCTGCTCGAAGCGGCACTCGACGTGCTCGATCCCGCGAAGGTGGTCGGGCTGGTGTTCAACGGGTCGGATCACCTGCTGTCGAATCGCTATTCTCGCTACTACTCGGCGCACTACGCGCAGTCCTCGGCGCCTGGCCAGGGGGCCGGAGCACTCCGAAAGTTCTCGAAGGGGGTCGGCTCGCTCCTCGGCCGAGGCGGCCGCGCCGCCAGAAAGCACCCCCGGGACCGAGTCCGGTGAGCCTGGCCGCCCTCGAAGGCCTCGTCCTCTTCCTGGCAGTGTGCGGCAGCATCTTCGCCTGGGGCCATCTCCTGTTCGTGGATTGGATCGACGTGGCGACGATGATCTGGCAGGCCGCCGCGATCTCCTTCTGCTGCGTCGTCGCGTTCTACTACAACGATCTCTACGACTTGCAGGTCGTCCGCAGCTTCAGCCTCTTCGCCTCCAGGCTGCTGCAGTCCCTCGGAGTAGCGCTCATCCTGCTCGGTGTCTTCTACACCTTCTTCCCGGCGACTCGGTTCGCGGAGGGGGCGTTCATCTCCAGCTTCGTGGTCAGCACCGGACTGCTCGTACCCGTCCGGGCGATCGGCTACACGATCATGCGGCGCCGGGCTTTCGCCGACCGAGTTCTCATACTGGGAACGGGAAGCCTCGCCCGGTGGGTCATCAACGAGATCGAGGCGCGCCCGAACTTCCGCTATGCCGTGGTGGGCATCGTCGACGACGCATCCGGCACGGATGCGAGCGGATTCCCCTATCCCGTACTGGGCCCACTTGAGCGACTCGACAAGATCATCGACGACGTGAAGCCGGACCGGCTCATCGTCGCACTCACCGAGCGTCGCGGTCGCATGCCCATGACCCAGCTACTAGAGTGCGGCGTGAAAGGCATCGTCGTCGAGGACGGTCTGAGCACTTACGAATACCTCACGGGTAAGCTACCAATCGAGGCTCTGACGCCTTCCTTTCTGGTCTTTTCCCGCGACTTCCGGAAGTCACGTCTCCAGCTAGGGGTGCGTCGACTCGTGAGTCTCATGGCCGCGGCCGTCGGGGTGGTGATCGCGGCGCCGCTCATGGCCGCGGTTGCTCTGGCCATCAAACTGGATTCAGTGGGCGGCGTATTCTACATCGACGAGCGCGCTGGCCGGGCCGGGCGGCCCTTCCGGCTCGTCAAGTTTCGCACGATGCGACCGCTTCGCCCGGAGGACGAGCCATTGGCTCCGTCGGTGTGGAATCGGGACGATGAAGAACGCATTACGCGCGTCGGCCGTGCCATCAGAAGGTTCAGGCTGGACGAGCTGCCACAATTCTGGAACATTCTCAAGGGCGACATGGATCTCGTCGGACCCCGGCCAGAGATTTTCTCCAACGTGCAGGCCATGAGCGAGCAGATCCCTTACTACTCGCTGCGCCACTCGGTGCGGCCGGGACTCACCGGCTGGGCGCAGACTCGATTCGGCTACTCGGTGAGTCTTGAGCAAGTGACCGAGAAGATGCGCTACGACCTTTTCTACATCAAGCATATGTCGGTGTGGCTCGACGTCCGGATCTTGGCGGATACGGTCAAGATCGTCCTCTTCCGCCGCGGAGCCCAATAGCTGGCGGCGTCCATGGCCTTCGTCGAGTACACGTTCTGGATTTGTCTATTGCTTGTCCTCCACACCTACTTTCTCTACCCCCTCTTTCTGTTCGCTGCGTGTGCGGTGGTGCAAGTCACCCGAGACTGGCGTTACCTACGATCACGGCAAGACCGGCGGATCGTCGCGACGCTCGAGCCGCTTCCGCCGGTAAGTATGGTCATCCCCGCTTACAACGAAGGCTCCCGACTGATCGACAAGCTCGAAAACATTCGGCAACTGGACTACCCCGTCGATCGGCTCGAGGTGGTGTTCATCTCGGACGGGGCCACCGACGAAACCAACGCTCTTCTGGGGCAGGCCGGGCTGTCCATATCGACCATCCATCTTCCAACCCGAGGCGGCAAGGCGCTGGCCTTGAACCGGGGCGTGGCAGAGGCGAGCCACGAGATCCTCGTATTCTCCGACGCCGCTACCCTGCTCGAGCCCGACGCGATCCGGAAGCTCGTGCGACACTTCGTCCAGCCCGACGTCGGGGTGGTCTGCGGCTCCCTCCGTTTCCGGGCGACTCGCGAGTCGCGCCAGACCGAGGGGGTCTACTGGGCCTACGAGTCGATCTTGCGATTGATGGAGGCGAGACTGGGCGCAACCCTGACCGCCAGCGGAGCCCTCTACGCCCTCCGCCGCGCCTGTTATCCGGCCCTGTCCGCCAACATCCTCGTCGAGGACCTGGTGATTCCGATGAACGCGCGACGGCTCGGCTACCGGGTCCTCTACGACCCGGAGGTGATCGGGATCGACTACGCCGCGTCGAGCGTCGCAGGAGAGTTCACCCGCCGGGTACGTGTCGCCACTGGCAGCTTTTTGGTCATCGGACGGCTGCTGCGTATACGACTCGATGCCATGACCACCTTCGCCTTCCTGTCGCACAAGCTCTTGCGTTGGGTACTCCCCTTCCTGCTGATCGGCTTGATGGTGAGCAGCGCCGCGCTATCGGCCCGACCTTTCTTCAGGTGGGCCCTGGCGGCCCAGGCGCTGTTCTATGTCTGGGCCGGTCTCGGATTCCTGCTTCGACGCCGGGTGGAAGGGGTTCGTTATGCGCTGCTCGCCTACTATCTTCTGGCGATTCATCTCGCCTTCCTGGTGGGATTCGTTCGCGCTCTCACGCGCCGCAGTGAAGCCCAATGGCAGCGCGTGAAGTGATGTTCTCATCGCAATCGCGCCTCATTCGTGGCGTACCCGTCCTCATGTACCACGGTCTCCTTCACTCGGGCGAGCCCGCTCGGGGCGAGCAAGCCAGCAAGTACTGGATCGGGGAGGCATCCTTTCGCGCGCAGCTGCGGCTAATCGGGCGACAAGGACGGCGGGTCGCACGACTGCGTGATTTCTGGAGTGCCAGTTCTCGAGGTGTCGATGGCTGTGCGTCCGTTGTCATCACGTTCGACGACGGCCGCCGGTCCGATTACGAGGTTGCGTTTCCCGCTCTGCAGGCCAACGCGATCGGTGCGGACTTCTTCGTGAACACTAGCGAGGTAGGCCGGGACGGGTATCTCACCTGGGCGCAAATCACGGAGATGCAGCGAGCCGGCTGCTCGTTCAACTCGCACAGCCACGACCACGTGGCCCTGGTCGGGCTGCCCCGTGACGCTCTGCGGAACCAGCTGGAACGGTCCAAGCGCGAGCTGGAGGACCGCCTGGGGGAGGCGGTGCGCTTTCTGGCGGTGCCCTACGGCTTCGTGGATCGACGGGTCACCGCGATGGCGCGCGAGGTGGGCTACCAGGCGGTGTGCACCTCTCGGTACTGGCCATCGCAACCGGGTCACAGCCCGATCAATCGAATCGCGGTCCATGCGGACACGACCCTCGACCAGCTGGCCGCGCTGCTACGCGGTGAGTGGCTGGGCTTCATGACTCGGGCGGCGCGAGCGGGTCTCGGATACCTCCCTAAGCGGATCCTCCTCCGCTGGCAGCCGGAGAGGCTCGGAGTGCGCGTACACGGTGCCGGCAAGTGAGCAGTCAGATCCCGATCCGCATTCTCGTCCTCATCGACGCCCTCGGGTGGCCGGTCGTCAGCAAGCTCGACTTCCTTCCCGATCTGCTGCCGTACCGACGCCCGCTACGAACCGTGCTCGGTTACAGCTCGGGGGCGATTCCCAGCATCCTCACCGGCCGCGTGCCGGCGGACCACGGTCACTGGAATCTGCTCTACTACGACCCGATCGCCTCCCCGTTCAGGTGGTTGCGCGCCTTCAGCGTTCTGCCGAACCGACTGCTCGACAATCGGATCGGACGGCTTCTCCTCAAAGAACTGGGGCGCCGGCTGCTCGGGCTGGGCCCGCTTTTCGAGGTGTGCGTGCCCCCGCACCTGCTTCCGTGGTTCAACTGGATCGAGAAGCGGAACATTTATGCGCCAGCGGGGATCGACGGCGGGGACTCCATCTTCGACGAGATGGCGCGTCTACACGTTCCGCACCTCGTGTATTCATATCATCGGTTCACGGATGCCGAGATCCTGCGGTCGGCCACGGAGGCGCTAGAGCGGGGACATCGAGGGATCCTCTTTCTGTATCTGAGTGAACTCGACGGCTTTCTTCACGGTCATTGTGAGCTGGACGCCGTCCTCCAGGAACAGCTCGATCGGTATGCCTCAGGTCTCCGGCGGGTCCTGGAGCAGGCGCGAATGGCCGATCCGGGAGCGACCATGGCCGTGTTCTCGGACCATGGCATGACTCCGGTGCGGCAGCGCCGCGACCTAGTGGCCGAGGTGGCGGAGTTGGGCCTGAGCATGCCCGACGACTACCTGGCCGTCTACGACTCCACCATGGCCAGGTTCTGGCCGTTCACCGAACGTGCCCGGCGTGCCCTTCACGACAAGCTTGCCAGCGTCTCGTGCGGCCGGCTCCTTACCGACGGCGAGCTCGTCAATCTCGGCGTATTCTTTCCCGACCATCGCTATGGCGAGCTGATATTCTTGCTCGAACCCGGCTGGCTCGTCGGCGGTAGCGACTTCAATGGTCCCGGCTGGACCCCGGCCGGCATGCATGGCTATCATCCGGACGACGCCTATTCCGATGCCGTGTTTCTCTCGAGCCATCCAGCCCCGGCGGATCTTCAGACGATCACGGACATCCATCGGGCGATGCGAGAGGCGGTGCAGGCCACCGCCGTGTCCGCCAGCACCGGCGAATGAAGCCGGCCCTCATCCATGAAGATACCGCGACCATTCGGGTGCCCCTGGGCGCACGCGAGGTACGCTAGCTGTGCCAGTGCCTCACCCGCTTTCGGTCCTGTACTTCTCGAATTCCCTCGTGCGCGGCGGGGCCGAGGAGCACATCCTCACTCTGCTATGCGGACTCGACCGCAGTCGCTTCCAACCGTATCTGGTCTGCACCCCCGAGGTGGAGCATCAACTGCGACCGGATCTGCCGGAGGACGTGCAGCTGACGGCCCTTCGCCTGCGGCGGCCGCGGCACGTGGGAGCGGCCCTGTCGCTCGCCCGGCTCCTCCGTAACCGACAGATCGACGTCCTCCATTCGCATCTCTTCTACGCAAGCCTCTTCGCCTCACCGGTGGCATGGCTCTGTCGGGTCCCCGCCATCGTCGAGACTCCACACGTACGGGAACAATGGCGCCGAGGAGGTCTCAAAGGGCGGTTCATGGTCGATCGATTCATTGGCCGGTTCGTCGACCGCTACATCGCGGTATCCGAGGCCAACGCGCGCTACCTCGTGGAGGTGAAGCGCCTACCTGCTCGCAAGATCACGGTGATCCGCAATGGGTGCGACGTCCGGCGTTTCGACCCTGCTCGCCGACCACCACCGGAGCTCCGACCGAGCCTCGGCATTGGACAGTCGGATCCGGTGGTCGTAGTGCTCGGCCGGCTGGAGCCCCAGAAGGGCCATCACTTGCTCCTGGACGCCTTCTCCGAGGTCCGGCGCCGCTGGCCCCGCGCTCACCTCGTCTGCGTGGGAGAGGGTGCGCTGCGCGCGGAGCTGGAGTCCCGCACCGCTACGCTCGGTCTGGCCGGCGCAGTGCATCTGGTCGGTTATCAGCGCAATGTCGCCGATTGGCTGGCGCTGGCCGACGTGAGCGCGCTGCCCTCGCTCTATGAGGGACTCCCCCTCGCCGCCATCGAGTCGCTGGCGGCGGGCCGGCCAGTGGTGGCCACCTCGGTCGATGGCACTCCCGAGGTGGTGCTTCACGAGCGCACCGGACTGCTTGTCCAGCCAGGTGACGTGACGGGTTTCGCAGCCGCGTTGGACCGGCTCTTCGCCAACCCCGACGAAGCTCGGCGGCTCGGTCATGCCGGCCGGATTTACGTAACTGAGCATTTTGACGAGCGGCAACAGGTGCGCGACACCGCGGAGGTCTACCGCGCGGCCGTCCAAGGACGGGCGGCATGTGCCTCCACTGTCGCCCCCGGCGGGCCAAGCACTCGTTCGATACGATGAGCCCGTCCGATACCACTGCGACGGCTCCATCGGCATTGGCCGCCTCCCGGATGGCGGAGGCAATCCGGCTCGAGGCAGCTCGTGTCTGCGCGGAGCAGTACGGAGTCCAGCTTCGATCGGTGGTCGTGACCGGTAGTCTCGCTCGGGACGAGGCCACCTTTGTCGGGGGCTCGACCGGCCGACGACTCCTCGGCGACGCAGAGTTTCTCCTGATCTTCTCAGACGTCCACCCGCTTCCCTCTGAGGCGGACATGACAGAGCTGAGCCGCCGGATCGAGGCCCGCCTTCTGGCCGAGCATCGTCTAACCGGCCGGATCGAGCTGAGCGCCGGCAAAGCCGCCTATCTGACCCAGCTGAAGCCGCACATCTTCGCTCTCGAGCTTCGCGAATGTGGCCGCGTGATCTGGGGCGATTCGGCGGTCCTCTCGCTCATACCGGCATTTGATGCCGCCGCGATCCCCCTGGAAGACGCGTGGCGGCTGCTCGCCAATCGCATCGTCGAGCATCTCGCTCTCGCGACGGAGATGGTAGCCGGCCAACCAGGCGCCTCGCTGAATGCCCGCTATCGCACCGTGAAGCTCTACCTGGACATGGCGACGTCGCTACTCCTGTTCAGCGGGCGATACAGCGCCACCTACCGCAGTCGCTGCGAGAAGCTGCGGGTGCTTGTCGAGGAGAAAGGAGCGGACGAGGTCTGGCCCTTCTCTCTCCGCACGTTTGCCGACCGGGTCGCCCGGAGCACCGAGTTGAAACTCGGCTGGGACCTGTTCGCGGAGCCAGCCGCGGACGTCATGGACTGGCGGGAAGCTGTCTCCTGCGCCCACCGCCTATGGCGCTGGGAACTGGCACGCCTCGGGCATTCCGACCCGACGGTGGACGATCATGCCCTCATGATGCGATGGATGCGTCGCCAGCCGCTCGCCGCGCGCGCTCGCGGCTGGCTCTATGTGGCCCGACGTACCGGATGGTGGCAAGGCTGGCCGCACTGGTTTCGTTGGGTAAGATATGGATGGCGCGGTTCGCCTCGCTATTGGGTCTATGCGAATGCGAGCGATCTCCTTTTTCGGCTACCGGGTCTTCTGAACTCGACGGCATCGCGCACGGTTCCGGCGTCGCGAGATCCTTCCCGAACGCTGCCGGTGCCCAATGCCGGCCAGCGAGACGAGACGGCTCCGCCATGGATGCGTTTGGCCTCGGACATTCTCTGGAACTACGACCAGTTCCTGACCGGTACTCGCTCGTGACCGTCCGGATCCGCTGGTCCGATCTGAGACGTGCGCCCTTGCATGACTTCCCGCTTCGTGACGAGATCCTCCATCTGCTCATGCCCCTCACATCCGCCAGCGATGTGCTCGAGATCGGGCCGGGAAGCGGCTTCACCGCATTCCGCCTCGCGCGCCTGGTCAAGCGGCTGACCTTGGTCGACGTGGCTGAGGTCGCGGTGGAGGCGCTTCGCAAGGATCTCTCCGGATTCGGGAACGTCCATTGCGTGCATGCCGACGCGACTCACGCTGAGTTCAAGCGGCTCATCGGCTCCAACTTCGACGCGGCCTTCGCGCTGGATGTTTTCGAGTATGTCGCCGACCCGGCCGCGTGCCTCAGCAATCTCGCCAAATCGCTGCGTCGCGGCGGCCAGCTGCTGCTGTCCTATCCCAACGTTCCGCCTCCGGTGGGTGATGGCGTGACCTACTTCGACCGTGCCGCCGAGCTGGAGCTCCTGCTGGCGAAGGCCGGCTTCAGCGAGTGGGAGATTGGAGCAGTCAGACTGCGACCGTGGGCCGCCGCCGTGTATCACGTCCTGCACGAGTGCCCGATGGCGGTGTATCGCCGACTTCGGGCTCGTCATCGACCAGAGCGGCCGCAGACCTACGAGGCCACGTGGGCATTCCGCCATGGGCGACAGCTGCTCCGCTACAAGCTGCCCGTCCACCTAGCCTGGTGGGGTCTCGATCGGATCATGCGGTTGGGGGGCCCCTTTTTCTCTTACTCGCGGGTGGGTGACGATATTCGGGGTCAGCAGGTAGTCATCCGCGCGTGGCGCTGACCATGTCGCCCTACGTGCTCGAACCTTTGTCTGCCGAGGAGCTCTCTCGATGGGACGACCTGATCGCGCCCTATGAGACCCGGCAGTTGTTCCACCGGCGCGCTTGGCTGGACTATCTCGCCGCGACGCGCGCGCTCCGCCTGGGTTTCTGGGCCATTCGGCAGCGCGGTCGAATCCTCGGGTTCTTCTGTGGCGGGGTCCTCAACAAGGGTCCATTCAAAATCCTGGGAAGCCCGCTGAAGGGATGGGGCACGAACTTCATGGGACCGGTGGCCGATCGTGACCTAGACGGACATGCATTCCTCAGAGCGGTGGACGATCTGGCTCGGCGAGACCGTCTCGACGTCGTGGAGATGGAGAGCCCATTCTTGGAGGATCGCGCATTCGAGGCGTACGGCTACGAGCCGGTCGACCAGCAGACGTACGTGATCGATCTGGCGCCAGCGAATCCGGCGAAAGTCTGGGACCGCATCGACCTGAAATCGCGCCAGAAGATCCGAAAAGCCCAGCGCCTCGGCGCCTCCGTCCACGAAGCGTTGGGCGCCGACTTTGCCGCGGAGTTCTACGATCAGTTCGTGGAGGTGCTCGCTCGGAAGACGCTGTCACCGCCGTACGGCCCTGAATGTGCCCGAATGCTTCTGGAGCGGCTCGGACGCGACGGGATGGTCTACGCGCTCGAGATCAAGGATCCCGATGGACGATCGATCGCGACCGGCATCTTCCCGCACGACGAACACACGGTCTACTACTGGGGTGGCGCCAGTCGGCTCTCCGGCTGGAGTTATTCTCCCAACGACCTCTTGCAGTGGGCGGCCATGGAAACGGCGTGCGGCCGCGGAATCCGCGTCTATAACATGTGCGGGTACGGCTACTTCAAGAGCAAGTTCGGCGGCCTTCTTCAGCACCCACGCCGCTGGCACAAGAACTACTCGCTTACGGCCCGCTGGGCGAGACGGGCCTACCACTTCTATTTCGAGCGGCGGATCCGCGTCCGCGGTTGGTGGCACCGTCGGACGCTCGCTTCGGAGGGGGAGTGAGGATGCGCGTTCTCTTTCTCGCCCGTGACCTGCCGCTGCCGGCCAACAACGGGACGCGACTCCGGACCTGGGCTCTTCTCCGGGCGCAGGCTGCGGAAGGCCACTCGATCAGCCTGCTAGCCTTTACCCGACCTGGGGAGGCGAGCGACGCGGTGATGGCCTCGCTCGGACAGGTTTGTCGGGAAGTGGTCCTGGTGCCGCTCGCGATGGGGAGCCTGAGTGCCGAGGTCAACCTCGGCGCCCGGATCGGCGCGCTGACCCGTGCCCGTCCGTACTCGGTGGAGCGCTTCGTCTCGGCCGACATGCGCAGGCTCGCGCGGGAGCGGCTGGAGACCAACGAGCTGGACGTCGTGTTCTGTGACGTCTTCACGAGCGTGAACGTTCCTGATACGCGCTTGCCAATCCTCATCAATCACGAGAACGTCGAGCACATCATCCTGCGCCGGTACTGCGATGTGGAGCGAAATCCAGCGAGGCGGGCGTACGCCTGGCTCGAACATGTCAAGATGCGCCGGTGGGAGAGGCGGGTTTGCGCTCGGGCTCGAATGAGCCTGGCGTGCTCAGGTGTGGACGCACAGACCCTGCAGCGCCTATGTCCCACGACGCCCTTCGTGACCGCCCCCAACATCGTGGAGCTGGATGGGATGAATGCCGGCGCGCCCGCCGAGGAACCGTCGACGATCTTGTTCCAGGGAGGTATGGACTGGCTTCCGAATCGTGACGCCGTCGACTTCTTCGCGAACGCCATCTTCCCGAGAATTCGTACTCTGGCTCCCGAGGCTCGCGTAGTGGTCGCCGGCCGCAATCCGTCACCGGACTTCGTCGCCTCCTTCGCGCACGTGCCAGGCATGTGCTTCACCGGTACGGTCCCGGACATGCGGCCGGTGATCGCGAGCGCGGCGGTCTCGGTGGCCCCGCTGCGGATCGGGAGCGGCACCCGTGTGAAGATCATCGAAGCGGCCGCCCTGGGCAAGCCTGTGGTCTCCACACGAATCGGCGCGGAGGGACTCGACTTCGTGGACGGGGAGGAGATCGTTCTGGCCGACGATCCAGTGAGGTTTGCCGAGGCGGTGGCCGATCTCCTGGGCGACTCCGCCAGCCGGCGGCGCATCGGCGACGCCGCGCGGCGGCGAGTCCAGCACAGCTACAGCTTGCCGGCGCTTCGGCGAGCGCTCGCGGAAGCGATGGCCCGAGTCGAGCGGGAGGTCATCGCGGCTCAAGGTGCGGGCGCCACGGGGCCACTCGCACCATGACGTTGCCGTTCTATCTCCTCATCGCGGTGATGCCCATGGTGCGTCATCAGTTCTGGTCCTACACGTCCCTGGCCGGCCTGAGCATGAACAAGTGGCTCGGGCTCATCGCCCTCGGCATGGCCTGCCTCCATGTCACCATGCGGCCGACGCCGCTCCGCTTATTCGTGACCCGCCAGGCGCCGCTCTTCGTGATCTTTGCCGTGGCCGTCATCTTTTCCTTTCTGCTGCGGGGGCCGGAGAAGATCTCGGTCGAGGTGAGTCCGGTGGGTAACTGGGTCTCCTTCCTGCTCCTCTTCTTCATGGTCGCGGCCTTCGTGGACTCGCGCCAACGCTTCAAGTGGACGCTGTTCATGGCGATCGGGGGTGTGGCTTTCACCTCCCTCCACCTGCTTCGCGAGTGGCAGGGCTACGGTGGCATGGGAGCTGGCGTCCGGCCGGGTTGGGTGGCGGGCGATCCGAACTACTTCGCGGTGTCGGCGTTGACCTGTCTGCCGCTGGCCTTTCTCTTTTCGGAGGTCCGGCTGCCACCTTGGCAACGCATGGCGATGCGGACTTGCCTCGTCGTGATGCTGGCCGCATTCATCCTGGCGGCGTCCCGTGGCGGGATGCTGGGACTGCTCACCAGCCTCGGCATGGTGGCGCTCCGCTCGCGTCGCCGAGGCCAGTACCTCGTCGTCGGGGGGACGGTGCTGCTGGTGTTGCTAGTGCTGGCTCCCACGTCACCGCTTCGCCGGATGTTCGACCCCGGACGGGCTGAGACGACGTCCACGGTCGCGCACGAGACACTGCTCTGGGCGGGCCTGCGCATGTTCCGGGAAAACGCGGTCCTCGGTGTCGGTGTCGGGAACTTCAAGTACGTGCTCGACAGTTACCTGGACTCCAACGACCCGGAGATTCGTCACGTCGCGCACAATACCTTCCTGGAGGTGGGTTGCGAGCTCGGAATCGGCGGCCTGGCGCTACTGCTCGCCATCTTGTTTCACACCTTCCGTGTCCTGAGACGGACCCGGCTCGCGACATCTCATGGCCGCGACCCGCTTCTCCATCTGGCCGCCCGCGGGCTGGAGGCTGGATTGGCGGGGACGTGCGTGGCCATGCTCTTTGTTTCCGCTCTTCACTCTCGTCTCTTCTGGTTCACGATAGTACTCACCATGTGTCTACCAGCTGTGCCCGGGGCGCGGCGGCGGCAACCGCGAGGTCCCGCCAAGCTGCCGGCGTCGCCGGAGAAGGGCGCGTCGTGATGTTCGCGGCCCGCATCGAGCGGGTGCGTTCGGTACTGTCGAGCCACGGCGCGACGGGCGTAATCCAAATGATTCGCGATCGCAGCCGGCCGCGAGAGTATGTCGTGTACTGCCGTGGACTGGAGCGCAAGCCCCTCGAAGGCGACGCGTTCGGAGCGAGACCGGGAACCCTCGAGGAGCTCGCCGCCTGGCGGCGGACTTGTGATTCCGTCGCGCCGCCGTTCCTCGCCGATCGGACGAGCGGGTGGAGCGACTTCTGCTGGGCTTGGCACGGGAATCGGCCCGTGGGCATCGTATGGACGACCACCCATTCCCCGCTCCTGGTGACAGCCCCAGACGAGGCGGTCATCGTGGATCTCTACACGAGCCCGGAATCGCGTGGCCGAGGGATCGCCTCAGCGCTGATCGCCGCCGCCTGCGAGCAGCTGTCCTGGCGATCGTTCCGCACCGTCTATGCCACCGTGGAAGTCCACAACATGCCGTCCCGTCGAGCGTTCGAACGAAGTAGCTTCCGGCCGGTCGGTCAATTCACCGTGCGCGGGTGGTTACGTCGGCCACTCCGCACCACGGTCTGGCTCCGTCGCCCTTGAATGGGGATGCCCGGTGAGAACTCTGTGCGCGAGGATTGGCATGTCCGTTAGGCTGACTCTCATCCTTGGCGCCACAGTCGGCCGACGTCCTGCGTGAGTCTACCGGACTCCTCGATGTACCGCTACGCCAAGCCCTGGTTCTCGGCGCAGGCCGATCGTGGCTGGTACTATCAGAAAATCGTGTTCGACCCGCTGAACTTCAAGATGCTCACGACCGGGATCCGCCCGTTCGTGGGTCTGCAGTGGTAGGAGTTCGCCGACATTGGTGGGAGAAGACGACCTGGGGCCTCGTAATCTTGTCCGACAATGCCGACGACGGGCCGGAGACGCTCCAGGCGATCGGCAAGGACCCCTGGGATGTCCGACCGGAGGGGAGCAGCGGGACTACGACAACTTTCTCACCGCGGTACGACGCGCCAACTTCAGCACGCTCGAGCACTCGAGCCGGGAATTGGTCAAGCGGTGAACGTCGCTTTTTTTTCCGAGGCGCTTCCTTATCTACCGTGCCGGGAGGGATTCCGCATCTACGCGGCCAATATCCTTCGGACCCTTTCGCCTCGGCATCAGATCGATCTTCTTTCACTGGTTACCGCGGACGACCAACCTCACCTGACCTGGCCGGCTGAGTACTGTCGCTCGGTACGAACGGTGAGTGCCCGACGCCATAACGTTCCGGCGCGGGTCGCCAACCTGTTATCGAGCTATCTGCTGGGAAGGCCCCGCCACTACCGCGCTGACATACACGCGAGACTGCGAGATGGATGCCGGGCGCAGCAATGGGACATCCTCCACGTGGAGGGCGCCTTCGCCGGAGGCTTGGTGCCCGATGATCTGCCGATTCCCACCGTCCTGTCCATTCACGACTCCTCCACGCTGCGTTGGCGAGAGCTGCGACGCTGCGCCGTCGGGCTCGGTGACCGCGTGCGCTGCCAAGGGTTCCAGCGCTATGCTCGCCGCTACGAGCGACTCGTGTACCCGAGATTCGACCGATGCGTAGTGGTCGCCAAGACCGATCGTGACGAGCTCCTCCGCGTGGCCCCCGGCGCGCGCATCGAGGTCATCCCTAACGGGACAGACACCCACTACTTTCGTCCGAGCTCGGTCGAGCGAAAGCGGAACGCGCTCGTCTTTCATGGGTCGCTCAGCTACCCCCCGAATGTCCAGGGCGCCGCCGAGTTCGTCGAGTGGATCTTCCCTGTGGTGCGCCGAGAAGTTCCGAGCGCGACGTTTCGTCTGGTTGGGGCCGCTCCGAGCCCGTTTGTGCGGACCCTGGTCTCGAAGTCGGGGGTGGCGCTATTGGCAGATCTGCCCGACTTGCGGGAGGCGTTGTCGACGAGTCACGTCTACGTGTGTGCCATCCGGCATGGAGGGGGTGTCAAGAACAAGATCCTCGAAGCGTTGGCGCTCCGCCTGCCGGTGGTGTGCTATCCGGAGGCGGTCGCTGGGATCGAGTGCATTCCGGGCACGCACCTCCTCGTCGCCGAGAATCGCGATGAGTTTGCTCGGCACGTCGTGACATTGCTCCGGGATCCCGGCCTCTGTGCCCAGCTCGGTGACGCGGGAAGGCGGCTGATGGAGCAGGCCTACAGTTGGACCGCTCGGGCCAGCGCCTACGACCGCCTGTATGCAGAGGTTCAGCAGGAGAGACGCGCGCGCGACACCCCGATCGTGACCTCCCCCGGTGAGGAGCTCGCGCGGTGATCCGCGTGGATGGCGCGAGCTCGGAGCCATTCGGCGGGCCCGCCCCGGTCCTGAGTGTCGTGGAACTTCGACGGGCAGGATCTCAATTGGCGGCTTTGTCGGCATCATGTCGCGCCAGCTCGACCTCGTGCAGTTGCTGGAGGTGGCGCGAGCCCTCCCCCATTCGCGGCGCTCGCGTGGTCGGGCCAATCGGCGGGCGCGAGCGGGAAGCCCTGGATCAGCTTCGTACGTGTTCGAACGCGGCTGTCCTCGGTTTCCGGCCGGCCAATAACCACCTCCCCTGGAGCTCAGCCCTTCTTTGCTCGTTGACTTCGTCGCGCACTCCGATCCCTTGAAGTTCCAATCAAGTACGTGACCGTCGGGGAGCCCATCGTGACGACTTCGGTTCCTCCCACCGATTGCAACGCGCACCAGAGCGGACCTCACCTCTCGACTCTTCGCAAGGTTGGATCGCGCTCGGCGGGCAGCGTTCGAGAGCAAGCGTGGGCTTCTTCCGATGCCATTCTCGAGGGGGCGTTGCAGGGCTCCGCGGCTGGTGAAGTATCGGCGCAGGGAGGCCACGCGCCAGTGCTCTTGCAGGATGGTGCCCTCGCAACCGCTCGCCGAACCCATTATTAGTCCAGGCATGCCAGGGCCTGATGCGGGTGTGGCGAATGCCGACTTCGCGACGGGCCTCATCGAAGGCGTCCTTGAACTCGGGGCCCCATCGGTGAGGACGCGGCGCAGCGGCCAGCCGGCGTCGCGGTAGAGACTTTGCCCACGTCCTTGCGCTTGCCGTAGAGGGCGTCCAGGCACACCAACCCGCCAGGCTCGCTCGCGTGGAGTGGCGCGTGTGGCCATGGCACGCCCGCCACAGCGGCTGTTGCGTCCGTTCGGTTCAGCAGGCAGGCCGTCCGCGCCGCTTGCTGCTCGACCACGGTGAGGCGCGCGCCGCGTCGCCAGGCCCACCCGCCCCGGGAGCCGCTGCGCGGTCCTGGGGGCGATCCGGACGTGCCGCGTGCGACTCAGGTGCGCCGCGATCCGCGCGCAGCCCCAGGTCGCCGTGCTGATCACCACGCTCAGGACAAGGCGCTCCACCTCGGTCAGGACCTGACCGGCCGGTCGCCCCACCCCGGCTGACGCCGCGGGTGGCCGCCTCGCCCCCGAAGCGTTCGTAGCGCTTCCGCCACCGATCGAAGAGCGTGCGCGAGCTGATGCGGATGCCGCTTCCCGCTCGGGGCGTTCGCCTGGCAACACCCGGTGGTGTCCACATCGAGGAAGCGGGGACGACGGGCTGCACCTCGTCGCAGGTGGTCGCCGCTTGGCCGAGCAGTTTCGATGAGCGGCCATACGGCCTCAGCTGACCGAGATGGTTGCGCGCTGAAGACAGCGGCAAAGACTGGCCGGCGCGACCGACATGAGGGGCCCACGAAATTGGTAAATCTCATGCCGCGACCGTATACTGAACACGTCGAACACACCGTCAAATGACCGATCAGTCACGACCGATGACCGAGACCGAATCACCCGCAGCTTCGACGTCCTTCGGACCGCTCACGATCATTCAGGCCTCCTCGGGTTGGGTACCGCTCCGCCTGAGTGAGCTCTGGCAGTACCGCGAAATCCTCTATTTCCTCGTGTGGCGGGACATCAAGGTCCGCTACAAGCAGACCGTGATCGGCGCAACTTGGGCGATCGTCCAGCCCCTCATGGCCATGGCGGTCTTCAGTGTCTTCCTCGGGCGCCTCGCGCAAGTTCCGTCCGACGGCGTGCCGTATCCGTTGTTCGCCTTTTGCGGTCTGGTCCCATGGACATTTTTCGCCAATGGTCTCCAGCAGTCGTCCCAGAGTCTCGTGGCGAGTACTCAGCTGATCACCAAGGTCTATTTCCCGCGTCTCCTGATACCAACGGCCCGGGTACTGGCAGGGGTGCCCGACCTCGCCCTTGCCTTTCTGCTCCTGCTCGGGATGCTTTGGCACTACGGGGCCGTTGCGAAGCCGGTGCGGGCCCTGTGGCTTTTGCCCCTCGCTCTCCTGGCCTTCTCGACCGCCCTCGGCGTGGGGCTATGGTTCTCGGCGTTGAACGTGAAATATCGGGACATCCAGCACGCGGTTCCGTTCATCATTCAGATTTGGCTGTTCTCTACACCCATCGCCTATCCGGCCTCGCTGCTGCCCGATCACTGGCGGGCCCTTTACGCTCTCAACCCGATGGTGGGTGTGGTGGAGGGCTTTCGGTGGGCGCTGCTGGGTACAGGGCACTCGCCATGGGGAAGCCTCACCGGAGTCTCCACCCTCGCCGCCCTTGGCATCCTGGTGACTGGCGCGTTCTTCTTCCGTCGGATCGAAAGAACGTTCGCGGACATCATCTGAGATCATTGAATGAGTAAGATCGCTGTACGGGTTCAGGACCTCGGGAAGCAATACCGCCTCGGGGTTCGCGGGGCGTGGAACCAACCGATGCTCCGCGAGGTCTTGTCCGGCGTCGTTGCCCGGCCGTTCAGATACCTGAGCAGAAGCGCCTGGTTCTCACCCCCCGGACCGCAATCGACCATCGCCGCTCCGGCTGCTGCATCCCACGTTTGGGCATTGCGAGGGGTGTCGTTCGACGTGAGAGCCGGGGAAGTACTGGGGATTATCGGGCCGAACGGAGCGGGAAAGAGCACGCTTCTAAAAATCCTGACCCGTATCACGGAGCCGACCGAGGGGCGCGCCGAGATCCACGGACGTGTTGCGTCACTCCTCGAGGTGGGCACGGGATTCCACCCGGAACTGTCGGGGAGGGAGAACGTCTACCTCAGCGGTGCGTTCCTGGGCATGCGAAAGGCGGAGATCGACCGCAAGCTGGATACGATCATCGAATTCTCGGGGATCGCGAAGTTCATCGAGACCCCAGTCAAGTACTACTCGAGCGGCATGTACGTGCGTCTGGCCTTCGCAGTGGCCGCGCATCTGGAGCCGGATATCCTGATCGTGGACGAAGTGCTGGCGGTTGGTGACGCCGACTTCCAGCGGAGATGCCTGGCGAAAATGGAGGACGTCAGACAGCACGGCCGAACCATCCTGTTCGTCTCGCACAACTTGTCCGCCATCACGCGCCTGTGCCAGCGGGCGATTCTGGTCGCGGGCGGCTCGATCCGAAACGACGGGCCCGCCGGTGACGTGGTCAGCTCCTACATGATGTCGAATCTTAGCGCGACGGCCGAGCGGAACTGGCCGGACCAGAGCACCGCTCCGGGCAATGACGTGGCCCGACTGCGCGGCGTGCGGGTCTTGGCTGACGACGGGCGGACCGCCGAATCACTGGATATTCGCCGGCCCGTGACGATCGAGATGGTCTACGATGTGCTGAAGCCAGGCTATGCTTTTGCCCCGCGTTGCGAGATCTTCAGCCACAGTGGACTCTGCCTCTTCACCGCCGCCGACATGCGAATGGGCTGGCGCGACCGCCCGTATCTGATCGGCCAATTCAGGAGCAGCGCGACGATCCCCGGCAACATTCTCGCGGAAGGTGCAGTTCTGGTTGGAGTCGGCCTCTTCTCCCCGGATCCAGATCAAAACCATTTCAACGTCCGGGAGGCGGTGGCCTTTCAGGTCGTCGACAGCCTCGATGGCGATTCCGCGCGAGGCGACTGGACCGGGCCCATGTACGGGGTAGTGCGCCCCGCTCTGGTCTGGAACACCACGCCGCTGAATTCGAGATCGACCAACCCGTAGGATGTCGCGCGATGATGCGGTCTCCAATCCGACCCGCCGTATCGCTCATCATCGGCAGGGGGAGCAGAGCCGCGAGGCTAGTGTCCTGGCCCGCGATGATTGAAACAAGTTGTGCAGGGCGCGTGTGCCCGGTGGTGAAAGGGGAACGTGCATGCGCGTCGGACACGCCGCTCCTTCCTTGAAGCTCGCTGCGGCGAACGCGAAACCTTGGAGCGATGGCAGCGTCGTGCCAGCACCGCGCAGGCGCTGGCGCAGCGGGCGCGCCTGAGTCTGGGCCGCGCCGCCGCGAAGAGTAACGCTCACGTGGCGCGGGAGCTCCGACTGACGAAGCAGACGTGGGCAAGTGGCGCGCGCGTTTTCTGAGGGGGTGTCTGGAGAGGTTGCTGGACGAGCCGCGGCCAGGCGCGCCCCGCATTGTCACATGCCGCCGTGGAGGCGGTGCTGACGCGGACGCTCGAGACGAAGCCGCCGGCGGACGCCACCCATTGGGGTAGGCGCACGATCACCGAGGCCTGCGGCGTGAGGCGGAACACGGTCCATCGGATCTGGCGCGCCGTCGCGCTGCAACCGCATCGGCAGAACTCGCCCGGAGCGCACCGGCGCTGGACGCGTGTGTCTCCGAACCCAGCGCTGGCCTAGCTCGAGCTCGCAACGCGGGGATGTCCCGCGCCCGGCAACGGGGCGCTTGACGAGTGCTTGCTCACGATCGAGCTGGTCAAGCGGGTCGGAGCCCAGACTCGAGCGCGGGTCCTCCGCGGCGACCTCCGCGTCCCGAGGCACACAGCGAGCCAGCTTGCCCTGCGGATGATCATTCGTGCTCGCTCGCAGAGGCGACTGCCACGGTTGGCCGGGAGCCAACGCTCGAGTTTAGCGTGCTAGCCGCGTCGTGGTAGGCTAAATCTCAGTTTGTCATGGCACTCTCAAAGCACCCGGTAGAGGCTGCCCACCCGAATCTGGTCTTCAGCTCCGTCGGGGATCACAGCAATTTGTCGCGCTGGCTACGCGGCCGCCGGAACTTCGACCTGTGGGTGACCTACTATGGGGAGGGTCCCGGCCGATTTCGCGACGTGGCAGACTACTACAACGAGCGCCGGGGCTCGAAATTCCAGAACCTTTGGTTCGCCTATCGGACCTGGCCACAGCTGCTCGACCGATATTCGGCGATCCTGGTGATGGACGACGACCTCGTGATCTCGGGCAGCGCGATCTCGAGCCTCTTCGAGATTCGGAAGCGCTACGATCTGTGGGCCCTTCAGCCGGCCTTCCATCCCCGCGGCAAGATCAGCTGGTCTATCACTCGCGTAAATCCTTACACCCGGTTGCGCTTCACGAACTTCATCGAGATGGCGTGTCCGCTCTTCCGGAAGGACAAGCTCGACGCGTTCATGGTCGTGTACGATCCCGAGCTCGTCGGCTGGGGGTGCGACTGGTGGTTCCTCGACGTCATGGGTGAGGACTTGCGCGATCGCGTGGCGGTGGTCGACACGATCACCTGTGTCAACCCACACGACACCACCAAGGGGGGCCGTGAGATCGATCGCCTCCTGCCCACCGCGGAGCGCCGCGCCCTGTGGGAGGGCGTGAAGCGGAAGTACGGCATTCGGAGCGAGGATCGCGGCATCCAGGAGTTCCGGCGTATCCGCCGGCCGTTCATAGTGGGGCAGCTTCGGCGCATCCTCACGCTCTGTAGCGTTCGATGGTGGCTCACGCGGCGCTCGCGCGGGGCATGAGCATACGGGGGGACGTGAGCGAGCCGGCAGGTCGGGACTGGTCCTTCCATTTGGCCCGGATGGCGCCGGGCGTGGCCCTCCTTGGTCTGGTGTTGCTCGCGGTGTACTGGAAGATCCTGGGTGCCCTAGTCGGACAGTGGTGGGACGACGCCAACTACAGCCACGGGTTCCTCGTCCCGATCTTCTGTCTCTATCTCGTCTGGAGACAGCGCAGCTACCTCCGGCGGCTCCCGGTTCGCGGCACCTCGATCGGCATCGCGGTCGTCCTGGCCGGCATCAGTATCCTGCTGGTGGGCGATCTGGGCGCCGATAATTTTCTGATGCGGAGCTCCTTGATCGTGGTGGTGGCCGGGCTGGTGCTCTTCCATCTCGGCCGGCGCATGTTCCGCGGGTTACTGTTCCCGCTCGTGTTCCTGTTCTTCATGATTCCCCTGCCCGGGGTCATCTTCTACGCGATCACCTTCCCGCTCCAGAACCTGGCCGCGCGGCAGGCGGCCTGGATGCTGGAGACGCTCGGGATCCCCGTCCTGCTGGATGGCAACGTGATCCACCTCGCCCAGCTCACCCTCGGGGTCACCGAGGCCTGCAGTGGCATTCGATCGCTCATCGCGCTGTTCGCCGCCGCGGTCGCGTGGGCGTATCTCCTGCTGCCGATCGGCTGGCCCATGTTCCTGTTCGTGGCCACGACCCTGCCCATCACGATCTTCGCCAACGCGGCCCGGGTGGTGCTCACCGGGCTGATCGGCCAGCAATTCGGCGTCGACTACGCCAGCGGCTTCTTCCACGAGTTCGCCGGGCTCGTGATCTACGCGTTTGCCTTCGTCTGCCTGGCCGGGGTGTACAGCCTGATCCAGCTCGTGCAACGATCGCGCTCGCCGGTGCCGTCCTCATGAGCCAGCGCGTTCGCGTCATCGTGTCGGTGGCACTCCTCCTCGGGGCATTCGCCGTCCTTCACTTCCGTTCGGTGGGCGAAGGGATGCCGATGCGCAGGCCGTTCGACCAGTTTCCGAGCGCGATGGGCGGGTGGAAGGGTCGGGACGACATCGCCTTCGAGCCCGATATCCTGAAGATGCTCAAGATGTCGGACTACCTGATGCGGCGGTACGAGAATCGCGACGGGCACAGCGCGTGGCTCTACATGGCGTACTGGCCGTCTCAACGGCGCGGCAACGACATCCATTCCCCGAAGAATTGCCTCCCGGGCGGCGGCTGGGAGCCGGTGGAGGCGAGCCGGGTGCAAATTTCGGTGCCGGGCTCGGCCACGCCGATCACGGTGAATCGGTATCTGGTCCAGAAGGATCGGCAGATGCAGCTCGTGGTGTACTGGTTCCAGGCGCAAGGCGCGGTGGTGGCCGGAGAGTTCGAGGCGAAGATGCACATGGTCCGCAGCGCCATCCTCCGGAACCGCACGGACGGCGCGATTGTACGTATCTCCAGCCCGGTGTACGGGAGCGTTTCTGAAACGACGACCGAGCTCACGGAGTACGTTCGGCTGCTCTACCCCATACTCGGCGAGTACCTCCCACGGTGAGGCAATGAAACGGACGCCCCGGTATGCACGTGTGACCGCGGTGATGATGCTGGGCCTGCTCGCGCTGCTCGGCGGATGCAGCCGCTCTCCCGAGGCCAAGAAGGCGCGTTACCTCGAGCGAGGCGATCAGTATTTCAAGCAGAACAAGCATCGGGAAGCGGTGCTCGAGTACCGGAACGCCCTGCGCATCGACTCCAAGGATCCACAGGCCATCCGACAGCTCGCCCTGTCGTACTACGAGCTGGGCCAGTTGAACCAGGCCTTCCGTTTCCTGCTCCTGGCGCAGGAGGTCGAGCCGGACAACAACCAGCTCGCGCTCAAGCTGGCGACCATCTACCTGCTCGGGGGACGGCCCGATGACGCGCAGGCGGTCGCGGACCGGGTCTTGCAACGGGAGCCGAAGAACCTGGACGCGCTCATCCTCTCATCCGGGGCCGCCAACACCCCCGAAAAAGTTGTGGCGGCCATCCCGCGGCTCGAAGCGGCCCGGGCGGACTTCGACGCCCAGGCCCGCTACCACCTGACGCTGGCCAACCTCTACGAGCGGAAAAACGATCACGCCGCGGCCGAGCGGGCGTTCCAGACCGCGCTCGCGCGCGAGCCCAATTCACCCGACGTCCATCTGCAGCTGGCCGCCTTCTACGTCAAGCGCGGCGACGCGGCGAACGCCGAACAGCAGTTCAAGACCGCGGCGGCGCTGGCGCCGAACGTGGCGGCCACCCAGCTGCGGCTCGCCGACTTCTATCTGGCAGTCGGAAGGCCCGACGACGCCAAGCGTCTTCTGGACGAGATCGCGACGAAGACCCCCGATTTTCTGCCCGCCTGGCGCCGAACCGCCGAGATCGCAATCCGGGAGCGGCGGCTGGATGACGGCGACAAGGCCATTGGCGCGATCCTGAAGAAGAGCCCGAACGATCTGGAGGGCCACCTCCTGCGCGGCCGCATCAAGCTGGCCCGGCGGGATACCACCGGGGCCATCGAGGAGTTCCGGCTCGTGTTGAAGGCGGAGCCACGGTTCGCCCCCGCTCACTACCAGCTGGGCCTGGCTCAGCTCCAGGCCGGGGACGTGCAGCAGGCAAAGGCCGCGCTGAAGGAAGCGATCGACATCGCCCCGAACTACACCGAGGCGGTTGTGGCGCTGGCGAGGGTGAATCTTCAATCCGGCGCGATCGAGCCGGCGGTGACCGACCTCGAGCGACTGACCGCCGCCCAGCCGCGGCTCGTCGAGGCGAACCTGCTCCTCGCCGCCGCCTACCTGGGCCAAAAGAAGCCCGCCAGCGCCGCCGAGATCGCTCGGAAGCTCATGGCGGCCGCCCCCAAGGACCCACGCGGGCCGGACCTGCTCGGGGTCAGTCTCATGCTGCAAGGCAAAGCGAGCGAGGCCCGTCGGCAGTTCGAGACTGCGCTCACCCTGGCACCGGGCTATCTCGATCCGCTGAGCCATCTCGTAACCCTCGACCTTGCCGCCAAGCAGCTGGATCCGGCGATCGCCCGGGTCCAGCGTCAGATCCAGGTGATACCGAATTCCGGTCCACACTACGGGCTGCTCGGCGATCTCTATTTGCTTGAGCGCGACGGCAAGGCGGCTGAGACTGCCCTCCTCAAGGCGGTCGAGTTGGAGCCGCGGCTACTGACCGCCTACCTGAGCCTGGGCAACCTGTACATCCAATCCGGGCAGTACGATCAGGCGATCGCCCGGCTCGAGCAGGCGGTTCGTACCAACCCGAACAACCCCGGCCCGCTGATGGTCATCGGTACGGTCTACGAGATGAAGGGCGACATCCCCAAGGCTCGGGAGACCTACGAGAAGGTGCTTGCCATCAATCCTCGCTTCGGAGCCGCTGCCAACAACCTGGCCTGGATCTACTCGGAGCACGGCGGGGACAAGGACAAGGCGCTTCAGCTGGCGCAGACCGCGAAGGAAATCATGCCCGATGATCCCCGGGTCGCCGACACCCTCGGCTGGATCCTCTACAAGCGCGGGATCTACCAGCGGGCGCTGACACTGCTCAAGGAAAGCGCGAGCAAGCTTGGGAACAACCCCCAGGTGCAGTATCACCTCGGCATGGCGTACCAGCACGCAGGCGAGAAGACCGCCGCCCGTGAGGCGCTTCGCGCCGCGGTGGATTCCAAGGCCGAATTCCCGGGCAAGGACGAAGCGCGCAAGGCTCTCGCCGAGCTGAAGTGACGGGGCCCCTCGCCCGCTCGAACCCGGTAGCCGTACCTGGCCGCCATCGGTCTTCACGAAGGCCGTCATTACCAAGTTCTCCGGGCCCGAGGCGAGCTCACCATTAGGCAGCCCAGCCGCGGAGGCCCTTGGAGTCGCTCGGCCTTCTGCGCGTGGGCCGTGCGTGCCTTCACGTTCCGAATTGTCCAGACCCCGGCTGCCAGCGATCGTGAGGCTCCAAGTGCAACGGCTGGCCTTGCTCACCCTGTGCCGCTTTGATACTTCCGCAGGAGGGTCGACCGCCGAGCGGGGCGGCCGGTCGTGGGTCGGCGAAGCTCAGTAATCAGGTAGGTGGGACGTGCAAGCAGGACGGACGTGGGCGGCGAGGACCAGCGGCATCCGGCCTCGTGGCAAAGAAAACGCCACTAGCCAACCGGAGTCGACTAGTGGCGTGTGAGCTTGCTCGAGAAGAAGCCTAGTCCTTCTTGCTGAACCAGCGGCGCTTCGATGCCATCCCAACCGCCGTCAGGGCGGACCCCAGCAGCAGGATCGAGGCCGGCTCGGGAACCGGAGTCAGATCACCGGCGAACAGCAGGCCGAACGGCGTACCGGTACCGCCCGTGCCACCGATCACCACCCTCTGATAGACGGCGAAGTCGATGTTGTGGTTGCCCGCAGCCAACAGGGCGCTCACGACGCCAAAGTTATCATCCGTGCAACCGATCGCGGCAGCGGCGCAGTTGACCCCCTGAGTCCCATTGCCGGTGATCTGGCTGACGCCGTCGATGAGCACCTGCGCCGTATCGTCAGCCCAGACTTGGAAGCTGATTTGGGCCGGTGTGGCGAGGCTGAAACTGTAGTTGAAGGTCACCGTTTGATTGCCAGTCGCTGCGTCGGGAGCCTGCACGTTCGGACCGATCGAGCCGTGGTTGGCGTTGAACGACACCCACACCGCGCTCGAGCCACCCGGGTTGTTGTCTTGCCAGACGCCAGGAATTGAGGTCAGGCTCACGGCCGTCCCGCCGCACGCCACAGCCCCAGTGACGCAAGTCAAAGTACCAACTCCGTCGCCAAGGCCCGACGAGAAGATGGCGATGGCCGGCGCCGCGGTTACGCTTCCGAGCAGCGCTACAACCGCAAGGGTCAACACGGCTGCCGTCTTGAGCATGCGTTTCTGGCTCCTCTCTCTGATCACAGCATTCCAGCAGATGGTCGTGACGCACGCAACTCCTATGCCCGTGTCAATCGCAGCCGATACATCATATCTTTCGCTATCCTACGGTCTCAATTGCCTTGCTGCTGTGAAACCCGTTACACAAGCATGCCTGCTGTACTTCAGCGTCTCTAACCAAAGTTCCACACCCGCGCCTATGGCCTGGCGGTCAGGCGAGGCGACGGCTGCCCCACGTGGACATGCGCCCCCGACGCCGCACCGGGGATCGGCCCCCACGCGCTGATGAAAGGGATGCCCTGGGCACGGAGGTATTCCATCAGGGCGCGGCCCTCCGGGCTGTCGGGGTGAACCGCAACGTCCAGCGCGTTGCGATGATCGAAGCCCATGCGATCGTGCAACGGGGTCTGGCCATAGGCGCTGATCGGTAGCGGCCGCCCGAAACGCGTCTGAAAGAACCGCTCGATCCCCCGTGTGCCTTGCGTCAGCGACCACTGAACGGTGCCCCCGAATCGCACGAGCCCCGGGCTCTCCTCGTACCGGCCTCGCGAGAGTGGCGTCAGGCGCGCCATTGATTCGGCTACGTGGGCTTCCAGTAGCATTCGGTCGGTATCGGAGATCGCCCGACGGGTGTCCTCGACGTTTCGCTGCGCCTCGGCGTACGCTTTGCGACTTTCTTCGAACTCTCGTCGCGACAGGACTCCTCGTTCATAGAGATCCTGTCGCAGCTCGGCCATCTCCTGATGTCGTGCGAGCTCGCGCTCGTAGGCCGCGAGGACCCGATCGAGCGACGACCGGTAGTTTGTGGTCGCGGCAATCACGTCTGCCGCCGCCTTCTCGAGCGGGTTCCGTGCGGCCGACTGTACGGCGCCGGCACCCAGAACGAGCATGAGAGCACACAAGGTATTGAGAAATATGGCTCTCTTCATGTCGTTTCTGTCGAGTGTATCAGCCGCTCGACACTTTTCGTCATCCACGAAGCCGTTTCAACGTCATCAGCACGGTCATCGGCCCGCATCTGACTGATTTATCGCGCGCAATTGATCTGGCCCCCACTTTGCTGGCTCGAAGGCCAGGCAAATGAAACCCGTGCAAGATTCGGACAAGGGCTACACGAACGGTCATCCGGCCAGGCGCTGGCTGATCGTCGTAGCGAGAGGTCAGGCGGATCTCTACGCCCACCTCGTGCAGGCGTTCTCCCGCGACGAGAAGGTGCGGGTCATCCTGGACCGCCGAAAGGACGACTCGCGCAACTCGCCCCAAGTCACCCACCGCCTTCGGACCCACGGGGCGGCCATCATCCGTCAAGCAGAATAGAAGAATTTACCGACTTTACAGGCCGGCATGGGTACGATGGGAGCCAAGATGGCAGGCGAGGTCCATGGCAGAGACCGGCGCCGGTTTCCGCGGATGCGAACGGCCTGGCCGGTCATCCTTGAGTCCGCGGACGGTCGAGTCGGCGTAGGTCAGGTGGTGGACGCAAGCCTCTCCGGGATGCGCATCAACACCGATCTGGACGTCCAGCCCGGGACCCCTCTCACCCTGCGGATCTCGCTCCCCAAGGACACGGGCCGACTCGAGGTCCTCGTGAAAGTCGCCCGGCGGGATGCTCACGGATTCGGCGTCTCGTTCCTCACCCTGAGCGAGGGGGAGGCGGAGCGTGCCGCGCCGTTCGTGGCCCGCGGAGACATTCGACGATGGGCCCGACGGGTTGCGATCGCTCTGCCAGTCAGGATCGAGGTTGGCTCACAGGACAGCGACGTTATCTCGGGAAGGACCGTTGAGCTTAGCACGTCAGGGGGACGGCTTACCTTCGAAGGGAGCCTCTCACCCGGTGATGTGATCATCATCGAACTGCCCGGCCCGGAGGTGGGCGCGACTTTGCGGCTCCCGGCCCTGATCTGGGAGGCGTATACCGGTGGCGCCGTGGTGGTCTTTGCCAATCTCGCTCGGCCGGAATATGTGAAGCTTCGGGACTACCTGAACCACTTCCAATAGTCTCCCCCCTACTCACCTCCGGGGAAATGTGGGTGACAGACAGCAGCTTTCCCCGTGACAATTCTTGCACCCCTCGCTTCGATTGAAGGAGCTATGCCGCTGATTCTTAGTTCAAACCGGCTGTGGCATATGCGTTGCTGGCTGGACACTTTCGATCACATCTGCCCCAGCTGTGCGTTCGCTGGGACAGGCCGATCGTGGGCGCTTTGCGGTACGGGGGGCGCCGGCGAACGCTAGAATGGGGCCGGTTGGCCCCGAGATGGTCACTCTGAGCCGGGCCGCCCGGACCGCTGAACTTCTCGACAGGAGGGTAGAGCGCCAATGGACAACGTGGCGGAACCAGCAACGAGGCTCGACACCCGCAACCCGCTGGGCAAGTGGGTCGCGGAGATGCAGAGCGTGGTCAGCATGGTTTCCTCCCTCCTCGAGGACAGCGAGCGGCACCGCGTCGCCGCCGAATCCGCCCAGCGCGAGCACGGTGAACTGCGGGAAGAGCTGGGGCGCCTACGCGCCGAGCTGGATCGCCAGCGGGGCGAGCTGGACGATCAGCGCGCCGCGACCGAGAGCGTGCAGCGCGAGCGCGACGAGCTTCGCTCGGAGGTCGCCGCCCTGCAGGGCGAGAACGAGCGGCTACGCAGCGAGCAGGTCGAGGCCGGAGAGTCGGCGGCCAAGCTGCTCGGAGAGATGAAGGAGCTGGTCACGCAGGTGGCCCACAAGTTCCAGGGCCCGTCCAAGTCGAGTCCGTTCGCCCGCGAGCCCCGGCCTCCCCAGTCCTGAGGATTCCGTGACATCACCCGCCCATGCGCCGAAGGCCGCGGAGCCGTGCGGTGACTCCGCGCTCGGCGAGGTTCGCACCCTCCTCGACGAGCTGACCGCGACCCACCACCAGACCGTGCAGCAAGAGCGCCTTCGCGCATTTCGGGAGATGGCTGGCGAGGTCGCCCATGATTTCAACAACACGCTGTCCGGCATTCTCGCGCGAGCCCAGCTGCTGCTGGCCGACGTCCAGGATCCGGACGTGCGACGCTCGCTCCGGATGATCGAGCAGGTCGCGCTCGAGGGCGCCTGGGTCGTGCGCCGCTTCCAGGACTTCAGCCGCACCCGTCCGGCTCGGCCGTTCCAGCCCGTCGACCTCAATCAGCTCGTGGAGGAGATCTCCAACTCGGCCCGGTCGCGCTGGAGCCAGCAATTGACCGCGCGCGGCATCGTCGGCGAGGTGCGCGCCGAGATCGAGCCGGTGCCCTTGGTCTCCGGTGACATGGCGGAGCTGCGTCAAGTGCTGACCAGCATGGCTCTCAACGCGCTGGATGCGATGCCCGAGGGTGGCAACCTCACCTTCCGCACCGGGCGTGAAGGCGGCCAGGTGTTCTGTCAGGTGGTGGACACCGGGATCGGGATGCCGGAGCAGACCCGCCTGCACGTATTCGACCCGTTCTTCACGACCAAGCGCGAGAAGGGCAAGGGCTTCGGCCTCAGCGGCGCCTACGCGATCGTGGACCGGCACGGTGGCGAGATCACGGTCGAGAGCGAGCCGGGCAAGGGCGCCGTCTTCACCGTCTGGCTCCCCACGGCCGCGGACGCAGCCGAACCGGTGGCCGCCCCGGCCCGCCCCGCCCCCGCGGTCCCCCTCCCGGCGCCAAAGCCCGCGGCGGGCGCGAAGATCCTTGTGGTCGACGATTCCGAGGAAGTGCGCGAAGTCCTGCGGGAGCTCCTGAGCCGCCATGGCTATACCGTGGTCACCAGGCCGGACGGCGAATCCGGCCTGGTGGAGCTCGAGACGCGTGCCTTCGATTTGGCCATGGTCGATCTGGGGCTGCCCGGCATCTCGGGGCTCGAGGTCGCTCATCGCCTGAAAACTCGCTGGCCCGCCACGCGCGTCGCACTCATGACCGGCTACGGGGACCGAATGGGCTCCGAGGACGTCAAGTCCAAGGGCGTCGACTTCGTCCTCGCCAAGCCGTTCTCGCTCGACCAGCTGCGCTCCGTCGTCGATCACGCGCTGGCGCACAACCCCGCCCCTAGCAGCTAGCCGACCTCACCGCCGCCGGCCGACTCGCGGCCGCCCGCTGCGCTTACAGCGCCACGGCATTTTCTTACCCTGCAAGGAGTGCGAGGTCTGCCCTCACTCGCGCTCATCCGCGGTGCCATTTTTCGAAGAACGGTATGACAGCGAGGCGCGCGGGGCGCTATACTTCGCACACCGCGCGTCGACGCGGAAGATTCCGCGCGGGAGATAGGTTGGTTTTTGACATGTCCACGGTCGCCTCGCCGCTCCGTCCTCTCGTCAGCGTCATCATTCCGACCTACAATCGCGCCGCACTCTTGCGACGAGCCATCGACTCGGTCTACACGCAGGAGGGGCTCGGCCAGGAGTTCGACGTCGAGGTCATCGTCATCGACGACGGCTCCACCGACACCACGCCCGCGGTGGCGACCTCGTATCCGGAGCTTCGCTACATTCGCCCCAGCACCAACAAGGGCACGTCGGGCGCGCGCAACGTCGGGCTAGATGCCGCGGGCGGCGAGTACATCGCGTTCCTCGACGACGACGATAGCTGGCTTCCCTGGAAGCTTCGCCGCCAGCTGCAGGCGATCGAAGAGCGAAGCGAGGTCAGCCTCGTCTACGGCCAAGAGGTGAAACGCTCCGATCGCGCGGTGTGGGTGTGGCCGGATCCGCAGGACGCGCCGACTGGCTGGATGTATCGCTCGCTGCTGATGACGTGTCCGGTCAATACCTCCAGCGCGTTGATCCGTCGGAGTCATCTCGATCGTGCCGGGCGTTTCGACGAGAGCTTCCGCTGTTGGGAAGACTATGACATGTGGCTCCGCCTCGCTCTCCAGGGGCCCTTCCGGTTCCTGCCGGGACCGGCCGTGATCTACCAGGTGGCTGCCTCCGGCCGGTTCCTCAGCTCCGTGCTGACCGGAGAATCGGAGCGGGATCTGCGGGCGATCGTGAACGCGGCCCTCGACCGGATGCGCCGCAAGGAGGAGGTGTCCGAGGAGTTTCGCGCCCACGTCGAGGCCGGCGTGGTGACGAGGATATCCGGACAGCTGCTCGCGCTGCAGGAGACGAGCGTGCTCCGCACGTACCTTCTCCGAGCCATCGAACAGGCGCCCTGGCTGGTCGGGATGCCCGAGCTTCGGTGGATGCTGTCCACCGCCGCGGTGTCGACCTGGACGTCCGAGGGCCCCGATTTGGACGCGGTACGGGAGTTCTGCGGCCGTGTGAAGGCCGCGTGTGCCGGCGGCGGTCCACGCCGGTGGCTCGCCACGCGGCGACTGGAGGCCGAGATCTGGCGAAAGGTCGCGGTCGCTTTGGCCGACGCTCCGCAGGGCGGCCATCGACAGGCGGTCCGGGCCGCGGTGCGATCGGTGTCGCAGCACCCGGCTACCTTCGGCCGGGCCCTGCTCCGCATCCTCGTGGGCGCGGCGCACTGAGGCTTTCGCCACCCCGCAATCACACTCCCCTCCGCGTCTTGACAGGCGACCTACCATAGCGGTAACGATGGCGGTTCGGTCGCGCGGCCTCAAGCAGGTCTCCGCGAGCTTGCTCCAGCGAGCGGCGCGGGCGGCCGGGTACGAGCTCATCCCCTCGTGGCGGTTCGATCACCTGGGGTTTGCCACGCATCTGCGCGATCTCTTCAACCGGCTCGGCGTCGACTGCGTGCTCGACGTCGGCGCGAACCACGGGCAGTACGGGCGCTTCCTCCGGACCGAGGTGGGCTACACCGGCTACATCGCCTCCTTCGAGCCCCAGTCGGCCGCGTTGAAGCAGCTGCGGGAGAGAACGAGCAGTGACTCGCGCTGGAAGATCTTCGGCATGGCTCTCGGCCGGGAGACGGGAGACCTTCCGCTCAACGTGATGCAGGAGAGCGCGTTCACGTCTTTCCTGAACCCGGATCCGTCGGCGGTTCCCACCCTGGCGCAGCTCAACTCCGTCGTCCAGGTCGAGACGGTGCCGGTCAAGCGGCTCGACGACGTGATGGGCGAGGTCCAGGCCGGATCTGCGTGCCGAAGCATCTACCTGAAGCTCGACACCCAGGGGTACGACCTCGAAGTGATCAAGGGCGCGAGCGCGACGCTGCCCTTGGTGGCCGCCCTGCAGACCGAAGTGTCGGTGCTGCCGATCTACCGGGGAATGCCGAACTGGCTCACGTCTCTTCAGACCCTGAAGGAGCATTCGTTCGACGTGACCGCGCTCTTCCCGGTCAGCCAGGATCCCGGCCTCCGCGTCGTGGAGTTCGATTGCGTCGCCGTGAACTCGGCGTTCCGCCGCCGGAACGATCTGCCCCGCTGAGCCCGCCCGCCTCTCCCCGCCGGCTCGGAAAAAGAAACCGGAGCGCCCGTCGGCACCCCGGTTCGGATGAGTCGATGGTGGACGATACTGGACTTGAACCAGTGACCCCCGGCATGTGAGGCCGGTGCTCTGCCGACTGAGCTAATCGTCCGTGGCTCGGATAGTAGCGGGTTCGCTCGCGGGTTTCAAGAGCGGCGCCAGCACTGGAACACGATCCCCTGGACCGTGGACAGCACGACCAGCATGAGATCGTTGAGCAAATAGACCGAGAGAAAATGGCTCGTGAGCGCCCGCACTGCGAGGATCACCGGAAGGGCCACCACCAGGTTGAGCACGAAAAAGACCACCGAGGCACCCAGCAGCTCCAGTGCCCACTGCGTCCCGGCCGACAATCGCGCTCGGGAAAGGCCAAGACATCGCACGCCGAAGACGACGGCGGCGACCGACGTCGTCCCGGTCAGCAAGAGGAGAAAGACCTGATCCACCCGATGCCGCCCTAAAAGAATCCGGCCAGCCGATAGTACACGCGTGCGATCGACTCGATCGCGATCTGCCGCAGCAAGTTGATGCGATCCTCGGGCCCGCCGCCGAGATCGAGCGTCCCGGCCGAAGGCTCCACCATCACCAGGAAGCCGACTCGCTCGAAGGTGCGCATCGCCCGCGGCAGACCGGCGGCGTCGGCGACGAGCATCACCGTGTCGATGCCCCGCGGGGCCAGGAGGGCCCGGATCGCCATCGCCTCCTCGCGCGTGGTCCGGGCCGTCGCGCTGGTGATGATGGCCGACGTGGGCACGCCACAGTCGCGCGCCAGGTCGGCGCGGGCGGAAGCTTCGTCACGCGTGCCGTCCACTCGAGTTCCGGAGAAGATGATCACCGGCGCGACGCCTCGGCGGTACAGCGTGATGCCCTGGAACGCGCCCCGCAAGGACGCGTCGGTGAGGACGCCCGCCGCGGTGACCCCGCCCGCGCCCAGAACCACGATCGCCTGCACCGACTCGACGCCCGGACCAGGCCCCACCGGCGCCAGCCAGTACGCCCACAGGTTGACGAGCGGCGTGAAGGCGACGAGCAACAGGAAGACGAGGGCGATCCCGCCGACTCGCCGGAGAACCGCCATGCTAGCGGGCCGGACCAGCCCGGTGTGCCTGAAGGCTCCTGGCTCGCGCGTTCTGGATCACCGCGCTACGCTCGAACAGCTCGTGGAGCAGGATGCCGGCCGCGGCGGCGTTCCCGACCTCGTTCCAATGACCACTGTTCGGCGGCGTATTGAAGAAGCCGCGGACCGAGACCTGGTTGCGCTCCGAGTAGTCCAGCATCCGCGGCGACATGTCGAGGAACGGAATCCCCTCGCGCTTCGCGAGCGCCGCGAAGCGCTCTTCCGAGTAGCCCACCGCCTGGTAGCCGTGGGATTCGAGATAGGCGAGCCGCTCCGGTGTGTTGGGATTCTCCTGGACCTCGGTACCGATGCTCGCCAGCCACAGCTCGGCCTCGTGGTGGCGCGTCTCATCGGCGATGCGGCCCAGGAGGCCTTCCGCGACCTGCCACGCCTGCTCGACCTCGGCGCTGGCGTGCGCCCGGAACCAGATGTCAACGGGATAGACGTAGCGCTCGTCGTCGGACTCGGTCTCGGCCTCCGCGGACTGACCCTCGATCGCGGCGCCGATGCGCTGCTCTACCCTCTCGACCCTCTCGATGCCTTCGCCGACGGCCTGCCGCAGCAGGAGGAGCAGCCGGTACTGGTTCATGAGGTTCTTGAGCTTGCCGTTGCGGCGCCGCGCCTCCGAGGAAGCGGCCGCGGGCGGATGGCTGGTCTGATCCGGGACCAGGCGTCCGTCGCGGATCAGGTAGAACGGCTTCGGGGCGGCGACCGTGTCCAGCCGCCGGCTGCAGGTCGGCACCGAGATCGGGCTCACGAATACCATCACGATCTGGGGCTGGAAGTCCCAGACGCGAGTGCGCAGCATCAGGTACTGCTGGGCCAGCGTGCTGCCGCCCTGGGCGAAGTTCAGCACCTCGAAAGACTGCCCGGGGCGCCCCAGCGAGTTGTTGAGGGCCCGCTCCAGGACCTGGGCCATGGTCTTCTCCAGCGGCACCTGGGTGGCAGCCACCAGCGAATCGCCGAGCAAGGCGATGCGGATGGTCCCGGGCGCGGGCACCACGCTGCGCTCGCGATCGCGCATCCCGAGGCTGTTGATCCGGACGCGATTCTCTCCCTCCTTGACCTCCCACCCTTCCGCGTTGGGCCGGTAGGTGGTGTAGATCACCGGGTCGCTCTCGTAGAACGAGTACTCGTAACGGACACCCGCCAGACGCATGCCGACTTCGAGCAGGCCCACGAAGGCCAGCGTCACGACCGCGGTCGCGAGCAGGTCCCTAAAAATTCGCATAGACGAAGGGATTGGTCGCCGACTTTCTGGCCAGGAAGAGCAGAGCCATGAAGACGAACGCGCCCGCGAGGCAGGTCACCGCGGACCACCGCGCCCAACGGGGCAGTCCCGCGGGCAGGCCCATGCCCCGCCTCCGACGAACCGCGTCGGCGGTCTCGGTGAGGACGAAGGCGGGCAGCGCGATCCACGCGTAGTGGTTCGGTGGCGCCGTCACCACGGCCAGCGCCTCCCCGAAGCCATGGAGCCCGGCCCCCAGGCCGCCCAGCAGCCGGGCCGCGTCAGCGAAGGACGGGGCGCGGAAGAACGTCTCGCTCAAGGACACGATGTGATAGGTCACGATCATGCCGACGATCGTGGCCGCCCGCAGCAGGCCCGGATGGCGCCGCCAGAATTTCTGGCGGCGTGCCGACGTCAGGACATCCACCACGAGGAAGGTGGCGTTCACCGCGCCGAAGGCGACGAAGCCCAAGGTGAAGCCGTGCCAGACCGCAATCAACATCATGTTCACGACCACGCTCACGATCAGGCCCGCGGTGCCCCAGGTACGGGTCGCCATCCGCAGCGGCATGAAGACGTAGTCGCGAAGCCACGAGGTAAGCGTCATGTGCCAGCGCCGCCAGTATTCGCTGATGCTGGACGCCGAGAATGGGGCGTCGAAGTTCTCGGGCCCCTTGAGGCCAAACAGCAGGCCGACGCCAAGCGCGATGTCGGCGAGGCCCGAGAAATCGGCGTAGAGCTGCACCGGGTACAGGTAGAACGACAGGGCGCTCGGCACGGAGGATCCGGAGCCCAGGTGCCGGTAGCCGTAGTCGACGATCAAGGCCAGGTTGTCGGCCACCACGAACTTCTTGAAGAAGCCCAACAGGATGCGCATCACGCCTTCGAACGTCCGGCCCCGATCCGCGGTGCCCCCGGCTCCGAGCTGGGGCAGGAACGACGAAGCCCGCTCGATCGGCCCCGCCATCATCTGGGGGAAGAAAGCCACATAGGCCGCGAATGGCACGAGGCTCCGTTCGGCCGGCACGGTGCCCCAGTGGACGTCGAGCAGATAGCTGATGAGCCGGAACGTGTAGTACGAGACGCCGAGCGGGATCACGATGCCGCCCCCGGAGGACAGCACCGCCCGGGCCTTCCAGGCCACGATGTACAGGATGAGCCCGCTCACCACCGCGACGGTGATCCGCGGGGCCAGCGGACGCCCGCGCGAGCTCTCGACGTAGAGCGCCGCGTAGTAGCACACGACGGTGATGCCGAGCAGGGCGCCCGCCATCTGCGGGTTCCAGGTGCAATAGAACCCGTACGAGGCCACCAGCAGGACGTGCGGCCGCCCGCGTCGCGGCGAGAGCCGGAAGGCGATCACCGACAGTGCGACGAACAAAAGGAACTCCACCGAGGACAACGGCATGAGCGGAGGCCCCCTAGGACAGCTTCTTGCTGATCTGATCCGCGAGGTCGCCCACGTTCATCAGGGCCGCCACCTCGGCGGTGGTGAAGCGGACGCGGAACTCGCGCTCGACCGCCACGATCAGGGTGATGTGCGAGAGCGAGTCCCAGGCGGGAACGTCATGCGCGGTCATCGCGCGGCGGAGCTGCAGGTCCGGCTCGTCGAAGACGGTTCGGAAGATGGCGGTGAGCCGCTGCTGGATCGCCTCGTCCATGGCTCAGCGCTCCTCGTCCGCTCGGATGAACACCGAGCGCGGCGTGTACTCCGCCACCGGCAGTGCCCAGTCGATCCGCCCGTCCGCGTGCTCGACCGTCTTGCGGAAGTCGAAGCGCGCGTAGAAGTCCTTCACCATGGCGTTCTTGGCGGTCGGGATGTACGAGGCGGTGACGGTGGCGAGGCCCCACTGCCGGGCCTGCTCCACCACGTGGTTCATCAGGTACTCCTCGACCCCACGGGTCAGGACGCGGCAGCTCATCAGCCAGTCCGAGATCACCGCCGCGTCGGCCGCGCGGTCGGGCCGCACCACCACGATCGAGATCAGGCCGTGGTCGCCGAACCGATCGCGCAGGCTGGCGGTCAGGGGCAGGCAGCCCTCGACGTCGTTCATCATCGCCTCGCATTGCGCCTGGTTGTGCCGCTGCGTGGTGAGGTTGAACTGGTTGCTGCGCTGCAGGAGCTGGGTGATCCGCCCCAGCTGCTCGGGGGCGAAGCGCCCCATCTGGATCGTCATGTCCAGCGACTGCAGGTAGTCCTCGAAGCTGGCCGCGCTGGTCTCGGCGATCCGGCGCTGGGCCTCCTGCCGGTAGAGGGTGGAGCGCTCGGCGTCCTCCGCCGAGAAGGCGGTGGTCTCGAACAAGTTCAGCTCGACCAGCGCTTTCACGTAGTCGGCCGGATCCTCGGGCAGCTCGGGCACCATCACGTCGGGCAGCAGGGTGCGGACGGCAGCGCGCTCGAAGGGGTTGTCGTCCAGGAACAGCATCGAGTCGAGGCCGATGTTCAGCGCCTCGCGGATCTTGCGAATGTTCTCCGGCTTGTTCTCCCAGTTGGCCACGAAGACCGTGATGTCCTCGAGCTTGAGCACCATCTCGGAATTGACCTCGAACGGCCGCACCGCGTTCTCGTGCTCGTTCTTGCTGCAGACCGCGAGCAGGATGCCGCGGTTCTTCAGCTCCTTGAGAAACGACTGGAAGCGATGGAAGGCCTCCCCGTCCCCGTGCGCCGCGATCTTGATACCGTGCGGGCCGTCGTCGCCCACCACCCCGCCCCAGAGCGTGTTGTCCAGGTCAAGGACCACGCACTTCACCGCCCGGCCCTTGGTGGCGAGGGTCACGTCCACGATGCCCTGGGCCACCAGGGGCAGATGCTCCATGGCGGTGGGCAGCTTGGCGATCGCCCACAGGCGCTCGTCGAACCACGACCGCCGGCCGACCCAGGAGGCCACCTCCTCCAGGTCGACGAGCAGCAGGTTGCGGCGGCGCGCCTCCGAGACGATCGCCGCATTCACGTCCGACACGATGGTCGACAGCGACGCGGCCACCTGCCGATCGTACTGGCCGAAGAATCGCTCGAACGGGGCGACCAGGGTGGTCTGGAGGATGGTCGCCTGGCTGTGCGCTCGGATGGCATCCCACACGCCGGCCAGGCGGGAGAGCGCCTCGTCCCGGAAGTCGGCCGCCGAGGCGGTTCGCTGATAGAACTTGTCCCGGAGAGCCTGGACCGAGCTCAGCACGATCACCACCTCGGGGTCGTGCTTGTAGAGCCCCGACTGCGGGTTGCACGCCTCACCTTCCGCGGCGTCGAAGGCCCCTTCGTAGACGTGCGCCTCCAGGCCGTGGCGCGAGAAGAGCACCCGCAGCAGCACGCTCAGGTGTTGCGTGGCGCAATCACCCAGCACGGCGACGCGAATCTTCTTGTTTTCCGGGCGGTCGGCGCCTGGCGCCTGGCGAGATTCTTTCAGCAGCTGGAAGTAGTCGAGGTCACGACGTGCGCTCATGATGATTCACGGCTCCGAGGAGTGGGCGCGACGGGGGAGACCCGCCGCACCGAAGTGGAATTCATTTCTCTCTGTGTCCCGGCGAGTCCTTGGAGCAAGCGACGTACCACGGCTCAACTATCGAACACGACTCAAGTAGCTGATTTGGTACGCCTTCACGCGTCGCTGAAGGGAGAAGTTCTCTCTACTAGTTGGGCAATCGCCTTCCGTCTGCCCGCAATTCTGCACGTGGTCGTTCGTTTGCGTTGGCGCCGCGGGATGCGAACGCCATGAAGACAGTCACTTAGCTCCGCGGCGAGCGGATGCATGCTTTGCAGGGAGCGGTCCGGCCGGCGACCGACGGGACCGACGTCGATCGAGGGGCGCGGCCAGCGCCGCGGCTAGAGGGGGATCGGCGATGCGCCGCTGCGGGCCGGGTCGTGGCTGAAGCGCACCGTGGTGTAGCCGAGCGCGTGGAAGACCCCCCGCGGTTGGCGTCGCTCGGCGCGGCGCCGATCTTCCACCGACCGCCGGTGCACTTCGCGGCGCTCGCCACGCCTTCGCTCCATGATGATCTTCACGCCCCGCACGCCCAGGAACGACCGCTCCAGGTGCTCGTAGAGCCCGCCCTCACCGGCCTTGATGACGAACAGATAGGTGACGTCGGGAAACGATTGCGAGGGCAGCGCGGCCAGGATGTGCAGGAGATGGCGGCGGCAAACGCCGTGGGTTTCGCCCTCGTCCTCGAGCGGCGCACGCTCGCCGAGGAAGGCCGGTCCTCCTTCTCGCTGACACCAGGCGCAGAAGGCTCTCAAGATTCCGCCGATCATAGCACGAGCCACTCCCCGCGCCGTGGCGTTTGGCGCGCCGGGACGGCGGGTGTAGAGTCGAACCGCGCGCATTCCCGCGGCTCTCGCGCGCTGGAGGACGACATGATCCGCACTGTGAGACTGACCGCCGTCGCGGTGGGGCTCTTGAGCTCCACCGCATTTGCCCAAACCCCGGCGCCCGCTCCCGACAAGCCCGGCGCGGTCCAGACCGGGTCCAGCGTGAGCATCGAGTACACGCTGAAGGACGAAGTCGGCCAGGTGCTGGACACCAACAAGGGCAAGAGCCCGCTCGTCTTCACGCAGGGCCAGCAGCAGATCATCCCGGGCCTCGAGCGCGAGATGATCGGCATGCGCGCCGGTGAGGAGAAGAAGGTCGTGGTGAAGCCGGAGGACGCCTACGGCCCGGTCGTGCCGAACGCCCAGACCGAGGTGCCCAAGGACGCCATCCCGAAGGAGGGCCTGAAGGTCGGGACGGCGCTGATGGCCCGCAGCGGCTCCGGGGAAACGCGCCCGGTGGTGGTGAAGGAGATCAAGGAGACCACCGTGGTCCTCGACCTCAACCACCCGCTCGCGGGGAAGACGCTCTTCTTCGACGTCAAGGTGCTGGGAGTCGAGCCGCCGAAGGCGGCGCCGACCAAGTAACGGAGCGTTACACCCCGAGGGTGGTGAGAAAGCCGGCGGTCAGCGTTCCGGTATAGACTTCTTCGACCGCGCCCCTGAGCCGAATAGACCAGTCCGGGCGCACGTCGATGGACAGTTCGCCGCCCGGCATCCGCACTGTCACGAGGCCGTGATCGCAGAGGCCGTTCTTCACCGCCGCGCACGCCACCGCGCTCGAGGATGAGCCGGATGCCAGCGTCCATCCCGCCCCGCGCTCCCAGATGAGGATGTCGACCTGGGACCGGGATGCCACCCGGGCCCACTGCACGTTGATGCGGTTGGGAAACGCGGGGTGGTGCTCGACGTGAGGGCCGAGCCGTCGGACCACCGCCTCGTCCAGCCGGTCGGTGAAGATCACGCAGTGGGGATTGCCCACCGACACCGCGGTGATCAGCAGCGTCTCGCCGTCCACCTGAAGCGGGACCTTCACGACTTCCCGCTCCGGGCCGTTCATCGGGATCTCGGGGGCCAGGAAGGTGCACCGGCCCATCTCGACGGTGACCAGGTTCATCTGTCCGTCCACGACGTGGCACCGGCACTCCACCTGGCCGCCCTTGGTCGCCACCGTGAACGTGTCGCGCTTGGCATGGCCGTGATCGTAGAGGTACTTGGCGAAGATCCGGAGGCCGTTGCCAGACTTCTCGGCCTCGCTGCCGTCCGGGTTGAGGATGCGGAGCCC